>Ga0207688_10001793_pt1 | contig 11404 bp, 11 predicted proteins | sample KBSMiscanthusM4_FD_184296 | JGI IMG/M metagenome (GOLD analysis project Ga0207688, IMG submission 184296) | Miscanthus rhizosphere microbial communities from Kellogg Biological Station, Michigan, USA - M4 (SPAdes) (version 2) | ecosystem: Host-associated > Plants > Roots > Rhizosphere ...
GTTCGTCCGCGCGCACCTGGAGAACGCCGACGGCTCCCTGCGGTCCGAGGGCGCGAAGACCGAGAAGGAAGCGGCCGAAGCCGCCACCGACTGACCTGTACGGCGGGATGGGCCGCACCACCGGAGTCCGCTCCTGGTGCGGTCCGTCCTGGACGTTCCGGCTCGGCGTAGGACTTCGACAGTTGCGCGGGCCGGGCTGCCGGCTAGGGTCGCGGTGACCGTCGCGCGAGTCGTCCGACCCGGCCGTGGCCGGCAAGGCTCGCGGAGAGACGGCGACCAGTGGCGCGGTGTGCGCCAGCGACCGCCGACCGGGGAGCCGCCATGTTCGTGCCGTTCGGAGTTCGCGACTTCCTCGATCGTGCTGAGACCGTGTACGCCGACCGCGTGGGGATCATCGACGAACCGATGCAGCCTGCCCCGCCGCTCGAGGGTCTCACCTATGCGCGGATCGGCGAGCTGGCCCGTGCCCAGGCGGCCGCGCTCGACGAGATGGGTATCGCCCCGGGTGAGCGGGTGGCGATCGCTTCGCAGAACAGCGCGCGCCTGCTCACCTCGTTCTTCGGGGTCTCGGGGTTCGGGCGGGTGCTGGTCCCGATCAACTTCCGGCTGTCGGCCGACGAGATCGCTTACATCGTCAAGGACTCCGGCGCGAGCGCGCTGCTCGTCGATCCCGACCTGGCTGATCGGCTCGCGGACGTTCCGTGCGAGCGCACGATCGTGCTCGGCGACGCGGGCGACGGGCAGATGTACCGGCTCGGCGCCGCCCCGAACGCGTGGGATGCCGACGAGCAGGCGACCGCCACGATCAACTACACCAGCGGGACCACGGCCCGGCCGAAGGGCGTCGAGATCACCCACCGCAACATCTGGGTGAACGCCACCACGTTCGCGATGCACCTCGGCGCCAACGACCGCGACGTCTACCTCCACACGCTGCCGATGTTCCACGCCAACGGCTGGGGCATGCCCTACGGCATGACCGGGGTCGGCGCCCGGCACGTCGTGCTGCGCCAGATCGACGGCGCGGAGATCCTGCGCCGCGTCGAGGAGCACGGCGTCACGGTGATGTGCGCGGCGCCTGCGGTGGTGAACTCGGTGCTGTCGGCGGCCGCGGGCTGGGACGGCGAGATCCCCGGCCGCGGCCGGGTGCGCATCGTCGTGGCGGGGGCGCCGCCGCCCACGAAGACCGTCGCGCGCGTCGAGACCGAACTGGGCTGGGAGTTCGTGCAGATCTACGGGCTGACCGAGACCTCGCCGCTGCTCACGGTCAACCGCACCCGCGCCGAGTGGGACGGTCTCGGCCCCGAGGCACGCGCGGCCAAGCTCGGCCGGGCAGGCGCGCCTGCCCTCGGCGTGCGGCTGCGCGTCGCCGACGACGGTGAGGTGCTGGCTCGTTCGAACGTCGTTCTCAAGCGGTACTGGAACAAGCCGGACGAGACCGCGGAAGCGCTCAAGGAGGGCTGGTTCCACACCGGTGACGGCGGCGAGATCGGCGACGACGGCTATCTGAGCATCAGCGACCGGCGCAAGGACGTGATCATCACCGGCGGTGAGAACGTGTCGTCCATCGAGGTCGAAGACGCACTGTTCAGCCACCCGGCGGTGGCCGAGGTGGCGGTGATCGGGGTGCCCGACGAGAAATGGGGTGAGACGATCAAGGCGCTGGTCGTGCTCGCTCCCGACCATCAGGCCGACGAGGGCGAGCTGATCGAATACTGCAAGTCCCGGTTGGCCCGGTACAAGGCACCTACGTCCGTCGAGTTCCGCGACGAGCTCGCGCGCACCGCCACCGGCAAGCTCCAGAAGTTCAAGCTCCGCGCACCGTACTGGGAGGGGCAGGTCCGCCAGGTGAACTGAGCCGGTCCTCGCTCTGCCGCCGGACCGCCCGCCGCTGCGTTGGAGGTGCGCCGGGCGGCCCATCCGCCTGCCGTCAACGGTACGGGTCGGTGATCTCGCGGAGCTGGGTCAGGATCTGGTGGAGGCGCGCGGTGGCCCGTCGGCCGAGGTGGCGGGTCCACTCCTCCTGGACGGTGACCTCGGTGCGGCGCGCCACTCGCTGCGCGGCGAGTCCCCGGTCGGCGAAGACCACCAGCCGCGCGCGCGCATCGACCGGGTCCGGGACACGGCGCACGTACCCGGCCCGCTCGAGTTGGCCGACCGTGAACGTGACGGTTTGCTTGGTGACGCGCGCCCGCTCGGCGAGGTCGGTGACCCGCGTGCCCTTCGAGCTGACCCGGGCAAGCACGCGCGCCTGAGCGACGGTGACGTCGTCGAACCCGGCCGCGGCGAGGTCGGCGAGCACCCGATCCTCCATGGCGCGCTGCACGATGAAGCACAACAGGCCGATGTTGAGCGGACCGTCGCCCGAGCCGCCCTCTGTCATGCCCAACCCCTTGACAGTCGTCAGATTTTCGAATCATTATAGTACCATCTTCGAACCGAGTTGAGGGTCGTCGTGGACAAGGACGTCGTGTGGCGTGTGATCGATGACGAGCGAAGCCGCTTGGCCGATCTGATGGAGGAACTCAGCGATTCCGAGTGGCGCACGCCGTCGCTGTGCCGGGAGTGGACGGTGCGGGAGGTCGCCGCGCACCTGACGCTGGCCCACACCGGGCCGCTCTCCGCCGCAGGCTCCCTGATCCGGGCAGGCGGCGGCTTCGACCGGATGATCCGGGACACCGCGATCAGGCAGGCCCGGCTGCCCGTGCAGGAGTACCCGCGGCGGCTGCGCGCCATGGTGGGCTCCCGCCGCACCGCGCCGTTCATCACCGAACTCGAACCACTGGTTGACGTCCTCTGCCACGCCCAGGACATCGCCCGCCCGATCGGACGGCCCTACCCGATGCCCGCGGACGCGGCCGTAGCGGCCGCGGAGCACATCTGGCGCCGGTCGTTCCCGTTCCACGCCCGACGCAGGCTGCGTGGCTTCGAGCTGGTGGCGACCGACGTGCCGTGGCGCGCGGGTGCCGGCGTCCGCGTGGAGGGCCCGATCTCGGCGCTCCTGCTGTTGGTGTCCGGCAGGCCTGCCGCGCTGGCCGATCTGGACGGCCCGGGCGCGACGGAGCTCGCCGCAGGTGCCTCGTCCCTGAGGGAGCGGTCATGACCTGCGCGGGCTGGTCGTCCCCGTCAGCGGCATAGCGATGTGAGCACGTGTCGGGCAGCACCGGCGATGGGGCGCTCAGCCCCGCCACCCGCACCGGCCTGGCCGAACTCGGCCTGGGACCGCAGCCGCTGCCTCGGCTCGAGGCGCTGGTGGCGGCACAGCTGCGCCGTCCGCGGGTACGCGTGCGCACCGCCCGGCTGCGGGCCCACCCCTACGACCGGCCTGCGCTGACGACAGCGGGCCGCTACCTGGTCTGCGGTACCGCAGCCGACGACGACGGCCAGACGCGCGACTACGCCTTCTTCGTCAAGATCGTCCAAGCGTGGCGGAAGTCGCCGCTGTCCACGGCGGTGCCCGAGCCGCTGCGCTCGCAGCTGGCACCGCTGATGCCCTGGCGGACCGAGCCGGAGGTCTACCGGAGCGATCTGGGTCGACGCCTGCCTCGCGGGCTCAGCCTTGCCCGCGCCCACCACGTCGCCGAGCTCGGCGAGGAGTCAGCGGCCATCTGGCTCGACCGCGTGCCGGTGCGCCGTGTCCGGTGGGACGTCGCACACCACCGGCACGCCGCCTACCTGCTGGGACGGTTCGCGGCAAGCCCGTCCGTCGCACACCTGGCCGCAAAGGTTCCGATCGGCCGGACGGCCCGGCGGTTCGCGGAGCATTGGCTGGCCGTGAACGTCGTCCCGGACCTCACCGCAGAAGACCTCTGGCGACAGCCGCACGTCGCCGCGACGTTCGACGCGCACCTGCGAGACCGGATCCTCCGCGCGGCCGCGGCCCTGCCGATGCTGGTCGACGAGCTGGAGTCCCTGACCACCACGACCGCGCACGGCGACGCCTGCACCGACAACCTGCTCCGCACCCCGCACGACGACGACATCGTCCTGATCGACTTCGCCTTCTGGGGCACTGCACCCGTCGGGTTCGACCTCGGCCAGCTCCTGCTCGGTGAAATCCAGCTCGGACGTCGCCCCGCTCACACGTTCCCGGAGCTGGAGGAGGCGTGCCTGCAGGCCTACGTCAAAGGCCTGCGGGACGAAGGGTGTCCCACCTCGGTCCGCGAGGTGCGGCGGGCGCACGCCATCGCCATGACGATCTTCCACGCCATCCCGTCGATCCCCTACGAGCACCGGACCGGTGGAGTGGGACCCGAACTGCACCCGCTCTTCGCGAACCGTGCCGCCATGGCCCGCTGCGTCCTCGACCTCCTGCACGCCACGAGCCGGTCCCGCGGTCACCTCTGAGTTCGCCGCTGGTGCCGTCACCGCCGTTGACACAACAGTCAACTCTGACAATACTTTCTGTAGGAAGTAATTCCAGCGGGATCTCGTCGGAGGGAGCCGGACGTGCCCGAGGTGCTGTTCAGCGTTGACCAGTCCAAATCGATGCGAGACCAGGCAGTACCGGGCCACAACCGGTGGCATCCCGACATCCCCTCCGCGGCCTCGGTCCGTCCAGGCTCCGAGTTCCGGGTGGAGTGTCGAGAGTGGACTGACTCGCAGCTGGGCAACAACGATTCGTCCAACGACGTGCGCGACGTGAACCTCAGCGTGGCGCACATGCTCAGCGGGCCCATCGAGGTCGAGGGCGCCGAACCGGGCGACCTGCTGGTGGTCGACATCCTCGACCTCGGCCCCTGCCAGCCGCCGCAGGAGTACGGCGACGCACCCGGGCAGGGCTGGGGCTACACCGGGATCTTCGCCAAGGCGAACGGCGGCGGTTTCCTCACCGACCACTTCCCGGACGCCTACAAGGCGATCTGGGACTTCCGCGGCCAGGAAGCGACGTCGCGGCACATCCCCGGGGTCCGCTACACCGGGATCACCCACCCCGGGCTCTTCGGCACCGCGCCCTCGGCCGAGCTGCTGGCCGAGTGGAACCGCCGGGAGCAGGCGTTGATCGACACCAACCCGGATCGGGTTCCCCCGTTGGCGCTGCCGCCGCTGGAGGACGGCGTCCTGGCGGGCACGCTGTCCGGAGCCGAGCTGGATCGGGTCGGCCGCGAGGGGGCGCGCACGGTCCCGGCCCGGGAGAACGGCGGCAACCACGACATCAAGAACTTCACACGCGGCAGCCGGGTCTACTACCCCGTGCACGTCGCGGGCGCCAAGCTGTCCGGCGGCGACCTGCACTTCTCGCAGGGCGACGGCGAGATCACGTTCTGCGGGGCCATCGAGATGGGCGGCTTCATCGACTTCGGGGTGGACCTCATCAAGGGCGGGATGGCCAAGTACGGCATCACCACCAACCCCGTGCTCATCCCCGGCCGGGTCGAGCCCCGCTACAGCGAGTTCCTCACCTTCATCGGGGTGTCGGTCGACGAGACCTCGGGCGAGAACTACTACCTGGACGCGACCGTCGCCTACCGACGGGCCTGCCTGAACGCGGTGGAGTACCTGAAGAAGTTCGGGTACTCGGGCGAGCAGGCGTACCTGCTGCTGGGCTCGGCGCCGATCGAGGGTCGGGTGTCGGGTGTGGTGGACATCCCGAACGCCTGCTGCTCGCTCTACCTGCCGACGGAGATCTTCGACTTCGACGTTCGGCCGAACAGGGAAGGGCCCGTGTCGGCCGACCGCGGGTCGGCGGCGAAGAGCAGCTGACCGATGCCGACCTACGTCTTCACGTGCCAGGTATGCGGCCGGTTCGAGGAGAGCAGGCCGATGGCCAGAGCGGGCGACGTTGCCGCCTGCCCGGCCTGTCGCGGGCGGGCGCAGCGCGTCTTCACGCCGCCCCACCTGCCGGTGCTGGCCGCCGGTGTGCGCCGGGCGCTGTCGGCGGAAGAGGCCAGCGCGCACGAGCCCCGTGTCGTCGGGGAGAAGCGCGGACGGCCGATGCCGCAGTTGGCGACGTCGTCAGCACCCCCGTGGGCCCTTTCCGGGCATTGACCCTCCGACGACGCTGAGGAGCGTTGGGCATGCTGCTCGCCGTGGTGTTGCTGTACGTCGGGGCCGTCCTCGGCGTGAACGGGATCTGGCTGGTCGGACAGGCGCGCGCGGCAGCCGAGCCCGTCACCGCCCGGGCAGGTGGGGCGGCCGCGCCGATCCCCGCCGGTGCGGCCGCGGTCGGCGGCGCCGATCCCGGCGCCGCCCCCGCCAAGCGCAACCCCCTGCTCCTGGAGGGCCGCGAGGTCGCGGTGATCAACATCTTCACCGGCTTCGTGGGCGTGGTGGTCGCCTCGATCTACCTCATCCAAGCCGCGGTGCAGAACGACCTCGCCTCGGCGCGCGGGGGCGGCTTCATCCTGCTGTTCGCCTTCACGTACCTGTGGGTGGCGTTCAACCAGGTCATCACCGGCAGTGGCCGGGCGTTCGGCTGGTACTGCCTGTTCGTCGCGATCACGGCGATCCCGGCTGGGATCTACACGCTGCAGACCGCAGGCGGGAACCCGGCCGCTGTGTGGCTGGGGCTCAACTGGTTCGCCTGGGCCGTCCTGTGGGCGCTGTTCTTCGCGTTGTTGGCGCTGGAACGACCGATCGGACTGATCACCGGGTGGGTGACGATCATCGAGGGCATCGTCACCGCCTGGGCGCTGGGCTTCGTGGTGCTGATCGGCGCTCTGTCCTTCTGAGCCTGGTTCAAGCCTGGTCCTGTTGCGACCCGACGCGTCGCAGCAGCTCCCGGATGTGATCGCGTAGCGGCTCGTCGTCCAGGCCCGCGATCACCTCCTCGACCGCGGGGCGCAGCCTGCGGTGCGCGGCGCGGCCACGGGCCGCGAGGAAGACCAGCACCCGCCGCCGGTCGGCCGGATCCACCCGGCGGTACACCAGGTTGGTCGACACGAGCCGGTCGATCAGCTTCGTGGTCGACGGCGGCGGCATCAGCATGAACTCGGCGATCTCGCTCATCGCGTGACCCTCGCCGTCAGCCAGCAGCGACAGCACGCGCCACTCCTCGAGGCTGCTGCGCCGCTCCCGCAGGGCGGCGGCGACGCGGCTGGTCACCCGGAACTGCGCGTGGCTCAGCAGCTCCAACAGGCCGAGCTCGGAGAGTTCGTCACCCATTGTGCCCGGCCACCGCGGCCACTACTGTCGAATACTGCCGCACGAGAACAGTTTACCGACGAATACTTTGCCGTGCCAAAGTCCCCACCGAACGTTCGTCCCGAAGCTCCGGTCCTGCCGCGCCGACGCCGCACGGCGCGGCAGACGCTCGACGTCGCGCTCGTCGTCCCGCTGCAAGGCCCATCGGGCCTCTTCGGCCCCTCCTGCGAACTGTGCGCCCGGCTCGCCGCCGAAGAGGTGAACGCCGACGGCGGAATGCTGGGTCGCGAGGTGCGCTTCGTGGTGGTCGACGGCGGTCAACGGCCTGCGCAGGTGGCGGCGGAAGTCGACCGGCTGCTCACCGACGGCGCGATCGAGGCGGTCACCGGCTGGCACATCTCCGCCGTGCGCAACGCCGTCGCGCCCCGCACCGCCGGGCGCGCCCCCTACGTCTACACCCCGCTCTACGAGGGCGGAGAACGCCGACCCGGTGTGTTCCTCACCGGTGAGACCCCCGATCGGCAGGTCCGTCCCGCCTTGCAGTGGCTGCGTTCTGAATGCGGCGCACGACGGTGGGCCGTCGTGGGCGACGACTACGTCTGGCCCCGGCAAACCGCCCGGGTCGCCCGGCGCTACGCCGCGACCCTCGGAGCGGAGATCGCCCTCGAGACCTTCGTGCCGCTCGGAACCACCGAGTTCACCCCCACCCTCCGCGCGATCGAGGCTCGCGGCTGCGACCTCGTGCTCATGCTCCTGGTCGGCGACGACGCGGTGAGCTTCAACCGCCAGTTCGCCGCCCGTGGTCTCGATGCGGAATGCCTGCGTTTCAGCCCGCTCATGGAAGAGAACATGCTTCTGGCGACCGGCGCCGACAACACCCGCGCCCTCTACTCGGCCGCGGGTTTCTTCGAAGCCCTTCCCAGCGCGTACGGCCTGGACTTCAACCGCCGCTACACCAACCGCTTCGGCTCCGAGGCACCGATGCTCAACAGCCTCGGCGAGTCCTGCTACGAGGGCGTCAAGCTGCTGGCCGCGCTGGTCGGCGCCGCCCGATCGACCAACCTCCCCGACGTGTGCGCCGTCGCCGACACCGTCTCCTACGAGGGTGCGCGCGGACTCCTCCACCTCCACGACCACCACCTCGCCCAGCCGGTCTACCTCTCGATGGCGAACGGGCTGGAGTTCGACGTGCTGGCTCAGCTGGAGCCGCCGTCCTTGACGACGCGGTAGCTCACCATCGCCGCCCGGCCCGTCGCCCTGAGCTGGAGCCGCCTTGAGGAGTCGAAACCTTCCGGGCGATGTCGGCGGCCAGGCGCTTCTTGTCCGTCTTGCCGATGGGTGTGCGAGGAAGTTCGGGGAGGCGTTCGAGGCGTTCGGGCCACTTGAACTTGGCGACCTCGAGTGCGGCGAAGTGCTCGCGCACCTCCGGCAGGGTGAGCTGCGCGCCGTCCACGACCACGTAGGCGCAGGTCCGTTCGCCGAGTCGCGGGTCCGGCATCGGCACGACAGCGGCCGCTCGGACGCTCGGGTGGCGGAGCAGGAGCAGCTCGACCTCCTCGGCGTTGATCTTCTCGCCGCCTCGGTTGATCAGGTCCTTGATGCGGCCCTCGATGGCGACGTACCGCTCCCCCTCGATCGTCACGAACGCGGCCAGGTCGCCGGTGCGGTAGAAGCCGTCGGAGGTGAAGGCGTGGGCGTTGTGCTCGGGCGCGTCGAGATAGCCGCGCAGCGTGTACGGACCGCGGGCGCACAGCTCGCCGGTCTCGCCGTCGGCCACGTCGGTCTCGGAGCCCGGTACCAGGATCCGGACCTCGTCGTGCGCTGACAGCGGGGTCCCCACCGTCGTCAGCCGTGCGGCCCGGGGCGCGCCGGGCCGGGTCGTCAGGAACAAGCCCTCGCCCATCCCGAACTGCTGCCCCGTCCAGAGCCCACGCACCTCCAACGCCTCGAACAGCGCGGGCGGGACCTTGGCGCCGGACAGGACGACTCGAGCGATCGCCTTGGTGGCGGCGTCGAAGTCGGCGTGGTCGACCGCCCGGTAGTGGGCGTGGCCGAGCAGGACGTGCGTGGCGGCCTCGCGTGCCATCAGCGGGAGCGACTCGTCGAGGTCCGCGGTGCCGAGGACGAGACAGGCGCCGACGCTGTGCGGCCCGTGGACCGCGCCCACGATCCCGGCGTTGTGGATGATCGGGATCAGGTGCGCGACCCGGCTCTCCGGGGTCCAGCCGTTGGACCGGGCGAGTTCGACGGCGTTGTACCAGTACTCGGCGTGCAGACGCGGGATCACCTTCGGCACGCCGGTGGTGCCGCCGGAGAGCTGGTAGACGGCGACGGCGTCGGGGTGGATGTCGGCCTGGATCCTCTCGACCAGCGCACGGGCGTCGGCCGGGTCGGTGGCACGGCCGAGGGCGGCGAGTGACTCCCCGCGCGGGTCGTCGCCCACCACGAGCACGTGCCGGAGGGTCGGGTGGTCCCGTCGCTGCTCCTCCGCGAACCCGACGAGATCGAAGCGCAGTCCCGCCTCCACCAGGTGGGCGACGGCGCCCACGCGGCGGCTGATCTCGCCGATCTCGTGCCCGCGGTGCGCGGCGAGCGTGGCGACCGGAACCAGTCCCGCCTTGAGCACGCCGTACCACGCGACCACGGTCTCGAGCCGGTTGGTGACCTGGAACAGCACCGGGTCGCCGGGCTCCAGACCCAGGTCGGACAGCCCTGCTGCGAGGACGTCCGTGCGCCGGTCGAGCTCGGCGAACGTGATCCGGCCGTCCGTCGCGACCACGGCCTCCCGCTGCGGGTGGGCGCGGGCGATCCGGTGGAACTCGGTCGCGATCGTGGTGGTACCCCAGAGGCCCGCGTCGCGGTAGCGGCGGACGGCCTCCTCGGGGTACGGGACGAGTTTCACGTGGTCTCCTCGTTCACCGGACCGTCCGGTCGAAGATCTGCTGATTTCCCCGCTGCCAGTGCTCGAGCTGGCGGATCTTGGCGATTCGCCAGCCTCGATCGCGCACGAGGTGGTACTCGTAGTAGCCCACCTGCTGGTGGAACTGCCCGTCGAGGTCTTCCTCGAGGTAGTGCGTGGCGTTGAGCGTGGACCAGGCCACCGCGTGGTCGCCCGCGATCGCGACCTGGTGGTTGGCGCTGATGTGCTGGGTCGCGCTGTATGCCGCGAAGACGTCGCGCACCAGGGCCACCAGCTCGGAACGTTCGAACCGGACCCACCCGTCGGTCCGGATGAGGTCGGCGTGCACCTCGTCGGCGAAGCAGGACGCGAAGTCGTCCCACCGGTGGCGATCGATGCTGACGGCGTACCTGCAGAGCAGATCCACGATCGAGAACCGGTCCTCGACCGCCCGCAGCCGCTCCTCGCAGTCCGGCACGACTACCGCCCGGCCGTCGGTTCCGGCGCGTAGACGCTTCCCGGCGGAGCCAGTTCCTGGGGTTCGAGGCCGTAGGACGCGTCGAGCCCGGCCGGGACGAGGAACAGTTCGACCGAAAGGCCGTCGGCGATGCGCAGGTACATCGACCCGTGCGCATCCGGCACACCGGTGGTCGTGGTCGCGCCCGCGGATTCGGCGGCGGCGACCGTGTCGACGACCTCGGACCGGTCGCGGTAGCCCATCGCGACGTTCATGATGCCTTGGTCGCTGAGCAGCGACCCGGCCGTCGGTGGTTTCGGAGCGGGCGTCTCGTACCGGACCGCCTCGAGCAGCACGTCGCCCGCGAGGAACACGGCAGCGGTCCGCCGTGCCCCGTCGAGGCCCCACATGCTCTCGTGCTCGGGACGATGGATCGCGTCCGGCTCGATCTCGGTGAAGCCGAACACCTTCCCGAAGTACCGGCGTGCGTCGTCGAGGTCCGAGACCGACACCGCGACGTAGGCCAACGCCGGTCGGTGCGCGAAGGACCCGGCCCACTCCAGGGGCAGTGCAGGGTCCTCCTCCATGATCTCGACGATGGCCTGCGCCCCTGGCTCGCGGAAGCAGACGCGACGGAGGCCGTTGACCTCGACGGGCCGCGTCATGGTCGCGAACCCGGCCGCTTCGAGACGCCGCAGGGTGCGGTCGAAGTCGGGGACCACGACGCCGAACCGCGACCAGCCCAGGTCGGACGGTTGCCAATCCGCCCGCCTCGGCCGCTGGGCGGGGCTCGTGTGGTGGAACAGCTCGATCTGGCCGCCGAACCGCTGACGGCCGACGAGCCACCACAGCATCACGTAGGTGTCGTCGCCGGTCGGCAGTTCCTGCAGCCGCGCGGCGTGCGCGCCCCAGCGCGGTCGGCCGCCTGCGCTCGAGAAGCCGAGCACCTCGACGAACGTCCGGAT
>Ga0207688_10001794_pt1 | contig 11404 bp, 11 predicted proteins | sample KBSMiscanthusM4_FD_184296 | JGI IMG/M metagenome (GOLD analysis project Ga0207688, IMG submission 184296) | Miscanthus rhizosphere microbial communities from Kellogg Biological Station, Michigan, USA - M4 (SPAdes) (version 2) | ecosystem: Host-associated > Plants > Roots > Rhizosphere ...
CCAAGCTCCGACTGGACGGCACGCCAACCCCACGCTCGCGGGTGGCTCGGATGACGAAGCGGCCAGCACCAACCGGTGCGGGCAAGAGCCCTCCCGCAGTGGAGGCCGTGGTAAGGAACGGGCAATGACCGAGAACTCGAACTCCAACGATGACAACGGCGCAGGCCAGATCGCCACGACAGACGACTTGTTCGGGTTGCCTGGTGACGGCGTGCACTGGACGGGGCAGCGGTGTGACCGCTACGAATACCGGAAGGTCCTGATGTACTCAACCAATCCCGACCACCTGGTTCCCAGCGCGGCGTGTGGGAGCGGCGGGTTCCTCCGGGTAGCCGCCCGGTACGCGGCCGGGAGGAAGCGATGCAGTACCACCAGTTGGGGATTCTCTGCGCGCTGCGGGACAAGATCGCGGAGAACGACAAGAGCCTTACCGGTCACCAGGCTATGGACCGGGCTCGCGCGCGGATGACACGCTTGGGTTCCGGATCGCGTGAGTTGTTTGATCTGAAGGGGCGAGATGGCTGACCTAGAGCTGAAGTACGCCCACCTGAATCGACACGGAGAGGCTGCGCTCCGATCGAAGATGCTATACCGAACCCATCCCCGTCGAAGGAATCGCCAATGAGCACCTACACCGTCGGATACATTGTCGGCAGTTTGTCCTCGACCTCCATCAACCGGATTTTGGCCAAGGCCCTGATCCGCCTAGCCCCGGATGACCTGTCGTTCGTCGAGATCCCCATCGGCAATCTCCCGCTCTACAGCCAGGACTACGACGCAGACTACCCGCCCGAGGGTCGGGCCCTGAAAGAGGCGATCGCCGCGGCCGACGCGATCTTGTTCGTCACACCGGAATACAACCGGTCGATCCCCGGCGCGTTGAAGAATGCGATCGACTGGGCTTCCCGGCCATGGGGACAGAATTCTTTCGACCACATGCCCGCTGCCGTCATCGGCGCCTCCCCGGGTGTGATTGGCACAGCGCTGGGTCAGCAGAGCCTGCGTGCAGTGTTGGCCTACGCCAACGCACGGCAGATGACGGCGCCCGAGGCCTACATCAGGTTCAAGCCGGAGATCTACAGCGACGATGGCTCGGTCGCCGACGACTCAACCGCGCAGTTCCTACGCAACTACATGCAGGAATTCCGCGACCACATCCAGCGTGTGCTCACCGTATTGCCGCGCCCACACTGACCCCGCCCGCCGAAGAGTTGAGCGTCCGGACGTGTCTCCGTGTAACGGTTGACGAGAGGCCTCGGGTACTCGTACTGCGTGACAGTCATTGGATCCTCTGGACGTCATCCCGCCAACGTGTGCAGACAGTGCAATATTGATGACGCCGCTCCCCGAGTTTGCCGTAGTGGAACTGGCCAAATTGTGGTGCACGAAGTCGCACAGCAACGCATAGCGCTCTATTGCGTCCTGGTGGTCCGGCTCGGCAGCGAGCCCTTGGACACAGTGTGTGATGGCGAACGGCTTCAGCCGTCGCGCTGGAAGATCCGCTCGACCGGCACGAACATCGCACGAAGGCTATGGGATCAGCGCGAACAACTGCGCGGCGAGTATGAGGACGTTCATGTCCCCGACCGGGCGCTGTGGCCGGTCCAGCATCCGGGTGTCGTGCTTGATGCGGTGCTCTCTAGTGCGCACGGGGCGTGCCTGGGCTGCCAGTGGTTCGATGTGCGAGGTCACTGGATGGGCCACTCCGACTGGTTCGAACGAGCCTCTGTATGGCCGCACCAACACTAAGTCTCCAATGGTGCATTCCTCGATGGTCCCCGTCGCTGGCGGGAAGGGAGGTTCGATCCGCCATGACGACGACGGACGTCCCGCCCCTTCAGGTGGCTCCCCAGCATCGGCGGGACGAGGGGTCTTCCACTTCGATGACTACCGGATCGAGTCGATCCAGGTTGGCATCATCGAGGTGGTCGAAACCGACGATGACTACGACGACGACTGATGTTCACCCATCTGCCCACATGCGTTGCGCCGCTTGACGTTTACGCCCCGCCCACGCTCGGGCGGAGGTGCTGCGAGCAATGCTCTCTTGGACGTGGCTCTTAGGTTAGGGCCGCGGATTATCTCGGTGATAAGTCCTTCGTCCCGCAGACCCGGGCGTGAACCTCGCGGTGAGCATGCTGTCCTGTCGGCTCCGGCGAGTCACGCCGTCGTCGGTGAACACGGACGGCGGCGCAGACGAGGAGGCGCTCGGCCATCGGCGAGCGGCAGATGTTGCCCATGCACACTTGCAGGATCGAGAAGGGCCGCAACCGCATTTCGGATGGGCATTCAACCAGTGAGCGGACTGGCCTCCATCCGGAGATGAGCCAGCAAGCGCCCCGACCAAAACCGAGGCAGAAGAACACCCCTCGTGCCCCATCGTCAGCCAGAAGCCATCGAGGCTGGGCTCGACACGATCCTCGTCTTTAGCAGCTCGACGTCCAGTCGCGGCTGTCGAAAAGTATTCCTACTGATCCGGCCGCGTCCTGCCTGCCGTCCATCGCCGAAGCCATCGACTCATCTAGCGACAGGGCCACTCCCGTTCAAATAGAATCGTGGCATGCATTGATGTCCCGCTTGCAGTGGGCTCTCAGTCTGACTTGGTCTCCAATGGCCTGCGGAATGACTCGGCATAGCGTGCCAGACCACATCACGCCACAGCCCGCTCACGGCCCCAAGATCGGAGTTTCGATGCGCATTGCCCTGTTCGTCACTTGTCTCGCGGATGCCTTGTTCCCGCAGGCGGCCGTTGCGACAGTGAAACTGCTTGAGCGGCTCGGTCACCAGGTGGTTTTCCCTCCGCGGCAGACATGCTGCGGCCAGATGCATATCAACACGGGTTATCTAGCGGAGGCTACCGCGCTGGTGCGGCATCACGTCGAGGTCTTCGAAGACGCCGACTGTGAGGCCGCGGTGGCACCATCGGGATCGTGCGTCGGCTCGGTTCGCCACCAGCACGCGATGGTGGCGAGGCGAGCGGGTGACGAAGCCTTGGCAAAGCGTGCCGAGGCCGTCGCGTCGCGCACCTACGAGTTGTCCGAACTGCTTATCGACGTGCTCAACGTGCGCGACGTCGGTGCCTACTACCCACACCGAGTGACCTATCACCCCACCTGCCACTCACTTCGGATGCTGCGGGTCGGCGATAAGCCAGTGGAACTTCTGCGCCACGTGCGGGGCATCACTCTGGTCGAATTGCCGATGGCCGACTCGTGTTGCGGCTTCGGCGGAACGTTCGCGATCAAGAATGCCGACACGTCGACGGCCATGCTCGCCGACAAGATGACCAATGTCATCACGTCCGGGGCGGAGGTGTGTACTGCCGGCGACTCGTCCTGCCTCATGCACATCGGTGGTGGACTCGGGCGGATCAGATCAGGGATACGCACGGTGCATCTGGCTGAAATCCTTGCTGCCACAGAGGGAGCCGAGCAGGTAGCGGTGGAGGGTGCACGATGACCACGTTTCTGGGCACTCCCGGTATCGGTAACTTGCGCGGCGCCGAGCCGTTTCCGCGTGCGGCTCGCCGCGCGCTGGGTGACACTCAGATGCGCCGCAACGTCGGCCACGCGACCCACACCATTCGAGCCAAACGGCTTGCGGCGGTGAGTGAATGCGCCGACTGGGAGCAGTTGCGCCTCGCCGGCAGTGCGCTCAAGCAGGATGTGATGGCCCGCTTGCCGGAGCTGCTTGAGCAGCTCGAGCGCAATGTCACGGCGCGCGGTGGCGTGGTGCATTGGGCGCGCGACGCCGACGACGCCAATCGCATCGTCACCGACCTGATCCGGGCGACCGGCGCCGATGAAGTGGTGAAGGTCAAGTCGATGGCGACCCAGGAGATCGGCCTCAACGAGCACCTGCAGGCCGAGGGCATCGCCGCGATCGAGACCGACCTCGCCGAGCTGATCATCCAGCTCGGCCATGATTGGTCCAGCCACATCCTGGTGCCCGCGATACACCGCAACCGAGCCGAGATCCGCGACATCTTCATGCGTGAAATGCCCGAGGTCGGTGAGCTGACCGACGAGCCGCGGGTCCTCGCGATGGCCGCACGCGAGCACTTGCGGCGCAAATTCCTTTCGGCGCGGGTTGCGGTCAGCGGCGCCAACTTCGGTGTCGCCGAAACCGGCACGCTTGCGGTGGTCGAATCCGAGGGAAACGGCCGGATGTGTCTGACCCTGCCGCGAACGTTGATCACCGTGATGGGCATCGAGAAAGTCGTGCCGGCGTTCGCCGACCTCGAGGTGTTCATGCAGCTGCTGCCGCGGTCCTCCACGGCGGAACGGATGAACCCGTACACGTCGATGTGGACCGGCCTGCACGCCGGCGACGGGCCCGAGGAGTTTCACCTGGTGTTGCTCGACAACGGGCGCAGCAAGGTGCTCGCCGACTCGGTGGGCCGCGCCGCGCTGCACTGCATCCGGTGTAGTGCGTGCCTGAACGTGTGCCCGGTGTACGAACACACCGGCGGTCACGCCTACGGATCGGTGTATCCCGGACCGATCGGGGCAATCCTGAGCCCGCAGCTGACCGGCACCCATGGACATCACGACCCAAATGCTTCGCTGCCGTACGCCTCGTCATTGTGCGGAGCGTGTTTCGACGCCTGCCCGGTCCGCATCGATATCCCGTCGATCCTGGTCCACCTGCGCGCCAAGCAGGTCGATTCCGAACGCGGCGGTGCGCCCAGCGGGCAGGATCTGGCGATGAAAGCGGCCGCGTGGGCGATGCGCTCACCTCGACGCTTCGCGATGGCCGAGAAGGCGCTGGCTGTCGGCCGGATCGTTGCCAACTCCGATCACCGCATCACCGCGTTGCCCTGGCCGGGCTCAAGGTGGACCGCCAGTCGTGATCTGCCCGAACCACCCAGCGAAACCTTCCGGCAATGGTGGGCGAAGACGCGCGGCGGAGGATCACGGTGACCGATCACGACAAGGCGAGAGTCGCCGTGCTTGGACGGATCCGGGCAGCGTTGGCCGCCGCGCCACCCGCCGCGGTGGTCGTTCCGCGCGACTACGACCGCGAACCCCTTTGCGGCGGTGGCGATGTCGCGCGGTTCGCCGAGACCGTCGCCGAATACCGCGCTCAGCTGACGCGGATTGACGCCGCCGCGATCGGCGCCACCGTCGCGTCGCTGGTCCCGACGGGCGGGCTCGTGGTGATACCCGGCGACCTGCCGGCCGCTTGGGTCGAAGGTGTTGACACGCTCGCCGACAATCCGGCAGACCCGCTGTCGATCACACAACTGGAAACCTCAGCGGCGGTCGTCACCGGCTGCGTGGTGGGCATCGCGACAACGGGCACCATCGTGCTCGACGCCGGAAAGACGCAGGGCCGCCGCGTGCTAACGCTCATTCCCGACCACCACATCTGCGTCGTGTTCACCGACCAGATCGTCAACACGGTGCCGCAAGCCTTCGCGAACCTGAACCCGTTACGACCGTTGACCTTCATCTCGGGACCAAGCGCGACCAGCGACATCGAACTCGAGCGCGTCGAGGGAGTGCACGGACCCCGCACGCTCGATGTTCTTCTCGTGGAGTGAGCCGAAGCCATAGCGTCGGAAGCAAGCTTGCGCTGCCAGGGCACCTTATGAGTGAACGCGCTCGGCGTGCGCAGCGTGGCGATCCCGCGCAGGAGCATCGCGATTACGAACACCGGCGAGCCTTCCGCGCACAAGATCAAATGGCGGATCGTATCCGAAGGCCGAATCAATCACCTCAAACGAAGCTACGGCTGGAACCGCACCGAACTCACCGGCATCGATGGCGCTCGAACCTGGTGCGGCCACGGCGTCGTCGCCCACGACCTGGTCAAGATCGCGCCCTCGCAGCATGAACCAACACACCCAGCCGCCCTAGCCACACGCGACCGCCCCCCGCTCACCGCCATCACGTCTATGGAGAGTTCTTGAGATCGCAGTAGCTATGCCGATGGCGGGTTGAACGGTCCGATGGCCTGAGAGACAATCCGGGGTGGTGCGGGTGGCCGCAAGGCAAGCGCACCAGGCGGAAGGTCTATCCATGGCCCGGTTCGATGTCAACTGCTCGATCCTGTTCACCGAGTTGCCGATCCTGCAACGCCCGGCCGCCGCTCGGGCGGCCGGTTTCACGGCGGTTGAGTTCTGGTGGCCGTGGAGCGTGGCCGTGCCGCCGGACGCGGAGGTCGACGACTTCGTCGGCGCGCTCCGGGATGCCGGTGTACGCCTGGTGGGGCTCAACTTCTTCGCCGGTGACATGCCGGCCGGCGACCGGGGTCTGGTGTCGTGGCCGGGGCGCTCCGCCGAGTTCCGCGACAACCTCGACGTCGCCGTTTCCATCGGCGAACAGCTGGGCTGCCGCGCGTTCAATGCGTTGTACGGCAACCGGGTACCGGACACGACGCCTGAGCGGCAGGACGAACTCGCGGTGGAAAATCTGACGCTGGCCGGCGCGGCAGCCGGTCGGATCGGCGGCGTGGTGCTCGTCGAACCGGTCAGCGGCGCCCCGGCGTATCCGCTGCTGACCGCCGCGGACGCGGTCGGGGTGATCGAGCGGGTGGAGCGCTCCGCCGCCGCGACCAACCTGCGTTTCCTGTGCGACCTGTACCACCTTGCGGTCAACGGCGATGATCCGCCGAAGGCGATCTCGGGCTACTTCAGCCGCATCGGTCATGTGCAAATCGCCGACGCGCCGGGCAGGAACGAGCCCGGCACGGGTCAGCTTCCGATCCAGGACTACCTGCGGCAGCTCGCGGAGGCCGGCTACGACGGCTGGGTGGGTCTGGAATACAAACCAAGCGGGGCCAGCGCCGACAGCTTCGGCTGGCTGCCGCCCGAACAGCGGGCGGCACCCGACCCAGGCTCCAACCGGGGACTTTCCGACTGACCGGTGTCCGACGCCGGAAACGATGGGAGGCAGCGCATGACCACAATGGGATTCATCGGTCTTGGCATCATGGGCGGCCCGATGGCGGCCAACCTCGTCAAGGCAGGCCATGCGGTCGTCGGCTACAACCGGCGTCCTGAGCCGATCGAGCGGCTCGTCGCCGCGGGCGGCCGGGGCGCGTCCAATGTCGCGGAAGCGGTCGCCGGTGCCGACGTCGTCATCACCATGCTTCCCGACTCGCCCGACGTCCAGACCGTGGCGCTCGGCGAGGACGGCGTCTTCGCCAACGCCAAACCCGGCCTGCTGTACATCGACGGCAGCACGATCCGCCCGGCCGTGTCGGCCGACTTGGCTGCCGAGGGCGCCAAGCGCGGCATCCGCGTCGTCGACGCCCCGGTCAGCGGCGGCGAGCAGGGGGCGGTCGACGCATCGCTATCGATCATGGTGGGCGGGTCGCCCGAGGACTTCGCGGCGGCCCGGCCGGTGTTGGAGGCGGTGGGCAAGACTGTCGTCCACGTTGGCCCGCCCGGCGCGGGCCAGACCGTTAAGGCGGCCAATCAGCTCATCGTCGCCGGCACCATCCAGCTCGTCTCGGAGGCGATCGTCTTCCTCGAGGCACACGGCGTCGACATGGAGTCCGCGATCAAGGTCCTCGCCGGTGGTTTGGCGGGCAACGCGATCCTCGATCGGAAGGCCGCAGGCATGCTGGCCCGCCGGTTCGACCCCGGCTTCCGGATCGACCTGCACCACAAGGACCTCGGGATCGTGCAGGCGGCGGCGCGCGAGGCCGGCGTGGTCATTCCGGTCGGCGCCCTGGTGTCGCAGCTCGTGGCGTCGCTGCGGGCCCAGGGCCACGGCAGTCTGGACCATTCCGCGCTGCTGTTGCTTGTCGAGCAGCTGTCCGGACGCCGCTCCGGCTGACCCAAGCGAACCCAAGCGAGGAGGACATTCCATGACCCGGATGCGAGCCGCGGAGGCCGCCGTCGCGATCCTCGAACGCGAGGGGACGACCCACGCGTTCGGGGTGCCCGGTGCCGCGATCAACCCCATCTACGCCGCCCTGCGCGGGCACGGCCGAATCCAGCACATCCTGGCGCGCCACGTCGAGGGCGCCGCGCACATGGCCGAGGGCTACACGCGGACCAAGGCCGGCAACATCGGTGTGTGCATCGGCACGTCCGGCCCGGCCGGCACGGACATGATCACGGGGCTGTACTCGGCCACCGGGGACTCGATCCCGATCCTGTGCATCACCGGCCAGGCGCCCGTGGACCGGCTGCACAAGGAGGACTTCCAGGCCGTCGACATTGCCAGCATCGCGGCGCCGGTCACCAAGATGGCGATGACGGTGCTGGAGCCGGGCCAGGTCCCGGGTGTGTTCCAGCAGGCGTTCCACCTGATGCGGTCCGGGCGCCCCGGGCCGGTGCTGATCGACCTTCCGTTCGACGTGCAGATGGCGGAGATCGAGTTCGACCCGGACACCTACGAGCCGCTGCCGGTGTACAAGCCGGCGGCCACCCGGGCCCAGGTGGAGAAGGCGCTAGACATGCTCGCCGCGGCCGAGCGGCCGCTGATAGTGGCCGGCGGCGGCGTCATCAATGCCGACGCGGCGCCGCAACTCGTCGAGTTCGCCGAAACCGTTGGCGTGCCGGTCATCCCGACGCTCATGGGGTGGGGCGCCATCTCCGACGACCATCCGTTGATGGCCGGGATGGTCGGGCTGCAGACCTCGCACCGCTACGGCAACGCCACGTTCCTCGAGTCCGACTTCGTGCTGGGCATCGGAAACCGGTGGGCCAATCGGCACACCGGCGGTCTCGACACGTACCGGCGGGGACGCACGTTCGTCCACGTCGACATCGAGCCGACCCAGATCGGACGGGTGTTCCCACCGGACTACGGCATCGTCTCCGACGCGAGCGCGGCGCTCGACTTATTCGTCGATGTGGCCCGCGAGCGCAAGGCCGGCGGGCGGCTGCCGGACTGGAGTGAGTGGGTCAGCCAGTGTGACCGGCGCAAGCGCAGCCTGCAGCGCAGGACCCACTTCGACAACGTGCCGGTCAAGCCGCAGCGGGTGTACGAGGAGATGAACCGGGCGTTCAGCCGCAACGCGCGCTACGTCAGCACGATCGGGCTGTCCCAGATCGCCGGCGCCCAGTTCCTCCACATCTACGAGCCGCGACACTGGATCAACTGCGGGCAGGCCGGCCCGCTCGGCTGGACGATTCCGGCCGCCCTCGGCGTCGTGGCGGCCGACCCGGACACTCCCGTGGTCGCGCTGTCGGGCGACTACGACTTCCAGTTCATGATCGAAGAACTCGCGGTCGGCGCCCAGTTCAACCTGCCGTATGTGCACATCGTGGTGAACAACTCGTACCTGGGGCTGATCCGGCAGTCGCAGCGCGGCTTCGACATGGACTACGCCGTTCAACTGTCCTTCGACAACGTCAACGCGCCCGAGCTCGGCGGTTACGGCGTCGACCATTCCAAGGTCGCCGAGGGGCTGGGCTGCAAGGCGCTGCGCGTGTACGAGCCGGCCGAGATGGTGCCGGCGTTCGAGACCGCGCAGAAGCTGATGGCCGAGCACCAGGTGCCGGTCGTTGTCGAGATCATGCTGGAGCGGGTTACCAACATCTCCATGGGCACCGAGCTGGACAACATCACCGAATTCGAGGAGCTGGCCGAGCACCGCGAGCACGCGCCGACCTCGGTGGCCCTGCTCGATTGAGCTGCGCCCAACAGCGCCGCCCCGGCCATCGACGCGGCGGTCAGGGCAAGTCGCCGAACGACCACTCGGGCCGCGCCTGTACGTGGTACACCGGTAGGCGATGCCGGGATTCGACGGTGCGCGGCAGGTCCATCCGCAGCCACCGGGATTTCTCCTTCGGCAAGGTGGAGATGACCACCCCGGCGTACCCGGGGTTGTCCCGCAGCTCGTTGTCGACGGCGTCGACCGGTGACGCCGCGCCGACTCGGGTACCGGCCACGTGGACGCCCTCCCGCGCGAACATCGACCGTGCCCTGTCCGCCCGCTTGGCCGCCACCACCTCCGCGTCGTGCTCGTCACCGCGCCGCAGTAGGTGGCGCACTGGTGTGGCCGGCACCAGCAGGACGAACTCCGCCTGCTGGTCGTCCTCTTGAATGGCGCGCAGTTGGTCGAGCAACTCGGGGTTGGTGACCGTCTCGTGCGCCACCACCAGATACTTGGCCATGACAACCTCCCTTGAACGTTGACGTCCTGCGGAAATGTTCAGGCTTCAGGCGGCCGCGCCGGCCCGTCCGCGGCGGCCGCGAGAAGTTCGGCCAGGTGGACGACGCGAATCCGGCTGCCGCGGCGCCGCAGCCCGGTCCGGAGCTGGCGCAGGCAGCCGGGATTGACCGCGACCAGGTAGTCCACCCCGGCCGCCTCCACCGCATCCAGCTTCGGCGCCAGGATCCTGGCGCTGTCACGGGGACGCAGCAGCGAATAGGTGCCGGCCGACCCACAGCAGGAGTCGTCCCCGGGCACCGGCACGAACTCGGCCACCGCCGCGATCAACGCCCGCGGCTGCTGGTGCACCCCGAGGCCGTTGCGCAGGTGGCACGAGTCCTGCAGTGCCACCCGGGCCCGCCGGCCGTCCACACGCACCTCGCCCTGTGGGATCGCTCCGGTCAGGACCAGGTGCTGGCTCAACTCGCGCACCCGCTCCGGGCCGAGCACCCCGGCCATGTGTGCCACGCACCCGCCGGCGGTGGTCACGATCAGCCCGGGCAGCTGCTCGCCGAGCCGCCGCGCCATCTCCTTGCCCTTCCGGGACTCGCCGTTGTGCGCGTGCAGCGCACCACAGCAGCCCTGGGCCGGCGGGGCGGCGAGGTTTGGGAGCAGCCGCTGGGCGGCCCGGCTGACCTCTGGGTACAGCATGCGCTCGAAGCAGCCCAGCATGAGATAACTGTCGGCGCCTCCCGGCCGTCCGCGGGCATGCCGGCGGACCAACCCCAGCATCCGCACCATCCACGGGCGCGACACGACGAGCATCAGCGCCTGCGCCACCGGCGGCCGGCGACGGCCCCGCCACTGGTGGTCGCGCCACTCCTCGAGCAGTTCGCCGTACTGCACCCCGGCCGGACAGACCGGTTCGCACGCCCTGCAGCCCAGGCAGAACGACGACTCCTCGCGCAGGCGCGCGTCGTCGCGCTCGAGCCGACCGGTTTCCAGGGCACGCATCAACGTGATGCGCCCGCGGGGCGACGAACCCTCGTCTGCGGACAGCGCGTACGTCGGGCAGGCCGGCAGACAGAAGCCGCACGAGATGCAGCGGTCGAGCAGCTGCGGGTCGAAGATGCCGCGCGGCGCCGCAGCCGTGGGTTGGTTGTCGACGGGGGTCATGAGCCGAGCTTTCCCGGGTTGAGGATGCCCGCGGGGTCGAACGCGGTCTTGATCCGGCGCAGCAGCGCCACCTGGTCCGCGCCGAGGCGGGCCTCCAGGAACGGGAGCTTCGCGGCGCCCACGCCGTGTTCGCCGGTGATCGTGCCGCCCAAGTTCATCGCAGCGGTGAAGA
>Ga0207688_10001798_pt1 | contig 11401 bp, 7 predicted proteins | sample KBSMiscanthusM4_FD_184296 | JGI IMG/M metagenome (GOLD analysis project Ga0207688, IMG submission 184296) | Miscanthus rhizosphere microbial communities from Kellogg Biological Station, Michigan, USA - M4 (SPAdes) (version 2) | ecosystem: Host-associated > Plants > Roots > Rhizosphere ...
GCTCGCTGGTGTCGCCGGTGGTGCCCGCGACCTTCACGCCGGTGTCGCCGGTGGTCTTCTGGTACTCACCGACCGCGAGCGTGTCGTTCACCGTGGCGTCGACCCGGCCGTCCTTGAGCAGCTGCACGGCCTGCACGAACCCCTCCACGGCCTCCACCTTCGCCCCCGCGTTGCGGGCGACGTCGGCCCAGTTGCTCGTCGAGGACTGGGCGGTGGTCTTGCCCTTGAGCTGCGCGAGGCTCGTGATGTCGGTGTTGTCGGAGCGGGTGACGATCACGCCCTCGGACACGGTGTAGGGCTCGGAGAGGTCGTACTTGGCCTTGCGCGCGTCGTTGATCGTCACCTGGTTGGCGATCAGGTCGAAGCGCTTCGCCTCGAGCCCCGCGAAGATCGAGTCGAAGGGGGTCTGCACGAACTCGACGTTCTTGCCCAGCTTCGCCCCGACGGCCTGGACGACCTCGATGTCGTACCCCGTGAGCTTGCCGTCGCTGCCCTGGAAGCTGAACGGGCTGTAGGTGCCCTCGGTCCCGACCATCAACGTGCTGGAGTCGGCGCCGCTGCTGCAGCCTGCGATCGACACGGCGGCCAGCAGCGCGACGGCTGCGGCGAGGAACTTGCGACGCACGGATTTCTCCTTCGGGAATCGGTCGGGGCGCACGATGACGCGCGCGGACCGCGGTGATCGACCGGTCGGGTCGGGTGGGTCGGTGTCCGTACGCGGAAGCGTCGGCAAGCTACGAACAGAGCGCGGCGTGGGTGCGGCACAGGTCGACGTGGCGGCGCGACCACGGCGCCCGCGGCGCTGCCGCGAGCCCTACCCGTCCAGCCCGCACGTTCCAACTCCTGCCGAGGTCCGCCCCGAAGCCCCGAGACTACTACTCCGGGCTGCGGTGCACGCGCGTCGCCGTTGCCTGGTCACGGGCCTTCACCACGATCTGGTCGAGGTTGACGTGCGGAGGCCGCGTGGCCGCGAACGCGATCACCTCGGCGACGTCCTCCGGGTGCAGCGGCGTCACCCCGCGGTAGACGTTCGCGGCCTTCTCCGCGTCGCCGTCGAAGCGCACCAGCGAGAACTCGGTCTCCACCAGGCCCGGCAGCACCTCGGTGAGCCGCACGGGCCTGCCCAGCAGCTCGCCGCGCAGGGTGCGGTGCAGCGCCGACTGGGCGTGCTTGGCGCCCGTGTAACCCGCGCCGTTGTCGTAGACCTCCGCAGCGGCGACCGAGGTGATCGTCACGACGTGGCCGTCGCCCGAGGCGACCAGCGCCGGGAGCAGCGCCTTCGTCATCCGCAGGGTGCCCAGCACGTTCGTCTCGAACATCCACCGGTAGTCCTCGACGTCGGCCTCGACGACCGGCTCGAGCCCGCGTGCCCCGCCCGCGTTGTTGACCAGCAGGCTGCAGTCCGGGACGGCTGCGGCGAACCCGTCGACCGACTCCTGGTCGGTGACGTCCAGGCGCATGGCGACGCCGTCGATCTCGGCGGCGATCGCCGCGCAGCGATCGACGCGGCGGGCGCCGAGCACGACGGCGAAGCCCGCTCCGGCGAGGGCACGGGCGGTGGCGGCCCCGATACCGGAACTGGCACCGGTGACGACGGCGACGGGTCGGCCGGCGCGACTCATGATCTGAAGACTAGCCGTTCGCGGTGCGGTGCGGGTGATCTTCATCGCGGGCTGGTGGAACGCGGATGGGCCCGGGGGAAGAGTGGTGGTGTGGGACTCACCCCACACCTGAGTGAGAGGACCTCCATGCCCTTCGTCACCGTCGGGGAAGAGAACGGCGCCGACATCCGGATCCACTTCAACGACCACGGGTCCGGCAGGCCGATCGTGCTCATCCACGGTTACCCGCTCGACGGCAACTCCTGGGAGCGCCAGGAACGCGTGTTGCTGGAGGCGGGCTACCGCTGCATCAGCTACGACCGCCGCGGGTTCGGCTCGTCCAGCCAGCCGAGCACCGGTTACGACTACGACACCTTCGCCGCCGACCTCAAGGCGCTGCTCGACCACCTGGCGCTCGGGGAGGACGTCGTCCTCGCGGGGTTCTCCATGGGCACCGGTGAGGTGACCCGCTACCTGGGCACCTACGGATCGGCAGGCGTGAGCAAGGCCGCGCTGTTCGGCGTGATCCCACCGTTCCTGCTCAAGACCGACGACAACCCGCAAGGGGTGCCGGGCGAGGTCTTCGACGGCATCAAGGCGGCCATCGTCGCCGACCGGTACGCCTACTTCGACGACTTCTTCGCCAACTTCTACAACACCGACGTGCTCGCGCCGGAACGGATCGGCGACGCCGCGCTGCGGGCGAGTTTCCAGGTCGCGGCAGGCGCGGGGCCCCACGCCACCTACGCCTGCGTGGACTCCTGGCTCACCGACTTCCGCGGCGACCTGCCGAAGATCGACGTGCCCACGCTGGTCGTGCACGGCACCGCCGACCGCATCCTGCCGTTCGAGGCGACCGCGGCCCGGCTCCGCGACGAGCGGCTCATCGCCGATCTCACCGTCGTCGAGGTGCCCGACGGCCCGCACAACATCGGGTGGACCCACCCCGACGAGGTCAACGCCGCGTTCCTGGACTTCCTGCGACGCTGACCACCGCGGCGGGCGCAGCACCACCGGGGCGGCGCCCGCCGCGCAGATCGGCGAGGTGCGGCGCCTCGGAGCGTGCCGTCGGCGACCTACTTCCTCTTGGGGAGGTAGAGGTCGGTGAGGGTCCCCTCGAACGCCTCCGCGGCCATGGCCACGGTCTCGGACAGGGTCGGGTGCGGGTGGATCGTGAGGCCGATGTCGGCCGCGTCGGCGCCGGTCTCGATGGCCAGGGCGGCCTCGGCGATGAGGTCGCCCGCGTTGGGGCCGACGATCCCCGCGCCGATGATGCGGTCGGTGGCCTCGTCGAAGAGCACCTTCGTGAGGCCCTCGTCCCGCCCCAACGACAGCGACCGCCCGGACGCGGCCCACGGGAACGCGCCCTTCCCGTACTTCACCCCGGCCGCCTTGGCCTCGTTCTCGGTGACGCCGACCCACGCCACCTCGGGATCGGTGTAGGCCACCGACGGGATGACCGTGGCGTCGAAGTAGCTCGTCTTCCCGGCCGTGTTCTCGGCCGCGACCTTGCCCTCGTGCACGGCCTTGTGCGCGAGCATCGGCTGCCCGACGACGTCACCGATCGCGAAGATGTGCCCGACGTTGGTGCGCTGCTGCTTGTCGACCGGGATGAAGCCGCGCTCGTCGACGAACACGCCCGCGGCGTCCGCACCGATGACCTTGCCGTTGGGGCGGCGGCCGACGGCGACGAGCACGGCGTCGAACACCGCGGTCTCGGGGGCCTTCGCGCGGTCCTTGCTGCCCGACGCGTCGAAGGACACGGTGAGCCCGTCCGGGCCCGCGCTCACGGCGGTGACCTTGGTGCCCAGCCAGACCGCCGCGTACTGCTTGCCGATGCGCTTCGCGAGCGGGTTGACGATGTCCTTGTCCGCGCCCGGGATCAGCTGGTCCATCAGCTCCACCACGCTGATCGACGACCCGAGCTCGGCGTAGACGGTGGCCATCTCCAGGCCGATGATCCCGCCGCCGAGCACGAGCAGCCGCTCGGGGATGCGTTCCAGCGCCAGCGCTCCGGTGGAGTCGATCACGCGCGCGTCGTCGTGCGGCACGAACGGCAACTGCACCGGCTCCGAGCCCGCGGCGATGATGGCCGCGTCGAACGACACGGTGCTGGATCCCTCCGGTCCGGTCACGGTGAGCGTGTTCGGGCCGGTGAACACGCCGGTGCCCACGATCGTGGTGACCTTGCGCTGCTTGGCCAAGCCCGCCAGTCCCCCGGTGAGCCGGGCGACGACGCCGTCCTTCCAGCCGCGCAGGGCGTCGAGGTCGATCGTCGGCGCGGCGAACGACAGGCCGTGCGCGGACATCTCCTTGGTCTCCGCGATCACCTTGGCCGCGTGCAGCAGCGCCTTGGACGGGATGCAGCCGATGTTGAGGCAGACACCGCCGAGCGGGCCGCGGGAATCGATGAGCACCACGCTCTTGCCCAGGTCGGCCGCCCGGAACGCGGCCGTGTAGCCGCCGGGCCCGGCGCCGAGTACGAGCACCTCGGCGTGCACGTCGCCCTTCGTCCCGGTGTAGGGCGTGACCGCACCGTTCGACGCGGCGGTGGGCGGCGTGGGTGGCGCGGGCGGTGCGGCCGACGAGCCGTAGCCCGCGGGCGCGGTGTGCTGGGGCTGCGGCTCCGCGGCGGCGGGATCCGCCTCGGCCGCGTCGACGGTGATGATCAGCGTGCCTGCGGAGACGTTGTCGCCGAGGGCGACCGACAGCCCGGTCACCGTGCCCGCCACCGGCGAGGGCACGTCCATGGTCGCCTTGTCGCTCTCCAGCGTGACCAACGGGTCGTCCACCGCCACGGTGTCGCCCTCCGCCACGTGGATCTCGATGACGGGGATCTCATGGAAATCCCCGATCTCGGGGACGCGGATCTCCTGCGCGCTCACAGCAGCAACCTTCGGTCGTCCTCGAGCAGGTGGCACAGATGTCGGGTGAAACGGGCCGCCAGCGCGCCGTCGATCACGCGGTGGTCGTAGGAGACCGACAGCGGCAGCATCAGGCGCGGCTTGAACTTCTTGCCGTTCCACACCGGCTTCATCGCCGAGCGCACCACGCCCAGGATCGCGACCTCCGGCGCGTTGACGATCGGGGTGAACCCGGTGCCGCCGATGCCGCCGAGGCTGGAGATCGTGAACGTGCCGCCCTGCATGTCCGGGGGCTTGAGCTTGCCCGCGCGCGCCCGGCCCGAGAGGTCGGCGAACTCGCGGGAGAGCTCCACGATGCCCTTGCGGTCGGCGTCCTTCACGACGGGCACGACCAGCCCGCCGGGCGTGTCGACCGCGATGCCGATGTTGTAGTAGCCCTTCAGGACCAGCGCGTCCTTCTCGGGGGCGAGCGAGCTGTTGAACTCGGGGAACTGCTTCAGCGCCGACACCGCCGCCTTCACCAGGAACGCCAGCAGCGTGACCCGGTACGGGTCGCGGTCGGCCTTGGCCGCGGTGTCCAGCTCCCTGCGGTAGGCGTCCAGTGCGGTGATGTCGGCCTCGTCGTGCTGCGTGACGTGCGGGACGTTCAACCAGCTGCGGTGCAGGTACGGGCCCGACAGCCGCTTGATCCGCGACAGCTCGACGCGCTCGACGGGCCCGAACGCGGCGTAGTCCTGCGCGGGCACCTCGGGGATCCCCTGACCCGCGGCAGGCGCCGTCGCCGCGGCGGCGGGCTCGGCCGGGCCCTTGAGGAACGACAGCAGGTCGTCCTTCGTGATGCGGCCCTTGGGGCCGGTCGCCGTGACGGCGGCGAGGTCGACGCCCAGCTCGCGGGCCATCCGCCGCACCGACGGCCCGGCGTGCGCACCCGCGGGCGCCGCGTTGTCCTGGTCGACCGGGGCCGCCGCGACCGGTGGGGCGGCCGGGGTGGTGACCGGCGTGGCGGGCTCCGGCTCCTGCTGCTCGACCAGCGACGGCGGCGGGGTGACCGCGCCCTCGCCGGGGGCGATGAGCAGGATCACGGAGTCCTTGCTGACGTGGTCGCCCACCGCGACCCGCACCTCGGTGACCGTGCCCGCGATCGGGGCGGGCACGTCCATCGTCGCCTTGTCCGACTCCAGCGTGATCACCGGATCGTCGGCGTTGACCTTGTCGCCCACGCTGACCAAGACCTCGATCACCGGGATGTCGCTGAAGTCGCCGATGTCGGGGACGGGGACCTCGACGTTGTTGGCGGTCGTCGTCATCGTGTACCGGGCCCTTCTTCGCTCAGGCGTGCAGGGGGTTGGGCTTGTCGGTGGCGATGCCGTAGCGCTTGATCGCCTCGGCGGCCGAGTCTGCCGGTACGGCGCCCTCTGCGGCCAGTGCGGACAACGCGGCGAGCAGGACGTGGTGGCGGTCGACCTCGAAGTGCGCGCGCAGGTTGCGGCGGTAGTCGGAGCGGCCGAAGCCGTCGGTGCCGAGCACGGCGTAGCGGCGGTCGGCGGGCACGTACGCGCGGATCTGGTCGGCGTACGCGCGCATGTAGTCGGTGGCGGCCACCACCGGACCGGCGGGGCGCTCGCCCAGCCGCTCGTCGACCCAGCTGATGCGCTGCGGCTCGGCCGGGTGCAGCATGTTCCACCGCTCCACGTCCTGGCCGTCGCGGGCCAGCTCGGTGAAGCTCGGGCAGCTCCAGATGTCGGCGGAGACACCCCACTCGGCGGCCAGCAGCTCGGCGGCGGCCTCGACCTCGCGCAGGATCGTGCCGGACCCCAACAGCTGCACCCGGGCGTCCCCGTCGCCGGTGGAACGCAGCAGGTACATCCCCTTCTTGATCCCCTCGACCACCTCGGCGCGCCGGTCGGTTCCATCGTCGCCGGGCAGGCCGGGGTGGCGGTAGTTCTCGTTCATCAGGGTGATGTAGTAGAAGACGTCCTCCTGCTCGGTGAACATCCGCCGCAGCCCGTCCTGGACGATCACCGCCACCTCGTGGGCGTAGGTCGGGTCGTACGACACGCAGTTGGGGATGGTCGCCGCCAGCAGCAGGCTGTGCCCGTCCTCGTGCTGCAGGCCCTCGCCGTTGAGCGTGGTGCGCCCCGCGGTGCCGCCCATCATGAAACCGCGCGCCCGCGAGTCACCCGCGGCCCACGCCAGGTCGCCGATGCGCTGGAACCCGAACATCGAGTAGTAGACGTAGAACGGGATCATCGGGCAGTCCGACACCGAGTACGAGGTGGCCGCCGCGATCCAGGACGACATGGCCCCCGGCTCGTTGATGCCCTCCTGCAGCATCTGGCCGGACTTGTCCTCCTTGTAGTACATGAGCTGGTTGGCGTCCTCGGGCCGGTACAGCTGCCCGACCTGCGACCAGATCCCGAACTGGCGGAACAGACCCTCCATGCCGAACGTGCGCGACTCGTCCGGCACGATCGGCACCACCCGCTTGCCGATCTGCTTGTCGCGCAACAGCGTGGTGAGGATCCGCACGAAGGCCATCGTCGAGGAGATCGTGCGATCGCCGGTCGGCTTGAGCTGCGCGTCGAACGCCGACAGCTCCGGCACCGGCAGCGTCTGCGACGAGCGCTCGCGCCGCACCGGGATCGGGCCGCCCAGCGCCGCCCGCCGCTCCCGCAGGTAGGCCAACTCCGCGCTGTCTTCGGCGAACCGGAGGAACGGCACCTCCGGGATGCGTTCGTCGGGCAGGTCCACGATGCCGAACCGGTCGCGGAACGCGCGCAACACGTTCTCGCCCATCTTCTTCTGCTGGTGGGTGATGTTCTGGCCCTCGCCCGCCTCACCCATCCCGTAGCCCTTGACCGTCTTGGCCAGGATCACCGTCGGCTGGCTCTCGGACTCCACCGCGGCCCGGTAGGCGGCGTAGACCTTCAGCGGGTCGTGCCCGCCGCGCGAGAGCGCCCAGATCTCGTCGTCGGACATGTCGCGGACCATGTCCAGCAGCTCGGGGTACTTGCCGAAGAAGTGCTGGCGCACGTAGGCGCCGTCCTTGGACTTGAAGTCCTGGTACTCGCCGTCGACGCACTCCTCCATGCGCTGCAGCAGCAAGCCCGACTTGTCCGCCGCCAACAGCGGGTCCCAGCCCGAGCCCCAGATCACCTTGATGACGTTCCAGCCCGCGCCGCGGAACACCCCCTCCAGTTCTTGGATGATCTTCCCGTTGCCGCGCACCGGGCCGTCGAGGCGCTGCAGGTTGCAGTTCACGACGAAGATCAGGTTGTCGAGCTTCTCCCGGGAGGCCATCGAGATCGCGCCCAGCGACTCCGGCTCGTCCATCTCTCCGTCGCCGAGGAACGCCCACACGTGCCGGTCCTTCGTGTCCGCGAGCCCGCGCGCGTCCAGGTACTTGAGGAACCGGGCCTGGTAGATCGCCATGAGCGGGCCAAGGCCCATCGAGACCGTCGGGAACTGCCAGTACTCCGGCATCAGCCACGGGTGCGGGTACGACGACAGCCCCTCGCCGCCCACCTCCTGGCGGAACTTGAGCAGTTGCTCCTCGCTGATCCGCCCCTCGAGGAAGGACCGCGCGTAGATCCCGGGCGACACGTGCCCTTGCACGAACAACAGGTCGCCGCCGTGCCCCCCGCCGTCAGCCCCGCCGGGACCGTGCCAGAAGTGGTTGAAGCCCGTGTCGTACAACGTGGCCGACGACTGGAACGAGGCGATGTGCCCGCCCAGTTCCGACGACTCCTTGTTGGCCCGCAACACCGTCGCCACCGCGTTCCACCGGTTCAGCGACCGGATCCGGTGCTCCAGCTCCCGATCCCCCGGGAACGGCGGCTGCGCGTCGACCGGGATCGTGTTGACGTACGGGGTGGTGGCCGAGTGCGGAGCAGGCACGCCTCCGCGACGTGCGTGCCCCACCAGCTCGTCGAGCAAGAAGGTCGCCCGCTCGGCGCCCTCGAACTCCAGCACGGAATCGAGGGCGTCCAACCACTCCTGGGTCGCGGTGGGGTCCGGGTCACTGGTCATCGATCAACTCTCCGGCTACGGGGCGAGCGGTGCGACCGCCGATGGGGTGGTCGGGTGGGTGTCCGGCGTTCACGGGCCCGGCGGAAATCGGTGGCGGGCGAGGGGGCGCGCGCTGGTACCCTGCCCGCGATCGAGACTCGGCCGTTGGAGGTGAGACCCATGCTCGTTGCACGCACGTGGGTGCTCCCCTCTCCGTCACGATCGGGCGATTGACGTAGGTGTCGCCAGGAGCGCCTCCCACCAGGCACTTCTGAGAGGGCAAACCTATGGAATCCGTGCATTTCAGCGCGGGCGCACCCCCGGCCGCCTGCACCCACGCCGTGATCACCCGGATCGACGGCCTGCGGTGGCAGGCCGTCGAGGACGACCGCGTGATCGGCGACGGCGAGGCATCCCGCCGCCGCGACGGCAGGCTCTTCCTCAGCATCGACACGTGGCACGGCGCGGTCTTCGACCGGCTCGCGGCCGCGATGCTGGCGGACCTGCCGAGCCCGCTGTACACGATGGTCGACGAGGCCGACCACGATCTGACGGCCCGCTGGGAGCGGGCGGGCCTCAGCGTCCGGCGCCGCGAAAAGGAGTACCTGTTCGCCACCGACCCGCTGGTCACCGGGCTCGACACCACGCGGGCGCCGGAGGTGCCGATCCTGGGCCTCGGTGCCGCGCGCGAGCCCGCGCTGCGCGAGGTGTACGAGGCGGTCCGCGCCGAGGTCGACGCGAGCGCGGGCTGGGACACGATGCCGGTCGAGATGCCGCCCCGGCCGGACGGGGCGCCCCTGGACCCGGCGCGGTACGCGGTGGCCGAGGCCGCCGACCGGTACGTGGGGCTGGTCCGGGTGGTGTCGCGCCGCAGGCACGCGCGGATCGGGTTGGTCGCGGTCCGCGAGGGTCAGCGGCGTCGCGGCATCGCCCGGGCGATGCTCGCCGAGGTGCTGGGTGCGTTGCACCGCGGCGGGATCGAGACGGCCACAGCCGAGGTGGACGAACGCAACAGCGCGGCGACGGCGCTGTTCGAGGGCATCGGCGCGCGGCGCGTGGGCGGCACCGTGGAAATGGTGCGGGGCCGATGACGAAGGCAGCAGGAGCCATCCAGGTCGAGGGCACGGTCGTCGAGTGCCTGCCCAACGCCACCTTCCGGGTGGAGCTGGAGAACGGGCACAAGGTCCTCGCGCACATCAGCGGGAAGATCCGGAAGAACTACATCAAGATCGTGCTGCTCGACCGGGTGCTCGTCGAGCTCAGCCCGTACGACCTGAACCGGGGCCGGATCCTGTTCCGGTACCGGACGTAACGGCGGGCCTGATCGGGGTACCGGCGGCCACCCCGGCCGCCGGTACCCGCGTTCGGCCGGCGCGGGTTACGCGCCCAGCTCGCGCACGCTGCGCCGCAGGTCCCGCCAGGCCTGGGTGATCTCGCCTTCGGACAGGCGGCCGATGTCGGTCTGCAGCTGGTGCAGCAGGCCGTAGGTGAACCCGTTCTCCCCCTCGAGGTGGGCCACCATGCCGATCTCCCGCAGGACCGGGCGGGCGACCACGGCGTCCTGGTGATCACCCAGCAGCTCCTGCACCCGCTTGACCCGCTTCACCAGCCGGTCGGCGGGCTTGCCCAACGCAGGCGCGGCCGCCTCGGCGGCGTACCGCAACCGCTTGGCGGCCTTGCGGGCCTCGTGCCACTGCGCGTCGCGCTCGTCCCCGCTCGCCATCCCCTCGGCCGCCTCGACGTGCCCGGCGACGCGCCGATGCGCCCGCCCGACCATGGCAGGCAGCTCGCGGCGCGCCTTCCCACGGGCGAGTCGGGTCAACGGCGGATCGGCCAACAGCTGATCGATCGCGCCCAACAGCGCCAGGTAACGCTCGGAGTCCAACGCCGCGATCAACGCGCCGCGGGCATCGGCCTCCCGCCCGGCGAAATAGCGGGTCAACCGGGCCTGCACCGGGCCCACGACCGACTCCGCGGGCAACCCCGCCACCGCCCGGGTGAAGCGGCTGTGCAGCACCTCCAGATCACGGGCGCCACCCAGCACCCCCGCCAACCACTTCAACTCCCCGCCCAGCTCACGGGTGGCCGCACGGTCCACGACCCGCCCGTAGGCCTGCAAAGCGCTGCGCATCCGTCGGGTCGCCACCCGCATCCCGTGCACCGCGTCGGGCACATCCCGGCGCACCGCCGGATCGCCCCACACGATCGCCTCGGCCTGCTCCCGCAGGTAGGCCACCACCACCTCCCCGACCCGGGACTGGCGACCCGGCCGCTGCACCGGCTCCGGAGGCGTCGGGGCAGGCAGCCGCTCGCCCAACACCCGCCCCAGCTTCGACCGCGCATCCGAACGACGCACGTCCCCCTCGAGCAACCGCCGCTCCACCCGCTCGAGCAACTCCACATCACCGCGGCCGCCCAGCTCCACCTCGACCTCACGCCAGGACATGCCCGAGGTCGAGGAGCCCAGCGTGTGCGCCGAGACGTGGTCGTCGACCACCTCGACCAACACCTGCCCGTCCTCGTCGGTCAACCGCCACCGCCGCCGCGCCGTCGCCAGCTCCGCCACCGGCGCCAACCGCGCACCCCGGGTCAACGCCCGCACCAACCCCACCAGCTCCGCGGGCGGCGTGCGACGGCGCACCGCCCGCGCGTCGCCCACCCGCACCTCGTCGCGGCTGTCCCCGCCCACCGGCAGCTTCAAGTGCCACCCGGCGTCGTGCCCGCCGCGGCGGCGGCGCAACGTCACCCCCGCCCGCGCCAACCGCAGGTCCTCGGTGTCGAAGTACACCGCCTCCAACGCCTGCTCCTCGGGCCCGACCAAAGCCTCCACCCCGACCAGGCCGTCCCACCCGGGCAGCTCCACCCCGTCGGCGAGCTCGTACTTCCGCTCCGTCTCGCGCACCACCGTCGTCACGGCCCCACACCTAC
>Ga0207688_10001801_pt1 | contig 11400 bp, 9 predicted proteins | sample KBSMiscanthusM4_FD_184296 | JGI IMG/M metagenome (GOLD analysis project Ga0207688, IMG submission 184296) | Miscanthus rhizosphere microbial communities from Kellogg Biological Station, Michigan, USA - M4 (SPAdes) (version 2) | ecosystem: Host-associated > Plants > Roots > Rhizosphere ...
CGAACGAACCAGGATCACCAGTCCCACGGCCGCAGCGGGCACGGTCGCGATGCTGGCCCACGGCGTCGTGAAGTGCGCGATCAGGTTCGTCAGTGCCAGCACCACCACGACCACGCCGATGTCGACGTAGGCGCGGAAGTGGTGCAGTGCGGCGAGTTGGCCCACTACGGGATGGGGATGCGGGGCCACCGCCTGCTCAGGCATTGTGAGCCAGTTTACCGGCGATGTCGCCGATTCTTGCTGAGCGTGTCCTTAGGACTTCGAGTTCGGGCGGTAGTCCGAGTCCCACGTCCACCCCGAGATCTCGGGGTCGTCCTCGCCGTGCTCGCGCGTGTAGCGGCGGGCGGCCAGGCGCGCGTCGACCATCCGCTGGCGCAGCGCCCCGGCCCGGTTCGCCAGCCCCTCCACCCGGTCTATGACGTCGATCACCAAGTGGAACCGGTCCAGGTCGTTGAGCATCACCATGTCGAACGGGGTGGTCGTGGTGCCCCGCTCCTTGAACCCGCGCACATGCATCTGCGCGTGATTGGCCCGCCGGTAGGTCAGCCGGTGTATCAGCCAGGGGTAGCCGTGATAGGCGAAGATCACGGGCTTGTCGGTGGTGAACAAGGAGTCGAACTCGTGATCCGACAGCCCGTGCGGGTGCTCGGAATCCGGTTGCAACCGCATGATGTCGACGACGTTGATGACACGAACCGCCAAATCCGGAAGTTCCCGGCGCAAGATATCCGCGGCGGCCAGCGTCTCGAGCGTCGGGATGTCGCCCGCGCATGCCATCACCACATCGGGCTCGCCCAGGCTGCTTCCCGGGTCGCTTCGTCCCCTGACCTGCGGCCGTGGGCCCACCTGCCCTCCGCCAGCGTTGCCTGCCCACTCCCAGATGCCGAGCCCGCGTGTGCAATGCGCGATCGCCGATTCCATGTCCAGATACGTCAGCGCCGGCTGCTTGCCCGCCACGATCACGTTGACGTAGTGGCGGCTGCGCAGGCAGTGATCGGCCACCGACAGCAGCGTGTTGGCATCCGGCGGCAGGTACACCCGCACCACCTCGGGCCGCTTGTTGGCGACGTGGTCGATGAAGCCGGGATCCTGATGCGATGCGCCGTTATGGTCCTGACGCCAAACATGGGACGTCAGAAGGTAATTCAGCGATGCGATCGGCCGCCTCCACGCCAGGCTCCTACTGCTGCTCAACCACTTGGCGTGCTGGTTGAGCATCGAGTCGACGATGTGCACGAACGCCTCGTAGCAGTTGAACAACCCGTGCCTGCCGGTGAGCAGGTAGCCCTCGAGCCAGCCCTGGCACAGATGCTCGGAGAGCACCTCCATCACGCGTCCCTCCGGCCCGAGGTTCTCGTCCTCGGGCCCGGTCTCGGCCAGCCACGCCTTGTCGGTCGACTCGAACACCGCCGACAGCCGGTTCGACGCGGTTTCGTCGGGCCCCATCAAGCGGAACCGGTCGAGGTTGCGGGCGATCACGTCGCGAAGGAACGTGCCGAGCACACGCGTGGCTTCGGCGGTTCCCGTCGCCGGTTTGTCCACCCCGACTGCGTAATCGGTGAAGTTGGGCAGGTCGAGGTCGCGCAGCAGCAGCCCGCCGTTGGCGTGCGGGTTGGCGCTCATCCTGCGCTGCCCTGTCGGCGCCAGCGCCCGCAGTTCCGGCCGAAGCGCACCCTGCGCGTCGAACAGCTCCTCAGCTCGGTAGCTGCGCAGCCATGCCTCGAGTTGCGCCATGTGATCCGGGTTGGTGTGCGTCTCGGACAGCGGCACCTGATGCGACCGCCAGGTGCCCTCCACCTTCTTGCCGTCCACCTCCTTCGGGCCGGTCCAGCCCTTCGGGGTGCACATGATGATCATCGGCCACAGCGGTCGGCCGGTCTCGCCGTCCAGCCGCGCCGCCTGCTGGATGGCGCCGATCTGATCGAATGCCTCGTCGAACGCCGTGGCCAGCTGCCGGTGCACGTTGGCCGGATCGTCACCGGCGACGGTGATCGGCCGATAGCCGTACCCGTACATCAGCGACTCGAGTTCCTCCTGCGGGATGCGGGCCAGCACCGTCGGGTTGGCGATCTTGTAGCCGTTGAGGTGCAGGATCGGCAGCACCGCGCCGTCGGTCACCGGGTTGAGAAACTTGTTCGAATGCCAGCTCGCGGCAAGTGGACCGGTCTCGGCCTCGCCGTCGCCGATCACGCACGCGACGACCAGATCCGGGTTGTCGAAGGCGGCACCGTAGGCGTGCACCAGCGCATAGCCCAACTCGCCGCCCTCGTGGATCGACCCTGGTGTCTCTGCGGCGACATGGCTGGGCACTCCGCCGGGAAATGAGAACTGGCGGAACAACCTTCGCAGGCCGTCAACATCTTCGTCGATGCCTGAATAGACCTCGCTGTACGTGCCCTCCAGATACGAATTGGCCACGAGACCGGGTCCGCCGTGACCCGGGCCGGTGATGTAGATGATGTTGAGATCGCGATGGCGGATGACGCGGTTGAGATGGGCGTAGATGAGGTTGAGCCCCGGTGTGGTGCCCCAGTGTCCGAGCAGGCGCGGCTTGATGTGTTCTGGCGCCAACGGTTCGCGCAGCAACGGGTTGTCCAGCAGGTAGATCTGGCCCACGGACAGGTAATTGGCGGCCCGCCAGTAGGCATTGATCAGTTCGAGTTCGCGGTCGGACAGCGTCGGGGAGAGCGCTTGGGCGGTCATTTGGTTCATCATCGTCTCGACGGGTGAACAACGGGTGGGGCCCTTGTACCCGAATCGCGGGACGTCAAGCACTAGCCTGGCGATCGTGCTGGGATTCGCGGTTCCGCAGTTCGGAGAGTCCGCCCACCTGGATGTCGGAGAGCTGGCCCGCTTCGCGTCGACGGCCGAACAACTCGGCGCCGACAGCCTCTGGGTCGGCGACCGCCTGCTCGCCGCGGTCCATCCGACGGTGGGTTATGCGGGCAGAGAGACGATTCCCGAGCAGTTCCGCACCAGCCTCGACCCGTTCATCGCGCTTACCGTCGCCGCGACCGTGACCACGAAGGCGCGGCTGGGCAGCAGCGTGTTCGTCGCCCCCTGGTATCCGCCCGCGCAACTGGGCCGCCAGCTCACCAGCATCGACGTCATCAGCGGCGGTCGGCTGCTGCCCGGGTTCGGCATCGGGTGGTCGCCGGAGGAGTATCAGGCCGCAGGCGCCCCGTTCATCCGTCGTGGCGCGCAACTGGATGAACTGCTGGACGCGCTCGATGCACTGTGGACGACGAACCCCGCTCAGCACACCGGCACGCGCTGGTCGATCCCCGAGTCGTGGCTGGAGCTCAAACCGGTGCAGCGGCCGCGCCCGCCGATATACCTGGGCGCATTCACTCCGCCGGGGTTGAAACGGGTCGGAACGCGGGCCGACGGCTGGATGGCGGCGGTGCAGGTGTCCGGCGGAGTGCGCCTCGAGGCGCTGAATCGGCAACGCGGCGCGATCGACGAGGCGGCCAGGGAAGCCGGCCGTGACCCGTCGGCCATCCACACCTACGTCAGGATCAATGTCGCCGAAGGCACTCCGGTGAATAAGGTCGCCGCCGCCCTGGGCGTGCTGGCCGGCAACGGCTACCCCGACGCCTTCGTCGACCTGCTGTACGTAGCGACGGGTACCGACGCCCACCTGGAGTGGGTGGAGCGGCTGCTGGCCTTATGAGCGGGGGACTGCTCGAGTCGCTTCGAGTGCTCGATCTCGGTGGCGCCGAATCCGACCTTGTCAGCCGGTTATTCGCCGACCTCGGCGCCGACGTGCTGAAGATCGAACCGCCGGCGGGCAGCCCGGCGCGCCACGCGCTACCCGACGTCGCGGGCGCAAGCATTCCGTTCGCACTGCACAACGCCAACAAGCGCAGCGCAGTGCTCGATCCGGACAGCTCCGCCGACCGTGACCGTCTGATCGAACTCGCACGCAGCGCTGACATCGTGGTGGACGGTGGCAATCGGGCGGCCGCGTTTGGGGCGTCGTGCGCGGCGCTTGCCGAGCGGTTCGGCCACCTGGTTGCGTTGTCGGTCACGGATTTCGGGACGGCTGGTCCATACGCTTCATGGCACGCTACCGATCCGGTTCTGTACGCCATGTCGACAGCGCTGTCGCGTACCGGGCCGACGTCGGGAACGCCGGTGTTGCCGCCGCTGGGGGTCGCGTCGGCGACCGCGGCGGTGCAGGCTGCGTGGGCTGCGCTGGCCGCCTACTATCACCGGTTACGCTGCAGCACAGGCGAATACATCGACTTTTCGCGGTTCGAGGCGGTCGTGCAGTCACTCGATCCGCCGTTCGGATCCGAGGGCCAGGCTGCCGTTGGACTGAAGCGGTCGGGCGAGCTGTGGCGGGGCAGGCCGCGGAACCAGCAGATCTATCCGATATTTCCGTGCACGGACGGATACGTGCGGATCTGTCTGCTGTCGCCGCGCCAGTGGCGCGGGATGCGCGCATGGCTGGGTGAACCCGAGCGCTTCGCCGACCCGAAGTTCGACACCATCGCGGCCCGCTATGCGGCCTCACGCGAACTCAACGAGGCCCTCGCCGAGCTGTTCGCCGCGCAGACGATGCACGACCTTGTGACCGAGGGCCAGCGTCGCGGGGTGCCGATCGCCCCGGTGCTCACGCCCGCACAGGCGCTGGCCTCGGAGCATCTCCGTGCTGTCGGCGCATTGGCCGACGTCGATCTCGGCACAGACGCCGTCGTGTCGGTGCCGGTTGGGCCGTTCGTGGTCGACGGTGAGCATGCCGGGTACACGACCCCCGCGCCAGTCCTCGATGCCAGCGAAACCACTTGGGCGACAGAGCCCTCCACCTCCTGTGTGGACGGCACGGCCGGGCGGCCGTTCGACGGAATGCGGATTCTCGACCTCGGCGTGATTGTTGCAGGCGGCGAGTTGGGCCGGCTGTTCGCCGACCTCGGCGCGGAGGTCATCAAGGTCGAGAGCGCCGCGTATCCCGACGGCCTGCGCCAGACGGCGCAGGGCCAGGTGATGAGCAGGTCATGGGCGCTGACCCACCGCAATGAGTACAGCCTCGGCCTGGACCTGCGGCATCCGTCGGGTGCCGAGATCTTCGAGAAACTGGTCGCAGGTGCCGATGCGGTGTTCGCCAACTTCAAGCCGGGAACACTAGCGTCACTCGGGTTTTCGCACGAACGGTTGCTGGAGCTCAACCCACACATCGTGCTCGCCGAGAGCAGCGCGTTCGGGGCCACCGGCCCATGGAGCGCGCGCATGGGCTACGGCCCACTGGTGCGGGCCACCACAGGGGTCACCTGGCTGTGGACCTCCCAAGACACTGAAGCCGCCCCGCGGGCCAGCTTCTATGACGCCACCACCATCTTCCCCGACCATGTCGCGGCCAGGCTCACGGCGATCGCCGCGTTGGCGGCGTTCATCGGCCGTGAGCACTCCGGAACCGGTGCGCACGTGCATATTTCGCAGGCCGAAGCGGCGGTGAACCAGCTCGCCACCGCCTATGTCGCCGAGGCCGCCCGCGCCGCGCGCCTCCCAGTGGTCGACGACCCTGCGGTCCATGCGGTCTATCCGTGCGATGGCGACGACGAGTGGTGCGTGATATCGCTACGGTCGGACGCCGATCGCGAGGCGATGGCCGCGACGTTGGGTCGTGACGCTCTTCCGGGTGACCGCGCCGCGCTCATTGCCGCGGTCTCGGAGTGGACGTCGAGCCGGGACAAGACGGTCGTCGCCGACATGCTGCAGCGCGCGGGGGTGCCCGCCGCGCCGATGAACCGGGCCGTCGATGTGCTGGCCGACCCGCAGATCACCTTCCGAAAGGTGTTCAGCGACATGGCTCATCCGCTCTTTGACGCGCCGATGCCCACCGAGACCGGCCCGGCGCCGTACCGCCACATTGCAGCCGCCGAGCTTCGGCCCGCGCCGATGCCCGGTGAGCACACTCGCGAGATCTGCCAGAAGCTGCTCGCCATGGACGCCGATGAGACCGATCGACTCATCGCCGAAGGCGTCTTGTTCACTCAGCGGGGAAGGTCATGACGGCACGGTTGTTCATCGGCGGACAGTTCCGCGCGGCCGACAACGTCGACCCCGTGATCGAGGCGGCGACCGGCGATCCGCTCGGCGACGGCTCGGCCGCAACGGAATCCGAGATCGACGACGCCGCTGATATCGCCAACGACAACGAGTTCGGACCGGAGGGATTGGTCGCCTATCAGACCCTCAAATCGATCTACCGGGTCGGCCCGTCAGACTAGAAACCATGCCCATCGACCCCAGGACGCCGGTACTCATCGGCTACGGCCAGGTCAACCAGCACGACGACCATCCAGGGGTGGAGCCCGTCGACCTGATGGTGGCCGCCGCCCGCGCAGCCGCGGATCCACGGGTGCTCGAGGCCGTCGACTCCGTGCGCGCCGTAAGTGTGCTGTCCTGGCGCTATCGAGATCCGGGGCTGCTACTGGCCCAGCGCCTCCGCGCCGGCAACGCGGCAACCCGCTACACCGGAGTCGGCGGCAACGCCCCGCAGATGCTGGTCAACCAGGCGTGCCTGGACATCCAGGCCGGCCGCGCGGGCGCGGTGTTGATCGCGGGCGCCGAAACCTGGCGTACCCGAACGCGACTGCGTGCAAGCGGCGCCAAGCCAGATTGGACGAGCCAGGACGAGTCCGTTCCGATGGCCGACGGCGCCGACGAAGGCGTGCCGATGGCCGGTCCCGCGGAACTCCGGATCAAACTGGACCGGCCGGCCTATGTCTATCCGATGTTCGAGCAGGCCCTGCGGATCGCGTCGGGCCAGTCCGCGGACAGCCACCTGCGCCGCATCGGCGAGCTGTGGTCACAATTCAGCGGGGTGGCGGCGAAGAACCCGCACGCGTGGAGCCGTGAGCCGCTGGCACCGCACCAGATCTGGCAACCCAGTCCGCGAAACCGGATGATCAGCTGGCCCTACACCAAGCTGATGAACTCGAACAACATGGTCGACCAGGGGGCGGCCTTGGTGCTCACCTCGGTCGAGAACGCGATCTACCTTCAAATTCCTTCGGAGCGTTGGGTTTTCCCGTACGCCGGCACCGATTCGCACGACACGTACGCCATCGGCGAGCGTGCGGAGTTCTACCGGTCGCCCGGGATCAGGATCGCCGGGCGGCGGGCACTGCAACTGGCCGGCGTCGGCGTCGACGATCTCGACCTGATCGACGTCTACTCGTGCTTCCCATCCGCGGTGGAGGTGGCCGCCAATGAGTTGGGGCTGCCGGTCAGTGACCCCGGCCGGCCGCTGACGGTGACCGGCGGCCTGACCTTCGCAGGCGGGCCGTGGAACAATTACGTCACCCATTCGATTGCCACAATGGCCGAACGCCTTGTCGCCAACCCCGGTCAGCGCGGATTCATCACCGCCAACGGCGGGTACCTGTCCAAGCACAGTTTCGGCGTCTACGGCACGGAACCTCCGAGCCACGAGTTCCGTTGGGAAGACGTGCAATTCGACGTCGACCGGGAACCGACCCGCAATGCCGTGGTCGAATGGTCCGGCGTCGGCACGGTTGAGGCGTGGACCACCCCGTTCAGCCGGACCGGCTCTGCGGAGAAGGCCTTCCTGGCCCTGCGAACGCCCGAGGACGCACGGGTGCTCGCGGTGATCCCCGACCCGGCGGAGGCCGACGCCACCATTCGCGATGACATCGCGGGCGCCAAGGTGCAGGTCAACCCTGACGGGACTGCGACGCTGCTCTAGACCAGGTCGGCCAGCAGCCCGTCCACGCGCTGCCGCACCACCACGTCCGCACCGGGACCGACGATCGCGTGCACCCGGTCGGCCTCGACGGCTTCGATGGCGGCCTGCGCCACCGCCGAGGGGCTGATCGCGCCGGGCGGCATGCCCTTCGCGTCGGCGGGCGCGGTGGCCGCACCTGGGGGGACCAGTCTTAACGAATTGACTCCGAGCGGCGTGTCGACCAGCCCAGGGCACAGCACCGTGGCACCCAAAAGCTTTGACACCGAGCGCAGTTCGGCATTGAGCGTCTCGGTTAGCCCAACGACAGCGTGCATGGTCGCTGCGTAGGGCGCCAGCGTGGGCAGCGCGATCAACCCACCTGCCGAGGCGGTGTTGAGGAAATGGCCGGAGCCCTGGGCGATGAAAAGCGGCGCGAAGGTGCGCACACCGTTGACCACACCCATCAGCTTGACGTCGATCAACCAGCGCCACGTCGCGGGCCGCTGTTCCCACGTCGACGCCTGTTCACACACCACCCCGGCGTTGTTGCAGACGAGATCGACGCGGCCGAATCGTTCGACGGTCGCGTCGGCCACCGCGTCCAGGTCGGCCTCGACGCTGACGTCGGCCCACACTCCGGCCGTATGGCCCGGCTGGCCGGCCAGCGCGTCGACAGCGGCGGGGATCGCGTCTTCGCGGATGTCGGCGACCATCACGTTCACGCCGCGACGCACCAACGCGTTGGCTATCGCGAAGCCGATGCCGCTGGTGCCGCCGGTCACCACGGCGACCTGTCCCGTCTGGATCCTCATCGCGCTACCGTAACGTGGTCAAGTCGCGGGCGGTCGCGCTGCTGCTGGCCGGATCTCGACGGTTAGGGTGCGCTGGCCGGCACGTCCGTGTATTGCGGCGTGAAGCCCTCCGCGGAGAACGTGAAGCCCTTACCGGTCGCCTCGCTCTGACAGGAGACGCCGGACTCCTGCACGTTGCAGCGAAATCCGGCCGCGGCCAGGATCCTGTTGAACTGCAACGCGTTGGCGGGGCCGGGGTCCAGCCAGAAGTCCGGCTGCTCCAGCGCGACGAACTGCGGATCGCCCTCGCGGTCGACGACGATCGCGTTCGGTGTTGCGTCCTGCCCTGCGGCGTCGGCCACGGATTCGGGTTCACCGCTGATGCCTAGGCCGGATCGCCAGCTGCTCGACGCCTGACAGCCCGCCTTGGTGCGCGCCAGAATCGCGCACCGCCACTTGCCACTGGGGGTGCTGAAGTAGTAGCCCGCGGTTTCGCCGGCGTGCCCGACGTAGTCGTACGCGTTGACGAGGTGTGCGTTGCTGGGCGGTGGCGACGGCGGCGCGGTCTGGGCGGCGGCCGTCTGGGCAGGCGGCTCGCCGGTGTTGAGTACGGTGGCACCCGAGCAGCCCGCAAGCGCCAGGGAAGCGACCGTGGCCGCCGACAGCCCCCGCAGGCTTTGGCCGATCAAGCGGCACCCAACGGCGCGCGGGACCGGATCAACGCCTTGATGTCGTCGAGGCCCTCCCAGATATTCACATTCATCCCGGCCAACACGCGGTCGCCGCCGCCGAGCCAGAAGGCGGTGAACTCACGCTTAGCGACGTCACCACGGAACACCACTTTCTGGTAGTCCGGCGCATGGCCGACATATTCCATGCCGAGGTCGTACTGGTCGGTGAAGAAGTAGGGGAGTTCGTCGTATTCGGCATGCCTGCCGAGCATCCCGGCCACGGCAACCGCGGGCTGCTTGAGCGCGTTGGCCCAATGCTCGGTGCGGATGCGCGTGCCGAACAGCGGGTGCTCGGCCGCCGCGATGTCGCCGACCGCGAAGATGTCGGCGTCGCTGGTGCGCAGCGTCGAGTCGACCAGGACACCGCCGTCGCCGAGCGCCAGGCCGGCGTGTTCCGCGAGCGCGGTGTTGGGCGCCGCGCCGACCGCGACCAGGACGGCGTCAGCGTCGACGGTGGAACCGTCGCCGAGTTTGAGCCCGGTCGCTTTGCCGCCATCGGTGGTGATTTCCTGCACCGTTGACCCGAGCCGAAGGTCGACGCCGTGCTCGCGGTGCAGGGTGGCGAACACCTCGCCGACCTCGCGGCCGAGCGCGGCCATCAGCGGCAGCTCAGCCATTTCGACGACGGTGACGTTGACGCCGCGGTCTCGGGCACCGGCGGCGACCTCGAGGCCAATCCACCCACCACCGACGACGGCCAGTGAAGAACCTTCGACCAGAGCCGAATTCAGTGCATCTGCGTCGTCGACCGTGCGCAGGTAGTGCACGCCGTCGGCGTCTGCACCCGGGATCGGTGGCCGGCGCGGCTGCGAGCCGGTGGCAAGCAGAAGTTTGTCGTAGCGCACGGTGCTGCCGTCGGGCAGGGCGACGGTATGGGCGCCCGGGTCGATCGCCGACACCTCGGTGCCGAGCTGCAGCTCTACGTGGTGATCGCGATACCAGGCCGAGGAAGCGGCGGTGAAATCCCCGAGTTCCTTCTTGCCTGCCAGATATTCCTTGGACAGCGGAGGGCGCTCGTAGGGCAAATGCTCCTCGGCGGCAAATAATACGACGTGACCGTCGAAATCCTTGTCGCGCAATGCTTCTGCGGCTTTGGCGCCGGCGAGGCCGCCGCCGACGATGGCGAAGGTGGACGACGTTGTCATGTCATCTGAGACTACTCGTCCCGGGATGGTCACAGGGCAGATGCATGCTTCCGGGGAGCGCAGACGCCCGCATGGCCGGGCTTTCGTGGGGCGAGCTCGGCCGGCTCCTCGGGTTTCGAAGCAGCTACTGCACCGCCGCTTCAGCCGACCCGCGCTGCCAGCAGTTCCTTGAGCTTTCTGGCGTTGCGAATGGCGTGGCCGCCGAGATCGTTGTTGAAGTAGACGAGCACCCGCCGGCCCTCGGCGTGCCATTTGGAGACCTGGACGGCCCATTGGCGCAACTCGTCGTCGGGGTATGAGCCGGCGTACATCGAATCCTGCGGCGGCCCGTGCATCCGGACGTACACCAGGTCGCTGGTCACCCGCGGAACGCACCGAAGGCCCGCGCCGCTCATGATCACGTATGCGGCGCGGTGTCGTTCCAACATCTGGTAAACCGCCGGATCATCCCACGACGGATGGCGCAGCTCCACCGCCACCGGAATCCAATCGGGCATCACGCTCAGAAAGTCTTCGAGCCGCGGGTCGTCACGTTCCATCCCTGGGTGCAGCTGGACGAGCAGTGCCTCGCGGCGGTCGCCCAGCGCGGTCCAGCACCGCTCGAACCTCTCGACCCAGGGTTCCGGCGAACCCAACCGCCGATAGTGCGTCAAGCCGCGGTGCGCCTTGACCGACATGGTGAAACCGTCCGGCAGCCGCTCTCGCCATCCGGCGAACGTGGCGTCCCTTGGCCAGCGGTAGAAACTCGCGTTGAGCTCGACAGTGTCGAACTCCTCGACGAAGCGGGCCAACCTCTTGGCGACGGGTAGTCCCGGCCGATACAGAACATCGGCCCAGTGGTCGTAGGACCACCCCGACGTGCCGACGCGGATCATTGTTGCGGTCGCACCTTGTCGCGCAACTGATCGTCGAGCGATACGCGAACCAAGCCGGCGGAGAGTGTCACGTTGATCCGCAGCGCGAGCGCGCCCAGCTCGTCTGGGTCGGTCGGCAGGCCCACTGAAGCGAGTCCCACCTCGGTTGGCGTACCCGCGCTATTT
>Ga0207688_10001804_pt1 | contig 11392 bp, 8 predicted proteins | sample KBSMiscanthusM4_FD_184296 | JGI IMG/M metagenome (GOLD analysis project Ga0207688, IMG submission 184296) | Miscanthus rhizosphere microbial communities from Kellogg Biological Station, Michigan, USA - M4 (SPAdes) (version 2) | ecosystem: Host-associated > Plants > Roots > Rhizosphere ...
CGACGCACTGGGCGTGCGCACGCTGCTGCGGGTTCCGTTCTTCCGCAACTGGAAGCCGATGCGGGTGTACCTCACCTGGCTGGCCGAGAAGACGCAGAAGACCAAGACCCGAGCAGAGGTCGAGAAGGGTTTCTGGGGCAAGCTCGTCAACCGCGTGATGAAGCGGCCCGCAGCATTCGCCGTGCCGATCGTCATCGTGATGATCGCGCTGATCATCCCGTTGGGACAGCTCTCGCTCGGCGGTATCAGCGAGAAGTACTTGCCGCCGACCAACTCGGTGCGCCTGGCGCAGGAAGAGTTCGACAAGCTTTTCCCGGGCTTCCGCACCGAGCCGCTGACGATCGTGATGGAAAGCGACAACGGGCAGCCCATTACCGACCAGCAGATCGCCGAGGTCCGCAACAAGGCGATGCAGATCTCCGGCTTCACCGATCCGGACAACGATCCGACGAAGATGTGGCAGGAGCGTCCCTATCTCGATGGCGCATCGAAGAATCCGTCGGTCCGGGTGATCCAGAACGGTTTGGTCAACCGCAACGACGCGGCCAAGCGGATCGCGGACCTACGGGCTCTGACGCCGCCCCGAGGCATCACCGTGTCCGTGGGCGGCACCCCCGCGCTGGAACAGGACAGCATCCACAGCCTGTTCGACAAGCTGCCGTTGATGGTGGTGCTGCTGATCACCACGACCACGATCCTGATGTTCCTGGCGTTCGGGTCGGTGGTGCTGCCGATCAAGGCCGCGGTGATGAGCGCGCTGACCCTTGGATCGACGATGGGCGTGCTCACGTGGATGTTCGTCGACGGGCACGGCTCCGGCCTGATGAACTACACCCCACAGCCGCTGATGGCACCGATGATTGGTCTGATCATCGCGGTCATCTGGGGTTTGTCGACCGACTACGAAGTGTTCCTGGTGTCCCGCATGGTGGAGGCACGTGAGCGCGGTATGTCCACCGCCGAGGCCATCAGGATCGGCACCGCCACCACCGGCCGGCTGATAACCGGCGCCGCTCTGGTCCTGGCCGTCGTCGCGGGCGCGTTCGTCTTCTCCGATCTGGTGATGATGAAGTACCTGGCGTTCGGCCTTCTGATCGCGCTGCTGCTGGACGCGACCGTGGTCCGGATGTTCCTAGTGCCTGCCGTGATGAAGCTGCTGGGCGACGATTGCTGGTGGGCGCCGCGGTGGATGAAGCGGCTCCAGGAACGCCTTGGCCTTGGCGAGACCGAGCTGCCGGACGAGCGCAAACGTCCCACCGTGCGCGAGCCCGAGGAAGCGTTGGTCGGTGCGGGCGGACCGGTGCCGCGGCCGAGGCCGCCGCACGACCCGACCCATCCGGCCGCGGAGGGCTCGTCACGGCCGGGTGCCACGACGCGGATCGCGACCCCGCCGCGGGCCAACACGCCGTCCGGTGCGGGCACGACGCGGATTCCCACGGCGCGTACGCAGTCCGACGAGCCACAGACCACGCGGCTTTCGATGGCGAAGAACGCCATGCGCAATGTCGTGAACAATGCGACCGCCCGGGTCAACCACCCGCCGGCGGGTGACACTCAGGGGACCTCCCGGCCGGCGCCACCTCCGTCCGCGGCGCCACGGGAGGACCGCGAAATCGAGTCGTGGCTGGGCGAATTGCGCGGCACCGCGCCCGTGGCAGGGCAGCCGGCACCACTCCCCTCGCATGGGCCCACGCGCGAGCCGGGGACTGGGGGCCCACCTGCGCGCCCGTCGGCGGACGCCACTCGGGCGATGCCCGACGTGGGGGGACCCGCCGCTCGCGGGGGCAGCCAGCGGCAGCCTCGCCCGCAATCGGACAACGAGCCGACGACGGCGATTCCCGCACTGGGGGGCCCACCCTCGCAAGCAGGGCGCCCACCCGATGGCAGCGGACTTCCGCGGCTGCAGAACGCCGACGCGACGACTGCCATCCCCACGCTGGGGACGCCGCCTGATGGCAGGGGACGGAAGCCGGACACCGAGGCGGCGACCGAGAAGCTCAACACCCGGGAAGAGGAAGAAGAGCCCAAGCGCCGCGGTGGCGGGATGAGCGCGCAGGATCTGCTGCGCCGCGAAGGTCGGCTCTAGTCCTTTCGCGGTCTCGCCGGAAGACGCTAGCTGTCTGCGTCCACATCGTCGGCCTCGGCCTTGACGATCGGACCTTCTTGCGACTCTTGAGCGGCTTCCTCGGCTTCGGGATCTCTCGCCACTAGCACGCGCACCGCGCTGTTCAGGAACGCGACCGTCGGCACGGCCAGCAGCGCACCGACGATGCCCGCCAGCACGCCGCCGCCCGCGATCGCCAGCACCACCGCCAGCGGGTGGATCGACACCGCGCGGCCCATCACAAGGGGCTGCAGCACATGGCCTTCGAGCTGTTGGACGGCGATGATCAAGCCGAGCGTGATCAGCGCGTAGATCAATCCCTTGGCGATCAATGCCACGATCACCGCGAGGAAGCCGGCGACGACGGCACCGACGAGCGGGACGAACGCGCCGAGAAACACCAGCGACGCCAACGGCAGCGCCAGCGGCACACCCATGATCGCCAGACCGGTGCCGATGCCGACCGCGTCGACCAGGGCGACCAAGAACGTCGCGCGCACGTAGCCGATCAACGAATGGAAGCCTGCCCGACCGGCGTCACGAACGCGCTCGCGCACCTGCGGCGGGAATACCTTCGTGATGAACGCGAAGATGTTACGGCCGCCGTGCAACACGAAGATCAGCGTGAACAGCACTAGCAGCGCGCCCGTGACGATCTCGGTCACCGTGCCCGCCGTCGACAGCGCCCCGCTGGTCAACTTCTCCTGGTTGTTCTGCAGCGCGTCGATGGCGGACTTGCGGAACTGGTCGATCTGTTGCTGGTTGATGTGCAACGGGCCATGGGTCAGCCAATCGCCCACGCCCTTGATGCTGGTACTCACCTGGTCGACCAGCGCCGGAGCGCCTTGGATGAACTGGCTGACGACGAACGTGAGGATCCCGCCGACGACGGCGATGCCGCCGAGCAATACCAGGGCAACCGCACCGCCCCGCGGAGCTCCGCGCCGATCCAAGAAGTCGACGACCGGCAACAGCAACGCGGCCAGCATCGTCGCCAAGGCGACGGGGACCACGATCAATTCGAGCCGCTTCACCATCCACAACAGCGCCACGATGGTTGCGAAGATCACCAGCAGCCGCCACGCCCACGCGGCCGTCTTGCGGACTAACGGCGTGACCGACTGGTCGGCGACAGAATCAACGGAAGGGCCTGCTGGCATGCCGGTAGCGTAACGGCAGGCCGCAGCGTCGCTGCGAATCTCGCCAATCGACCTCGGCGCGCCTGCGCCAGCGACAATATCCGCGCCAACTGCACCGTTACCCTATTGGCGTGTCCCACGACGCACCGGCGAGCGACGCTCGCAGTCAGGCGCGGCCCACCAGGGGCAGATACTGGTGGCTGCGGTGGGTGATCATCGCCGTCGCCGCCATCGTGCTGGCGGTCGAACTCACGCTGGTGTGGGATCAGTTGGCCAAGGCATGGAAGAGCGTCTACTCCGCGAATTGGTGGTGGGTGCTGGCGGGGGTCGTCGCGGCGATGTCGTCGATGCACAGCTTCGCGCAGATTCAACGCACGCTGCTGAGGTCGGCGGGCGTCAGGGTCAGGCAATGGCGTTCGGAGGCTGCGTTCTACGCAGGCAACGCGCTGTCCACCACCCTCCCGGGTGGCCCGGTGCTGTCGGCCACGTTCATGTACCGCCAACAACGGATCTGGGGTGCGTCACCGGTGGTGGCGTCGTGGCAGCTGGTGATGTCTGGCGCGCTGCAGGTGGTCGGGCTGGCGCTACTCGGCTTGGGCGGTGCGTTCATGCTGGGCGCGAGCAAAAACCCACTGTCGCTTATCTTTTCGCTCGGCGGGTTCCTCGCGCTCATCGTGCTGGCGCAGGCGGTGGCTACCCGTCCGGAACTCATCGACGGCATCGGGGTGCGACTGCTGTCGTGGTTCAACTCGCTGCGCGGCAAGCCCGCCGACACTGGCCTGAACAAGTGGCGCGAGACGCTGACCCAACTGGAATCGGTCAGCCTGTCCCGCCGCGAACTCGGCGAGGCGTTCGGCTGGTCGCTGTTCAACTGGATCGCCGACGTCGCGTGTCTGCTGTTCGCCTGCTACGCCACCGGCGGGCATCCGTCACTGGCGGGTGTGACGGTGGCGTACGCGGCGGCCCGAGCTGTCGGGTCGATCCCGTTGATGCCGGGCGGTCTGCTGGTGGTCGAGGCGGTGCTGGTACCCGGCCTGGTCTCGTCCGGCATGACCCTGGCATCGGCGATCTCCGCGATGCTCATCTACCGGTTGATCAGCTGGATCTTCATCTCCGCAATCGGCTGGGTGGTGTTCTTCTTCGTGTTCCGAACCGAGAAGGACATCGATCCCGATGCCACCGTCGGTGAGGACGTCGAGCAGCCACCGCAGTTCAGCCCCGACCCCGAGGTGCGCCACGAACCCGAGCCTGAACGATAGGGAGCGATCATGCGCGGCCGTTGCCGAACTTCCCCGGCGCTCTTGGCGATAACCACGCTGATCGTCTCTTGTGCACCGTCGTCCGAAACCCCCTCCGCGCCATCCACTTCGACTACCACGGCCGCAGCCCACGACACCGGCCCCACAGTGGTGACTCCCCTGTTGGCCAGTGTCATCGCGGCGCCGATCCCGGTGCCTGCCACCGACGGCAAGGTCCACCTCGCCTACGAACTGCTGCTGACCAACGTGCTCAACCACGGGCTGACCCTGACATCGGTCGACGTGCGCGCAGGAGACCAAACTCTGCTGAACCTGGCAGGCGATCGGCTCACCTACTGGACGCGTACGTTGGGAAATTCCACGCCCACAACGAAACTCGGGTCGGCACAGTCCGCGGCCGTATGGCTTGACGTCGCGTTGGACCGGGGCGCAACCATCCCAGCAGAGTTAGTGCACGGGGTCGGGGTCTCCTTGGCGCAACCGCAGCCCCCGCTGTTTCCCGCCACGATGATTGAGACCGTGGCACCCGTATCCGTGCAGACCCGCAAACCATCGGTCATCGCGCCGCCGCTTGTCGGCCCAAACTGGGTGGACGCCAACAGTTGTTGCGACATGACGCCGCACCGGATTGCACTGAATCCACTCAACGGGCAGCTGTGGGCCGCTGAACGGTTCGCGATCGACTATGTGCAGCTGCTGCCCGATGGCCGACTGTTCAACGGAGACAAGACCAAACCCGAAAGTTATTCCGGTTTCGGCGCCGACATCCACGCTGTGGACGACGGTCAGGTCGTCGCGGTAGTCGACGGGCTACCCGAGCAGGTGCCAGGTCAGAACCCCACCGGTCTACCACTCGAGCAATACGCCGGCAATCACATCGTTCAGGTCATGGCCGATGGCAACTATGCGCTCTACGCGCACCTCAAGACCGGCAGTATCAAAGTGAAGGTCGGCGACCAGATCAGCTCGGGGCAGATGATCGCGTCGCTCGGAAACACCGGTAACACCGACGGACCACACCTCCATTTCCACGTCATGAGCACTCCCGATCCGCTGCGGTCCAACGGACTGCCGTTCGTACTGTCGTCGTTCCGGCTGGACGGACGCATCGCCTCCATGGACGTCGAAGATGCAGTCGAAGCCGGTCAGCCGGCGCCGATGCAGCCGGGCTTCACCCCTCGCGATGAATCTGCGGTCAGCCCACTGGTTTTGGATGTGATGACCTATGCCGGTCAATGACACACGCCGACGGGTACGGCGGGGGCTGATCGCATCGTCCGCCGACATCGTCTGCGTGGTCGTGTTCGCCACGATCGGGCGCCGAAGTCACGCCGAGGGTTGACAGCGGCCGGGATTGCCCAAACCGCGTGGCCGTTTCTGGCCGGCACCGGTGTCGGCTGGCTGCTGATACGCGGGTGGCGCAGGCCGTTCAGGGTCATCCCCACCGGGGTGGTCGTGTGGGTGTGCACGGTCGTCGCGGGAATGCTGTTGCGCAAAGCGACATCTGCGGGTGTGGCGACCAGCTTTGTGGTGGTGGCTTCGGTGTCCACCGCGGTGCTGTTGATGGGCTGGCGCGGCGTGGCCGCGCTCGTTGGGCGCGGCTGACGTCTAATCCGAATCCGCGGGCGGCTCAGGAGAAGTCGAGAGCGTCAACGTCGCGCGCAACCCGCCCAGCGGTCCGTTGGACAGTTCGATGCGCCCGCCGTGCAACACCGCCTGCTGCGCCACCAGCGCCAGGCCAAGCCCCGACCCACCGGGCGCCGCGTTGCTACCCCGGGAGAACCGGCCCAGCACCGTTCGATGCTCGTCCTCCGGCAGGCCGCGGCCGTTGTCGTCGACGACGATGGTCATGGTGTGCTCCTGGCGGCGCGCCGTCAACACGATCCGCGTCGCGTGCGCATGCGTCACCGCGTTGCGCACGAGATTGTCGACCGCGAGCCGCAGCCCGCCCGGCCAACCCCAGATCGCCCCGAGATCATCCGCGGCCTCGACCACGATCTCGACGCCGCCGGCTCGCATGTTCTCCCGCGCCACTCGGTCGAGCATGTCGGTGACGTCGATGAGCTCGCGGTCCTCGGCCTGCGCCAGCTGCCCCGACGCGAGCTGCCCGAGCGCGGTGATGATCGCCTCCACGCGGCGCTGTGCGCGCGAAAGATCCTGCACCACTTCGGCTCTCTCCTCGGCGGGTAGATCGTGTATCCGCAGGGTGTCGAGGTCGGCACGCATCGCCGTGAGTGGGGTGCGCAGTTCGTGTGCTGCGTTGGCGGCGAAATCCTGTGCGGCCTGCAAGGAGTTGGTGGTGGCCTGCTGAGCGGCGGCCAGCCGACTCAGCATCTCGGTCATCGCCTCGGACAGGTCCTCGGCCTCGCGAACGCCGCGCACTTCAGGCATCCGCTCGGTGTTCTTACCGAGCCGTTTGGTGTGCTCGGTAAGCCTGCGTAGCGGCCGGATCGCGGGGCCGGCCAGCAGCCAGCCAAGGCCGCCTGCGATCAACACCGTCACCAGGCCGACAGCCGTGTACAGCGGAATCCTGGCGCGGTTCAACAGAACGCTGTCGGCGCGGATGCCGACCGACATCACTAATCCACCCTGCTCGTCGACGGTGATCGTCCGGACGCGGTACTCGACCCCGTTCACTTCCACGGTCGCCGTGCCAAGCGGCAGCGGTGGCAGTTGCAGACCACGCTGGAACACCACCTGGCCGGTGGACTTCGATCGCCCGGTCGTGAGCACCCCGCGGCGTGGGTCCTGCAACTGGTCGGGATACATACTGGCGTCGATGATCGAGTCCAGTCGTCGATCAAGCTGCGCGGCATCGTTATTCGCGAGCACAACCGAAGTGAGGATCGTGAAGACCGCGACAACCGCGGACGCGGCGGCAGCCGATGCAATCGCCACCCGGGTGCGCAGCGAGGCGGACCGCAGGAACCGAGGTACGCGCACTTACGGCTCGTCCCGCAACACGTACCCGATCCCGCGAACGGTATGGATCACCCTCGGCAGGCCGTCGCGTTCGAGCTTGCGCCTCAGGTAGGAGATGAATACGTCTGCAACGTTGGTGTCGACGTCAAAGTCGTAGCCCCACACCAGCTCCAGTAGTCGCTGTCGCGACAACACCACGCCGGCATTCTCGGCCAGCACCGCCAGCAGGTCGAACTCCCGCTTGGTCAGGTCGACACGTTCGCCGTCGACGAATACCAACCGCCGGGCGGTATCGATGGTCAGCGGCCCGACCGTCATCGTGTCTGATGGTTGATCCGAATGGCTCGCGCGCCGCAACAGAGCGTGCAACCGCGCCACCAACTCGCCCAGATCGAAGGGCTTGGTCAGGTAATCGTCGGCACCGGCCTCCAGACCCGCGATCCGGTCATTGACCGTATCGCGCGCGGACAACACGCAAATGGGTATGTCGTTACCCAGTGCCCGCAGCGCGGTGACCACGGCGACGCCGTCGAGTTCCGGCATCTGGACATCCAGAACCAACGCGTCATGCGATTCGTTGGACAGTAGCCGCAGCGCCTCTTTACCGGTCGCTGCGACCCGAACGTCGAACCCCGAATGCCGCAGTCCGCGGGCGACGGAGGTTCTGACGTCCGGGTCGTCGTCGACCATCAGGACAGTGCGGCTCGCGCTCTCCTGCGCGGGCAGTCCCCCCCGAGCGGGAGGAGACCCCAGCCCACCCGGCACGCGGATTACGGAATGGAAGGTGCCGGTGCGGAACCGCAGCGGTTCTTCAGGTCGACCAACGGTTGGCGAATCCCGGTCAGGTCAGCCTTGACCGACGGATTGCTGTTCAGGTAGTCCTGCACCTCGGTGCGGACCTGGTCACGCGGCAGCCCTTCGAGGCTGGTGAAGAACCAGTTCACATCCGGGTGCGTAAACAGGTACCCCGACGTCGACGCCGAGACACCCGATGCCACGCCGGCCAGGTCGGCCGCGGTGCAGTTCGGCGGGTTGAGCGCCGGGTCATCGGCCATCGCCGAGGGCAGGGCACCAAACAACATCGCACCGGCGATCGCACCAGTGCCGACCGCACCAGCTACCGCACGCCGCGCGCTACGGGCCGAGAGCAACATGGACAGGCTCCTTCATGTGAAGTGGAGAGGCGGCAACCGTTAGCGGTTCCGACAATTAGAAGCTAAGCAGAAAGGTTGCCGACTTTCTGGCCTTGCGCTTAACCAACCGTAAGAAAGTCCGGAAACCGCAGGTCACCTGCGCGCTGCGCGCGTCGCCCGGTGCTAGCGGGTGGTGGTCGCTGCTGGGCCGGGAAGCGGACCGCTGCCCTGCGTGACGGCCGATGCAGGTGACGGCGAAGCGGGCAGCGCGGCGCCGGGAACGCCCATCGTTTGCGCCGTCTGCAGTGCTCCTGGCAAACCCCCCGGTAGGGCGCCGCCCTGTTGCTGCGCGGCCTGCATCAGGCCCATCAGCTGGGGCAGGCTGACCGGCAGCTTACAGCGGGTGGACAGGGTGACCAGCGGCTGCTGCAGCTGCTGCATCTCCTTGGCCGCTTGTGGGTTCGCATCGAAGTAGGTCTTGATAGCGCCCAGCGACTGCGGCCCGGCCTGCTGCTGAGAGATGGTCGTCAGCGCCTGGTTGGTTTCGGGATGCGAGTCGAGGTAGGTGCCCGTCGACGTGGCCACCGAACCGATGGTCTTGGCCAGCTCGCTGGCGGCGCAGGGATCCGTGGCGGCGGTTGCTGACGGTGCGGGGTTACCCATCAGTGCAGCGACACTGGCGCCACCGGCTGCCGACGCGGCGAACACCGCATACAGGCTGCGACGCAGCGCCGTGGCGGTCGAAATCATGGACGACTCCTTGAGGTTTACGAACGCTGTTGACACTCCCGCAAACGCATTGCGATCGGACGGTTGGGCTCCCCGACCGTCAGAAAACGGCCCCGGCACATACTGCCATCTGCGCCACCGGGGCTGCCAATCCAGCGAATGAACATGCAGGTGAAGAACAGGAAGTCCGCGGTGCCGCGTAACACCTGGCGGCGGAATCACGAGAGGGGAGTTAGAGCTGCTTAAGGCGTTGGTCAGGGCCCGCCACCCTACCCGGCGCTGCTGTACGCTCAGCTTCGCAACGCCGGGCAGAAAGCGGGGAGTTCGCCATCCAGCAGTTCATGATGCGCTTGAGCGGCAACCTGCGCAGATATCGCTGGGCGGTGTTCGCGGCTTGGCTGCTTCTCTTGGTGCCCTCGATTTATCTGGCGATCAACCAGTCCGGCAATCTGACCGGTGGCGGCTTCGAAGTCGAGGGTTCCCAGTCGCTGCACGTTCAGCGCGAGCTGGAGCAGCACTTTCCCGATCAGGGTGCGTCCCCGTTGGCCCTGGTCGCGGCCCCGCGTGCGGATGCTTCCTTTGAAGACATGAATGCCGCGGTCAGCCAGCTGGAACGCATCGCCGCCGAAGTGCCAAGCGTCAAGGTGGTAACGAATCCACAACAGCCGGCGCCCCAGCCTGACCGCCCGTACGTCATCACCCTGCAGCTCGACTTCAACAACACCGGCGCGGTCGACGTCGCCAAACAGCTGCGACAGAAGGTCGGCATCACCGGCGATCAGCCAGGCGAGATCGAGAACGGCAAGGTCAAGCTCTACGTCATCGGTCAGGGCGCTTTGGGTGCGGCCGCGACCTTGGCGACCAAACATGACATCGCGCAGGCCGAGCAGTGGAACCTTCCGATCGTCCTGATTGTTTTGCTCGCGGTGTTCGGCTCGCTGGCGGCGGCGGCGATGCCACTGGTACTGGGCATCTGCACCGTCGTGGTCACGATGGGGCTGGTCTACCTGCTGTCGATGTACACCACGATGTCGGTGTTCGTCACGTCGACGGTGTCGATGTTCGGCATCGCACTGGCAATCGACTATTCACTATTTATTCTTATGCGGTTCCGCGAGGAACTGCGCGCGGGCCGCGATCCCCACCAGGCCGCGGACGCGGCGATGGCCACCTCAGGTCTGGCGGTTTTGCTGTCCGGGCTGACTGTGATCGCGTCGGTCACGGGCATCTACCTGATCAACACCCCGGTACTGCAGTCGATGGCGACGGGCGCGATCCTTGCCGTCGCGGTGGCGGTGCTGACGTCCACAACGCTGACGCCCGCGGTGCTGGCGACGTTCGGCAGGGCCGCGGCCAAGCGGTCGTCGTACCTGCACTGGTCGCGACGTGCCGAGACCACCCAGTCGCGGTTCTGGAGCCGGTGGACCGGTTGGGTGATGCGACGGCCGTGGCTGTCGGCACTGGCTGCGGCGACGCTGCTGCTCACGCTGGCCGCGCCCGCATTCTCGATGGTGCTGGGCAATAGCATGCAACGCCAGTTCGACCCGACCCATGAGATCCGTGGCGGCGTCAACGCGGCGGCGCAGGCACTGGGCGCGGGGGCGCTCGGGCCAGTGCGGGTGTTGGTCACGTTCCCCGACGGCAACGCGGCCTCAGCTCCGGCGAAGGAACCGGCGCTTGACGCGGTGCGGCGGAAGATGTCGCAGGGACCCGAAGTCGTGTCGGTATCGCCGCCGGTGTTCGGCGACGACTATCGCGGGGCGCTGTTGTCGGCCGTGCTGTCCGTCGATCCCGAAGACATGGGCGCCCGCAACACAGTCGACTGGATGCGTGAGCAACTGCCGACGGTGCCGGGGGTGAATGCACGCATAGACGTCGGCGGCCCCACGGCGCTGATCAAGGACTTCGACGACCGCGTCTCGGCCACGCAACCCCTGGTGTTCGGGTTCGTCGCGTTGATCGCCTTCGTAATGCTCCTGATCTCCATCCGGTCGGTGTTCCTGGCGTTCAAGGGCGTCATGATGACGGTCCTGTCGGTGGCCGCCGCCTACGGCAGTCTTGTTGCCGTTTTCCAGTGGGGCTGGCTCGAAGAGCTGGGCTTCAAGC
>Ga0207688_10001807_pt1 | contig 11384 bp, 11 predicted proteins | sample KBSMiscanthusM4_FD_184296 | JGI IMG/M metagenome (GOLD analysis project Ga0207688, IMG submission 184296) | Miscanthus rhizosphere microbial communities from Kellogg Biological Station, Michigan, USA - M4 (SPAdes) (version 2) | ecosystem: Host-associated > Plants > Roots > Rhizosphere ...
GACGGAAGGCAGACGCCAGACGACGGACAGGGCACAGCTTCTTCCGCCGCCGTCATCGGCTCTCCTGCGTCCGCCGTGGCACGGCCGCTCGACGCCGCGGCAGCCGCGCTTGCGGTCGTGCTGTGCCTGAGCTGGGGCTTCAATCAGGTGGCGGTGAAGCTCGCGCTGCCGGAGATTCCGCCGCTCATCCAGGCTGCGTTTCGCTCGACCTTCGGCGCGCTCATTGTCGTCGCCTGGGCGCGCGCCCGCGGCGTGAAATTGATGGAGCCCGACGGGACGCTGGTGCCCGGGATCATTGCCGGCGTGCTGTTCGGGCTCGAATTCCTGCTGATCTATCGCGGCCTGGTGTGGACGAGCGCGAGCCGCGCATCGCTGTTTCTCTACACCGCTCCGTTCATCGTCGTGATCGGCGCGCGGTGGCTCCTTCCCGGCGACCGCTTCGATCGCTGGCAGTGGGCGGGATTGGTCCTGTCGTTTGCCGGCATGGTGGTCGCCTTCGGTGTGCCGACGCCCGGCGGCAATCCCCACGAGCTGATCGGCGACCTGATGCTCGTCCTCGCCGGCGCGGCCTGGGCCGCGACCACGCTGCTGGTCAAGGCCACGCGTCTGGTGCGCGTGTCGTACGAAAAGACGCTGCTCTACCAGCTCATCGTCTCCGCGCCGATGCTGGCGCTGTGTGCGCAGGCCGCGGGCGAGCGGGTGGTCGGGACGCCCTCCGCGGTCGCCCTGGCTTCGCTGCTCTACCAGACGGGCTGGGTGGTGGCGGTCACCTTCCTCGCCTGGTTCGCGTTGATTCAGCGCTATTCCGCGAGCCGGCTCGCCGTGTTCACCTTCCTGACCCCGCTATTCGGGATCGCGGCCGGCCACGTGGTGCTGGGCGATCCCCTGACGCCGGCCTTCGCGCTCGCGGCCGCGCTGGTGGTGGCCGGCCTCGTGCTGGTGAACCGGCCACGTTGACGCCGCGAGCCCAGTCTGGCACTTCCCCAGGAGCTTTTTTCCCGACTAGTGTGGCGGTTCAGAAGTCCGCATCACTGTCCCGGCGAGTCCGAATGCGGACTTCTGAACCAAAGCCACACTAGATCAATTAGTTGCTAGTGTCCTTCGATTCCAAAGTTCGCAAACGAGCGTGCAGCACAATGATGCGAACTTCGGAATCGGGACACTAGCCCGTGCCCATTTTAACCCGAGAGGGGGCCGGAAAATGCGACAAGAAGCTGGAACGCCTTGGCGATCCGATGGAGCGCAAGGCGCTCGAGCGCAGAGGAGCCCACAGATGACCGAAGCCGGGCCGCAGGAACGACGACGGTCGGTGGCCGTCGATGTCGGCGGGGTGCTGGTCGGCGGCGGCGCCCCCGTCGTCGTGCAGTCCATGACCAATACCGATACCGCCGATATCGAGGGAACAGTCCGGCAGGTGGCGGCGCTGGCGCGCGCGGGTTCCGAGATCGTGCGCATTACCGTCGATCGCGACGAGGCGGCGGCCGCGGTTCCGCACATCAAGGAGCGCCTGCTCAAGATGGGCGTGAACGCGCCGATCGTCGGCGACTTCCACTATATCGGCCACAAGCTCCTGGCCGATCATCCGGCCTGCGCCGAGGCGCTCGACAAGTACCGCATCAACCCGGGCAATGTCGGCTTCAAGGAGAAGAAGGACCGCCAGTTCGGCGCCATCGTCGAGACCGCGGCCAAGCACGGCAAGCCGGTGCGCATCGGCGCCAACTGGGGTTCGCTCGACCAGGAACTGCTGACGCACCTGATGGACGAGAACGCGCGCTCGCCGAGCCCGATCGAAGCGCGCGCCGTCACCCGCGAGGCGATGGTGCAGTCGGCGCTGCTCTCGGCCGCGCGCGCCGAGGAGATCGGGCTGCCGCGCGACCGCATCATCCTGTCCGCCAAGGTCTCCGCGGTGCAGGATCTGATCGCGGTGTATCTCGACCTCGCGCGGCGGTCGGACTACGCGCTCCATCTCGGGCTCACCGAGGCCGGCATGGGCTCCAAGGGCATCGTGGCATCGGCCGCGGCGCTCAGCGTCCTGCTGCAGGAGGGCGTCGGCGACACCATCCGCATTTCGCTCACGCCCGAGCCCGGCGGCGACCGCACGCTCGAGGTAAAGGTGGCGCAGGAAATCCTGCAGACCATGGGGTTCCGCGTGTTCGTGCCGCTGGTGGCGGCGTGTCCGGGCTGCGGCCGCACCACCTCGACCACGTTCCAGGAGCTCGCCCGCGACATCCAGAGCTTCATCCACGAGTCGATGCCGGCATGGAAGCGGCAGTATCCCGGCGTGGAGACGCTCAACGTCGCGGTCATGGGCTGCATCGTCAACGGGCCGGGCGAGAGCAAGCACGCCGACATCGGGATTTCGCTCCCGGGAACGGGCGAGCAGCCGGCCGCGCCGGTCTTCATCGACGGCAAGAAGGCGGTGACCTTGCGCGGCGCCACCGTTGCGGCCGACTTCAAGCAGATGGTGATCGACTATATCGAGCGCCGTTTCGGCCATGGCGGCGCCGGACGCACCGCGGCGGAATAGGCGAAGCCGGCGTCTGCCGTTCGCAACGAATGCCGGATCAGACGCGAAGGAAGAACGGCCGCGCCGCGTTATTGGCGCGGCTGTGCGGCCGTCGAAAGCTCAGCAAGCACCCCGATGACCCCCACCAGGAGACACAGCAGCAGGATCTTTTCCATGTGCGCTCAGGCCCATCCCATTACCGTGCGATAGAACGCGATCGCGGCGGCACGGGTTCCACGGCGTGGCAAAAGCAAGGTAAAATCGGCATAAAAGTTCCAAGGCGGCAAACGGCCCGGCGGCACTCCTGATTTGACTCGTGTAACCCGAATCTTGTACAAACAGACGTAATCCAGACATGCGCCCGACCGACATCACCCGGCTTCGCCGGGCGGATGTGTTTGTCACTCTTGGCGGGGTGGCGTGGATGCTTGGTGTGGGCGTGCTTGCTATTGTTCTATTGTTAGCGGGGAGGGTTCCGAATACTCGCTGCGTGAAATAAATCTAGTATTTTCAATGTCTTATGCCATTTTAGGATCGGGGCCGTCATTGTTATTTCATTGTTATTAACAATGGGCCGGTCGCGGGCTGAACCGTTGCGAGGGCAGGGGGGCCATCCGGCGCCGTCCAGTCAGATCGCACTCGCTGCGATGTTCACGGTGAGCGCCAGCAACGCCGTATTGAAGAAGAACGAGACGACGCCGTGGGCGATCACGGTGCGGCGGATCGGCTGTGACGCCACCGCGACGTCGGACACCTGGCAGGTCATGCCGACGACGAAGGAGAAATAGACGAAGTCCCAGTAGTCGGGATCGGCGTCGTCGGGGAATTTGAGCCCGCTGCTCTTGGCGCCGTGCTCGCCGTAATAGTCGTGGGCATAGTTGAGCGCGAAGATGGTGTGGATGAAGGTCCAGGACAGAAAGATGGTGACCGTCGCCAGCGCGAGCTGCGTTCCGGTGCGCTTGCCGCCCTCGCCGATGCCGAGTTCGGCAACGATGGCCGCCAGACTGGCGAGCGCGGCAAGCACCGTGAGAACCAGAATGGCGAAGCGTCCCTCGTCGTCCTGCGCGGCGTGGTCGCGAATGCCCGCGATGGTCGAGCGCGCCATCAGGATACAGGTGAGGAGGAGGTAGAGGGCCACGCCGGCGTCCCAACCCAGGATGATGCGAGTCGAGGATCGCCACCCGGACAGCGACAGCGCCAGGGTCACGGCGATGCCGATGGCGATCGAGATCAGCAATCGCGGGCGCGCATGCATGAGCCGCAGAGGGTAGGGCGGGCGGCGCGCCGGTCGTTTGCGTTGCCGGGCCATGCTTACGCTTACGCCGCCTTGGGCGGCAGATTGGGAAGTTCGGCGGCGTAGACCGCATCCATGCGCGGCTCCAGGTCGTGCCGGGCGAGTGCCTCGGCGAACATGCGCCGCACCAGCGGATGCTCGTCGGCGTAGTCGACCTGGGTGCCGCCGAGCCGCCGCGAGATCCACGAGATCGGGACACCCTGCGCATTGCGCGGCGACCAGTGCTTGAACGCGAGATAGCGAGCGGGCGTCGGCCCGGAATTGAAATGCTGATGAAACCAGGCGTTGGGCGGAACGATCAGGGTGCCGACCTGCCAGTCGTAGCGGCGCGGTTCCTCGCCCTCGGGCCACATCAGCGAGTAGCCCTCGCCCGAGAGCACGATGACGTGGGCGCCCGGCCCATGCGCATGCGCCTTCTTGTAGGTGCCGACCGGGAACTGGGAGATGTGGCTGGCGATCGAGCCGCGCGCCATGTTGAAGCGGATATGGCCGCCGCCGGCGCCGCGCTCCTTGGCGGCGATCAGTGGCAGGTTGACCGCGTCGGAAACGAAATTGGTCTGCAGCAGGAAGCCGATCTGCTCGCCCTTGGCGCTGTAATAGTCGGCCTCGCCGGAGAAGCGGTTGACGAAATCGTGCCGGTGATTGAACACGAAATCGATGTCGTCGTAGAGGTTGATGACCGAGGGCGCATTGGTGACGGCGACATAGCGCACCGGTTCCTGGCCCGATCCGTTGAAGTGCTGGTACCAGCAATTGAGCGGGATGGCGAAGATCGCGCCCGCCTTCCATTCGAAGGTGACGCGGGCACCGGCGTCGTTCCACACGGTGGTCGAACCGCGGCCGGAGAGGATCAGGATCATCTCTTCGAACAGATGATGCTGCGGCTCGAGCTTGCGTCCCGGCGCGATCTCGCAGACGTAGCAGTCGTTGGAGGTGCGCGAGGCCTCGTGGTTGATGAACACGCCCTTGCCGCCCTTGCGCGCCCACGGCTTCAATTCGGCGGTGCGCAGGTTCGGCACGTACTGCGCGCTGATGATGTCGAGCCCCTCGCCGCGTACGAAGCGCAGATAAGGCGAATCCTTTTCGGTCTTGAATTTGTCCGCGAGCTCCTGCGAGACGATCGCGTCCTTGGCCATGGATATCCTCCAGGCGGGTCGTTGCCTCGCTCTGGTTTACCAGCGGCCGGCGACGGGGAGCAATGCGCGTGCGTTGGGACTGGCTATCCAGCTGCCGGCATCGATCGCCGTCGGCGTGCCGACTTGACGAACCGACGCGACCAGGATCGGTGGCAAACGCGGGTTCGCGTTGCCTGGTGCCCGCATCGGAATGGTGCGGTGCAGCCGTACCTGAGCGACGCCGGAGATGGCTTTTATCATGCTGGTTTTACGACATTTTATGGGCGCGATCTTCACGCTCCGCTCAAAAGATTGTGCGTTGCAATATTGGTCTTGGCGGGTCATTTCGGCGGGGCACGAAAGAACAATGGAGAATGAACATGAAGACGACAGTGAAATTCGCGCTTGCCAAGTTTGTGCTTGGCCTGGCGGTGGCCGGCGGCCTCGCACTGAGCACCGTCGCCGTGTCGTTGACGGGGGCTACTGCTTCGTTCGCCCAGCAATGCATCCCGCACTACGACAGTTCCGGTGCGCAAACCGCTCCGTACTGCTGAGCCATTTGCTTCGCACCTTGAGAACGGAAAGAGTCCGGGCCACCGGACTCTTTCCACTTTGCGATGAGGTAAGGCGGCACCGAGACCTTCGCGTGCGCAAGGTATGGCGAAGGGCAGCCGCCGACGCGGCGGTCGTGGGCCGTGCGAGGAACGATCGCGGATTTCGCCGCTGCGCCATCCGCGCTACGCTCGCGGGACGATGCCCGCCGCAACGCAATCACGTTCCCTGCGCCGTCCACTCTTGCGCCTGGCATGGGCCGTGGTGATTGCGATCCTGATCGTGCTGCTGCTGCCCTATCTGCTCGTGCCGCTCTATCGCGTGGTCAATCCGGTCTCGACCCCGATGCTCTGGCGCTGGGCGACCGGCGCGCGCGTCGAGCACAGCTTCGTTCCGCTAGAGCGCATGGCGCCGGCCTTGCCGGTCACCGTCATCGCGTCGGAGGACGGGCGCTTCTGCAGTCACCGCGGCATCGACTGGCGGGAAATCAGCGAGCGGCTGGAGGATGCCGACATCAGCGAGGCGAGGGGCGTCTCCACCATCACCCAGCAGACCGCGAAAAACCTGTTCCTGTGGCATGGGCGCAGCTTTGTGCGCAAAGGACTGGAGTTTCCGCTCGCGTTGTGGATCGACCTCGTGTTGCCGAAGCGGCGCGTGCTCGAAATCTATCTCAATATCGCGGAATGGGGTCCGAGCGGGCAGTACGGCGCCGAGGCTGGAAGCCGCTACGCCTTCAACAAGACGGCGCGCGCGCTGAGCGCGCGCGAGGCCGCGCTGCTGGCCGCGGTCCTGCCGAATCCGCGCCGCCGCAGCGCCAAGCAGCCGGGACCGGCCGTGCGCCGGCTCGCCGGCATTTACGAAACGCGCGGCGCGGCCCAGGCCGCCCTCGCGTACTGTGCCAAAACCGCCGGTGCTTCAAGGCAGTAGCAGGGCGCGCGGGGCGCGGATGCGGCGGCTAGCCTTTGCCCGGGCGATCCTCTATAAGCCCGGTTTTCCAGGGCGCCCGGCGCCACACCACCAGCGAGATCAGGAGCAGGACCAATGGCCGTCCCGAAACGAAAAACATCGCCCTCGCGGCGCGGGATGCGCCGTTCCGCCGACGCCCTCGCCCGCCCGACCTACGTCGAGGACAAGGATTCCGGCGAATTGCGCCGGCCGCATCACGTCGATCTCAAGACCGGCATGTACCGCGGCCGCCAGGTGCTCAAGTCGAAGAAGGAAGCCTGAGCGCCTTCTTGATCTTCAGGCGATCTGCCGTGGGCACAGGCGCGAACCGCCTCGTGCCCGCGCTGCTTTGGGGAGCGCCGCACGGCGATGCCGTCGGCGCTCTCATGCTTGCACCAGCCGTTCGACGCCTCCGCGCGTCCCGCTCGCGCGGGAGCAGTCGCGTAGGCTTGCACCTTTGCCCACCCTTGTTCCGCTGCTAGACTTTGTGCCGGCAACGCCACGCGCGAAGAAAGCCACCGCCATGTACCTGATCTCGTTTCCCCTGCTGCTGCTCCCGTTTGCGTTCTTCAACATCGTCATCTTTCTGCTCAACATCCCGCTCACCGATCCGGTCTTCACCATTCCGCTGATGTCGGCGCCCACCATGCCGCCGGTATTCGACCGCAGCATTACGGTGACCACCGGCGATCTGATCGTCGCGATCGGCATGCTCCTGCTTTACGTCGAGGTGGTCAAAGCCGCGCGCCCGGGCGGGAAATCGATCATGGACCATGTGCTTTCGTTTATCCTGTTCCTCGCCATGGCGGCCCAGCTCTTGCTGATGCCGCGGGCAGCAAGTTCAACCTTGTTGCTGCTGACGGTGCTCAGCTTCGTCGATGTCCTCGCCGGCATCTCGATTCGGCCGGCGCGCGAGGAAACCCTCGTGCTCGAACATCGGGACCGGGCGCCGGCTTGACGCCGGGCGCGCCTGGAGCCCTCGGTGATGTCGTGGGATTACCCGCCGGTCTCCGCGGTGAAACCCGCCGCTTCGATGCCGGCAATCGCCGCGACCTCGTCGTTGTCGGAGGTATCGCCGGATACGCCCACCGCGCCGACGAGGGCACCGCTCTTGTCGCGCATGAGTACGCCGCCTGGCACCGGCACGAGCGTGCCGCCGGACATCTCGATGAGCGCGGCCGCCATGTGCGGGCGCTCGACGCCGATCTGGTGCAGGCGGCGCGAGCCGGTGCCGAACGCGACCGCGCCGAATGCCTTGCCGGACGCGATCTTGGACCGCATGATCGGGCTGCCGTCCTCGTCGGCGTAGGCGCGCAGCGCCCCGCGGTTGTCGACGACCGCCACGCCGAGCGGCTTGAACTTCTTTTCGCGCGCGACCGCGAGCGTCTTGTCGAGAATGCTACGGGCCTGGGCAAGCGTCAGTGTCATCGCGTCTCTCCTTGTTTTGGCGACAGTGCCGATCACGAATAGCGTAACAGCGCGACAACAGCCATGAGCCGCGATTTTCAGCTGCCGGGCCGCTCGCCGGTCATCGCCTGCGAGGGCATGGCGGCCACCTCGCATCCATTGGCGAGCCGGGTCGCCATCGAGACGCTGCGGGCCGGTGGCAATGCCGCCGATGCCGCTGTCGCCGCGGTGGCGGTGCTGTGCGTGGTCGAGCCGCACATGACCGGCATCGGCGGCGATTGCTTCGCCATGATCCACGCGCCGGACCGGCCGGTGTGGGGCTACAACGGCTCCGGCCGCGCCGGCTCGAGCGCGTCGCTCGACGCGGTCTTGGCGCAGGGCATGCGCATGATCGCCCCCGACTCGATCCATGCGGTGACGGTGCCGGGCGCGATCGATGCCTGGGCGGCGATCCTCGCGGCGCATGGCCGTTTTGCCCTCGACCGCGTCCTCGCGCCCGCGATCCATTACGGCGAAAGTGGATTTCCCGTCGCAGCGCGCATCGCCTGGGACTGGGCGCAGGCCGTCGGCAAGCTGCGCGCGGATGCCGGTGCCGCGCGCCATCTCCTGTTCGACGGCCGCGCCCCCGCCGAGCGCGATGTGGTCAGGTTGCCGGCGCTGGCGCAGTCGCTCAAGACGATCGCGGCGCAGGGACCGCGCGCCTTCTACGAGGGTCCGCTCGCGCAGGACATGGTGGCGACGGTGGCCGCGCGAGGCTCCTTCCTCGCCGCGGAGGATTTCGCCCGCCATCGGGGCGAGGTGGTCGCGCCGATCGCCACGAATTATCGCGGGCTCGACGTGCTGGAGCTGCCGCCCAATACCCAGGGTCTCACGGCGCTCGTGCTGCTCAACATCCTCGAGCGCTTCGATCTCGCCGCGTTGGATCCGCTCGGCACCGACCGATTCCATCTCGCGCTCGAGGCGTCGCGTCTTGCCTATGCCGTGCGCGATACGCACATCGCCGATCCCGCCGCCATGCGGGTTTCACCACTGGACCTGCTCGATAAGAATTTCGCGGCGAAGCTCGCCGCCCGCATCGACCGCGCAACGCGCATGCCGTTGCCACATGCTCCGTCGCCGGGCGACGACACCGTTTATCTCACGGTCGTGGATCGTGACCGCATGGCGGTCTCCCTCATCAACACGCTCTATTCCACGTTCGGGGTCGGCATCTGCACGGAGAAAACCGGCATCATGCTCACCAACCGCGGCGCGTGTTTCGTGCTCGATCCCGACCATCCCAACGCGTTCGGCCCCGGCAAGCGTCCGATGCACACCATCATCCCGGCGCTCGCCTTCCGCGACGGCCGTTGTGAGCTGTCGTTCGGTGTCATGGGCGCGCACTACCAGCCCATGGGCCACGCGCAGGTCATCACCAACATGGTCGACTACGGGATGGACGTGCAGGCGGCGATCGACGCACCGCGCGCGTTCTTTCTGGGGGACAGTGCCGTGGTGGAGCGGGGGCTTCCGGAAGCGACGGTCGACGGCCTGCGGGCACGCCGCCATGATGTGGTACGAGCCCCGTCGCCCTGGGGCGGCGCGCAGGCAATCGGCATTGACTGGCAGCGCGGCGTGCTGATCGGCGGTTCTGACCCGCGCAAGGACGGCTGCGCGCTCGGATACTGAAGCGGATGGCTCCGGCGCTGGACGACGCTAGGAGGCCTTGTCCTTGTCCTTGTCGCTCAGGCGTTCGAGTCGCTTCTGCATCTCTTCCATCTGGCGCTTGAGATCGTGGATCTCGTCGCCGCTGCCACCCGGCTGCGGGATGCTTCGCTCGATCTCGGCCCCTGCCATTCCCTCGCGCCGTGCGAACGGCGTGAACATGGCAAATGCGCGCTCGAACATCTCCATGTTCCGGCGCACCTGATCCTCGAGCGCGCCGAACGGACTGCCGCCGAAAGCCTGCGCCATCTGGTTTCGAAATTTTTCCTGCTCGCGGGTGAGCGAGTCGATGGAGACTTCGAGATAGCGCGGCACCAGCATCTGCATGCTGTCGCCATAGAAGCGGATGAGCTGGCGGAGGAAGGCGATGGGAAGGAGACTCTGCCCCTCCTTGTTTTCCTGCTCGAAGATGATCTGAGCCAATACCTGGCGGGTGATGTCCTCGCCGGTCTTGGCGTCATGGACGAGGAAATCCTCGCCCGCCTTCACCATGGAGGCGAGATCTTCGAGCGTGACATAGGTGCTGGTGCCGGTGTTGTAGAGCCGCCGGTTGGCGTATTTCTTGATGGTGATCGGTTGGTCGGACTTAGCCATGGCGTGCACGCTCGACGATGATCTGTTTGAGGACGGTATGCGTAACGTCATCGCCGGTATTGGCGTCGTAGACCACGAAGTCCTCCTCATCCTCCACCAGGGCGCCGAGGTCCTTGATCGTCACGTAGCTGCCTGCAGCCGGGTTATAGAGCCGTCGATTGGCATATCGCTTGATGACGACCGGTTCCGCGGACATGATGATCTCGGTGCGCGCCTGTCCCGCCGGCAGCATAGCCTGTTTTTTTTGAACGCGGCCACCGTTTTATCAGAAGGCCGCCGCTGGCAAGCTCGTTTGGCGGACCGCCCCTCCCGCACAATTGATGCAGGCCTGCCCGGCGACGCTTCCAATTGACAGGGCCCTACCCAGATCCAAGGATACAATCACGGGCGACGGATCACCGCCGCGTCATGCGGGCGTTGCCAGGAGCCGATAGTCAGCCGGCAGGCGAGTTACCGTCGCCGTCCAGCCGATATGAAAGGGAGTTACGAGATGAAGGACGATATTGTCATCGTCAGTGCGGCACGCACGCCGGTCGGCGCCTTCAACGGGGCGTTTGCGGCGCTGCCCGCCCACGAATTGGGGAAGGTGGCCATCCAGGAGACCCTCAAGCGCGCCGGCGTCGAAGGCGCGCAGGTGTCCGAGGTCATTTTGGGTCAGATTCTCACCGCCGGTCAGGGCCAGAACCCGGCCCGCCAGGCTTCGATCGCAGCGGGAATCCCGGTCGAGAGCCCGGCCTGGGGCGTCAACCAGCTCTGCGGTTCCGGCCTGCGCGCGGTGGCGCTCGGCTACCAGGCCATCCTCAACGGCGATTCCGAGATCGTGGTGGCCGGCGGCCAGGAATCCATGAGCCAGGCGCCGCACTGCGCGCATCTGCGCGGCGGCGTGAAGATGGGCAATTTCGAGATGGTCGATACCATGATCAAGGACGGTCTCTGGGATGCCTTCAACGGCTACCACATGGGCAACACCGCCGAGAACGTGGCGCGCCAGTGGCAGATCACCCGGGCGCAGCAGGACGAGTTTGCGGTCGGGTCGCAAAACAAGGCCGAGGCGGCGCAGAAGGCGGGAAAATTCAAGGATGAGATCGCCACGGTCACGGTGAAGACCCGCAAGGGCGACGTGGTCGTCGACGCCGACGAGTATCCCAAGCACGGGACCACGCTCGATGGGATCGGCAAGCTGCGGCCGGCGTTCAGCAAGGACGGCACCGTCACCGCGGCCAACGCATCCGGGATCAATGATGGCGCTGCCGCCGTCGTGCTGATG
>Ga0207688_10001808_pt1 | contig 11384 bp, 9 predicted proteins | sample KBSMiscanthusM4_FD_184296 | JGI IMG/M metagenome (GOLD analysis project Ga0207688, IMG submission 184296) | Miscanthus rhizosphere microbial communities from Kellogg Biological Station, Michigan, USA - M4 (SPAdes) (version 2) | ecosystem: Host-associated > Plants > Roots > Rhizosphere ...
GGGCGGCGGCGCGCAGGCGGCGCGCGAACGTCTCGAAGGCGTGGTCGAGCCGGTCCGCGGGCGGCACCGTCCGGTTCTCCCGCAGGTAGGCCTTGCACCGGGCGAGCAGCTCGCCGGGGCTGCGCAGGAGCCCGGCCACCAGCTCCTCGGCGCTCGCCGCCAACAGCTCCGGCGCCACCACCCGCGTCACGATCCCCCACTGCTCCGCCTGCGCCGCCGAGAGCGTGCGGCCCGTCACGATCAGGTCGAGCGCCCGCTTCGGCCCGACGTGCTCCTCCAGGTACGACATGACGAACGCGGGCGCCGTGCCGTGGTGCACCTCGTCGAAGCCCAGTTCGGCCGACGCCGCGGCGAGCGCGATGTCGCTCTGCACCACCACCCCGCACCCGAAGCCGAGCGCCCGCCCCTGCGCGGCGGCGACCGTGATCCCGGGGAACGCCGTGAGCAGCCGGTTCGCGTCCACGATCAACCGCGTGTTGTCCAGCTTGGAGAAGCCGTCGGGCAGCGCCTCGTGCTGGTCGCGGCCCACGGAGAAGTCCCGCCCCGCCGCGGTGATCAGCACGACGTGGCTGCCCGCCGCGGTGGCCGCGGCGAGTGCGTCGATGAGCTGGCGCATCATCGTCGAGTGGATGCGGTTGGCCGCCTCCGGCCGGTCGAGCACGATCCGCGACAGGCGCCCGTCCACCTCGTGCCGGACGTGGTCCTCAGTAGTCACGCAACCCCCACGTCCGCGTCTCCGGCCCGATCCAGATCGTGAACAGGCCGATCCCGAACACCAGCGAGACGATCAGCCCCGCCATCGGGAACGACCCGAGCGAACCCACCAGGTAGCCGGTGGTCACGGTCCCGACCCCGGTGATCACCCGCGCGAAGTTGAAGCAGAAGCCCTGTCCGGTGGCGCGCACCGCGGTCGGGAAGAGCTCGGGCAGGTACACGGCGAAGACCCCGAACCCGCCGAGCATGAAGAAGCCCGCGATCGGCGCCGCCACGAGCACGCCGCTCGTCGACCGGACCAGCGTGAACATGACGATCGCCGTGAGCAGCGCGCCGAGCGCGAAGACGAAGTACGAGCCCCGGCGCCCGATCCGCGACGCGGTGAGCCAGATCAGCACGAGGTAGCCGATGATCGCGCCGACGTTCAGCAGCATCGCGAAGTAGCTGACGTCGCGGGCGATGACCGCCGGGCCACCCGTCGCCGAGAGCTGCGCGATCCACGACGGCACGAACGTGGTGGCCGCGAACGAGCCGACCATCAGCGTCATCGCGCTGAGGAACCCGCCCCAGGTGCGCCTGCGCAGGTCGGGCTCGAACAGCCGCCGCAGCCGTCCGACCTTCTCCACCTTCTCGTGCGTGCGCACCCATCGTTCGGGCTCCTTGACGAACAGCCGTAGCACGATCACGAGGACGGCGGGGATCGCGCACCAGAAGAGCACCCAGCGCCAGCCCCCCGCGCCGACCGCGAGGTTCACCACGGCGGCGAAGAAGTAGCCGACCGAGAACGCCAGCTGCATCACGATCATCAGCGGCGCGCGCAGCCGCTCGGGCAGGCTCTCCGCGAGCAGCGCCGCTCCGGCCGACCACTCGCCGCCGATGCCAAGACCCGCGATGGCCTGGCAGATCGCCAGCTGCACCCAGTTCTGCGCGAGCGCGCTCAGGCCGGTGAACACCGCGTAGATGACGATCGTGACGAGCATGATCCGCGCGCGGCCGAACCGGTCGGTGAGCACGCCGAACAACGTGCCGCCGATGCCCCACGCCACCAGCTTGATCGCGACGATCAGGCCGCCGGTGGCCACGATCACGGCGCGGTCGTCGGTGTGCAGGAGCTCGGCCATGCTCGGGGTGAGGATGAGGTTGAAGACGTTCAGCGCGATGGAGTCGAACATCCACGCCAGGAACGCCGAGACGAGGACGAGCCACAGGTAGCGGTTCATCTTCTGGGGCGGGGCCACCCCGACGACGTGGTCGGCAGCGGTGGGCGCACCCACCTGTTCACCGGTACTCATCGGAATCCTGTTCTCTTCAGCGAAACAGTCGTTTTACCGATTGGGGAGGACGCTACGACCGGGTTCGATCAAGCGTCAAGCGCTCTTCTGCTGGGCCTCCTGGACGAACGAGTTGTCGATGAGGCTCGCCGGGTCCGCCTTGACGACGGCCGGGTTCTGGCTCAGCGCGATGGTCGCCGCCACCGTCTTCGGGTCGGTCGCCGGGAACGGGGGCATCACGGCGACGCTCACGTCGTAGACCTCCTGCAAGATCTGGTCGTCGGTGAGCTGCAGGTTCTTGCGGGCCGCGTCGAACGTGGCCTGCTTGTCGGACTTGCTGGCGTTCACCGCCTCGCCGTAGGCGACGAGGAAGTCCACGAGCTCGTCGTGGTTCTCCTGCGCCCAGCTCTTCAGCACCCCGAAGCTGGAGTAGCCGTAGGGCGCCTTCTCCGAGATCAGGTCGGCGATGTCGGGGAAGCCCTGCTGCTCGACGAGCTGCGCGGTCGGCGGCGACACGACGATCGCGTCCACCACGCCCTTCTGCAGCGCGGCGCTGCGGGCGCCGTTGTCGCCGATGTAGGTCACCTGGTAGTCGCGGCCGCGCTGCAGGCCGGTGCTCGCCATCGCGGCCTGGATCGCCGTGTCGGACGCCGAGCCCGCGCTGCTCGCCGCGATCGTCTTCCCCTTCAGCTCCGACGGCGACGTCATGCCCTTGCGGCCGTAGAGGCGGAAGAACTGGTACGGGTAGGTCGTGCCGACGATCGTGATCGGCGAGCCCGCCACGATGGCGCCCGCGAGGTCGGATATCCCGGAGTCGGAGATCTGCACCGAGCCGCTCGCCAACGCGGGCGGGGCCTTCGTCCCGGACAGCGTGATCATCTGGACGTCCAGGTCGTGCTTGGCGAAGATGCCCTTGTCCATGCCGACCCAGAGCGGGAGGGATGCCGCGGTCGTCGCCCCCACCGCGATCTTGATCGTGCGCACGCCGCCGTTGCTGCCCGCCGCGGGTGTGCTGCCGGAACCGCAGGCACTGGCGACCAAGGCCACGGCGGCGACGCCCGCCAGCCAGCTGAGCGCTCTCATCGCTGTTCCCTCTCCGATTCGATCAGGTTCCACACGGTCTGCTCGAGCTCCCGGAACCGTGGTGAGTGCTTCACGGCGAGCCGCCGCGGCCGGGGCAGGTCGATCGGCACGATCTCGCGCACCCGCGCTGGCCGCGGCCCGAACACGACGACGCGGTCGGCGAGGAACACGGCCTCGCTGATCGAGTGCGTGACGAGGATCGACGTGGTGCGCCGCGCCGCCCAGATCCGGGTGAGCTCGCCCTGCATGTGCTCGCGGGTCTGGGCGTCGAGCGCGGCGAAGGGCTCGTCGAGCAGCAGCAGCCCGGCCTCGACGGCGAGCGCGCGGGCGAGGTTGGCCCGCTGCTGCATGCCGCCGGAGAGCTGGTGGGGGTAGTGGTCGGCGAAATCGGCCAGCCCGACCAGTGCCAGCAGCTCGTCGACGCGCGCGGTGCGCTCCGCCCGGCTGCGCCCGAGCACCTCCAGCCCGTAGGCGATGTTCGCGCGCACCGTGCGCCACGGGAGCAGGTTGGCGGCCTGGAAGACCATCGCCCGGTCCGGGCCGGGGCCGGTTATCGCGTGCCCGTCGAGCTCGAACCCGCCGTCCATCAGCGGCAGCAGGCCGGTGATCGCGGTCATGAACGTGGTCTTGCCGCAGCCGCTCGGGCCGACGACGGCGAGGAACTCACCGTCGCGTACATCGAGGTCGATGCCGTCGACCACGGTGACCGTGCGCACCTGGCGGCCCTCGCGCGTGCGGTAGCCGATGCGCACGCCCCGCGCGGCCAGCTTGGTCGGCGCGGGGACGGCGGTCGCCGCCGTCACCGGTCCACCTTCCACCCCGAGACGCGGGCTTCGAGCGCCGTGAGCAGCAGCCCGAGCACCACGCCGACGAGGGCGAGGAAGACGACGGCGAAGTAGTACCGGTCCGTCTGGAAGATCTGGCCGGTCTGGTTGAGGTAGTAACCGATGCCTGCGGACGCGCCGTACAGCTCGCCGACGACCACGGCGATGATGCCGCGCGAGACGGCGTTGCGCAGGCCCGCGATGATGTGCGGCACGCTCGCGGGCAGCGCGACCGTGCGGAAGATGCGCCGGTCGCCCGCGCCGAACGTGCGCGCCATGCGGATCATGCCGGGGTCGATGTCCCGGATGCCCGCCGTCGTGTTGATCACGACCGGCCACACCGCGAGCAGGTAGACGAAGGCGACCTTGGAGCCGACCCCGATGCCCAGCGTGAGCACCAGGATCGGCACGAGCGCGACGATCGGCGTCGCGAAGAGCGCCGAGACGACCGGGTCGGTGAGCTCCCGCACGCCGCGGTACCAGCCCGCGAGCAGCCCGAACGGGATGCCGGTGACGACCACGAGGAGCATCCCGAGCAGGAACTCCTGGGCGCTCACCGCGATGTGGTGGGCGAAGTCGTCGTCGCCGAAGACGGCGGGCGCGGCCTCGACGATCCGCGCGGGCGAGCTCGTGTACAGCGGGTCGATGATCCCCAGCGTCGCGACGAGCTGCCATATCGCCAGCAGCGCCGCGATCCCCAGCGCGCCGAGGACGAAGGCCCGGTAGCGCGTCCACGCCCCGACCGGCTCCACGCTGACGAGTCCCGGACTCGCCCCCGGACCGGCGGCCGCCGGCGGCGGCGCGGTGTACAGGTCGGTCACTGCCGTCTCCCTCACCCTGTTCCGCTTAACGAAACGGTTGTCCCGCTCAGCGGACGCATGAGGTATACGACACATCCCCGCGAGCGTCAAGCGACCGAGCGGAGCGGGCCTCAGCTGACCCGCGCACGACGACCGGCCCGCAGGCGTGCGTGCCTGCGGGCCGGGGAGTGCTCGTCGGTCAGAGCATCTTCGCGGTCATCCCGCCGTCGATCGTGAGCTGTGCGCCGTTGCAGTAGGACGCCTCGTCGGAGGCGAGGAACAGGATGCCGTTGGCGATCTCGTTGTCCTTGCCCATTCGGCCGGTGGGGTTCCACTGGTAGCGGAAGTCCTCGGCGTTGAGCATGTCGATGTACTCGGCGACCATCGGCGTCTCGATGTAGCCGGGGCACACGACGTTGCAGCGCACGCCCTCCTTGGCGTACGTGATCGCCACCGAGCGCGTGAGGTTGATGATGCCGCCCTTGGCCGCCGTGTAGGCGTGCGCATCGGGCTGGCCGCGGAAGCCGAGCACGCTGGCAACGTTGACGATCGAGCCATGGCCCGCCTGGCGCATCAGCGGGAGCACCGCGCGGATGCAGTGCACGACCGAGCCCAGGTTGATCGCCATGACGTTGTCCCACTCGTCCGGCGGGCTGTCGGCGATGGGCTCCATGCTCTTGGGACGGCTCTCGCGGTAGGAGTACCCGACCCCGGCGTTGTTGACGAGGACGTCCACCCCGCCGAACGCGTCGACGGCGGCCTGCACCGCCACGTCGGCCCCGTCCTGCGTGGACAGGTCGGTGGGCGCGATGGCGCACTCGCCGCCCGCGGCGCGCACCGCCTCCTGCGCCGCCTCGAGCTTGTCCTTGGACCGCGAGACGGCGACCACCCGCGCGCCCTCGGCGGCGAACCGCTCCAGCGCGGCCCGGCCGATGCCGCTGCTCGCTCCGGTCACGATGGCGACCTTGCCCTCGAGCCGACCAGTCATCTTGACCCCCGCTGTGGGCTGTGCGTAACGTCACAACGACGGTATTGGTCAGATGTCTTCTTGTCCAGTACGGCATGTGGCCCATCTGATGGCGACAACAGGCGCGAGACATCCGATGAACTTGAGCGGCGCGTACAACTTCCGCGACCTCGGCGGGATGCGGGCCCGCGGTGGCGGCGTGCTGCGCACCGGACGGCTCTTCCGCAGCGACACCCTCCAGGAGCTCACCGACGACGACGTCGCCCGGCTGGTCGACGAGCTGCGGATCACCTTCGTTATCGACCTCCGCCAGGCGGCGGAGGCGGTCGAGGAGGGCCGCGGACCGCTGGCCCGGCTCTCGGTCTGCTACGCCAACGTCCCGCTGGTCGACCTCGACTCCGCGGGCGCGCCGGGCGAGCTCACCGCCACCCAGTACCTCGACCACCTCGAGCACGACCCGAACCTCGTCGTGGCGGTGGAGCTCGTGGCGTCCGTGGTGCACCGGCCGACCGTGCTGCACTGCGCGGCGGGCAAGGACCGCACCGGGGTGGTGACCGCGCTCCTGCTGGGGCTGCTCGGCGTGGCCCACCAGCAGATCGTCGAGGACTACATGGTCACCGCCACGAACATGGACCGGATCACCGAGCGGTTCGGGCGGTGGCCGCGCTACCGGCAGAACATGGCGAGCCTGCCCGCCGAGATCTACCGCGTGGAGGAGCGCACCATCCGCACGTTCCTGCGCGAGCTCGACCACCGCTACGGCGGAGCGGCGGGCTGGGCGCGGGCGCGGGGCGTGGACCCGGAGGTGGAGCGCCGCCTCGCCGCGGCCCTGCTCGTGCCGTGAGGGGGCCGGGCCGACCCACCCGGCGGCCCAGCTGGCTCAACGGCATTCCGCGTCATCCCGCCTCGCGGCCCGCCTTCTGCCGCAACGCCGCGATGTCCTCCCGGCCCAGGCCCGCGCCCTTGTCCTTCAACACCGGCGAGTGCTGCTGGGTGCGGCGGTACAGGTCCTGGGCGCGGGCGTCCTCCGGGTGGTTCTTCAACCACGTGTCGTCGAGGTGGACGAGGTCGTCCCGCAGCGTCGACGGGGTGAACGCGCGGACCCGCTCGTTGCACTCCTCCTGGGTGAGCTTGCCCTGGCTGGTGGTGTAGAGCCCGGTCTTGCGGGGCAGCGACGTGCTGCCGCCGCGGATCGGGCCGACACCGCCCGTCCACTCGTCGTCGGCGAGCACCGAGTAGGGGATGGTGCTCCACATGTCGCCGGGGGCGCCGGAGAACTTGGACATGTGGTACTCGCTGCCCTGCTGGCTGCGCAGCGAGATGTAGCCGACCAGCTCGCCGATGAGGTGGCCGCCGTACTCGTCGTTGAACAGCGGCTTGAACCGCTGCACCCGGTCTTCGACGGTGAACCAGTCGTCCTGTTCGTACACGCCCGCGATGTGCGCCATGTCGCGGAGCACGCCGTAGTAGACGAGCAGCCCGGCGTCGACCATCTGGTCGCGGCTCCACGTGGAGATGCGCTTCCACAGGTCCGCCGTGGCCGTGGTCATCACCTCGGACAGGTGGTCGAGGTAGTCGGCGAGGTCGGAGTGGTTGTCCATGTGCACCGGCAGGTACCCGTCGGAGAGGAAGTCCGACGTGTAGAGCCCGACCGCGACCATGTTGTCGTGGTCGTAGGCGGGCGTGGCCTCGAAGCTGCCCCAGTCGTCGAGGATGTTGAAGTGCGTGTCCTTCATGATCACGGGCAGCGTGATGTTGGCGTGCGGGATCTCGGCGGCGACGCCGTCGAGCCAGGGCAGGTCGCCCTCCCCCACGTTGTGGAAGTCGCGCACGAGCATCTCGGCGCCGCCGACCTTGTACGGCCCCGAGTTGCCGATGCCGAGGCGGCACTCGCAGTCCTTGAGGAACGCGTACTGCGACACGATCGCCAGGAAGTGCTTGACCGCGCCGTGCAGGCGGTCGCCGGGCCTCGTGCCGAGGGCGTCGGCCTCGAACACCTGCGTCGTCCGCTCGGGCAGCAGCTGCGCGCGCAGGCCCGCGTCGCTGGCGTAGATGTGCGCGTGGTTGCGGTGGTAGGAGAGGTTGAGCCTGCGGGCGAAGTCGAGGACGAACATGATGTCGTCGATCGCGTCGGTGGCCTTGAGCATCCCCATGTCCATGAGGATCTGGCGCCCACCGAGGTAGAAGTCGGGGATGATCCCCGTGGTGAGCACGTTCGCGTAGGTGCTCACCTCGCGGGCGCGGTGCCCGATCTCCTCGGCGGGCATCGCCGCGTCGATCTTGCGCAGCAGCTCCGGCCAGCGGTACCACGCGTTGAGGTAGGACAGCGCGATGTAGGGGTTGACGGGGAAGAGCTTCGACTCCTGCACGGTGCGGGCGGTGCACTGGAAGTAGAACTTGTCGCTGGCCTTGCGGATCCAGGCGTTGGTCTCGAGGAGGTCCGGGTAGCTGTACGGGGCGGGCATCGTGGTGTCTCCGTCCTCAGACCTTGATCACGCGGGCCCGGGCGGCGTCGTCCCGCTCGGCGTAGGCGTCGGTGGCGGGCTTGGAGTACTCGACGAGGATCGCGTCGCCGTCGGCGAGGCCGTCGAGCTCGGCCGCCATGAGGCAGGGCACGCCGTACTCGCGGGTGAGGATGCCGAGGTGGGACCGCACGGTGCCGCCCATGCACAGCACGCCCGCGAAGTCCTCGAGGATCGGGGCGGTGAGCGTGCCGCCGGAGTCGTCGATGACGGCGATCGTGCCCTCCGGGACGCCCTCGGTGAGCAGGGCCATCACGGTCTCCACGTCGCCGACGAAGCGCGCCGTGCCGGTGACGTCGGCCTTGGCCTTGAAGACGTTCTGGCCCGTGCCCACGACCAGCCTGCCCTGCTCGTCGGTGGGCTGGTTGCCGGAGTTCTGCACACCCGCGCCCGCCTGGTACTTCTCCGGCTCCTCCTGGAGGGAGACCACGGCGGACATCTGGAACCGGTAACCGGTGGCGAGCAGCTCGGCCTCGACCTTCTCGAAGTCCTCGCGGGTGAGCTCCAACGCCGGATCGGTGACGGCCTCCTCCCAGGACTTCCCGGACGCGGCGAACCGCTCGGCGACCAGCTTGCGGATCGCGGAGTGGTAGGTCTCCACGGTCGTGGTCATCGCCGGGCCACCCCACTTGTCGGGGATGGCGCCCGCCTCGGTCGCGCCGCTCATACGCTCCTCCTCGAGCGAGACATCGGATGACTGCGAACGTAGCGCAGGTCACACCGGGCGGGAAGGCTTGCCCGCTCCGGAGACCTCTGACGATTTGCGCAGCTCCAGGTCCATCGTCTCGGTGACGACGCGCAGGTAGGGCGAGCCGGTGGCCGCGAGCAGCGCGCGCACCTGGTCGACCTCGGAACCGGAGAGCGGGTAGTCCCGCCGGACGGGCCCGGCCGCGCGCATCGCGTCGACCGCCTCGGCGGGCAGCAGCGCGCGCAGGATCAGCTCGTCGTCGTCGGTGCCGGTGCCGTAATGGCGGCGCAGCTCCTCGATCGTCGGCTCCTCGGGCGGCCGCGCGACGACCTCCGCGGCCCGTGGTGACGCCATGATCCGGTCGAGGACGTGCGCGTCGACCGGCGCGGGCGGCGTGCCGTAGTGCCCCGCCGCGTAGGCCACCACCTCGTCGGGCACCACCGCGTAGCGCTCGCCTGCGACGACGTTGAGCACCGCCTGCGTACCGACGAGCTGGCTGAACGGCGTCGCCATGATCGGATAGCCGAAGTCGCGGCGCACGGCCGCGGTCTCGGTGAGGACCTCGTCCAGCCGGTCGGACATCCCGTGCTGCGCGAGCTGGTTGCGCAAGGTGCCGGTCATCCCGCCCGGGATCTGGTGCACGGCGCCGAACAGGTCGTACTCGCTCACCTGGTCGACGGGGTACCCGGCCGCCTTGCCGACGGCTCGGAAGTGCTCGGCGACCGGCGCGAGCAGCCCAGTGTCGACGGAGTGCTCGTGACCCATCAGCGACAGGTTGCGCACCACGCTCTCCGTGGACGGCACCGATGCCCCGTTAGCCATCGGGCGGCTGGCCGTGTGCAGGATCGTGACCCCGAGCTGCACGGCCTCGACGTAGGCCAGCCCGGAGGTGCCCATCAGGTTGTTCGAGTGGAACTCCAGCGGCTTGCCAGAGGCGGCGGCCTGCAGCGCGGGCACCAGCGTGCGCATCCGCTCGACGTCGAGCACGCCCGCCGTGTCGTAGAGGAGGATCGTGTCGATCTCCGGGACCGCCGCCATCTCGGCGGCCCGCGCGGCGAAGTAGCCGTCGGTGTGCACCGGCGAGAGGCTGAAGAAGACCGTGCCCGCCACCTCGGAGCCGTACTCCTTGGCGACGCGGGCCAGGCGTGCCATCTTGGGCCAGCCGAACAGGCAGTCGTAGATCCAGAACGAGCGCAGGCCGTGCTCGTTCAGCCTGCGCATCCAGGTGTCCATCAGCGCGTCCGGCGTGACGCCGAACGAGACCGCGGCGTTGGCCCGCATGCCGCCGCGCATCGGTGTGCGCCGGATCGCGCCGCGCAGCAGGTCCAGGCCTTCCCACGGGTCCTCGCGGCAGTACTTGACCAGCACCTCGAACATCGAGCTGCCCGCGAAGTCGATCACCCGGAAGCCGGTGCGGTCCAGCAGGTGGGCCACCGGCAGCGCCATGCCCGCCCGCATCCGCATGCCCCAGAGGCTCTGCTGGCCGTCGCGGATGGTCTCGTCGAGCAGCTCGACGCGCATCAGGACGCCTCCAGCACCGTCATCGCGACCGCCGCCTCCTCGAGCCCGATCAGCCCGCCGCCGTTCTCGGCGACGGCGATCCGGGCGCCCTCCACCTGGCGCGCGCCCGCTTCCCCACGCAGCTGGGTGACCAGCTCGTGCACCTGCGCCAGCCCGGTGGCGCCGATCGGGTGGCCGCGCGACTCCAGCCCGCCGGACGGGTTGACCGGGATCCGCCCGCCCAGCGCGGTCTCGCCGCGTTGCGCCGCGAGCCCGCCCTCGCCGAGGGGAACGAGGCCGAGGTGCTCGAGTTGCTGGACCTCGCCGACGGCGGTGGCGTCGTGCACCTCGGCCACGTCCACATCGGACGGCCCTAGCCCGGCCCGTTCCCACAGCCGCAGCGCCGTCTGGTGGCTGACGTGCTCGGCCGGATCGCGGCCGTCCCAGGAGCCGCCGTGGGCGAGGACGCTCGCCCGCACCCGCACCGCCCGGGAACCGGCTGCCTCCGGGGAGCACACGAGGGCCGCCGCCGCGCCGTCGCTCACCGGCGAGCACATCGGCAGCGTCAGCGGCCATGCGATCGTGCGGCCCGCGAGCACCTCGTCGACGGTGAACGCCTTGCGGTACTGAGCGAGGGGGTTGTGCACGGAGTGCGCGTGGTTCTTCGCGGCGACCGCCGCGAACTGCTCCCGCGTGGAGCCGTACCGCGCCATGTGTTCCCGCGCGAAAGCGGCGTAGACGTCCATGAAGACGCTGTGCCCGGCCTGCTCGTCGACGTCCTCGGGGACCGGGGTCGCGGCGCCGAACGCCGCCAGGCCCGCGAGCGTGCCCTCGCTCGCCGCCGCGTCCCACGACCCGTGGAACGCGGCCAGCGCCCGCTCCTTGTCCGGCGTGACCATCTTCTCCGCGCCCAAGGCGAGCACGACGTCCGCGGCGCCCGCGGCCACGTAGGCCACCGCCAGGTGCAGGGCCGTGGACGCGCTCGCGCAGGCGTTCTCGACGTTGACCACCGGCA
>Ga0207688_10001811_pt1 | contig 11378 bp, 7 predicted proteins | sample KBSMiscanthusM4_FD_184296 | JGI IMG/M metagenome (GOLD analysis project Ga0207688, IMG submission 184296) | Miscanthus rhizosphere microbial communities from Kellogg Biological Station, Michigan, USA - M4 (SPAdes) (version 2) | ecosystem: Host-associated > Plants > Roots > Rhizosphere ...
GGCGCGAGGGCTGGCTGGCCGAGCTGTTCGAGCACGAGTTCACCGCGGCGGAGCGCGAGACGCTCCGCGCCGCGCTCCCGCTGCTGCGGCGCATCGCGGACTCGTAAGGTCCGCGGTGGACCAGGGCCCACCGCGAACGAAAGGCCGGCTGACATGGACCGCAGGACCCCCTCCGTGAGCGACACCGTCCGGCGCGCCGTCGAGATCTGCGACCCCGACGACGTCGACCAGACGCTGGGCGACCTCGAGGAGCAGTTCGAGGACGACGACGAGCCGATCACCGCGGTCGAGAACATCGACGAGCGGCTGGCGATCGCGCTCGAGGGCACCGACTACGAGGGCGAGAACCCGGCGGTCGCCGTGGCCGCCGCGGTCGTCCGCTACCTCGCCGACCACCCCGGCGAGGTCGACGGCGGCGCGGACGCGGAGAACACGATCCGCCACGCCGTCGAGGCCCAGTGGCACCGCGACGTCCCCGGCTTCGTCGAGGACTGGCTCGCCGGGCGCTGATAGCCAGGGCTCAGTCGCTGCCCTCGCCCGGCAGCTCGGCCGCCGCGAAGCGCTCGGCGACGGCCTCGCGCGGCGGCGGGTGGGCGAGGATGTAGCGAATTCGGAGCAGGCTGACCGCGCCGAGGACCGCGGGCAGTCCGAGCTGGAAGACGCGGTAGCCGAGGACCGCCGCGGCGGCGAGGTCCAGCGGCGTCCCGTAGGCGACGAACATGCCGATCAGGCCGCCCTCGGTCCCGCCGACCCCGCCCGGCGTCGGCAGGAGTGCGCCGGCGTGCCCGAGCGTGTAGGCGAGCACGAAGATCCCGACCGGCGGCGCGCCCCCGCCGAAGGCCTGGAACGCGCACCCGAGGCTCGCGACGTCGAACGCGTAGTACGTGACCGCTCCCACGATCAGGAGGCGGTCGCCGTGCCGGACGAGGAGGACCGTCGTCCGCACGCCGTCGTGGACGAAGCGCCGCAGGCGCCACAGCGCCGTGCGGATCCGCCCCTCGCCGGAGGGCCGGGGCGGCGCCGGAAGCCGCGCGTAGACGACGGTCAGGACGATCGCGACCGCGCCCGCAGCGGCGGGCAGCGCCGTCGCGACCAGCGGCGCGTCGCCCGGGAGCAGCCCGACCGCCTCGCCCGTCCCGGCGATGACCAGGGCGAAGAAGCCGACCGCGCTCGTCGCGAGGAACAGCGCGGCGTGGCGCTGGTCGGCGATCTCGGCGGGCACCCCGACGCGGCGCATGACGAGCGCGCCGAACGCCGGCCCGCCCGCGCCGCCGGCGGGCAGCAGCACGTTCGCGCCCTGCTCCGCGAGGCCGAGGACGAGCGCGCGGCGCCACGGGACGACGCGGTCGAACACCGCCCACAGGGCGCGCACGAAGCCGAGCATCGAGCCGATGGCGCACGCCGCGACGGCGACGAGCCAGCGCGGCTCGGCCCCGGCCAGGCGGTCGCGCACCTCGTCGACGCCCGGAAGGGCGCTGATCCCGACCACGGCCGCGACGGCCACGACGACGAAGAACGCCGCGCGCTTCGCGATCGCCCGGCCGTCGACGCCGGATTCGTGGGTGTTCGTCTCGGTCACTGCTGGTGCTCTCCGCCGCGCGGAGGGTCCGCGCGGCCCGGCGACGGCGCGACGCCTGGACCGACGCCGTCGTGCCCGGCGGACTATCGCGCAGGCGGGTGCCGGCCGGGGTCGCCGGCTCGTGTTCGCGAACCGCGGCCCCGGCCGGCATGGGGTGGAGAGCGACGGAGGAGCGGAGCTATCGCAGCGACGTGAACGACAGGTCCCAGCCGGCGATCGCGGGGTTCGGGACCGCCGCGACGTCCTTCGAGCGCACGATCGGCTGGTTGTTCCATGTGCCGAGGATCGCGGGCGCCTGAGCCGTGACCTGGCGGTCGACCGCCGCCCACGCGCCCGCCCGGGCCCGCGGATCGGTCAGCGCCTCGGCCCGCGACATCGCGGCGTTGATCGCCGGCACGTCGAGCTGGGGGGCGTTCGTGTTGAACGTGCGCTGGATCGCCCGGCCGTTGAACGTCGGGTCGAGCATCGTCTGGCCGTCGGGGAAGTCCCGCAGCCACTGCCACCCGACGCACGCGTTGACCTTCATCGCGGGCGTCCCGCAGAACTTCGTGTAGAACGTCTCGATCGTGGCGTAGCGGGTGCGCACGTCGAAGCCCATCCGCCGCAGCGAGCGCTCGACGAGTTGCGCCATGAGCTTCGTCGACGGGTCGTTGATGCTCACGAGGAGCACGGGCGTACCGCCCTCGTAGCGGCCGGTCGCGAAGCCCGCCGCGCGGAAGTACCGCGCCGCGACGGCCATGTCGCCCCGCGGGTTGGCGATGAAGTCGAGGCGGTCGCCCGCCCTTCCCCCCGCCTGCGCGAAGCCGGGGAGCGACGGCGGGATCAGGTGCGTCGCGAGCGGCCCGCGGATGACCCCGCCCTGGGTCTTGCGCAGCGCGTCGCGGTCGATCCCGGCAAGGACGGCGCGCCGGACGTTCATGTCGTCGAACGGGGCGATCGCCGTGTTCAGCGGGATGTAGTCCAGGCTTCCGGTGGGCAGCAGCGCGATCTGGCCGCGCGCGTCCTTCATCGCCCGGGAGATGACGTCGGCGGGGACGGGGAACTCGCCGGTCACCATGTGCCGGCCGGCGAGGACCTTCTCGGCGGCGAGGCTCGTGTCGTCGTTGCCCTCGGCGATCTGGATCCGATCGAGGTACGCCGGGCGGTAGTCGGTCGCCGCGCGCCAGTTCGGATTGCGCACGAGGCGGACGGCGGCGTTCGGCTTGTAGCCGACCGTCCGGCCGCTCGCGTCGTTGGCGATCATGTATGGCCCGGTGGCGACCTGGTGGGTGCCGTAGTCCGTCGGGTTGTGCGCGTCGAACCTCGCCGCGTACTCGGGCGGCACCGGCGCCGACAACGGCAGCGCGAGGGCTCCGGCGAGCGCGCTGCCGGTGGGCCGCGTCAACCGGAACACGATCGTCGAGGCGTCGGGCGTCTGGATCCCGCGGATGCGCGTACCGGGCGGGACGTCCTGCTTGGCGCCGGCGAGGCCGCCGAAGTAGGAGCCGACGTACGCGTTGGCGACGGTCTTGAAGAAGCCGCGCTCGATCGCGTACTTGACGTCGCGCGAGGTCACCTCGCGGTTCACGGGCGGCGAGAAGCGGACGCCGGGGCGGATCTTCACCGTGACGGTGCGGCCGTCGGGCGAGACGACCGGCGGGCTCGAGGCGAGGTCCGGGGCGGCGCGGTTCGGCGCGGCGGGGCGGTAGCTCGTCAGCGTGCGCTGGGTGGCGTTGGTGATGATGTAGCCGGCCGAGTAGTAGGTCCGGCCCGGGTCGATCGAGTCGACGTCGCCCTGGTAGAGGACGCGCAGCGTCCCGCCGTTCTGCGCCGGCTTCGACGGCGTCGAGGTGTCACGCGATCCTCCGCATGCGGCGACCGCGACGGCCGCAACTCCCACGACGCCCAGCACGCGGAGCGACCCGCGCCCGTTCTTGCCACGACGATCCGACATCGACGACCTCCGCTTCTCGGTCGATCGGAAACGCTGGGGGGCTGGGACCGTTGCCGGTCCGGCGACCGATGATCCGCCGCGCGGCGGGCGCGGAGTGTGCGTCGCGTCACGCGACCTCGCGCGGCATCGCGGCCGCCGGCGCGCGCTTGCCTGGGCGCCGGGGCACGGCGTAGGGTCGGCCGTCGAGGTCCTCGACCATGGCGACGAGCGCGGCGCCCAGCCGGACCCCCGCCGCGGCGGGCGACATGTCCACCCCGGTAGTGCCGGGGCCGGTCGCGGGACTCGTCGAGCGCCCGCGGCTGTTCGCGGCGCTCGAGCATGGCAGCGCAGGCCCGGTGACGCTCCTCACGGGCCCGGCGGGGAGCGGCAAGACGATGCTCCTGTCGTCGTGGCTGCGGACCGTCCGTCCGCCCCCGGCCGTCGCGTGGGTCGACGTCGAGCGCGACGAGCGCGACGCGACGCGGTTCTGGGCGACGGTCATGGACGCCGTGCGCCGGTCGGGTGCCGTCGCGCTGGACGACCCGCTGGCCACGCTCACTCCCGGACCCGCGGGCGGGGACGAGTTCCTCGAACGCCTCGCCGAGGGCCTCGGCCGGCTCGCGCGGCCGATGTTCCTCGTCCTCGACGACCTCCACCACCTGCGCTCCGACGACGCGCTCGCCGGCCTCGAGCGACTCCTCACCCGCGCGCCGCCGCACCTGCGGACGTTCATCGTCAGCCGCCGCGACCCGAAGCTCGGACTGCACCGCATGCGCCTTGCCGGCGACCTCGTCGAGGTCCGCGGCGCCGACCTCGGGTTCACGCCCGAGGAGGCGTCGGCGCTCCTGGCGGCCGCGGGGGTCGCGGTCGGCGAGGACGACGTCGGCCGGCTGCACGAGCGCACCGAGGGCTGGGCGGCCGGCCTGCGCCTGGCGGCGATCTCGCTGTCGCGCCACGACGCACCCGGCCGGTTCGTCGCGGAGTTCTCCGGCAGCGAGCGGACCGTCGCCGACTACCTCGTCGGCGAGGTGCTCGCCAGCAGGCCGCCCGAGGTCCGGCGGCTGCTCCTGCGCACGTGCATCCTCGAGCGCGTCACCGGCCCGCTCGCCGACCTCCTCACCGGACGGACCGGCAGCGCGCGCCTGCTCCACGAGCTCGAGGAGGCCAACGCGCTGGTCGTCGCCGTGGACGTGGCCCGCACGTGGTTCCGCTACCACCACCTGCTCGCCGATCTGCTGCGCCTGGACCTGCGCCTCGAGGCGGCGCCCGACGAGGTGCCGGCGCTGCACCGGCTCGCCTCGGGTTGGTTCGCCGAGCAGGGCCACGTCGTCGAGGCGATCCGCCACGCCCAGCTCGGCGGCGACGCCGATCTCGCCGCGGAGCTGATCGGCCGGCACTGGGTCCACCTCGTCCTCGACGGCGAGGAGGCGACGCTCGGGACGCTGCTGGCCGGGCTCCCGCCCGACCGGCTGGAGACCGACGCCGAGCTCGCGACGATCGCGGCCGCGGCCCGCCTCGCCGAGTCCCGCTGGGAGCAGGCGGACACACTCCTGGCCGCCGCCGGCGCAGCGCTGCCCGCCCTCCCGGATGCCCGCCGCCCGCGGGCCGGGACCGCCCTCGCCGCGGCTCACCTGATGCGCGCACGCAGCCTGGGCGACATGGAGCGCGTGATCGAGGTCGCGGACGCCGTCGCGGGCGGCGCGACCGGCATCGGCACGGACGGCGGCGACGTCGCTCGGGACGAGCTCGAGGCGCTGGCGCTCATGAACCTCGGCATCGCCGAGAGCTGGATCCTGCGCCTTGAGGACGCGGAGGCGCACCTCGAGCGGGGCCTCGCGCTGGGCCGCCGCGCAGGCCGCGCCTACGTCGAGGTCGGCTGCCTCGGCGGCCTCGGCACCGTCGCGAACATCACGCAGCGCCTCGGCATCGCATACGACCGCCTGCGCCAGGCGGTCGCCGTCGCCGAGCGCGTGGGCTGGTCGCGGCACCCGGTCGTCGGTCCCGCGTACCTCTCGCTCGGCGCGGTCCTGATCGAGCGCGGACGGCTCGCCGAGGCGGAGGGCGTCCTCGAGCGCGCCGACCGGGCGATGGCGGCGGCCCCGGAGCCGGCGGCGATCGTCGGGCTCCACCACGTCCGGGGCATGCTCGCGCTCGCGCAGGCGCGCCTCGACGACGCGCTCGCGAGCTTCTCCGCCGGCCGGCAGCTGGCGGGGACGCTGCGCGCGCCGCACTTCCTGGCGCCGATCCTGCGCCAGTGGGAGCTCCGCGTCCACCTGCGGCTCGACGACGTCGACGCGGTCCGCGCCGCGCTCCCGGACGTCGTTCCCGGCGCGCAGACGAGCAACCTTGCGGCACTCGTCGCGCTCGCGGACGACGACCCGGACGCGGCGGCCGAGGCCGTCGCCTCTGTGCTCGCGGGCGAGGCGTTCGTCTTCCACGTCAACGTCGAGATCGAGGCGCTGCTGCTCGACGCGCTCGCGCGCACCGCGCTCGGCGACGCGGGCGCCGCGTACGCGAGCGTCGAGCGAGCGCTGGCGCTGACCGAGCCCGAGGGGCGTGTATGGCTCGTGCTGACGGTGCCGGGCGCCCGCGACCTCCTCGCCGCCCACCCGGCGCACCGCACCGCGCACGCCGCGCACCTGCGGGCCCTGCTCGACCACCTGTCGGGCCTCGAGCCGGCGTCGGCCGAGGAGCCGCCGGCCGAGACGCTCAGCGAGCGCGAGCTCGCCGTGCTGCGCTTCCTCCCGACGAACCTCTCGGCGAACGAGATCGGCGGCGAGCTCTACCTGTCGGTCCACACCGTCAAGACCCACATGCGCCGCCTCTACGCGAAGCTCGACGTCCACACGCGGGCCGAGGCGGTCGCGCGGGGGCGGGCGCTCGGGCTGCTCGCCCCCGCGGTCCGGCGCGGGTGACGGCGCCCCACGTCGCACGTTCACACGCATCGTGCGATGACCCGTCATACGGGTCACCCGCATCCTCCGCCGCGATGAAGTCCACCCACTACCAGATCACGGTGCGCGGCCGGCTGAGCGACTCGCTGGCCTCCGCGTTCGAGGGCCTGACCGCGACGCCGTCAGCCGCCGGCACCGTCATCTGCGGCGAGCTCCCCGACCAGGCCGCCCTGTTCGGCGTGCTCGATCGGATCGAGTCGCTCGGGCTCGAGCTGCTCGCCGTGTGCCGCACCGAGGCCGCCTGACCGAAGCCCGGGCGGGCCTCGCCGCCATCGATCCTCTCGGAGGTTCCTCCATGTCATCCCTGCTTCGCCGCATCGCGGTGTTCTCCGCGCGCCATCGCGCGCTTGTGATCGGCGCGTGGCTCCTGCTCCTCGTCGGCCTCGTGGCGGGCAGCCACGCCCTCGGCACGAAGTACTCGAGCAGCGCCCAGGTCTCCGGCTCCGACAGCAAGGCCGCCAACGACGTCATGGCCCGCTCCTTCTCCAAGGAGCTGTCCGACGCGAGCCCGGTCGTCTACCACGCCGGCACCGGCACGATCACCGACGACGCCCACCGGCCCGTCGTCGAGCGGTCCCTCAGATCGCTCTCACAGGAGGACGACGTCGCGAGCGTCACCGACCCGTTCGCCGACGGCACCGCGACCGTCTCCAAGGACGGCAAGACCGCGTACGCCACCGTCCTCCCCTCGACCGCGCTCGGCGACGTATCCGTCGAGCAGGCCGATGCGATCCTCGACGCCGCCGCCGCGCCCGCCGAGGGCACGGACGTGCAGGTCGAGGCGGGCGGTCAGCTCGGCACGAAGATCTCCAAGCCCGAGACCCACACGAGCGAGCTCATCGGCATCGCCGCCGCGATGCTCATCCTCGTCCTCGTCTTCGGGACCGTGACCGCGATGGTCCTCCCCATCGCCGCCGCGATCGTTGGCGTGCTGGGCGGGCTGAGCCTCATCTCGCTGCTCGGTCATCTCGTGGCCGTCCCGGACGTCGCCCCGACCGTCGCGACGATGATCGGCCTCGGCGTCGGCATCGACTACTCGTTGTTCATCGTCACCCGCGCCCGATCGGCCCGGTCGGACGGCATGAGCACGACCGACGCCATCGGCCACGCCGCGGCGACCTCGGGCAGCGCGGTCGCGTTCGCCGGCGGCACCGTCGTCATCGCGCTCCTCGCGCTCGCCGTCTCGGGCGTCTCGCTGATCACGGTGCTCGGCCAGGCCGCGGCGATCGTCGTCGTCGTCGCCGTGCTCGCCTCCATGACGCTGCTGCCGGCCCTGCTCGGGCTCTGCGGTGACGGCATCGAGCGCCTGCGCATCGGCCGCGACCGCCGCCCGACCCTCGGCCACAGCGCGTTCTGGCAGCGCTGGGGCGAGCGTCTCGCCCGCCGGCCCGGCCTGTTCGCCGTCGCCTCCGTCGCCCTGCTGCTCGCCCTCACGGCGCCCGTCATGAACCTGCAGCTCGGCATCACCGACTCGGCGAACGCGCCGAAGGCGGCGACGTCGCGCCAGGCCTACGACCTCATGACCGCGGCCTACGGGCCCGGCTCGAACGGCGCGCTGCTCGTGACCGCGGACCTCGGCGCGGACAAGGCGACCGGCGCGGACGACCCGCGGCTCGTGAAGCTCCACGACGACCTGGCGAAGGCCGGCGGCGTGCAGTCCGTGAGCGCCCCGAAGGTGTCGAAGGACGGCACCGCCGCACTCATCAGCGTGGTGCCGGAGGGCGCGCCCGCGTCCGACGCGACGAAGGACCTCGGCAACCGGACGCGTGACGAGACCATCCCGGCGAGCGGCGTCAAGGCGTACGTCGGCGGCTCGACCGCGCAGCTCCTCGACCTCGCCGACCTGATCGCCAAGCGCCTGCCGCTGATCATCGCGGTCGTCGTCGGCCTGAGCATGCTGCTCCTGCTGATCGCATTCCGCTCGGCGATCGCCCCCCTCCAGGCGGCGCTCGTCAACCTCCTGGCGGTCGGCGCGGCCTACGGGATCGTCACGGCCGTGTTCCAGGACGGCCACGGCGCGAGCGCGATCGGCCTTCCCGGCGCGATCCCGATCGTCTCGTACGTGCCGATGATGATGTTCGCGATCCTGTTCGGCCTCGCCATGGACTACCAGGTGTTCCTCCTGAGCCGCGTGCGCGAGGAGATCGACGCCGGCAAGTCCCCGCGGCAGGCGGTCGTCGACGGCCTCGCCGGGACCGGCAAGGTCATCGCGTCGGCGGCGGCGATCATGGTGTCGGTCTTCGCCAGCTTCATCCTCAACGGTGACCCGACCGTGAAGGAGTTCGGCGTCGGCCTGGCCGCGGCGATCCTCATCGCCGGGAGCATGGTGTGCGTCCTCCTGCCCGCCGTGATGCTCGTCATGGGCAGCCGCACGTGGTGGCTGCCGCGGTGGCTGGACCGCCTCCTGCCGCATATCAGCGTCGAGGGCGGCCACCCCGAGCCGTCCTCGGCCCCCGAGCCGGTCACGGCCCCCGCCCTGACCGGCGGCGCAGCGCTCGAGCCCGGCTCGGCCTAGCCCCGTCCACCCGCGCCCGGGTCGCCTCTCACGACGGCGGCCCGGGCGCCCATCCCGGCCCCCCGACCGGCGGCCAACGCGTTCTCTCTCGACCCAGGAGCACTGCCATGACCATCGATCCCGTCCACTACGCCCGGCGCTGGAAGACCCTCGCCGTGCTGACGCTGAGCCTGCTCATCATCGGGCTCGACAACACCATCCTCAACGTCGCGCTCCCCAGCCTGCAGGAGGAGTTCGGGGCCTCGGCCTCGACGCTCCAGTGGATCGTCGATGCCTACCTCCTCGTCTTCGCCGGCTTCCTGCTCACCGCAGGGACGCTCGGCGATCGCTTCGGGCGCAAGCTCGCGCTGCAGACCGGGCTCGCCCTGTTCGGCGGCGGCAGCCTCGCCGTCCTCGCCGTCGGCTCTGCCGATCAGCTCATCGCCGTCCGTGCGGTGATGGGCCTCGGCGGCGCGCTGATCATGCCCGCGACCCTCTCGATCATCTCGAACGTCTTCCCGCGCGAGGAGCGCGCGAAGGCGATCGGGATCTGGGCCGGGATGGCCTCGATCGGCATCGGGCTCGGCCCGCTCGCCGGCGGCCTGCTGCTCGAGTACTTCGACTGGACGTCGGTCTTCATGGTGAACGTCCCGGTCGCGGCGCTCGCGCTCGTGCTCGGCGTATGGCTCGTGCCGCGCAGCCGCGACCCGAAGCCGGGGGCGTTCGACCTCCCCGGTGCGGGGCTCTCCGCCGCGGCGCTCCTCGCGCTCGTCTATCCGATCATCGAGGCGCCGCAGTGCGGCTGGACCGACCCGCTCCTGCTCGCGTCCTTCGGCCTCGCGGCGGTTCTCGGGCTCGCGTTCGTGCGCCGCGAGCTGCGCTGCCCGGAGCCGATGCTGAACCTGTCCTACCTGCGCAACCCGCGCTTCTCGGTCGCGTCGATGAGCATCAGCGTCGCGTCGTTCGCGCTGTTCGGCGCGAGCTTCGCGACGACGCAGTTCCTTCAGGACGCCAAGGGCTACTCGGCCCTCGAGGCCGGCCTGGCGATGACGCCGCTCGCGCTCGGCCTCGTGCTCGGCGCGGTCTCCGGCACGAAGCTCGCGATCCGCGCAGGCACGACGCGGATCGTCGTCGCCGGCCTCGCCGGGCTCGGCGGCCTCCTGGCCGCGACGCTCGGCTGGAGCGCCGACATGCCCTACCTGCCGCTCGGGCTCTGGTTCTTCGCCCTCGCGCTCGCGATGGGCTGGGTCATGGCGCCGGCGACGGACTCTGTGATGGGCTCCGTGCCGGAGGAGAAGGCGGGCGTCGGCTCCGCGATGAACGACGTGACGCGCCAGGTCGCCGGGGCCCTCGGCACCGCCGTCGTCGGATCGCTCGTCAGCTCGCTGTACGCCTCGCGCGTCGCCGACTCGGTCGCGGGCCTGCCGGTCGCCGCGCAGACCGCGGCCGAGGACTCGATCGGCAAGGCGAACGCGGTCGCCGCGACGCTGCCCGCATCCGAAGCGGCGCAGCTCACGCACGCCGCGGCCGACGCGTTCACGAGCGCGCTCGGCCTCGGCTTCACCGCCGCGGCCGTGTGCGCGCTGCTCGGCGCGGCCGCGGCGAGGCGCTGGCTGCCCGCGACGCACGCCGAGCGCACGGCCGCCGCGGGCGTCGCGATCAGCCGCGAGCCGGAGGTGCAGCCGGCATGACGCAGCTCCGCAGTGGCGGCCCCGGAGCGGGCCGCCACCGCGAGCCTGTCGTCCGCCGCGCGGGCCTACTCGTAGGCCAGCGCGTCGAGCACGTCGAGCCGCGCCGCCCGGCGGGCCGGGAGGATCGCCGCCCCCACGCCGGCGACGCCGGCCAGGACGAACAGGAGGAGCAGCGAGACCCACGGGATCGTCAGGGTGAAGTTGTCCAGCGGCTGCGTGAACAGCAGGGCGAGGATCGCGCCGACCACGATGCCGAGCGCGCCGCCGATCAGCGACGTGATCACCGCCTCGTAGCGGACGATCTGCTTGATCTGGCGCTGGGTCGTCCCGACCGCCCGCAGGAGCCCGAGCTCGCGCGTGCGCTCGCTGATCGACAGCACGAGCGTGTTGACGATCCCGAACAGCGACACGATCACGGCGAGCGCGAGCAGCGCGTAGATCAGGTACAGCAACTGGTTGACCTGGCCGGCGACGTCGTCGGTGAACTCCTTCGCCGTCAACGCCTCGGCCTCGGGGAACTGGCGGTTGAGGACCTGCTTGATCCGCGCCTGGACCTGCTGCTGGTCCGCCCCGGGCCGCAGGCCGACCATGCCGAACGCGTCCTTCGGCTCGCCGAAGTCGGTGAGCATCTGCCGGTTCGTGACGATCAGCGCGGAGACGAGGTCGCCCTTGTCGTTCACGATCCCGGTCACGCGCAGCGTCTCCCGGCGGCCGGTCGACGTCGTGAGCCGGATGGTGTCGCCCGCCT
>Ga0207688_10001817_pt1 | contig 11365 bp, 10 predicted proteins | sample KBSMiscanthusM4_FD_184296 | JGI IMG/M metagenome (GOLD analysis project Ga0207688, IMG submission 184296) | Miscanthus rhizosphere microbial communities from Kellogg Biological Station, Michigan, USA - M4 (SPAdes) (version 2) | ecosystem: Host-associated > Plants > Roots > Rhizosphere ...
TGAACCATTTTGCTGCATCATTCTCATATTTCTTAAAGTATGTTGGAGGAATGGCACCGAAGTAACCAGAAGAGTCGCCATATCTTATTCTAGATGAAACGACTGATAGCAAAGTGAGTTCAGATCCATATTTTATTGATATATCGATAGCAAACTCACCAGCCTTAAATGAATATTTGGAACCGTCGATAGGAACTAAGATCTTTAAAAAAACGTTGCCCATACTAGTTAGGAAATTACCGATCAAATTTAAATTATTTTATTTTAAAGTTTAAACATTCTCTATATATTGGATTACGTTCGTGAATAGTTTATCTATCGTAATTGCTACTCAATAAATAGTGGAGCTAGGTATATGAACTATATACTAAACAATTGATGCTTGTGTTTGGGTGGATTGGTTGAATAATTAAAAGCATGATATTTATTTTATTAAATAACCTTCAGTCTACTCTACTTCGTGACTTCTATCAGTTTTTCTATTGTACCAAATATTGGTGTATCCCCAAAGTGGTCTTGTATCTTTGTTGGATCTATCCATACACTTATGGCATTGTTACCCATTGCTTTTATGCTAATTGGGACATTAGTTATTGGTCCTTGTCTCATAGTTATAGTAACAGTTCCATTATATACTATTGTTGAGTTATTTGGCATTGACATACCCGTAAGTTTAAAGTCATAGATCCTGTGTTCATGCATAGCAGATCCATTTGTCATTACCATACTAAATTTGGCATCCAATGTAGCATTTGGAAGACTTCTTGTTGAGGCTCCATGTTCTGTCTCATTATGCATAGATACACTCCCTTTGTAAAAGCCTGAAACTATCCATACGGGATTCCCATTTTTATCATTTTGTAAACTTGCAATGGTCCCAAAGGCATATGATCCAGGCTTCATCATTTCGTCATTGTATAAATCTCCTTGTTTTTGCGAATTTTGGAATCCCATAGAAGTGTTTTGAATCACTCCTGATACAAGTATGGTTGAAGATAGAACCATTAAAATCGAAAGTACTTTTGATTGGATAATTGTAAGTAATTTCTGGGCTAACTTCACTTTAAAGTTATCCTCTTAAAAATAATCATAAGCAAAGTATAAAATGGCAATTAATTGGGTAGAAAAAACTATAAGAATTTGTCAAGAATTTATCCTTCTCTATTTACTATTCTAATTAATTCTTAATCTTTTCAAGGTTCAATTAAATAATTCAGAAAGACCGAGCATGTACCAATAAAAAATTGGTAAAGGCTTTGTCAATTATCCACGATTCCAACTTATAGAAAAATCTTGATTATGTGTAATTGGTGTAAATAGATCTAAAGATGTACATCGCATCAATAAAATACAAATATCTACAATTTCCAATTAGGAGCTTAACACGGCTCTTATGTCTTTATTTATTCTGGCGAAACTATTAAAGTAATGTTCTCAAAAGCCATATATATGAGATTTCTTTTTTTGAAATTCATGAAACGACAGACCATGTACATATTGGTTGCTTTGATCTTGGGCTTTTCAATTCTGGCGATTCCCGGACCGAAATTAGTTATTCAAACGTATGCACAGAACGAAAACAATTCACAAAAAATGGAAGTGGCAAATATGACCAACACGTCTGCGTCTTTACGAAAAATTCCTTCGATGTCAACACCAGGCGAAAAGACATTTTACATATTCACATCAGAAGTTCAGAACGTCGATGAGAACAAATTAAAGGTTGCAGGGGATTCTTTCTCAGTCCATACTCTCGTTGTAAATAAAGGAGATAAAGTTACCGTACATTTCTACAATGTCGATGATGTTAAAACAGAAAGACACTCCTTTACTATAGGAGACCCGTACAAAGTGGACATCGATCTTGGGTTCGCTCAGAATGGAAACGCAACGTTTACCGCAGATCAAAGTGGATTATTTCCTTACTATTGTAAATATCATTTGCCGGTTATGACAGGACAACTGCTGGTATTATCATAACAGGACTCCCTTTTTCTTTTTTTAATATTATAATTTTAATTTGGTTACTACAAATTGGATACTTTTATACTCTGAGCTAATCTGTACCTATGTTGTTATGAAAAGTTTTATTCAATCACAGTTCTTGTCGAGGTACCAGGATGTTGGTATTACTCAAAATGATGTCTTTTAGCATGGCAGAGGTATGCATACAATTAACACCTCCTAGCACATCCTAAAACTTATTTATACTGAGCTAAATCACACTCTAAAAGCTGAATATATTCATCAGATCACTTTCATGGCTACTTTAGAATAATTGAATATTTATTCAACGGCAGAGTATAAAAGTAGGTACTATGATATCCGCTCCTATGAACGAGTTTAAGCAAAAAGCTATTGCAACGTGGTCTTCTGGAGATTATCGTAGTATAGCGACATTTATTCCACCTATATCGGCACATTTAATACGATTAGTAAATATCACTCCAGACAAATCTATCCTTGATGTCGCGTGCGGAAATGGAAATACTGCCATCTCGGCTCGCAAGATAGGAGGAAAGGTGACCGGACTAGATTTGACACCTGATCTCTTAGATCAGGCGGTTGAAGAGGAATCAATGGCAGAAATGGATGGCATAGAATGGAAACAAGGAGATGCTGAAGCTCTTCCTTTCGAAGATGAATCATTTGATATCGTCCTTTCAACTTTTGGACATATGTTTGCACCGCATCCAGATTTGGCAATTAAAGAAATTGTAAGAGTTACGAAGAAAGGTGGTACAATTGGGTTTGCAACATGGCCTCCGGAACTTTCTGTAGGAAGTATGTTTCGGACAATTGCAAAATATACCGCTACTGCCATTCCGAATCCTCCTCCTTCCCCAATGGAATGGGGAATTCCAGAGGTTATCCGAAAACGTCTCACAGGAGTCAACGGGATATATTTTGAACGAGGTACTGTTAATGTCCCGATATTGAGCCCAAATCATTATTGGAATCATTTCAGTTCAAAATACGGCCCTTTGATACAGGCTATCCGCTTAGTCAAAGAACAAAGCGAAGAAAAAGTGGAACTCTTGCGAAAAGATTTCCTGAATGCCATTAGGCCTTATATTTACGACAACGAATTAAGGGTAGGATATCTTCTGACGATTGGAATAAAAGAGTAGATCCATCTCGATTCTGCTGAATTCAGTAGTATAAGATCTTTCAAGGATGATAATACTTCAAAATACATTTAGTAATGACAAGGCAACTTTTGAGAATAAACAGCAATTAATTGATATTTTGCGGACAATCCACACACTCAACTCGATATTTTGATTTTGCGTACTTTCAATACTTTTTTTAATGTATAACGGCAAACAAGCTTTTTGAGTACAAGTATTATTCCACGTAGCCGGCGGCAACGCCGAAACCGACCGTTGGCTGACCGGCTGGAAGGTCATCTGCTGCTGCCTTGTTTTTTTCTCCTTTCATTCCAACTTTTCCTCTGATTTCAACGTGAAATTTATCACCATCTATTCTGACTCTGTTGCCCCAACGTTTGTGATCTTTCAAAATTTCTTCTGCCATCTTCTTTTCAATTTTGCATTGAAGTATCCCGTTTTCCCAATATTCCACTTGTTCTTGTGTATTCATTTTAATCACATTCGAAAATTTGTTATTGCTGTAATTATTATGGCAGTATCATTTACCTTTTTCGCAAGCAATATTGACCAAGGATAGTTCAAGAGTCGATCAAAATGACTCGCCGTTTTATCAATCCGATGACCAAAATGGTTTTAATTTATTAATGTCAGTAGCTTTACTTCTCTCTATATAGATAGTTCTGGTGGCAGTGTTTTTATAAAGGACAAAATTTTCTTCGAACATCAACTCGTGTCCCAGGTTAACTTCGTTATATAGTGTATTATATGACCACCGAGTGATTTAGTTCAGTGTTATTTGGGAAAGCTAACATCAAAGAAGTGCTCAGGGTTGATCAGAACTGAGAGATAAATAGGATTCATAATTGCAAAGCATCTAATGATAATGTACAGCTATGACTCATCCCAGTGGGTATACGAATGAAATGAAAATTCAGATTTAATGATTAAAATTTGACTGGAACCCAGCATAGGCTAAGTATGTAAATTAAATACCTTCTACACTTGGCGAGTATATCCTTAATAGAGCGTTTGAACCAAAATTTGTACGTTTGACAGTTTTAGTTCAAATTTCTGATGTCCATATAGGCAGCCTATATGACGCTTCAGTATTTGACACAATAGTTCAAGAAGTAAATAGCATGAAGCCCGATGCTATTATTGTAACGGGAGATATAACAGACGAAGGGATACTTCCTCAATTCGAACTGGCAAGAGTAGAATTAGAACGTTTCAAGTGTAGGGAACTAATTGTCTTGCCGGGGAATCACGATTACAGACACACGGGATATTTATTATTCAAGAAGTTCTTTCCGTCCACTCAAACATACGATATGGGCGACGTGTTACTAATAACACTCCATACCGCCAGACCAGATAGGGATGAAGGTGAGGTTGGATATAGACAACTTTTGTGGATGCAGAAGATTATTGAGAAGTTTGAAGGACAACAAAAAAAAATAATTATCGCTATGCATCATCATTTGATTGGGATTCCGGATACGGGCACTGATAAGATCATAATTTTGGATGCAGGAGATGCCCTTAGAGTATGCTTGGAATCTAAAGTCGACGTAGTTCTATGCGGTCATAAACACCGTCCATGGGTGTGGAACCTTGGATCTCTTCAGATTGCATACGCAGGCACGGCCAGCTCGTCTAGATTCAGAGGGTTCTTCCAAAACACCTACAATATCATAAATGTAAAAAAGAACAATTTGTCTGTCAACCTGAAGATAGTTGGAGGAAAGAGTTTTCCACTCTCAGATCTTGTTTCGAAGTATCAACCATTTCTTAGCACCTGAACATTCAATTACTATGGTTGGGATAGATTCACGAATATCTTGAATTCACTTGGCTTCATAAGTTTGGATTTTTACGAAGCTCTTTAAGTACAACTTGCATGTAAGATTTAATATCATTTTCATCCATTGATGTTTCAATTCCAGTCTTGTCGCTCATAGATTCTGATACTTTCCTTGCCGCCGGTAGCAATTGCTTTTGTATTTCATTTTCCATCTCTGCAGTTCCTATATTGTGTAACAATTTTGATTGCTCCATCACAGATTTTTTAATAGATTGACGTAAAGTCATATCCTGAGAAATAGAAACTGCAGAAAAATAAAGACCGTTATATATCAAATAGCAGGACAATCCAGTAAAGGAGACAGAAATAAGGCCATAGGGTGGATAAGCAGCTTGAGATGTCCAGGCAGAACCCGCGATGTAAAAAAGAACAAAACCATACGCAGCAATTATCATATAGTTCCTAGCTGCAGTACCAAATTTCAGAGTTCTTGCTATTGATAAAAAAGCGACTCCAAATAGTATCCCAGCAAATACTGCTGAAAGGGAGAAAATTAGAATATTAGTCATTGCATTTGAATCCTCAGACGTAGTGAAAAAACCAAGGCTGAAGAGGGGAAATTCAATGAGGTAATATATCATAGGTGCACCCATCATAATCCAGAATCTAACTTTACCAAATTTTTCAATATAAGGTCTTAGCAGCATGACTGTTGCGATCCAAGTTAAAACGTAACTAACACTACTTGCTATTTGATACACTGTATCCACAGAAGAGGGTGATTCTGAAAAGACTGCAACATCACCTATCTTTATTACTAAATTCCTCTTTGATAATTCGTCTAATTGATTATATAGACCCAATGACCCATTTACGACATATGCAATCATAGATAAAGCAAATATGAGAATCATTAGATTTTTCTTTGACCTGTACCAAGAAAAGAACGCTTTAGCTAGAAGACTAAACATCACTATCCAGAGCCCATAGCTAATGGATATTGCAAGTTCAAGTAAGATAGAATTATACTGTTGAGCAAGCAGAATCTGTATTATAACTAGTAAAATTATTCCTGCTAGCAAGTACTGTATAATAGTCACTATCTTGTGAATTGTGTGAAGCAATCGCGTTCTAACTTTGTGGCTTTTATTATTATAATCAACAAATGCTAAGATAAAGTACTGGGTTACCATGGAGACAGCAAAAATGCCTATGAAAGTAGCGATACTCCCGATAGAAGCTAGTTGTTCTGGAAGAAAATCTGCAATATATCCAATTGATGACTCAACTGTTAATGCCACGGCCAATATTGTCATAACAACCAGGAGTTTCCTACCGTCAAATGTCGATACCGTTATTACTGAGGGAACCCGTGTAGGCATGTCAGGTAGTCTCATAGAGCATCACTATGTAAGTGTTGCCTTTTAAAATAAGATAATATAATAGAGAAACCTATTGAAGCATCACAGATTCAAAATCTAGAATTTGTGTCAATTTTGGTTCAAAAACCACTGTCTCCATTTACAAAACACATGCCCATGTTAAGCAATTGAATGAGTTCTAAGTCAAAATATAAATCAAATCCTACAACCTAGCGAGTTGTATTTTATAATTTGCAACAAATATCTTTATTTTCACATTTACAATTCATTGGTTCTTTCAGACATGTAGGACAAATTAAAGCACCGCAGCCTACGCACGTGTTATTAAGTTTATTGCAAGCCCAATGAATACACGTATCGGTGTTCAAATTTAAACTTATTATTGTAAGATATGGTATAAAATTCTTGAGAATGTTTTGGAATTTATGAAACCTAAATTATTTATTGTTTAATTGAGCTTCATGAGGTGGACAATGATTTCCTTTTAGATTTGAAAATATTATTTATTATACAAATTGATACTTGGAAGACAATTGTGTATGTGTTATTGTCAGAATGAACGTATTGTTATAGTTGTAGCTTAAAAAAAATTGTAGAGATAAAAGTTACTTTCCTCCTAACATATTTTTAAATTGTTCCAGGAGTCCACCACCAGTCTTATTCGTAGCATTTCCTGCCGCCTGACTTGCATTTGCGCTGGCATTTCCTGCCGCCTGACTTGCATTTGCGCCGGCATTTCCCATGGCGTTTGAAGCGTTAGTCGTCGCATTTTGAGCATTAGCGACTGACACATAAACCAATGCAAATGCCAACAACAGAGCCACACTTCCAAAATAAATTGTTTTTTTCATCATACAGTGATTGATAACATCATATTAAAGGTTTATATCTTGACTTTCCTGAACAAGCCCTATTTTTTCAGGTAATTTCGAATATCGATTATCGAAATTCTGAGCACAGACCCAAGGCTTGTATAAAGATTATTCCTATCACTTCCCCAAAAACGATATACTTGAATACAAACCAAAATTTGAAAGATAATTAAGTGGGGGATTTATTCAAAGAGTTGTACCTATTATTGAATTTGCCAAATCTAAGAACCCAAGCTCATCTTGACGTCATCGCTTCTTTTGAAGTCTATTATCCTTGGTTTTAAAGCAGCCTACCAATTCCACAAAAATTAGAATGTGAAATGTAGACAACTAAGACTTATCTAATCACGTTCTGTAATAAATTTCTCGCAATTCTTTCATTTTATCTTTCCTTCCCCTTCTTTTTTGAACTAAATACCATTGTTGAGTATAACGTGTGGTAACATCCTCTACACTGTTGGCGGAAAATGCCAATACATATTCATAATTCTTTCCCCAATTTTGCTCGTAGTAGTAAGGATGATCAAAAGAAATAGGATAGTCCAAAGTTGAGTCAATATGTACCCATTTGTTATTTATCAAGGATTCGTTCCAGCAATGATCAAGATAATCATGTACTATTCTAGTCTGAATTGGTAACGAGTTTGTGATGGCTCCAAAAAGTATAGACCATTCGCTACAGCGACCAACTCTTGTCTCTGCAATCCTCAGTATATTGTCATATCGCTGAAATATTTGTTCTGAACCACATACATTACATACGTGAATTTCTGTTTTTCGTAATGCTCCTGAATTGGCGTCTACAAGTTGAATACTCATTGGTCTATTATTACATCTTTTGCATTGTAGTTCCTTCGGCATCCACTTCATAAAATCATTTTTGAACCAATGTAAGAGAGGCTTCAAAATTTGGTCGTCCGCAATTAATTGTAGTACTTTTTCAGGTATCAATCGTTTGACAGAATCCAATATTGACCGGTCATTATATTGCTCTGACACACTTTTGTATAGCCTAAAGCTGGATGCATATGACGGGAATTGAGTCAAGTAACTAATGCTTTAGATAGTCCCAAATTTATACTGCTTGATGAAATCATAGATACGCACGGCTATTATATGTTATCAATGTTGGGATCAAACAAGTGTTGTTGAATATTATATCGCAGACCAAGTCACATTTGATAATATTTCGGGGCGTCGACACAGCTGAAGTTTTTCGTGTTCTATTAGGCATCCTAGCATCCATATGTTGTTTTCAAAGATAAACGGATTATCCAGAACAATTGCATGGAAAAAATAAACCAACGGGGACTTCTCGAGAACATATATAACCAACTATTCTAGCTGAACATTTAGCGTACATTAACAAAAAATATTTACTCTTTAGATTTTCGAGGATTTTATCATTAGACCGTCATATGTTTCTAGATTAGATCTATATCCGTTGATTCGAAATTCAATAATATAGTAGTAAAATGTGTATCGGAGTAATTATTTTCCTCTGTGCAGGATGTCATCTGAATAGCCAATAATCATTGAGTGTTTGGATGTACCTCTTGTGAACCCCATTCCATACCGCTTATATACGCAAATAGAGCAAGAAACAGTCTACTTTATATTTACAAATTACATATGATAAATGAGCTATTAATGAGGAGTATGAGAATTAGTTTTATTATAATATTAGTCACTTTTAGCTTGCTTCTGATTCCATCTTTTGCAGTAAATTCCTTATCACAGTCAGATAACTCAGTGTCAAATAGTTCAATGTCAAATACATCGACATCAGATGAGTCTTCATTTGCTTCGCTCAGTAGATCGCTTGCCGAAACCAATCAAACAGATAATGAACCGACTCCGCCACCACCTCCGTCAGGATCAGGAATAGAAGATAAAGGCGATGGTGGGCCCAGTAGTTAGATCCATAAGTTGCAGGTGATTAAAAGTGTCAAATTTAATAAGTATGAAAAGACTATTTTTAGTCTCGATTAATTATATTAATATTGACATCATGTGAGATTTATTAATTTAATAATTTCTTTAATTTGCCGGTCACGTAAAGATCTATTATAACGTAAAGGTTAATAATTACAAAGAAAAAATAGACATATGGGAAAATATGAATTACCTCCGTTACCATACAGTTACGATGCATTAGAACCACATATCGACGCAAGAACTATGGAAATACATTACACTAAACATCATCAAACATACACAGATAAGCTCAATACCGCCCTTGAAAAATGTCCATCCGATGTGCAAGCAAAGGATATTGTCGAAATATTATCCAAACTTGATCAGGTACCAGCCGATCAAAAAAGTGCTATTAACTTTAATGGAGGCGGATTTGATAACCATCGAATATTTTGGCACAATATGAAAGCGAATGGTGGAGGTGAACCAACCGGCTCTATTGCACAAGCAATTAATGAATCGTTTGGGAGCTTTTCTGCTTTTAAAGAGAAATTCTCTTCCACTACAGTGTTGATTCAGGGTAGTGGGTGGGGATGGCTTGTGTATAATCCATCAAGCAAAAAAGTGGAGTACAAATCAATGCCAAACCAGACAAGTCCTAGAACAGAGGGTTTGATACCACTCTTAGGGTGTGATGTTTGGGAACATGCCTATTATCTCAAGTACCAGAATAAAAGGCCCGACTACGTTACAGCCTGGTGGAATGTTATAAATTGGGAAGATGTTTCACAGAGGTTCGATCAAGCCAGTAAATAGAAAACCATTTTCCATTGATGTGATTAAGATAGAGACCAATAATAAATGTCGTCTACTAAGAAAGCTATAAATTGAATTTTTGATTGCTATTCATGTAACACTCATATGAAAGTCTCAAGTTATAAAATTAGTACGATTCAAACAATTGGATTAGAATCCCCTGTCTTACCTTTTATTTCTTTTTGAAGGGTAAAGTTGTCCTGTACGTTCCCCTTATTATCATAAAATGTTCCGGTCAGTTTACTGGAAGGATTACCGTTACTTATATCTATATTCAAAAATCCAAACTTGCCATCAAGTTGTTTGGCCACATAAGATTGCTGTCCTTGTAAAGGATAGAAACCTTCTCCACCTGTTCCTACGATCGCAAAAACAATTCCATTAGTATTAGTGTGATGTCCAGTAGTAGAACCATTTATTACAGTCGGTTTTGAACTTTCATTAGGATTAAATGCTATTGGATAAGTTCTCTGATAGTTGTGGTTATGTGCCTGTAATACTAGATCAACTCCGTATTTCTCAAACAGTGGATGATAGAGGTTTCTCATATCTTTTTCAGCATTGTGTGTTGTTGGAGATGTATAAAATGGCCCATAGCTGGTCACTACTATCCATTCAATGTCTTTATTTTGTGATGATTTTTCCAAATCTTGCTTTACAAAATTGTACTGCTCAGTGCCAACAGTATAGGGAGATTGTGAGGCCATGATAAGAAAATGCACTTTCTTGTAATCATAAGAATAGTATGGTTTGTTCAATTGAAAGCTATTGAGATACTGATTCAGTTTTGCTGGTCCGTCTTCCGTGTCGTGGTATCCTAAAGTGATCATCATTTTGCCTTTAAGAGGTGATGTTGCATCAAACCAGCAATCAGCAGTACTATGATATGAAAGATCTCCTAATGGTAGAACCAACTCAGGTTTTTTATTTTCTATAGTTGCCACTGTGTCAAGTGTATTTTTTGAACATCCAAAATCTCCCGTGGCAGCGAAATTAAAGCTGTCATCATTCTTATCATTCTTATCATTACCATTCTTATTATCATTACCTCCATCAAAACCATAACCATCGTAAGAATTATGACTGGTATCCTTGTTATCGTTGTTATTGTTGTTATTGTTGTTATTGTTGTTATTGTTGTTATTGTTGTTATTATCTTTGGTGTTATCCTCTTCTCGTTGTTGTACGAGGCGTTGGTTATCTTCTTGATTTAGCAACTTGTTTTTCAATTTCTCTACTTTTTTGCTTAAATCATATATTATCTTATTTTCTTTGTACTGTTTTATCTCCAGGTTAGAACCTAATCCAGAATTAAGTTCAATTTCATTGTTACCCTTTTTATCATTCTTAACTGTGTTCTGTTTGTCTTGTTCTGATATTTGCTTGTCGTCTTGATGTTTATTATTATCTTTGTTCAGATCAGCATTTACCTCAGTGTTAACGCTGTTTTGGTCTTTGCCT
>Ga0207688_10001818_pt1 | contig 11365 bp, 10 predicted proteins | sample KBSMiscanthusM4_FD_184296 | JGI IMG/M metagenome (GOLD analysis project Ga0207688, IMG submission 184296) | Miscanthus rhizosphere microbial communities from Kellogg Biological Station, Michigan, USA - M4 (SPAdes) (version 2) | ecosystem: Host-associated > Plants > Roots > Rhizosphere ...
AGGAAGAAGATCATGAACTGCTCACCTACGAAATGGAAGACGCGCATCCGGAGAAGTGCACGGTGCTGGGTGAAGCGGAAACGATCATCATGCTTAAAGATCGGGTGCTGACGTGGCGTGGGCATCTGTCCGTCACGAGCGATGTGAAGAATTTCTATTACAAGTACACTCGCGAATTGATGAAAGACGGGGCCACGTTGAAAACGAAGACGTGGGAAGAAACCATCCCACGGGACTTTCAGTAGGTTAGGGCAGTGCGTAAGTGAGTGGTCGCGCTGGTGGAAACTGCCGGAAGAATTGCTTGATCAAAGTCGTCCCGCAATGGCGTCGGTATCACCGTTTTCGACTGTATAATCGGAGATTCCGATGAGCTATCAGGTTCTCGCCCGTAAGTACCGACCCCAGAACTTCTCCGACGTGATTGGGCAGGAGCACGTCACGCGCACGCTCAAGAACGCCATCGAGCAAGGGCGAATTGCGCACGGGTACATCTTTAGTGGGCATCGTGGAATCGGAAAGACAACCGTTGCTCGCATTCTCGCAATGGCGCTAAATTGCCGCTCATCCGATAAACCGGTGGCTGAGCCGTGTGGGGTCTGTGAGTCGTGCACTGAGATTCGCGCCGGCAACTCGGTAGATGTCATTGAAATTGATGCCGCAACGAACCGCGGGATCGACGAAATCCGCGAGTTGCGAGAAGCCACGCGCTACCGCCCGGCCAGGGATCGCTTTAAGGTTTACATCCTCGATGAAGCGCATCAGATCACTGATGCTGCCTTCAATGCCCTGTTGAAAACCCTCGAAGAACCGCCCGGACATGTGGTGTTCATGCTGGCCACGACGGCGCCCGAGGACATACCCCAGACGATCCGGTCGCGATGTCAGCACTTCAGCTTCCGGGCTGTAAAGTTTGAAGACATCCTCGGACAGCTACGCGATCTGGCTGGACGGGAGAAGATCACGGCGGATGAGGATGCGCTAGCACTGCTCGCTGAGGCCGGCGACGGCTCGATGCGCGACGCACTGTCCATTCTTGACCAGGCGATTGCGTCCTCGACCGACGACTTGACCCTTGCGGGCGTGCAGCAACTGATTGGGGCCGCGCCGTCCCACGTGCTCGAAAATGTAATGTCGGCGGTGGCTCGGAGCTCCAGTGAAGAAGTCTTGCGTGCAGTCGATGAGTTGATCAACGAAGGTCATAATCCCACGCACTTTGCACGCCAGTTGGTGCGATTTCTGCGGAACGCAACGGTAGCGAAGATCGCGGGAAAGGACTCTTCCCTGCTGCAGATTTCCGGTGATGAGCGTACCCGCGTGTCACGCGTCGCAGAGTTGTTCAGCGAGGAAGATCTGGCGCGACACTTGCAGATCATGTTGCGCACGCACGCGGAACTGGGTTACCGGCAGGAACAGCGATTTCATCTCGAATTGGGTTTGTTGAAAATGGCGCATGCACAGCGCCTGTTGCCGATGGAAGAATTGCTGAGCGGAGTTGCACCGTCGGCGGCCGCCTCAACACCTGCGGCGCGGCCGAGTGTGGTGGGTGGAAACGAACCTCGGCGCGCCGATTCCGCGTCGCGAGGAGCGGTTGTATCGCCGTTCGCGGCGGACTCGGCACGAAAAGGCAAGCCTGAGATGTCCGCGGATACCTCTCCGGGGCCGCGGGCTGTGCCGAATGTAGTTGGTAGCGCGCCCGTCGTCATGGGATCGGCGGCACCAGCAACAGCGCCCCAGAGTGTTCCGGTGGTGGTTGCGGATCCAGAGCCCACGATCGTTGCGACTCTTGCTCCGGCCCCAGCGGTAGCCAAGTCATCCGACGATTTGCGAAACGCGGTTTTGAACGCCCTCAGCGGCCAGCCGATGCTCGTCGCGATGCTTGAAAACGGCGAGTGGAAAGTAGAAGGCAGCGAAGTCGTAGTAAAGGTTGCGTCCTCGGCGGCTGTAATTGACATGTCAGTAAGCGCGGACGCTAAGCGCGCGGCAGGTGCGGCCGCCAGTGGAGCACTGGGGCGTCCAGTGAAACTGAGGGTTGTGCCTGGTGGGACCGTGCAGGCAACGCCGGCGGCTCCGCGATCGAACGGCAACGGACGAACGAAAGCGGAACAAGATCCAATCGTGCAGAAGATGCGGGAGAAGTTTGGGGCTGAGATCCGCACGGTGATCGATTACACGAAGAGAAATTAGCCATCAAGGCATTCAGCTTCACATGAGGTTTCTACTCGCTTTTCCCTTTGAGTTGGGGATTTGGAGAAATTGAAATGGGTGGATTCAATCTGCAGGAATTGATGTCACAGGCCAAGAAGCAGTACGAGGGCCTGCAGAAGAAGATGCAGGAGACCGTGGTCGAGGCGTCTTCGGGCGGCGGCACCGTGACGGTAAAAATGGACGGCCGCAAACAGGTTTTGAAGTTGACGATTGACCCGGAGGCTGTCAAAGCTGGCGATGTTGAGATGTTGCAGGACCTGGTGATGGCAGCCGTCAACGAGGCCGGCCGCAAAGTAGACGAGGCGATGCAATCAAGCCTTGGCGGCATGATGGGCGGACTGGGCCTCAGCGGATTGATGTGATCGTGACAAACTCCGTGATTGATAAGCGACGATGAATCTTAGTCTTCCTTCGCAATTGAAAGTGATCTTGCCGCTGTCCCTAGTGTTTTGTTGCGCAACATTTCCAATCCAAGCTCAGAAAGAGGTGGCCGTGTCGACTCATGCAGAGGGGTCGTTTGATGTGAAGATGGTACCGCGCTCGCCCGACGCTCAGAGTGACGATTCGGGTGTGGGAAGGATGACTTTCGACAAGCAGTTCCATGGCGATCTGGAAGCGACGAGTAAGGGCCAGATGCTGGCTGTCACGACTTCAGAAAAGAGTTCGGCGGGGTACGTGGCGCTTGAAAAGGTCACGGGCAAACTGAAAGGCCGCAGTGGAAGTTTCGCGCTCGAACACACGGGCATCATGAATCGTGGCGTGCCTGAGTTGAACGTGGTGGTCGTACCGGATTCGGGAACTGATCAACTCAAGGGCTTAACTGGCAAAATGGAGATCGTGATTACAAACGGAAAGCATTTCTACACTTTCGAGTACAAACTGCCGGACGAACAGTGAAGTTGTTAAACCACGCAGCGCCGCGGTTGGAGAAAGCGGAAGCGCTCACTAAAAGTTAGCGAGGAACATGTCGAAATTTGCTGAGCCGATGACGCGGCTAATCGATGAATTGAAGAAGCTGCCAGGGATCGGTTCAAAGAGCGCGCAGCGCCTGGCATTTCACATCCTGCGATCGAGTGACGACGACGCTGAGGCACTGGCGGTCGCCGTGCGGGACGTGAAAGCAAGCCTCCGGCTGTGTTCGATCTGCAACAACATCACCGATGTCGATCCCTGTGTGTACTGCAGCAGTCCGACACGCAACCAGCGACTGGTATGCGTGGTGGAAGAACCCACAAACATTGCCGCCGTCGAGAAGACAAAACACTTCAACGGGGTCTATCACGTATTGCATGGATCATTATCTCCCCTTCACGGGGTGGGACCCGAGCAGTTAAGGATCGCGAACCTGACTCGGCGTGTGGATGGTGGTCAGGTCGATGAGCTGATCATCGCGACCAATCCGACGGTCGAAGGAGAGGCAACGGCAACCTACCTTTCCCAGCAGATGCGGCGTCCGGGAGTGAAGGTAACAAGGATTGCGATGGGCATTCCGGTGGGAAGCGACATCGAGTATGCGGATGAGATCACGATGCTGAAAGCCATGGAAGGGCGTCGGGAGCTGTAAGGCTTCACTCTAGTCGTTGGATCGCGCAAAGTAGCCTGTGCGAGATCTCACAATTACTCCGGGCAGTTTTGGCCGAACCGCTATTTTCCGAAATGTCCCGTCCGGCGTACCGTTCGTGGGGTAGTAAGCAACTTCGTAGGAAGTGCGCAACTCCTCCGCAATCTGCCGAAAATATACTTTAGGCTCAGTTGTTTCGGAGTCGATCGCCTGGCCGCCTGTTTCCCGCGCGATACGGTCCATCACACGAATGCCGTACTTGTTTCGGGCGTTGAGTTTGCCGTGTTCCCTTTCCGTGTATCGGATGCTGTATATGAGCACATTGGCGTTCTGCGCGGCTTCAATGGTGCTCATCATGTCGTGCGAGCTGGAATTGTCTTCGCCGTCGCTGAACACAAGCAACGCCCTACGACCGCTCTCGCCCACAAACTTCTCCGTCACTGAATAGTAGATGGAGTCATAAAAGGCGGTCCCGAGTTCACGGTCTTCTTTTGGACCTATATCCGGAAAATGTTTGTCGTTCTTGCGATATCGATCAAGCCGCTCGAGAACTTCGGCTCCCGAGGACGAATAGTCGCTCACAAGTCGCAAGTGGTTCGCGAAACAGATGAGGAAGACGCGGTCCTTCGGGCCGAGAATTTCGTTCAGGAAAACCTTGAGATCCTCTTCGTGCTGCTTCGAGAAGTGGTCTTGGCTTCCGCTGAAATCAACGATCAAGCCGAGGGTTAACGGCACATCCACGCTTCGGGCGAAAAATGACACCTTTTGCGGAACCGCATCTTCGAAGACCTCGACGTCGTTGCGGGTCAGGTTGTTGACCAAAGATCCGCGATCGTCCCGTGCGGAAAACGCAACATTCACCAGTCTGACGTTCACCCGGACTGGCTCTTCCGACAAGAGGGCGCCACTGCTACAGATCATGAGGAGCAGCATCAGCCAACGGCGTGCGCCTGTAACACTTCTTGATCCAACGTCGTTCTCTCGGCGACCAGAGTGGATTGACGGAATCACGGACAGGAGTATAGGCGATCTTGGAGACTTGCAGAGGCAGATGCTTTCTGCCTGCGGTGGCTCAGTGGAAAGAGGCTAGGTACGGGCGTCGTCCTAAATTGTGCAAGAGTTTGAACACAGCTCTGCCGCTGGCATAGTTAATGGAGACGTTACGAGGGGCCTGCGGATGGATGCCGTTATTATTCAATCCCTTACCGTCTACCCATAAAGTGCCATACGAGATCACGGCAATGGTACGGAGGTTGCAATATCTCAACCGTTCATCTCTCGCTCCGTTTTGCTTTCAGGCTGGCGCGAGGGTGGCGGTTTGCACGTGGCCAAAACGGACCACGAGTCATCGATGCGCTGGCCGCGCCGCGCTAGGATGTAACCGCATCCAACTCGACGCAACAGGAACCGGGTTAACCAGCCCGGTTTTTTTGTTTTAGGCGGGTTCGATTAGAGAGGGTTGAGAGCTTTGGGTGCTCACACGTCTGACAATACTTCCAGAAAGTTGTTTGATTCTTCCTCTGGAGCGGTAATCCCTTCCGGCATAGTGCCGCGGTTATATTCGGCCATACGATTCTTCCACTTCAAAAAGTCTGTGATGCTCTGTGGTTCGATGCGAACTTCCACTCGACGCAGGCTGGCCAACAGGAGATTCATTTCATAACGAAATCCCGCCTGGCTACGCAGGTCTTTCGCTGACGGGTACACCATTTCCACTGATCGGTTGCGCACTTCGAGTAAACCCCAGCCAATCGGCAACTCTTCCCTTCTGATCATCGTTGCAGGTGCAAGATAGTACCTTTCGCATCCGAGACCGTGCTTGGCGTTTTTTCGAAACGGCTTCTCACGATCAGCGAGAAAATCAGAGCGCGAGATTTTGCATTCGACTAGTACAGAATGGCAGGCGCGTTTCCATCCGATTGCGTCAGGCATTTCTCCACTCAGACATGCCTGTTCGGAGAGCACAACGCCACAGCGATATCGGCGTAACCATCTCACCGCGAGTTGTACCAGTTGGGCGTGGGTCATGCAGGACACAATGGTTTTATCCGGCAAGGTCTGACTATGGAAGTGACTTTCAGGCTTCGGGCAACCGGCCGGCGCCTGCGGCGAGTAGCCAGGCGTCCGCTACGCGATCAGCTTTAATCGAGGCTTCGACTGGTGTATCAGGCGCTTTCTTCCTTTCGTTGTACCAGTACGAGGAGGCCGAAGCGGGCGGACAAGGATCGACCTGCGCAGCGACGATTCGAGCAGATATCGGGCTGCCGCCATCTCTTCGGCGGTGTGACTTGCCGAGGAAAATCCCTGGGCGAAGATGTAGAGTTGATTCTTACGTTCTTCAACTACTGCTCGAGTAACGCGCCCCGAGCGATCGGTATCAAAGGTATTGGCAACCCGTAAAATGCCCGCGAGAAGAGCGACGACACGTCGATCAGAAAGAGAAAGACTGCGCATAACCTTTTGTCGGCCGCTCGGCAATTCTTTAGCGTGGTACCGGACCACCGCAGCGGCAAGCTGAATTTCGTGCGGATCCCATCCGAGGGGAGATTCCATCCGGCGAAGTAGCTTGGCGGAAGCTTTTGGCCGACTGTGTTTATTACGAGAGCTTCCAATATCGTGCGCAAGCGCCGCGATCTGCAAGATGAGTTCAAGACTGCGCTCGTGTTGCGCAGGGACCAGTCCGTGGTTCCTCAAGCCCTGAAAGATTTCAAGCGCCAGCGCCGAGACGTGATGGGAATGTTTGGGATGAGGGTCTAGAAATCCCGCCCACACTCGCACCCTGCTGAGAGCGGCGAATTGAATTTGATTCTGCTGCGGTAGCTCCAATCGCCACTGCTGCCAAAGCGACTGTCTACCAGTCATGCGTTGCCGATAGCGATCCAGACGACGATTACGCTCATCGACAATCTTTTCGTGCCAGCGAGATCGTGCATCAGTGTTGGGAAGCGCATGGAGTTGCAGGGCGGTGTGCCACAGAACGTCGAGGTCATGAATCTCGCCCAGCATGTCCTGCACGTCTTTGAGATCGGCGCCCCAGAGCGAGTGTTGGCGCGGTAGAAAATTCTCGACGATATAACGGAATCGCTTGATTCCAATTCGCGTCTGATGCAGCGACACGGCCGATCGACTGCGCATGGCCAGCCGGTGCAGATCGTAAGCAGCGGTCCAGCGCTCCAACGCGAGATGCTTAAAAATGATGTTGCCGGGATGCAAAACGGAGAGACGACGTGGCAGCGTGCGCGACCAGTCACGCCACGCCTTGCGGTCAAAACGATCGAGCTCGGCGCGCGCATCATCCTTCAATTCGGCTTCCCGCGATCGAGCGTAGTCAGTCAAAGTGACAGCCACGGGATCGTCGGGCCGGAAAAGTTTTTCGATCCACTCGATCAGGACCTGCATATCGCGAAGGCCGCCGAGCGAGGCGAAGAGCTTCTTAGGCGCCCTTTTCATTTCTTTCCACTTGGGATCGGGGTCGATGTGAATCAGGCCGTCGGCCAGGGAACGGCAGCGCCGAATGGCCACGCGCAAGTCGTGAACCGGATCGGAGGAGAAGTCGACGGCCGCCCGGTCGCATTCCTCGAGCACCCGAAGCATCCACGAGTGGAGTCCGGGCTTCGGCTTAGCGATTGGCTTGAGCGGAGCGGTCGAGGCGGCAGCGGTCAAGAAATGGCTCCCGCACCTATTGTCGCTGGTTGGAGGCTTCAAATGCTAGGGGAGCGGTGGCCTTCAATCTAGGCCTTATTCTTTGGACGTCCCGTAGAGCTGGGCAGCGCTGGGGCTTGTACATTCGTGGGACGGCCATGGGGCTGCAATTACCTCCGTAACGTGCGGAGTCTTACCATTTCGTCATAGGCTTACGAGGTAGCCAGCATCCAGAGGAGAGGCTTATCACTACCTCCAGCACAACGAACGAGAGCCGCGCCGCGTCCGCTCGGGCCTTTGTGCACAGCCTCAACATTCTTGTGAAATACACCCGCCTCTATGGCGTGGGACACAAGCGGACCGAAGGACAGTTCGAGACAACCTGGGCTGAATTGCAGGCGGCGTTGCCAAAGGCAGGTGATTCTGGATTCCTGCTGGGAGTTTCAGACAACAAGCTTTTATTGGATGGTATCCCGCTTGAGGCGGGCCAGGCAGAGCGCAGTTTTGCTCAATTGCTCACGACCGCAGGTCTAGCCAGTCTTCATTTTTCTCCGCAAGTCACCCTCGACGACTTTGTGCGACTGGTTCGCGCATTCACGATTGGCGGCTCGAAAGCACAGGATGTTGCGAAGCAGATCAAGGAAGCACTCGGACAGAACAAGGGCTCAATCAAGATCAACGAAGTGAAGTTTGTGGCAGCGGATCCTGCGACCGGCGAGATTTCGGTAGCAGCGCAGATCGCAGCACAGACCCTCGGCCCAGAGTTCAAAGAGTGGTTGAACGATCCGCAGAAACTACTGCAGCTTATCGCTGCAGCAGAGGGATCAAAAAGTGGTGGCGGCCCAGCTGAACCAGGAACGGTTCCAGTAGGCTTGGTGCCAAGCGTTCATCCAAATTTTGGCGGAAGTGCAGGCTCGGGCGGTGGTAAAGGAGCTGGCGACGGTGCGGGGACCGGCGGTGGTACGGGGACCGGCGGCAGTGGAACGGGAGGGGCCGGATTGCCGTGGGATGGCAAGAGCACCGTGCCACTTCAGGAAGAAGAAGTGATTCATGCAATCCGCTTGCTAACCCACTTCGGAAAAGCCGCGCAAACTGTCGATTTCAATCCTGCGGAATTCCAGCAGGAACTGGTCAAGGCCCCCGAAAACACACGGGTGAATCTTCAGAGTTTGCTGGAAGGACTCGCCTCTCAGGCACACGAAAGCACCGATGACACGCCGCTCCTGATGAAAGCTGCGGAGCACATGGCGATCCGGTTTGCGCTCGACCGCTACCAGAAGGGCGAAGTCAGGGTCAACGCAGTGCACCAGATGATGGAGCACATGAGCCGTCAGATGGACACGCTGCGGCAGATCCTGAAGATCCAGGAAGACAAGATGGGCAAGGCGGGACTGCTGGTTGAGTCCCATGCTGACATTCTGGACCGCATGTTCTGGGCAGAGGTTCCGGAAGCCGGCAAGAAAAGCGTGTTGCTTTCCAATGAGGCGCCTTGCGTTCCGCCGCGCAACTTACGTCAGTTCGTCGAACTGTTGCAGGAACGCGGTGACAAAGAAACAGCCGACGCAATCTTAAAAAACTATTACAGCTGTCTGGATGCGAAAGAGCTTGAACCACGCCGAAAGACGGCGACCGGTCTCGCGCAACTTGCCGATTTGTTCGGCGTGAGCGGCGGCGAGCTTATGGGTGGCGCGCTGATCAAAGTTGGTGAGCAGCTCTCGAAGGAGAGCGATCCTGAGCAACAAAGCTTCCTGAGCGCCGCATTTGTCCGGTTGAGCCAAGAGGCAAGCTCCAGAAAGAATTACCTTGCGGTAAACCAGGTATGTGCTGCCATGGAAATGGTGGCCAAGCATCGTCCGGTCATGGCCAGCGAGCTTCGTCCACGGGTTGGAATTGAAAACCGCTTGCCAGAATTCATTGAGGAAGCGCTTCGCAACGACCGCGTGCCACCGGATTTGCTTGAGGTGTTGCGCAGGACGTGCGGCGCTGCCGTCGAACACCTTGCCGACCGTTTTTTCCGTTGCATGCGTCGGGAAGAGTGCGATCGGATGGTCGAAGTCGTCGAAGAACTAGGTGCTCCGGCTCTCGCGCAGTTGCGAGAAATGCTTCGGACAGGCCAGGCACGACAAGCGTCATCGACAATTGGACTGCTAAGCCGCCTCGATGTCGCGACACTTCTGGAATTGTTGCCGGCGCGTTTGCCGGAATGGAACCGGTTTTATCACGATATCGTGGTTCGCCAGATTGCCTACGGTGCAGCGCTCGACCGCGGTAGAACGCTGGTCGAACTGATCGAAATCCTGGACTCTCTGGTCTTACCGCAGGCAGTGGATGAAATTGGAATGAGTGGCGATCGGTCAGCCTCCGCGCCCCTCATTGCTATGGCGCGGGCGGGCGAGGCAGAGGGTCGGTCCCCGTTTGTCCAGTTGAAAGCGATCGAATCGCTGGGACGTTTGCGCGAAACTGAAGCCGCACCAATACTCCGCGAAATTCTGGAAGCTAAAAAGATGTGGAAGTGGGCACAGCATCGGGAGCTTCGAGTTGCAGCGGCACAGGCACTGGCAAAAATTGACCCGAGATATGGAAGCCAGATTCTTTCGGATAGCGGGCTGGAAACCGGCGAACTGGCAATTGCCGCGCTGGATGCAGCCCCGGCTTGTCCGTGGGTAAGACAGCGCCGCTATGAGCGCATCGTTCTCCCAAAGACCTATTCGGCGACAATCGGGAGCTCGTGGGGCAAATCAAGCATCCTGATTCGTGAGTTGAGCCTCGGCGGCGGCATGGGCTCGAAGGAAGACAACTTGCGTATTGGCTCTGACGCAAATCTTGAGATCTCAATCGGGGTGCGAAAGATCCGGGCACAAGTGCTATTGCGACGCGCGCGAGTGAACGAGGTCGGATTTGAAATTGTCAACGCTGATCTTGAGAGCCGCTATCGCCTACGGAGATTGCTGGTAGAGGGTATGGCTAAAACACCGGAAGCGAAGAGCGTCGATTGGGACGGCCAGCGAAAACTGTAGTCAAGTTTTGGTTCTAAGTGCGAAAAAGCCTCGGCTGCGGCCGAGGCTTTTCTCTTGCAGAATTCTTGAGTGCCGAAGCTACGCGACCTTCACGAAGATGATCACGAGCGTAAACAGCACGAGCGACTCGATGAAGGCTAGGCCAAGAATCAGACCCAGCTGAATCGCAGGACGGGCTGCGGGATTGCGCGCAAAACCTTCGCAGGCCGAGGCGGCGACTTTGGATTGTCCGAGAGCAGCGAGACCGACCGCAAAGGCCATCGCGAATCCGGAGGTAATAGCAACCCAATTGGTGCCCGAGTGAGCGGGGGCTTCTCCGCCCTGGGCGAAGGCCGGCACGGCAAGAACCGAGCAGACCGTCAGCATCAGAATTAACATCACGACTTTACGCATTTGTGTTTCTCCTCAATGAATGTGCCTCCAGTGGGTGGTTGACGTCATCCTCTTGCAGACGCCCTCACGCTGTCAGCGGTAATTCAGGTAACAGGTGTCTGATCAGCTTCGATGGACCGGACAACTCTTGCCTGAAGCCGGACTGCATTGATTCTTGTACGTTTGGAACGGCTCACGCCGTCCCTTCCACTTTGCTTAGTGTTCGTGTGCTACTGCCTCGCCGAGGTAGACACAGGCGAGGAGTACGAAAATGTACGTCTGGATAAATGCTACGCCGATGTGTAGACCTTGAAACAGTATTGGGATTCCCAGCGGCACCAGCGAAAAGAAAACCAGGGTGACCATTTCGCCGGCGAACATGTTGGCAAAGAGACGAATGGTCAAAGACAACACGCGAGCCAAGTGGCTGAAGATTTCGATGGGAAACATGAGCGGCGCAAGCCACCACACAGGTCCCATGAAGTGCTTGAAGTAACCCATGCCGTTGGTCCGCAGGCCCTGAAAGTGATAATAAAACCATGTTATGAGTGCGCAGCCGAGTGGAACT
>Ga0207688_10001820_pt1 | contig 11361 bp, 7 predicted proteins | sample KBSMiscanthusM4_FD_184296 | JGI IMG/M metagenome (GOLD analysis project Ga0207688, IMG submission 184296) | Miscanthus rhizosphere microbial communities from Kellogg Biological Station, Michigan, USA - M4 (SPAdes) (version 2) | ecosystem: Host-associated > Plants > Roots > Rhizosphere ...
GGGAGCGTCAAACGTGGAGAATGTGCCGGATGAATACAGAAAGCCGTGCTCCCATATGTATTCTACCGAATTGATCGTAACCGAAGAGCCGTATCCGCCGACGATCACACCCGCATCCGTGATCCCCGCCAGATAAGTATTCGGAAAGCCATTGCCGTAATCGAGAGTGGTAATGGCGCCGTTGTTCCATGTGAAGCCATGCGAATTGTTACTTGAATCGAAGTAATAGCCCACGATAACGCCATGATTGTTGATGCCGGACAGGTATGTGAACAGCGCTGCGCTAACCGAAATCGATGTATATGTGTTATTTTTTAGTAAATAACCGCTGCTGCCAGCGCCGATCGCGTAGGTGCCGATTATTGTGCCGGAGTTATTGATACCGACAGTAACTGTGAAATCGGCCCCTGGATAATCCAGTTGCGTAAAAACTCCGTTTACCAGTTTGAACCCATGGTTAACAAAAGAAGTGTCTAAAATGGTTCCGACGATCTGGCCTTTCTTGTTGATGCCGATCAGTTCAGTTTGTAGCGCTCCGGGAAAGTCGACGGTGGTATATGCGTCTCCATGCAATCTGAATCCGTGATCCGCTGTGAACGAGTCCAGAGTTGTGCCGTTATATCCACCAACGACTTCGCCGCCATCATTTATACCCACCCCTTGTCCGAGCTGGGAACGCGGATAATCGATCAATCCGAAGTTGAAGGTGAAGGAAGGCAGAATTCTCGTCATCCCGGCGGGGATCGTCGGTGTCTGGGAAAGCGAATCGTCGCGTTTTGACCTTCAGAAACCAATCCCGCGATTGGCGTGCGCGTCAGTCGCGAAACGAGGGTCCGCGCGTGATCAACGGAGTTCTGTCCGAATGAAACGCCAGCACCAATACAGAGTGCGCCTAAAAGTGATAGCCAGCACTTTAGACGGTGAGTGATGAAATTTGCTGTGGTTTTCTCCGCATTGAATCGTGTGTTCATATTATTGAGAGCCAACCGCCGGCTTGTGTTTGTGCTTCATCTAGATAAACACCGACGCCGGTTGAAACCGATCATCGGAGAGTGAAAAATCTCTCTCTAAGCCGCACAATGGCAGCTCAAGGTCGGAGGATGTTTGGGGCTGTAAGACAGTCGAGTTGGGGCGGGATTTCGTTGAATGCGGTCGGCAGGCCGGCCGTCGCAGATCTACTCTTCCTACGGATGACTGGCGACAACGCGGGTCGCCTCTTGTCGCAACGCCAGCTGTGCGTTCACCTTTTGCAGGCCGGCAGCAAGTTCCGCGACCTGACCTTCAAGTTCTTGAACCCTATGGTGTTCCTTGAGAAACTCATTGAGTAACATCGCGTTCACCGCGTCGTAGCGTACCGAATAAGCTTTGCCTTGCTCATCGCGGGCGACCAAGTCCGGATCGACTCTCTCCACCTGCTCAGCGATCAAGCCGAACTGTGGGATTTTGTCGGGATCCAGTTCTTTCTTATAACGGAACGTGACCGGCTGGAGTGCAAGGATTTCTTCGCTTCTCTTATCCATTGGCTGGATTCTCTCTTTGTAGCGCGCGGATGAGTTAACTGTGCCGAGGTGTCCATCGGTGCTAACTATCACTCCCACACCGCTGGCTACGGTTGCTCCGCTGATTCCCGCCATGTAGGCCGCAACGTGATGCCCAGCGGTGCCAAGCCGGATCGTTCCGGACTCCCCGGCTACGCCGGCATTGCCAATGTCTAAGTTGTAACTACCGGTCGTTAGATTCTTGCCGGCGCTCGCGCCAACGGCTATGTTTCGGTCTCCCTTGATCCCAAAGCCGGCGGAATCGCCAATCACCGTGTTTATGCCGCCAGTGCTATTGCTATAAAGGGCATTACTCCCAATAGCCACATTGCTTCCTCCGGTTGAGTTAGCGTCTTCTGCTAAAATCCCGATAGCGATGTTGTTATTCGGCGTTTTGCTGTTTGCGAGCGCGGCGTAGCCGACCGCAATATTGCCACCGCCAGTCGTATTGTTATAAAGAGCTCCTGATCCGAGAGCGATATTCGTGGAGCCGCTAGTACTCTGATTAAGAGCATTAAATCCGACGGCAGTATTGTCGTGTCCAGTGTTGTTGTTGAAGAGTGCGCCAGTTCCACAGGCCGTATTGTAACCGCCACTTGTGTTGTTATAGAGTGCGTCGAAGCCGAGGCCTGTATTGTAGATGCCGTTGTTGCTATAGAGCGCATATGACCCGGCACCCGTATTGCCGTAACCGTTGGTATTGAGATAAAGCGCATCGTATCCTAAGGCAGTGTTATCGAGTCCGAGGTCAATGTTAAGGCTGAAGAGCGCGTCGGTGCCTTCCGCGGTATTGCGGTTTGGATAGCCGCCGTCCGGCGGTGGATTCACCGCGCGCGCAGTGGGGTGAAAGGCGAAGGAGGTTGTCGCGACAAAGAAAAGAGTTGCTAGCGTTCTCATAATGTTGTCGGGATCTTTCTGTAGTAGTTGCCTCCTTAATTGTCCTCCATCGAGATAAACACCAAAATCGGGTCAAACCGATCATCGGAGGAATGAAAAGTTTCTTTCTCGAAGCCACACAATCGCAGCACAACGTGGTAGAACGCTTGATACTGTGAGACAGCCCGGTCGGCCGCGGATCGGTTGCGTGCGATCGGGAATCTCGTCGCTGCAAATCTAGACATGCTATGGATGATCAGCGGCAACGCGGAGCGCGGTTTGTCGCGTCTCCATTTGCGCGCCCAGCTTTTGCAGTCCGGCGGCAAGTTCCGCGACTTGCCCTTTGAGCTCTCGAACTTGCTGGTGTTCTTTGAGGAACTCGTTGAGCAACATCGCATTTACCGCTTCATAACGTACCGTGTACGGCTTGCCTTCTTCGTCGTGAACGACTAGCTGCGGATCAATTTTCTCAACCTCCTCGGCTACAAGGCCGAACTGAGGTATACCGTGTGAGTCCAGTTCCTTCTTGTAGCGGAACTTGACCGGACGAAGTGAAAGGATCGCCTCGCTCGCCTTGTCCATTGCCTCGATCTTTTCCTTATAACGGGCCGACGACGTAGTCGTGCCAAGCTGGCCAGTGCTGGGGCTGATTAATACTGGCACTCCGTCGGCTACCGTTTTGCCGTTGATACCCCAGATGAAAACCCTCGTTGTGCTTCTCCCGCCGCCGATACGAATAGTGCTGGCGTCGCCGGCTACGCCCGGGTTGCCAATGTCGATGTTGCTACTGCCGGTAGTGAGATTCATTCCGGCGTTAACGCCTAGTGCAATATTGTTGGAGCCGGTGGTATTATTCCGCAACGCCTCAGAGCCTACGGCCGTGTTGGTGTTACCACTTCTATTAAATAGGAGCGCATCCTGGCCAATCCCCGTATTGCTGCCGCCCGTGGTGTTGCTGCCGAGCGCGGCGATGCCGTCAGCCGTATTGTTACTGCCGCTGCTGTTAATAGCGAGAGCGAACCCGCCGGTCGCGGTATTGTAGCTACCTGTCGCTGAACCGGCCGTGCCCTGGAGCGCGCTCAAGCCGCAAGCCGTATTGTTGAGGCCGCTTGTGTTGTTGGAGAGTGCAAATTCGCCATTGGCTGTATTGCCTGAACCGGTAGTGTTTTCAAGAAGCGCCTGATAGCCTGTAGCAGTGTTATCATTGGCCGTGTTGCTAGATAGGACCTGAAAACCGACGGCCGTGTTGTTGCTGCCATCGCCTAGCGCCTCACGGCCGATGGCCGTGTTTCTGCTACCAGACGTTGTCGCCGCCAGACTGGCCCATCCTACCGCTGTGTTATCCGAGCCATCTATCAAAACAACGCCAGCGTCAAATCCAACGACGGTATTATTGTTCCCGCTGGCACTGTTTTGCAGCGCGCTAAAACCAATCGCCACGTTGGCGTCCCCGGAGGAATTTTGGAGAGCCGAAGCACCGACAGCTACATTCGCAAAAGTGCTGCTCGCAGCACTCATCGCGTTGTAGCCTACGGCTGTGTCACCGGTGCTGCCGCCGGTGGAAAGGGCAAAACTGCCTATGCCAGTGCTCTGGTAGGCGAAACCCAGCACGGCATTTTCGCCCAGATATGTGTCACTATTCGTGGTATCGCAGCCTTCCCTGCAATCTGCGACCATGTTGGACGAGAACGCCAGGTACATCGATATGATTGCTGAGCTGGTGATGTAGAGACGCCGAGGACGGAGTGGCGAGGATTGGGTCGACGATTTGGGTTTTGCTAGATGGATTGTATTTCTCATAGCATTTTTTATTGACGCTGCGGGGCTTGTAATTTTCTTCCATTCAGGTAAACACCGAAACGGGTTGAAACCGATCATCCCGGAGCGAGATTTTTTAGGTGCCGCTGGCAGCGAACCGGCATGTGCCAGGACAATGCCGGCGGCGCGACGTGACGGCGCCATGGACGATGCACACGAGGTAACGCAGCTATTAGCAGCCTGGAGCGAGGGAGATGAAGCCGCTCTGCAGAAGCTGACACCTGTCGTTTACGATGAGCTTCGGCGGCTCGCCCATCGATATATGTACGGGCAACGCCCCGATCACACGCTCCAGGCGACAGCGCTTGCCAATGAAGCGTATCTGCGCCTGGTAGGCCAAAGCCAACCGAATTTCAAAAATCGCTCCCACTTCTTCGCGGTGGCGGCGACGGCAATGCGCCAGATACTCGCCAATCACGCCAGAGATCAGCAGCGCCAGAAGCGTGGCGGCGGCGCAAGCAAAGTCGAACTCGACTCAACCGCGTTAGTTGCTTCCGAGCACACCAAGACTGTTCTGGACGTTGACGAAGCTCTGGAGCGTCTTGCCCTGCTGGACGCCCGAAAGGCCCGCATCGTCGAGCTCAAATACTTTGGCGGACTCCAAGAAGACGAGATCGCGGACCTGCTGAAGGTCTCAGCTATCACGGTCCGTCGGGATTGGCGTTTTGCGAAGGCATGGTTGTATACAGAATTGCGCAGGGTCGCATGAAAAGAGTAACAAAGCTCGCACGACGGTGTGCATCGATCCTTCCGGGCGCTTCTCACTCAAACGCGCCTTCGGCCTTCGTTCCTTCACCTGCCAGATTCGAATTCCCTCATTGTTCCGTCTATGACGTCAGCAGAACTACAGACCATCGAGGAAGTTTTTCACGGCGCGCTTGAGTGTGACCCTCATCAAATGAGCGCCTTCCTTGATGCGAGGTGCGCTGGTGATGTCCGGTTACGCACCGAAATCGAAGCATTATTAGCGGGATACCAAGAACAAGAAACCTCCGTTGAAACTTCGATCGCCGCTTTGGCAGCGAACTTGGTTGATAACCGAGAACGCGATTCGCTGGTCGGCCAGACATTGGGTCATTATCGGATTCTGAAGCGGATCGGCGCTGGCGGAATGGGTGAGGTGTATCTCGCGACCGACATAAACGTCGGGCGTAATGCAGCGCTTAAAGTCCTGCCGACGCATCTTAGTCAGGATACCGAGCGGTTAAGACGCTTCGCTCAAGAAGCGCGTGCTATCGCCGGGCTCAACCACCCAAACATCATGACAATCTACGAGGTGGGTAGCCACGACTCCATCAACTGCATCGCGAGCGAACTAATCGAAGGCGAAACATTGTCTCAGCGCCAAACCCGCGGACAGATTCCGGTTCATGACGCCGTCGAGATTGCCATCCAGATAGCATCCGCGCTGGCTGCCGCCCACTCCGCCGGAGTCATACATCGCGACATCAAACCCCAGAATGTCATGCTTCGGCCCGATGGCTACGTTAAGGTGCTGGATTTTGGGATCGCCAAGTTGGCGGAAGGTGATGTGGCAGGCATGTCGCCGCCAAACGATTCCTCAACGCTTCTAGAAACCCAGGCCGGCTCGATTCTTGGGACTGTGAGTTACATGTCACCCGAACAGGCGGGCGGCCAGGTAGTCGATATTCGCGCGGATCTCTGGAGCCTGGGGGTCGTCTTATATGAAATGCTAACTGGCCAACTGCCATTCCCGGGCAAAACAGCGCGCGACGTCATGGCTTCGATTCTCGAAGAGGAGCCACTGTCGCTCATCTCTTTGTTGAAGGACATTCGCTCTGAACTTCAGCAGATCATTACAAAGCTGCTGCAAAAGAATCCCGACCAGCGCTACCAAAGTGCAAACGAATTGGTCGAAGCGTTGAAGCAGCTACGTCATAGAATGGAGTTAGCCGCAGAGTTGGAGCAAACCGCCCCTGAAGCGGGTAGCAGATTGCGGCGGATAAGATCGCCGGAGGGTGCGGCTTTCATATGTATACTTAGTTTGTTAATTATAGGCCTGATCTTGTGGCTGCGAAAGCCTGCGATCTTCTCGGCACCAGAAAAGAGCATCGCCGTGCTGCCGTTCGAGAATCTGGGTGGCCACGTAGAGAACTCCTATTTCGCTGATGGTATGCAGGACGCAATCCTGAACGATTTGGCAAAGGTCGCCGACCTCAAAGTGATCAGTCGCACGAGTGTCATGCAATACGGCAGTGGCCGCGCGCGTAATGTGCGTGACATTGGCCGACAGCTTGGCGTCGCCAATGTTCTCGAAGGAAGTGTGCAGCGCGAAGGCAACCGCGTGCGGGTGAACGCCCAGCTGATCGACGCAAGCAAAAACAGGCAGTTGTGGGGTCAAACTTATGACCGCGAACTCTCGGACATGTTTGTTCTCCAGAACAATATCGCCGAAACGATTGTTGATCAGCTACAAGCGAAGTTATCCCAAGGCGAAAAGAAAGCTATCGAACGTGCACCGACAAGGGACGTCAATGCTTTCGATCTTCATACTCGGGCAAAAACGCTTCTCTTGGCGACAACACTCAGTAGCGACGCAAAAGCTGATTTGCTGCAGGCTGCGGAGTTGCTCAATCAGGCGATTACCCGTGATCCCGATTTCTTTGACGCATATTGCGATCTCGCCTACACGAACGATACACTCTACTTCTCGGGTTATGACCATACTTCTGCCCGGCTCGGGCTTGCGGAAGCAGCCGTTGAAGCCGCGAGTCGTCTCGATCGGGACGCTGGCGAAACGCATCTTGCACGAGCGTGGAATCTTTATTCGGGGTATCTCGATTACGACGGGGCATTGGTCGAACTGGAACGCGCGCGTCCTAAGTTGCCTAACGCTTCCCGGATCCTTCAGCTGAGCGGTTTCATCCAGCGCCGCCAGGGCCATTGGACAGAGTCAACGCAAAACCTCGAGCGTGCGATTAACCTGGATCCACTAAACGTCTATACCCTTCAGCAAATTGCAATCAGCTACGATTATCTCCGGCGTTATGCTGACGAAGAATCGATGTTGAATCGCGTCCTGGCAATCCTTCCAGACGACATCGATACCAGAATAGGGCTCGGATGGATGGAACTAAATCGGCATGCCAATACCGCTTCTTTGCATTCCGCGATCGAGCGGATTCGTGCGACGAATCCGGCCGCGATGTCGCGAGTCGCCGACGCGTGGCTAATGTGTGCACTAAGTGAACACAACGTCGATTCAGTAAGAGACGCCCTGATGTTTGCTGAAGAGAAGCCGCACGTTAGTAGCGACAACGTCGCACTCAGTCGCTTATTTCTCGAAGGAGTTATTGCTCGCATGATCAACGACGATGCTAAAGCGCGAGCCGCATTTACTGCCGCACGCGCCGAGCAGGAGAAAACAGTCGAAGCCCAACCGGGCTATGGTCCCGCAATGTGCCTGCTCGGTTTGATTGACGCCGGGCTCGGTCGCAAAGAAGAGGCGCTACGGGAAGGCCAACAGGCAGTCAAGCTCTTGCCGGTCGAGAAGGATGCAATCAATGGATCTGCAATGATCAAATACCTGTCGGTGATAGCGGCTTGGACGGGCGAGAAGACTCTGGCCTGCGAGCAACTCGGAAAAGCGATCCGCTACCCTGGGTTTCTTAGCTACGGCTATCTGAAGCTGCTGCCATTCTGGGACCCCTTGCGCGGCGATCCACGCTTCGAGAAAATCGTCGCCTCGATCGCGCCAGACGGACATTAAAGAACAATTCGAAAGCTGCGATTTGTCCTGGGAGGGTCCGGCTTTTCTTCAGCCGAAACGGAAGTGATGCCCTTTGCGTGTATCTAAAGGGCTCAGCGGTTGAGACCACGGCGTAAAATGATGCTGGGCTGCACGCGCCCAGATGACTGCGAGTGTCTGCGCACCGGAAACCGGGCGGAAAGTATGGATTCCTTGGTCAAGGAAGCGCTCACCTGTGTAGGGCGTTCCATCGAGCAAACCGGCAACCATTCCTTGCCGTGTGACGACTTCATAATCTGCCGGGATCTCGACCGTGAATTCAATCGACCTCGCCGTTTCTGGAACAAGATATTTGCCTGCAACCAGAAGCTCGCCACCAACCGGAAGGTAATTGCTTTTCAAGAATTGCGAGTCCTTGTCTGTTAATCCCGGTCCTAAGACTGCCAGGCATGTCTTACTCTCCATACAATGCTCCGGGACATCGTCTGCCATGAGATGATTTTTTATCCGGCGATTCGTCAGGCTTTCGAAAACCTCGTAAGTACAGCGTTGGCGAAAAACGCTCTCACCTTTGCTGTCGAAGACTGAATCGTCCGGAGTTGTGAGAGTCAGAACGTTCCGCACCAGCGCAACCTCCTCAGTCCCACGATCACGCAACCGCACTTGGATCAAGAGTAACATAAACATGACCAGGAGTGCTGTTGCGGGCAAAGAGAATGAGCCAAGGCCTGGAGCGATTGACTTCCGGGTGTTGCGGCGTTCTTGCCACCGGAGCAGCGCCGCGACAGCGAGAGTCGAAGCCAGCGGATAAAACGGGAGGTAGTCCTGGTGTGTAATGTTATGCCACAGCGCAGAGAGCAGAACGAGATAGATACCGCAGACGTTAACAAGGAAAGCGCGACGAAAGACTCCAATCGAACTAACGCTGCCGTGCACCGCGCGCAGCGCGAACCGCATCACAAGCGGCAATCCTACTGGCAGCAGGACCAGATGGAGAGCTGCATCACGCGGCCAAGCTCCACTTCCCACGTTATGTTCGAAGACACAGTCGCGAAACTCAGGCCAGACTCCTTTCGCCGCAAAGAAGACGGCGACAAGGAGTGGAGGAACCGCGCCGCACGCGATAAACGCGAAAATATTTGTTTTCGGCAAACGCTTTAGGAGGCTTTTGGCCGGAACGAATAAGAGCATTGTGGCGACAAAAGCCAGGCAGATTGTTAAAAGCATGAGCGTGCTTTTCATCGAGACAGCGAAAGCAAGGCCAAGAAGTAAGCCCGCTACGGTCGCTCCATGCCAGCCCATTGCTTTCCGCAGGAGCACCAAAACAGTCATCAACCAGAAGAGCACCCACAGATCGTCTGGCCGAAATTCGGTCGTGCAGAGTGCATAGCTCCAGATCGCACCGCTGGCGACCACCGACCAGGTCCCAACACGGGCTGAAAATGCGATCCGGCCGATGCGGAAAATGCACCACGCGGAAAGGAAATAGAGCGGCATTACAAGGAAGCGCATTCCATAGAGCGCGTCTGCATGTTCGCCCAACAGACCCAGAATCGGGGCACACATGATATGAAATAGCGGCATGTGGTTATCAAAGACATCGCGGTATTGAACCAGACCGTGCGTCCACGCCCAGATGACGTGAAGATGTTGAGGTTCATCGCTGTTGAAGCGGTAGGAGAAGATCGCCCAAATCCTTACCCCCAGCTCGCCAACAAAGAAAAGCGCGGCCGCGCCAAGCTCCCCTCGACTGCGAAGTCCGAGACGATCCTGCACAACAGATAGTTTGCGGGAAAAATTGGGCGTCACAGTGAAAATCTTAGACTCAAACTCAGGCGCCTCGTTCAGCAGCCGGGCGAATTAACCGGTCGACGACCATTGGGTCCTACTGACGTCGGCCGCCGGGGCGCGTGTCATTGCGCTTAAAGTCTCGGATCGACAGGCTCGCTTTCGAGCGCGAGTACTCCGAAAACGCATTCGTGCACGCGGCGAAGCGGTTCACGCCTTGTGAACCGTTCGAGCCCTTCGATTCCCAGCGCGAATTCACGAAGCGCGAGGGAGCGCTTAGTACCTAAACCTCGCAAGCGCAATCGCTCCAGGTGTTCAGCCGACGTGTATTCCGGTCCGTAGATGATTCTCAGGTATTCCCGGCCGCGACATTTCACTGCCGGTTGAGCCAAACTACGCCGCCCCGTCACGATGAACTCCAGAGGTTTCACCACCATGCCCTCGCCTCCGCGTCCGGTCAGTTCTTCCCACCACGCGACGCCTTCGGTCTCGCTCGTGGCATCCGTCGAGCAGCGCCGCTGTGCAACGCTCCTCGCTGATCTCCGGGTAGAATACATGCGCCTTCCCAAACGTCAGCTTGAACTCATGCACTCGCCCCGGGTTCTTATAGAGGAGATATCCGAGGTCCGTCGCTGGTTTATGGGTTGTTGTAGGCGTTAGCAGCATGCGGGACCACGATTGCCATGTCACGAAGCATGCCTGCAAGGATAGATTTCCCCACTTTCCTCGTAATCCTGCCGTTGCGAGTAACTTGTTTAGGCCCGGCGTTTCTCGGCAACCCAGCCCCAAGCAAGTTTCGCCCGCGCGAGGGTTGGTTAATGCTGTCGTCGAGCACTGCCAGCGGGCTCATTGACCGGGCCCGCTCAAGATGCGACGGTAAAATCTCCAAGGATGGGTATGAGGTCGAGACAACGATCTGTTTTACTTCTGGCGGCATGTGTCTTGTTCTTCGCCCGGCAAATGCTGGCCGAACCAGAGGTGAGCTTTGAGATCCTGACCACTTTTGATTATCCCGGAGCCCTTCATACCTACCCTAGCGGGATAAACGAGAGCGGAGTTGTTGTCGGGGATTTTATCAATCAATCCAATCAGACTCAAAGCTTCGTCCGTTCTGCGGACGGCACCTTCAGCGAGCCCATTGTCTACCCCAATGCCGACAGCACTTACCTCTCAGACCTCAACAACACCGGAACGATGTGCGGCAGTTATATTCTAAATGGCACATATCACGGATTCTTTCTCTCCGGTTCCACCTTCAACAACTTTGAACTCGATACCAACACTCTACTGCGGGGAGTAAATGACGCCGGGAACTTTTCTGGAACTACCATCGACCGAGCTTTCGTCAGCATCGATGGAACCCTGACCATGTTTGAAATTCCGAAGCAAATCATCATGGACGCCTATGGCATAAACAGCTCGAACCAGGTGGTGGGCGGCGCAGTCCACGGGGCTGAGATCGAATACAGTTTTCGTCGCGACCCCGATGGCAAAATCGTTTGGCCAATTAAGGCACCAGGATACAGAAACACGGGAATGTTCGGTATGGACGATAAGGGACGCATGGTTGGATTTGTCACACGTGACGCTGCACCCACTCAGGCGGTTTTTTTGCGCCCCTTACACCGGTTT
>Ga0207688_10001822_pt1 | contig 11359 bp, 10 predicted proteins | sample KBSMiscanthusM4_FD_184296 | JGI IMG/M metagenome (GOLD analysis project Ga0207688, IMG submission 184296) | Miscanthus rhizosphere microbial communities from Kellogg Biological Station, Michigan, USA - M4 (SPAdes) (version 2) | ecosystem: Host-associated > Plants > Roots > Rhizosphere ...
GGGCGAGCAGCAGCTCCGCCCGCTCGCCCGCCGCCAGCGCCGTACCGCCGTGGGCCAGCGCCGAGGCGTACAGCCGCGACGCGTCCTCGTACGCCAGCGCCCGGGTGGCGTCGACGGCCGCGCGCCGCGCCCACTCGACCGCGGGCCGGCGCTCGCCTGCGACGGCCGCCGCCGCCCAGTGCCGCGCGATCTCCGCCGACACCTGCGACAGGCCGTCGCGGTGCAGGTCCTCGAGCGCCTGCGCCGCCCGGATGTGCAGCACGACGGCCTGCTGCAGCGGCGTCTCCGCGGCCAGCACCGTGCGCACCAGCCCGTGGGTGAACCGGAAGCGGCCGCCGCCGACGTCGACGAGCAACCCCGCGGACAGCGCCTGGCTCGCGGCGGGCAGGCACCCGGCGGTCGGCAGGTCCAGCAGCCGCGCGACGACGGTGAGCTCGAACTCCTCGGCCAGCAGCGCCGCCGCCCGCAGGAGCCGCTGGGCGGGCGGGTCGAGCCTGCGCACCCGCGCCATGACGATCTCCGCGAGGTTCTCGCCCGCCTGCCCGGTGCCCGCGGCGAGCAGCCGGGCGAGCTCGCGGAGGAACAGCGGGTTGCCGCTGCTGGCCCGGGCCGCCTGGCGGACCTCGTCGCCCGCGAGCTCGCGTCCCACCGCGGCCCGCAGCAGGTCGGCGACGGCGGCCTCGTCGAGCCCGGCCAGGCGGCGGCGTTCCACGTCCGCGCCGCTGAGCAGGTCGGGACCGACCCGCTCCCACCCGGAGCCCGCCTCGCCGGTGCGCCGGGTCGCGCAGCAGACCACCCCGCGGCAGGCCGGGTCGCGCAGCAGCAGCCGCAACGCCAGCAGCGACGGCTCGTCGGCCCACTGGACGTCGTCGACGACGAGCAGGCAGCCCCGCTCCGCCGCCACCACGTCGCGCAGCGCGCCGAACAGCGCGAACCGGTCCTCGGCCTGGTCGGCCCGGACCTCCGGCACGAGCTGGCGCCATACCCAGAACGGCGGCGCCCCGTCGTCGGCGCCCTGCGCCCACCGCACCCGCGTGGCGGTGTCGTCGGCCAGCGCCCGCACCAGGCTCGTCTTCCCGATGCCCGCTTCGCCCTCGACGACGACCAACCGTGGGGGAGCGAGCGCGCCCGGATCGGCCACGCTCCGCAACCACGTGAGCTCGTCGGCGCGGCCGAACAGACTGCCCGACATCGGCAGAGCCTAGCGCCGCTCACCGGGCGGACGCGTCAGCTGCACGAGCTCGCGCCGCGGGCCGTCGCCGCGCGGAGCAGCATGCTCCTCCCGAGCCCGGGCTCGGCCTCGATCGCGAGCACGGTGGGGACGCCCGTCCAGCGCCGGGACGGTCGGGGCGGGCCAGCGCACGGCCACCCCCCGACAACCGTCCACTTCGACCAGTCGGCAGACCGCCGACCACCCCGACAATCGATGCTATGGACAACGTCAAGACCGCCGCCCAGCTCGACCACCGAGGCCGGACCTCGCACGAGGTCTACACGGCGGGCTTCTACGAGGGCGACTGGGATTTCAGCGTGCGGTTGCTGCTGGGCAAGGCCACCCGCGGCGGATCCGACATCGGCGAGGTGCTGGCCACCATCGCCTCGATCCGGCCCAAGGACCACGAGGGCTGGTTCACCGCGTGGGCGGCGTTGGGTGAGCGCCTTGCCGCGGCCGCCGAGTCCAGCGCCGCGCGCGGCCACCGCGTCAGCGCGGCCCGCGCCTACCTGCGAGCGGCCAACTACTACGCCACCGCCGTCAACGCGCTGTCGGCCCTCGACGAGGGCACCGACCGGCTGCTGCCCGTCTTCCGCGCCCACCGCGCCTGCTGGGAGGGCTTCGTCGCCAACAACCGCTGGCCGGTCGAGCGCGTCGACATCCCCTACGAGGGCACCAGCATGCCCGGCTGGTTCTTCCGGCCCGACCCGTCGGACGCGGTGCGCCCGACGCTGGTGGTGAACCTCGGCAGCGACGAGGCCATCTCCGGCGCGTGGGGGCAGGCCACGGAGGGCGGGCTGGAGCGCGGCTACAACGTGCTGATGTTCGAAGGTCCCGGCCGGCAGTCGATGCTGTTCGAGCGCGACATCCCGTTCCGGCAGGACCGGGAGAAGGTGCTCACCCCGGTCGTCGACTTCCTGCTGGCCCGCGACGACGTCGACGCCGACAAGCTCACCCTCTACGGCGTGAGCCAGGCGGGCTACTGGGTGCCGCGCGCGCTCGCGTTCGAGCACCGGTTCGCCGCCGCGATCGCCGACGGCGGCGTCGTCGACATGGCCCGTTCGTGGCACCAGAACATCCCGCACGTGCTCCTCGCCGCCTACCTGAAGGGCGACAAGGAGCGCTTCGACAAGGAGCTGGAGCTCGCCTTCCGCCTGCCCGGCACCCACACCGGCAAGATGACGTGGAACTTCCGCTCGCGGCCCTACGGCGTCTCCGGGTACTCCGCCGGGCTCGACGCCGTGGCGCAGTACGACCTGACCGACGTGGCGGCCCAGATCACCACCCCGCTCTACGTCGTCGAGACCGACGGCGACCAGTTCTTCGCCGGGCAGTCCGCCGAGCTCGCCACCCTGGCGCGCTTCACGCAGGAGGAGGGGGCGAGCTACCACTACCAGCCCCTGGCCCGCGAAATCACCGAGCAGCGCATGTTCGACTGGATGGACGAGCAGATCCGGTGACAATGGGGGCGTGGTCACCGTTGCGGACGTGCGCGCGCTGGCGCTGACCCTGCCGCGCACCACGGAGCACCTCATCCGCGACCGCGTGAAGTTCCGGGTGAAGCAGATCGTCTACGTCGCCTTCAGCCGGGACGAGATGCAGATGGGCTTCGCGTTCCCCAAGGAGGAGCGCGACGCCCTGATCGCCGCCGAGCCCGCCCTTTACCTGCTGCCACCGACGTCGGACCTGCGGTTCAACTGGGTGGAGGCGCGCGTCGACCAGCTGGACCACGTCACCATGGAGGAGCGGGTGTGCGACGCGTGGGCGATGTGCGTGCCCAAGTTCCTGGTGCGCGAGCGGTTCGGCTGATCGCGTCGAGTGGCACCTGACGCCGGTCGTGCGCCGCATCAGGTACCACTCGCGGCGATCTTCGGAGGTTCGCCGCCTGTTCCCCGACGTCGAGCCGGACCTCGCCCCGCCGCACGAGGTGATCCGGTGCGCCTACGACCACAGCGGCAGGCGCGGGGCTGCGTCCGGTTCCCGAAGCACGTGGTGCTCCACGATCCCGCGGACGGTCCGGCGGGCGATGATCGCCGCGAACGGCACACCAGCGGGGTCTCAAGCGTCATGAGGTGCCACTCGCGGCGATCTTCAGCCGCGGAAGACCGCGAGCGACGGTCCACGCGGCGGCGCCCATCAGCAGCGCGGAGAGGGCGAAGCCGAGCGCGACCGGCACGCCGTCGGACACCCCTCCCGAGGGGTGCAGGGTGGTGAGCGCGCCCATCGCGGCGATGCCCGCCACGCCGCCGACCTGGCGCACGGTCGAGATCAGCCCCGAGGCCTGGCCGCGGCGGTCGACGGGCGTCGCGGCCAGCGCGGCGCTCGTCATGGGGCTGAGCAGCAGCCCGATGCCGACGCCCGCGGGCACGAGCGCCGACACGACGACGCTGACGTGGTCGGTGGCCAGGCCCGCCGCCGCGCAGACCAGACCCACCGCCAACGCGAGGCTGCCGCGCACGCCGAGGGCGCGGGGCCCGATCCGCGCGTAGTTCCGCGCGGCCCAGTGGGTCGCGACGAGCAGCGGCACCGCGAGGGGCAGCAGCGCGGCCCCGGCCGCCGCGGGCGGGAGGTGCAGCGCGTCCTGCAGGGCCGCGGCGCCGTAGATCGTCGCGGCGGTCATGGCGAACCCCAGCGCGAACAGCACCGCGGCGGCCGCGGTGAAGGGGCGGATCCGGAACAGCCCGAGGTCGAGCAGCACGTGCCCCGGGTGCCGGGGGGTCGCGGGCCGGGCGAGGGCCAGCAGCGCGAGCCCGGTGACCCCGACCGGGACGTTCACCAGGAAGCCCCACCGCCAGCCGAGGTACTGCGCGCAGAGGCCGCCGACCAGCGGGCCGACGGTGGCGAACGCCTGCCCGACGCCGGTGTAGACGGCGAGCGCGCCCGGCCTGCGGTCCTCGGGCACCACCTCGGCGATCATCGCCAGCCCGGCGGGCATCATCAGCGCGGCCGCGCACCCGGCGAACCCGCGCCAGGCGATGATCTCCACACCCGCGGTGGACAGGCCGACCCCCGCCGACGCCACGGTGAACCCCGCCATCCCGACGGCGAACGTCCGGGCGGCGCCGAACGCGTCGCACAGCCGTCCGCCGACCGGGAGCAGCACGGCCAGGGTGAGCAGGTAGATCGCGACGATCCAGGCCTGCGCGCCGGGCCCCAGGTGCAGGTCGGTGCGCATGCTGGGCAGCATCACCCCGACGATGCTGGAATCCAGGACGAGCATCACCATCGCCGACGTCGCGGCGACCACCGCACCCCGCATGGTCAGGCCCGCGCCGGTGCGCAGGCCGCCCCGATGGCGGCGCGGTCGGGCTTGCCCTGCTCGGTGCGCGGGATGGCGGCGAACGCGACGATCGGCAGCGTGACGCCGTGCTCGACGGACAGCGCGGCCGCGCACTCGTCCAGGTCGACGGCGCCACCGGGCCACGGCTCGACGGCGCCGAGCGCCACCCCGCGGTCCGGGTCGGTGACCACGACGGCGTAGCGCACGGCGGGCAGCCTGCAGAGCGTGTCCTGCAGGTCGACCGGGGGCGCCCCGGCCGCCGCGATGTCGACGGCGCGGCCGTCGATCCGCAACATGCCCTCGGCGTCGAGGCCGCCGACGTCGCCGGTGCGGTACCAGCCGTCGACGAAGCGCTCGGCCTCCTCCTCGTCGCGGTGCCGGTAGCCCTGGGCCATCGCGGGGGAGCGGACCTCGATCAGCCCCTCGCGCGGGTCGAGGTCGCCGTCGGCGCGGCGGAACCGCACATCGACGCCGGGCACGACGTGGCCCGCACACCGGAAGCGCGTCGGCCGGTCGTGCTCGGCGGGGCCGAGCGCTGCGACGATCCCCATCTCGCTGGCCCCGTACGTGTGCGCGACCACCGGGCCGAGCCGTTCGCGGGCGCGGCGGCGCAGCACGGGCGCGGCCGCCGCGCCGATGTGGGTGACCGCCCGCAGCGACGTCAGGTCGTGGTCGGGCACGCGCGGGTCGTCCATGAGCGCGAAGAGCTGCGGCTCGACCAGGAACAGGTGGGTGACCCGCTCCCGTTCGACCGCGGCGAGGGTGGCGGCGGGCTCGAACTCCTCCTGGAGGACGACGGTGCCGCCGCCGAGCAGGGTCTGGTCGACGAGGATCTGGGTGAGGTAGGCGAGCTTGCCGTTGGCCAGCTGCCTGCGCTCGGGCGCGGGCGGGCAGGCGACCGCCGCCGTGTAGCTCGCGAAGGTGCGCCTGCTGCCCTTGGGCACGCCGGTCGTCCCGCCCGAGGAGATCACCACGGCGAGGTCGTCGGGGCGGGCGCGGCTGGGCAGCGGGGTGTCCGGCTCGGCGGCGGCGAGGGCGTCGAGCCGGGTCGAGACGCCCGGCACCGGCCCGACGGCTGCGACGGGGGCGCTGACCGGTGGGAGGAGCTCGGCCGTCTCGGGGAACACGACGACCAGCCGTGGGGCGAACTGCGCGATCATCCGGGCGCGGCGCTCCGGGTTCGGCGGCACCGACAGGTACACCGCGCCCGCCCCGATGAGGTGCGCGGCGTAGCGCACGGCCAGCGCATCCGGGCTGTTGGGCGCCAGCAGGGCGACGAGGTCGCCGCGGCCGATCCCGAGCCCGTCCAGCGCCCGTGCGTACCGGTGGACGTCGGCGAGCAGCGCGGCCCCGGCGACGTCGCGCCCCTCGTGCCGCAGCACGGGCCGCGCGCCCGCCGCGCCCAGGGCCTCGACCAGCCCCTCGATGTACGCCGCCATGATCGTCCTCCACTCCGATTATCGTGCGGACAGCATCACCCGCGACGTTCCAAGACCTCTCCACTGAGCGCCGTGCCCCCTTGGAGCGCGGTTGGAGGACCATGCCCGTTCACGACTCGTTGATCGATCTCGTCGGCGACACCCCGCTCGTCCGGCTGCGCAGGCTCACGGAAGGCCTCTCGGCGACCGTGCTGGTCAAGGTCGAATACCTGAACCCGGGCGGCTCGGTCAAGGACCGGGCCGCCACCGCGATGGTGCTCGCTGCGGAGCGCGACGGCGCACTGCTGCCGGGTGGCACCATCGTCGAGGCCTCCTCCGGCAACACCGGCATCGGGCTGGCGCAGGCCGCCGCGGTGCGCGGCCACCGCATCCTCGTCGTGCTGCCGAACACCGTGGCCGTGGAGAAGCTGGACATCCTGCGCGCCTACGGGGCCGAGGTGGTCACCACGCCGGGCACCCTGCCGCGCGAGCACCCGGAGCACGTCAACAACCTCGCGCGGCGGATCGCGGCCGAGACCCCCGGCGGCTGGTTCGCCAACCAGTACGACAACCCGGCCAACCCGGAGGTCCACTACGCGAGCACCGGCCCCGAGATCTGGGCCGCGACCGACGGCCGGGTGACGCACCTCGTCGCGGGCATCGGCACCGGCGGCACGATCTCCGGCACCGGGCGGTTCCTCAAGGAGAAGGGCGGCGTCGAGGTCGTCGGCGCCGACCCCCTGACCTCCCGCTACGGCGGCGGTGACGGCAGCCCGTACTTCGTGGAGGCGGCGGGCCAGTACCTGCACACCGAGACGGTCGACGACGCGTGGCCGCTGTCGTACCACCAGGACGTGGTCGACCGGATCGAGACGGTCGACGACCGCACGTCGCTGCTGACCACCCGCGCGTTGGCGCAGCAGGAGGGCCTGCTCGTCGGCGCGTCGTCCGGGCTCGTCGTGGCGGCGGCGCTGCGGGTGGCGCGCGGGCTCGGGCCCGAGCACACCGTGGTGGCGATCCTGGCCGACTCCGGGCGCATCTACCTGTCCAAGTACCACTCGACGGACTGGCTGCGCCGCATGGGATTCCTCGACGACGACCGGCCCGGTCTGCTGGTCGACGCCGTCGGCGCGGTGCGGACCGTCACCCCGTCCACACCGCTGGCCGAGGCGCTCGCGGTCGGCGGTGGCCAGCCGATCGTCCCCGTGGTGCAGCCGGGCCGCGATCCGGGCGCGGCCACCGCCGTCTCGGAGATCCTCGGCGCGCTGGACCCGGCGGTGGTGGCCGATCCGGCCACGCAGGCGGGCGAGCTGGCCGGGCCGCCCCCGTTCGCGGTGGGCACGGGGGAGACCGCGGCGGAGGCCCTCGCCCGGCTCGACGCCGCGGGCGCAGGCTGCGCGGTGTTGCTGCGCGACGGCCGCCTCGCAGGCCTGCTGACCCGCGCGGCGTTGGTCGCCCGCAGATGACCGTCTCCAGCGGGAGGCGCCGAGCGGGCGACGGTCAGGCCGCCACGCCCGCGGTGGTGCCGATGAGGTCGGCCAGCCGGTCGGGCTGGTCGAGCATCGAGAAGGTGCGCGCGTCCTCGATGACGTGCAGCTGCGCGTTCGGCAGGGCGGCGGCGAGCCTGCGGCCGTCCTCGACCGGGAAGAACTCGTCGTCGGCCGACCACGCCACGAGCGCGGGCCGGGTGAAGCCGCCGAGGCGCGCTGCGGCGTCGAGCGAGGTCTCCCGGCGCAGCGAGGCGGTGAGCCTGCGCAGGTCCTCGGCCACGGCCGGGTTCTCCAGCTGCGGCCGCACCCACTGCAGCACGAGCGCGTCGATGTCGGAGTGGGAGAGTGCGCCGAACGCGCGTCGGCGAACCGCGGCGGAACGCAGTGCCTGCAAAGCGCCGCGGAACGTCGGCTGGGTGCGGGAGGCGAGGATGAGCGGCTTGAGGATGGGCGGTGGGAAGTGCTCGAAGGCGTCGCAGCTGGTGAGCACGAGCGCGCCGAGCCGGTCCGGGTGCGTCACGGCCACGAGCTGGGCGACCAGGCCGCCGGTGTCGTTGCCGACCAGCACCACGTCGTCGAGGTCGAGGGCGGCCAGGAACGCGTCCACCATCGCGGCGATGCCGGGCAGCGTGCGGTCCGCGTCGGGCCGCAACGGCTCGGGGTGGCCGCCGAGCGGCCAGGTGGGCGCGAAGCAGCGCAGGCCGCGGTCGCCGAGCCGGGTGGCCAGCGGACCCCACAGCGAGGAGGCCATGGAGTAGCCGTGGACGAAGACCACCGGGCGGCCCTGCGCGGGGCCGGTGACGTCGTAGTGGATGGTTCCGGCCTCGAGCGTGACGGTTGGCATCGTTCCCCCCGATACTGTTAAAAACAAGCTGTCTGTTTGTAACTTACCGGCAGGGTGTATGGAAAGCAAGGGACGTACCCAGGAGCAGCGATCGGCGGCCACGCGACAGGCACTGGTCGCCGCCGGGCGACGGCTGTGGGCGGAGCGCGGCTACGCCGAGGTCGGCACCCCGGAGATCGCGGCGGCCGCGGGCGTCACGCGCGGCGCGATGTACCACCAGTTCGCCGACAAGGCCGACCTGTTCCTCGCGGTGGCCGAAGCGGTGGAGCAGGACGTGATGACGCGGCTCGTGGCGGGCGTCGACGGGTCCGGTGCGGACAGCCCCGCCGCGGCGCTCCGGGCGGCGGTCGAGCCGTGGCTGTCGATCTGCGTCGACCCCGAGGTGCGGCAGCTGCTGCTGCTCGACGCCCCCAGCGTGCTGGGCTGGAAGAAGTACCGCGACATCGCCCAGCGCTACAGCCTCGGCGTGACCGAACACCTGCTGGTGGAGGCGATGGACGCCGGGCAGCTCGCGCGCCAGCCCGCCAGGGCGCTGGCGCACATCCTCATCGGCGCACTGGACGAGGCGGCCATGGTGATCGCCACGGCCGAGGACCGCGACCAGGCGCGCGCGGAGGTCGGCGAGGTCCTCCGCCGCTTGTTCGACGGGCTGCTCACCGACCCCGGCCCACGATCGTGACACGCTGACCGCATGGTCGACTGCCTCCGTTGCGACGTGCCGCTTTCGCCGACGGGGCAGGTCGGCCCGCTGCGGTTCCACCAGTGCCCGCGGGCCCACCCCACCCAGCCTGTCGGGGAGATCGTCGGGCCGATGCGGGCGGGCGAGGACGACCTGCGCGAGTTCCTCCGCCTCCTCGCCGACGAGCTGGAGCGCCGCGCGACCCCGCGGTGATCAGAACGTCGGCGCGGGCACGCCGTCCGGGGCGTCGAGGAACGCCGGGATGAGCGCGAGCAGCCACTCCGCGCGGTCGAGCATCCCGATGCCCGGCGGCATGAAGTGCGCCGTGCCGGGCAGGACGGCCAGCCGGGCCCGCCCGATGCCGTGCACGTCGCCCATGCGGCCGCCGTCCAGCAGCCGGAACATCGCGACGGCGTGCTCGACCACCGACGCGTCCGCGTCGCCGGTGACGATCAGGGTCGGCGCCGCGATGCCGCTGATGTCGGCCTCCGGCCAGGCGAACGGCGTCTCGTCGAGCTGCTTGAGCTTGGTGACCAGTTCGGGGAAGCGGTCGGGGTGCGGGGCGACGGCCTTGTAGGTGTCCTCGAACGGCGATCCGACGAACATCTCCGGGGTGATCGTGGGGATCATCGCGAGCAGCTCCGGCTGCATCGCGTCGCTGCGGAAGCCCGCCGACATCGTCACCAGCGCGCGGACCAACTGGGGATGCCGGATCGCGATCTGGATCGCCGCGCAGCCGCCCATGCTGTAGCCCACGACGTCGGCTTGCGCGACGCCGAGGTGGCCGAGCAGCGCGGCGGCGTCGTCGGCCATGCCCTCGTAGGTGATCGGACGGTCGACGTCGGCGGTGCGGCCGTGGCCCTGCGGGTCGGCGACGACGACCCGGCGACGCGCGGCGAGCCCGGGCAGCAGCGGGCCGAAGTCCGCGGTGGTCATGTACGCGCCGTTCAGCAGCAGGACGGGGACGCCGTCGTGCTCCTCACCGTGGATCTCGTAGTACATCTGCAGGCCGTTGACGGGGGCGTGGCCGGTGCGAGGCATGCCCGACACACTGCATGATCGCCACGTGACCAGCGCAACGGGGTCGTGGCGGGCGATCCTGCGGGCGGAGCTGCCACAGGTCGCCCGCATCGTGGTCGCGGCGGCCGTGGCGTGGGAGGCCGCGTTGCTGCTGGGCGCCACCCAGCCGCCGATCTTCGCCGCGCTCGTGCCGCTGGTGAGCCTGCGGGACGACCCGTTCAGCGCGTTCAACCTGTCGGTGGCGCGCCTGGTGGGCGTGGTCGCCGGGCTGCTCATCGCGATCGGCGTGCTCGCCGTGCTGGAGCCGACGACCGTCGCGATCGCGGCCGTGCTGGCCCTCGCGCTGCTGGTCGGCGTCGTGCTCCGGATCGGGAACGTCCTGAACACGCAGGTGGCCGTGTCGGCGCTGCTGGTGTTCAGCTCGACCGACACCGCGGGCTACGCGGTGACCCGGCTGTGGGAGACCGGCCTCGGCACGGTGGTCACGCTCGCGCTCGCGCCCTTCCTGTTCCCGGCCAACCCGCTCACCGCGGCCCGCGGCGCGCTCGCGCGGGTGGCGGCGGGCCTGGCCGACGCGCTGCGGACGTCCACGGCCGTCGTTGAGCACGCCGACGACGGCGACCGGCGCGCCGTCCTGCAGCGGGTGACCGACGACATCGCGGGCCTTTGCGCCGACCTGCAGCGCCTCGGCCCGCAGATCGCGTCGGCGGGCAAGGCGACCCGGTGGGCGATCGTGCGGCGCTCGGCCATGCGCGCGACGGCCGAGCTCGAGCCCACCCGGCAGCTCGCCGTCCGGTTGGCGCGGGACCTGGAGGTCTTCGCCGCCGAGGTGTCGACGTTCAGCACCCGCCCGGCGTTCGGGGACGACCCGATGCTGCGGTTCGACCTCCTCCAGCCCCTGGTCGAGCCGTTGGAGCGGGCCGTCACCGCCGCGCTCACCGGGCAGCCGTACGCCGAGGACCTCGACCGGGCCCGCGCAGCGGTCGAGCGGTTCCGCGGCGTCGACCACAGCGCAATGGCCTCAGTGGTGCGCAGGCCGTTGCACCGCATGGTCGACGACCTGGCCGCCTTCAGGTCGTGAGCCCGGGGACGATCGCCACCTTCATCGACCGCGGGTCCATGCTCGTGTGCAGCGCCTCGTCGGCCTGGTGGAGCCCGAACTCGTGGGTCACCATCTCGGCGAACGGGTAGCGGTCGGCGTAGCGCTCCAGCAGCCGCAGCGCGGGCCCGTAGCCGGTGCTCGGGTGGTTGGTCAGCCCGACCAGGCGGATGTTCTTGCTGCAGACGTGCCGGTGCACGTTGAGGCTGATCTCGCCGGTGTCGGCGAAGTTGCCCATCTCCAGCATCATCCCGCCGCGCTTGAGCATCTCGATGCCCTCGACGAACGACTTCGGCGTGTTCGCCATGTGCAGCAC
>Ga0207688_10001823_pt1 | contig 11358 bp, 10 predicted proteins | sample KBSMiscanthusM4_FD_184296 | JGI IMG/M metagenome (GOLD analysis project Ga0207688, IMG submission 184296) | Miscanthus rhizosphere microbial communities from Kellogg Biological Station, Michigan, USA - M4 (SPAdes) (version 2) | ecosystem: Host-associated > Plants > Roots > Rhizosphere ...
GACGGCGGTGGTCGTCTTGCCCACGCCGCCCTTCTGGTTGGCGATCGTGAAGACACGCTGACGCGCTGGGCGGGGCAGTCCGCCCTTGGCCGCGGCATGGAGCAGTCGCACCGCGCGCTCGGCCTCGGCTCCGATCGGGGTATCCAGTCTGGCTTCGTCGCCCCACGATTCCGTTGGGGCCGCGTCCCATGTTTCACGTGAAACATCGGCGAGCTGCGTCGTATCGGGAGGCGCTCCGCCAGGCGTCGACACGCCTTCGGAGATTGGATTCATCCTCTGCTCCTGCCCGTGCGTGGCGAGCGGCTGAGTACCCGAACCGTTGACTCGCGCCGCGCCACAACCGCTGTTGCGGGTGGATCCAAGTAGTCCACGCCACATCTCATCACCCTTACATCGACCACCCCGAGCGACGCCATCACACGCCGGTGTTCCCGGATCTCTTCTTCGGCGCGCTCGCCCTTGATGGCCACCATCCGTCCATCCGGACGTAACAGCGGCACGCTCCATTTGGTCAACTTGTCGAGGGCCGCGACCGCCCTCGAGACAACCACGTCCATCTCCCCCACTTGCTCTCGCACCGATCGATCCTCGGCCCGTCCCCGAACGATCTTGATCCCGAGTCCGAGATCGTCAACCACCTCGCGCAGGAACTCGCTGCGGCGGAGAAGTGGTTCGATGAGCGTCAACCGCAGGTCGGGGCGGGCCAACGCCAACGGTATCCCGGGCAGGCCCGCTCCACTACCGATGTCCGCAATCCGCTCGTCAACATCAAGAAGCTCCGCGACCGAGGCACTATTCAATATGTGGCGGTCCCACAGCCGGTCCACTTCTCGGGGACCGAGCAGCCCCCGTTCGACACCCGCGCCGGCCAAGATTTCCGCGTACCGCTTGGCGCCGCCCAGCCTCGTTCCGAAGAGGGCCTCGGCCGATCGCGGCGCCGCGGACACCGACACATGTTTCACGTGAAACATCCTCCGGATCTCGCGGGCCGGAAACCGACAGTCGGGGCAAGAACTACATGGTTGTAACTCTGATCGTCAGTCGAGCAGAACCACTACCCGCCGGGACGGCTCGACGCCCTCGCTCTCGCTGTGCACACCGTCGACGGCCGCGACGGCGTCGTGGACGATCTTCCGCTCGAACGGCGTCATCGGCGCGAGCTCTTCCCGCTCCCGCGACTCCAGCACCCGGTGCGCCACCTTGTCGCCGAGCGCGGCCAGCTCGTCACGACGCCGCCGGCGCCAGCGGGCGATGTCGAGCATCAGCCGGCTGCGCTCGCCGGTCTTCTGATGGACCGCCAGGCGGGTCAGCTCCTGCAGCGCGTCGAGCACCTCGCCCTTGCGCCCGACCAACTTGGACAGATCGCCGCCGCCGTCGATACTCACCACTGCGCGGTCGCCTTCTACGTCCAGATCGATGTCACCGTCGAAGTCCAACAGGTCCAGCAATTCCTCGAGGTAGTCCCCGGCGATCTCGCCCTCGGCCACCAAACGCTCTTCCAGATCGACTTCAGTCGTCGCGGGAGTGCTGTCCGTGCCGTTCTCCTCGTCAATCACCTCGTCGCTGCGTTCGGTCGTTTCGGCGTCCGTCATGTCTGTTTCTCCCTCATCCCACCGGATCGTGCTGTCCGGTCAACGCTTTCGTTTCTTGGGCCGTGCGCCTGGGCGCGGCGTCGCTCCCGGACGCGGCGTGCGGTCGCCCCCGCTCGACGCCGGCTTGCCCGGACTTGTACCCGTGGGCTTTCCGTCGACCGCGGCGCCGTCGGCGTCACTAATTTCGGTGCCCTCGCTGGACGTAATCTCGCCGGGCGTGTCGTCGCTCAGTGCGCCTTGCGCCTTTCGCTGTCGATTGGGCTTGGCGCCGGGTGGCGGCGCGTTGGCAGCCCGCCGCTCCTGCGCCTCCAGCTTCTTCGCCTCTTCCTCTTTCTCGATCCTCCCGAACACGTAGTGCTGCTGGCCGAAGGTCCAGATGTTGTTGGCGAACCAGTACAGGATGATCGCGATCGGTAGGAACGGTCCGCCCGCGACAACGCCGAGGGGGAACACGTACAGCGCCAGCTTGTTCATCATCGCGGTCTGCGGGTTGGCCGCCGCCTCGGGGCTCTGGCGCGCCACCGACGCGCGGCTGTTGAAGTACGTCGCGATGCCGGCGGCGATCATCAGCGGCAGCCCCACCGCGATCACGGCGGCCCGACTGAATTCGGTGAACGCTTCCAGACCGGTTGTCTGGATCATCGAGGCGCCGATCGGCGCGCCGAACAAATTCGCGTCCAGGAAGTGCCCGACGTCGGCGCCACTGAAGATGTAGTTGCCCGTCACCCGGTTCTGCTCCACCGACAGGTGCGGCCCGAAGCTGCCGCCGAAGCCGCTGGTCACGGTTCGGTTGAACGAGCGCAGCACGTGATAGAGCCCAAGGAACACCGGTACTTGCGCGAAGATCGGAAGGCAACCCATCAGCGGGTTGAACCCGTGTTCGCGCTGGAGCTTCTGCATCTCCACCGCCATGCGCTGACGGTCCTTGCCGTACTTCTTCTGCAGTGCCTTGATCTGGGGCTGCAGTTCCTGCATCTGCCGCGTGGTGCGGATTTGCCGGACGAAGGGTTTGTAGAGGATCGCGCGCAGCGTGAAGACCAGGAACATCACCGACAGCGCCCAGGCGAAGAAATTCGTCGGGCCGAGGATGAAGGCGAACGCCTTGTACCAGACCCACATGATCGCCGACACCGGCCAGTAAATGAAGTCCAGGCTGAACCAATCAAACACGCGTTTCGCTCTTCCCTTGCTGCGCTGGGCTATCCCAGAGATGGTCGGCGGCTTGTGCGCCCTCACTCTCGTCACGAGAGGCGCCGCGGCGTTCGGGTATCGGGTCCCATCCTCCCCGATGCCATGGTCCACACTTCAGCAGCCGGACCACGGCCAGCCACCCGCCCCGGATCAAGCCGTATTCGCTTAGCGCATCGACGGCGTACTGGCTACAGGTCGGACTGAACCGGCACGTGGGTAACCGCATTGGCGAGATGGCGTGGCGATACAGCTCGATGAGGAAAATTGCGCCGCGGGCAACGGCTGAGCCGTTGCGTTCTCTCTCCGCAGTGGAACGTATGGCTGCCATCAGCGCGACGCTCCGCTGCGCAGCCGGGCCCGCCGCAACGCCGTCCGCAGTTCCTGTTGGAGCCGGGCGGAGATGGCGTGCCGGCTGCTCGGGAGCGCCCGGATGACCACCCGATCCGCAGGGTCCAGTTCGTCGATCACTGCGCGCGCGACGTGTCGCAGTCGACGGGCCACCCGATGCCGCTGCACCGCGGTGCCAACCGCCTTCGAGACCACCAATCCGATGCGGGGTCCGTCGTCGCGGGTGTCATCGCTCGAACGCAACGCATGCACAACGAGATCGGGCTGCACCGCCCGCACCCCTTGACTAACGGTGGCACCGAATTCCGTCGACCGCGTCATCCGGTACCGCGCCGGAAGCACCGCGCTAGATCCCGCGTCGAATCACGCAGTCAGCTTGCGGCGACCCTTGCCGCGCCGGTTCGACACGATCGCCCGGCCGGCCCGGGTGCGCATCCGCAGCCGGAAGCCGTGCACCCGCGCCCGACGGCGGTTGTTGGGCTGGAAGGTCCGCTTGCCCTTGGCCACGGCTGTTCACTCCTTGTTGCGTATGGCACCCGCAACCCACGCTGATGAATCCTCATGCCGGTGGGGACGCGGTTGCCGTTGGTAAGCTCATCCGTCTCGCTTGCTAACCGGCGCGGTCTCCAGAAAATCCTGGTTCGCAGCCGTATCGCCACGTTCGGGCGACTGTTCGAGGGTACTGACGAGATTTCGCTTGGTCAAACCTCGTCCGATCGTCGCGCAAACCACCACAATCGCCACATCAGTCCCGCGCTGCGGCGAGGCGAAAATCTCCTGCCGAGAATGTTGCAGAACGGTTGGCACTCGGAAAGAAAACTGTTAGCTTCCTCCAATGCCGGTTCGATAACGAAACGGCGACAGACAACGAAGCGAGGATGCCCACAACGTCGCGAGCCCACAGAACGCACCACCTCTGTGACGAGCCCCGGCCCGCGGCGTCCCCGCCGGTAGACAACAGAGCGAGACGGCTGTCCTGTCTCCACAGGCTGTGGATAACTATGTGGACAGTTCGTCATCGTTCATTTGGCCGTCTCTGGATCGGCCTCGAGGGGGTACTCGTCATTGACAGCTGACCCCGATCCACCCTTCGTCGCCGTCTGGAACAACGTGGTTGCCGAACTCAACGGCGACACTGACATCGGCGAAACTCTCAACTCAGACTCCACCCTCCCGATCCTCACGCCTCAGCAAAGAGCCTGGTTAAAGCTAGTGCAGCCGCTTGTCATCACCGAAGGGTTTGCCCTGCTGTCGGTGCCGACGCCGTTTGTGCAAAACGAGATCGAACGTCACCTGCGTGGGCCGATCATCACCGCGCTGAGCCGTCAGCTCGGCCAGCGTGTCGAGCTGGGTGTCCGTATCGCCGCTCCGCCCTCCGACGAACCCGAAGAGGGCCTCAACGGGTTCGCGGCCACCCCCGCCGGCACAGAACCCGACGAAGTCGACGAGGACTCCGAGGCCCTCGCGAGTGCCGAGGAAAGCTGGCCTACTTACTTCTCCAACCGGCAGCAGAACAACCCTGTCGGCGAGCCAACCGCGGTCAATCTGAACCGGCGGTACACCTTCGACACCTTCGTCATCGGCGCCTCCAACAGATTCGCCCACGCCGCCACGCTCGCGATTGCTGAGGCACCCGCCCGGGCCTACAACCCGCTCTTCATCTGGGGCGAATCCGGCCTCGGCAAGACACACCTTTTGCACGCCGCCGGCAATTACGCCCAACGGCTCTTTCCCGGCATGCGCGTCAAGTACGTCTCGACCGAAGAATTTACGAACGACTTCATTAACTCGCTGCGCGATGACCGCAAAGCATCCTTCAAACGCAGCTACCGCGACATCGATGTGCTGTTGGTCGACGACATCCAGTTCATCGAGGGCAAGGAAGGCATCCAGGAGGAGTTCTTCCACACGTTCAACACGCTGCACAACGCCAACAAGCAGATCGTCATCTCCTCTGACCGGCCACCCAAGCAGCTGGCCACACTCGAAGACCGACTGCGCACCCGGTTCGAGTGGGGACTCATCACCGACGTCCAGCCACCCGAACTCGAGACGCGCATCGCGATTCTGCGCAAGAAAGCACAGATGGACCGGCTCGACGTGCCGGGCGACGTGCTCGAGCTCATCGCCAGCAGCATCGAGCGCAACATCCGCGAACTCGAGGGCGCACTCATCCGCGTCACTGCGTTCGCATCGCTGAACAAAACACTGATCGACAAGTCCCTTGCCGAGATCGTGCTGCGCGACCTGATCGCCGACGCCGGCACCATGCAGATCAGCACGGCAGCGATCATGGCGACTACGGCGGAGTACTTCGAAACCACCGTCGAGGAGCTGCGGGGGCCGGGCAAGACACGCGCGCTGGCGCAGTCCCGCCAGATCGCCATGTATCTGTGCCGGGAACTCACCGATCTATCGCTACCCAAGATCGGTCAGGCGTTCGGCCGCGATCACACCACGGTGATGTACGCCGAGAAGAAGATCCGCGGAGAGATGGCCGAACGCCGGGAGGTGTTCGATCACGTGAAGGAACTCACCACTCGAATCCGCCAGCGCTCCAGGCGCTGACTGTTCTCTTCGACTCTGGCCGACGAACGCGCGTTTGTTGTACGCAGACATCGGGTAAACCGCGCCAACAACGGGCGCGCTTCGCGATCCGACAATAAAATTTTTCGAAAAACTTTGGCACCGCCGGCATCAACTGTCACATCGATGTGGTGTGGACGCCAGTGTGGACAACATGCGGCCAACCTTCGGATCAACCCGCGGTTCGTTCACAACACGGGCGAAGTCCACAATGCGCCCGCCCGCTGCGACCAACTGTCCACAATCCACTCACAACCCGACACACTTGCCACGCTGGGCCGACAGTGGTTTATCCCCAATGTCCACACCCCCTAATACTGTTGCTCGTATATCTCCTTGGGTTCTTCTTCGAAGAAGCCGCCTGGGGACACATCGAATAACTCGGCGCAGAGCCGCTTTGCGACGCTTGATGTCACCCCGATCGATTAGCTTTCAAGTTGAGCCGGAAAGCTCTACGGTGGTTCATCGCAGCCGTTACGGTCGTTGTACGCATCGGGGAGACGCGTACAGAGACACCGAGAAACCGCTGGTTAGACCTTGTTGTGGTGTGGATCGAAGGGACGCTATGGACGTGGCGACGACAACAGTTGGTCTCACCGATTTGAAGTTCCGGCTTGTACGCGAAGACTTCGCCGACGCCGTCGCCTGGGTTGCGAGGAGTTTGCCAACTAGGCCGGCCGTGCCCGTCCTCGCCGGGGTGTTGCTGACCGGGTCTGACGAGGGCCTGACGATCTCCGGGTTCGACTACGAAGTGTCGGCCGAGGTGCAGGTAGCGGCCGAAATAGCTTCTCCGGGAAGCGTTTTGGTGTCCGGTCGGCTGTTGTCCGACATCACCCGGGCGTTGCCGGCCAAACCCGTCGACGTCAGCGTAGAAGGCACCCGGGTGTCATTGACCTGCGGTAGCGCCCGGTTCTCGCTGCCGACGATGGCGGTCGAGGACTATCCGGCGTTACCTGCCCTGCCTGAGGACACCGGTGTCATTTCGTCGGAGCTGTTCGCAGAAGCGATCGGCCAGGTTGCCGTCGCCGCCGGTCGCGACGACACGCTCCCGATGCTGACTGGCATCCGCGTCGAGATTTCCGGCGAGAAGGTGGTTTTGGCGGCCACCGACCGTTTCCGGCTCGCGGTACGCGAGCTGACCTGGTCGACGGAATCCGCCGACATCGAGGTCGCGGTGCTGGTGCCCGCCAAGACTTTGGCAGAAGCCGCGAAGGCCGGCGCCGACGGCGCAGACGTGCATCTGTCATTGGGTGCCGGCGCAGCGGTCGGCAAGGAGGGCCTGCTCGGTATTCGGAGTGACGCCAAGCGCAGCACAACCCGCTTGCTGGACGCCGAGTTCCCGAAGTTCCGTCAGCTGTTGCCTGCCGAGCACACAGCGATCTCGACCATCGGTGTTGCGGAGCTCACCGAGGCGATCAAGCGCGTGGCGCTCGTGGCGGACCGCGGTGCACAGGTGCGGATGGAATTCGCCGACGATGTGTTGCGGCTGTCCGCCGGCGCCGACGACGTCGGCCGCGCCGAAGAGGATCTTCACGTCGCCTTCTCGGGTGACCCGTTGACGATCGCGTTCAACCCGACGTACTTGACCGATGGGCTGGGTTCGTTGCATTCGGAGCAAGTGACGTTTGGTTTCACGACACCCAGCCGTCCCGCGGTGTTGCGCCCGGCGGGTGAGGATGATGGGAGTGTCGGTGCGACCGGCCCGTTCCCGGCCGCTCAAACTGATTATGTCTACCTGTTGATGCCGGTGCGGCTTCCGGGCTGACCGGCCCTATCGCCACGAAAGAGGCGCACACATGCAATTGGGTCTCGTTGGCCTGGGCAAAATGGGTTTCAACATGCGGGAACGCCTGCGTGAGGGCGGACATGAGGTGGTCGGGTACGACCCGCGGCCCGAGGTCACCGATGTGCCGACACTCGCGGCGCTCGCCGAAGCACTCACCGTACCGCGGGTGGTGTGGGTGATGGTGCCGTCCGGACGCGTTACCGACGAGACCATCACGGCACTTGCCGGCGAACTCGGTCACGGCGACTTGGTCATCGACGGCGGAAACTCGCGCTACACAGAAGACGGACCTCACGCAAAGTTGTTGGGCGACAAGGGCATCGCGTTCATCGATGCCGGTGTGTCGGGCGGCGTCTGGGGTTTGAAAGAAGGTTACGGCCTGATGGTCGGTGGCAGTGACGCTGACGTCGAACGAGCGATGCCGATCTTCGACGCGCTGCGTCCGCCGGGCGCAAAGGAAGACGGCTTCGTCCACGCCGGTCCGGTTGGGGCGGGACACTTCGCGAAGATGGTCCATAACGGAGTCGAATATGCGCTGATGACGGCGTATGGCGAAGGCTACGAGATCTTGGCCGCAGAAGATTTGATTCAGAGTCCGCAGGCCGTTTACCAGGCGTGGACCAACGGAACCGTGGTTCGGTCATGGCTGCAGCAGCTGCTGGCCAAGGCACTGAAAGAGGATCCGAAGCTCGCGGAGATCACCGGCTACGCCGAGGATTCGGGTGAAGGCCGGTGGACGGTCGAGGAAGCGATCCGACTGCGCGTGCCAGTGCCTGGCATCGCGGCATCGCTGTTCGCGCGTTTCTTGTCGCGCCAGGACGAGTCGCCGACCATGAAGGCCGTCGCCGCTCTGCGCAACCAGTTCGGTGGCCACGCCGTCAAGCGAGTCAGCGAGTCCGGATAGGTTGCTGCGCACGCGAGGAGCAAGATAAAGTGCACGTCCGCCGCCTGGGATTGCAAGACTTCCGATCCTGGTCGCGGGCCGACCTGGATTTGGAACCTGGGCGGACGGTGTTTGTTGGTCCCAACGGCTTCGGTAAGACGAATCTCGTTGAAGCCCTTTGGTATTCATCGACCCTCGGCTCGCACCGCGTCGCGGCGGACGCACCGCTGATCCGGGCGGGTGCCGAGCGTGCGGTGATCTCGACGATCGTGGTGAACGACGGCCGCGAGCTCGCCGTCGACCTCGAAATCACGGCCGGCCGCGCCAACAAGGCGCGGCTGAACCGCTCCCCCGTCCGCTCGGCCCGCGAGGTGTTGGGGGTGCTGCGGGCGGTGCTGTTCGCGCCAGAGGACCTGGCGCTGGTACGCGGGGATCCCAGCGAACGCCGTCGCTACCTCGACGAACTGGCCACGACAAGACGACCGCGGATCGGCGCGGTGCGAGCGGACTACGACAAAGTGCTGCGGCAACGCGCCGCGCTGCTCAAAACTGCCGGCGCCGCCCGCCATCGCGGCGACCGCAGTGTGCTCGACACCCTCGACGTGTGGGACGGACACCTCGCCGCGCACGGAGCCCAACTGATCGCGGCACGCGTCGACCTGGTTAACCAGCTCGCCCCAGAGATGGAGAAGGCCTACCAGTTGCTGGCTCCGTCGTCACGGCCGGCGGCCATCCAGTACCGCAGCGCAATCGACGTGGTCGAGAACGAGGCCGCTGCGGGAAATGACAGCGCCGAGCTGTTCGAGGCGGCGCTGCTCGATGCGCTGGCGCGGCGGCGCGACGCCGAACTCGAGCGAGGGGTGTGCCTGGTGGGTCCGCACCGCGACGACCTTGAGTTGCGGCTCGGTGATCAGGTTGCGAAAGGCTTTGCCAGCCACGGGGAATCGTGGTCCATGGCGTTGGCGCTGCGGCTGGCCGCATACGAGCTGCTGCGGGTGGAGGGTGGCGACCCGGTACTGCTGCTCGACGATGTGTTCGCCGAACTCGACAATGCTCGGCGCAAGGCGCTGGCAACTGTCGCCGCCGACGCGGAACAGGTTCTGGTCACCGCCGCGGTGTACGACGACATCCCCTCCGATTGGGATGCACGGCGAATCGACATCATCATGCGCGACGAAGACGCAGGCACGGTTTCGATGGTGCAGCCATGACACCCCGAGACGGGGACGACCGCAATGCGGATCGCATTGCGCGAGGAGTCGAGCCGGTGACCGACGAGGACGACACCGAAACCGGGCCGCCGGCCCACTTAGCCGGGCTGGCCGGGATGGACCTGGTGCGACGGACGCTCGAGGAGGCACGCGGCGCCGCGCGGATACAGGGCAAGGATGTCGGCCGTGGTCGCAATTCACCGGGCCGCCGCCGCGTGGCCGGCACCAGCCGACGTCGCTGGTCGGGTCCGGGTCCGGACTCGCGGGACCCGCAGCTGCTCGGGTCGGCGACGCGCGACGTGGCTCGCAACCGCGGCTGGTCGGGGCGGGTTGCCGAGGGTTCGGTGTTCGGCCGGTGGTCAAGGGTGGTCGGTGAGCAGATCGCTGCCCACGCCATGCCGGCGTCGCTAAACGACGGTGTGCTCACCGTGTCCGCCGAATCGACGGCATGGGCCACGCAGTTGCGGATGGTGCAGGCGCAACTGTTAGCCAAGATCGCGACGGCGGTCGGGGACGGGGTGGTGACCTCGTTGAAGATCGTCGGTCCGCTGGCCCCGTCATGGCGCAAAGGGAGGTATCACATCGCCGGCCGCGGGCCGCGCGACACGTACGGATGAGCCGGTTGGCTGAGAGCCGCCAGAAGGCCGCGATCTTAGTTCTCAAGCGTCTTGACGCACCTCGGATCGAAAAATTCCACAGACGGCGCGAATAGGTGTGTAGAAACGCCGCCTCAGAATCGGTCCTGTCGCGATCTGACGGTAGACTGTTTTCATGACTTGCCGACGGTAGTGACTACCGTCTGAGCCCCACCCCCATCAGAAAGTAGGGAAGCTTCCGCCCGTGGCTGCTGCGAAGAAGAAAGCCGAGAAGAAGTACGGCGCCGACGCCATCACCGTTCTCGAAGGTCTGGAAGCCGTCCGCAAACGTCCGGGTATGTATATCGGCTCCACCGGCGAGCGCGGTCTGCACCACCTTGTGTGGGAGGTCGTCGACAACGCGGTTGACGAGGCGATGGCCGGATACGCGACGAAGGTCGATGTGCGAATCCTCGAGGACGGTGGCGTCGAGGTTCGTGACGACGGCCGCGGCATCCCGGTCGAGATGCACGCAAGCGGTGCGCCGACCGTCGACGTCGTGATGACCCAGCTGCACGCCGGCGGCAAGTTCGGCGGCGAGAACAGCGGCTACAACGTCAGTGGCGGTCTGCACGGTGTGGGCGTCTCCGTGGTGAATGCGCTGTCCACCCGGCTCGAAGTCGACATCTCCCGGGACGGCCACGAGTGGTTCCAGTCCTACGACCACGCGATGCCGGGCACCCTCAAGGAGGGCGACCCGACGAAGAAGACGGGCACCACAGTCAGATACTGGGCCGACCCCAACATCTTCGAAACCACTTACTACGACTTCGAGACGGTGGCACGGCGGCTGCAGGAGATGGCCTTTCTCAACAAGGGCCTGACCATCACGCTCGCCGATGAGCGGGTGACCGCCGAGGAAGTGGTCGACGAGGTCGTCAGCGACACGGCCGAAGCGCCGAAGTCCGCGGAGGAGAAGGCCGCGGAAGCTAAAGGGCCACACAGGGTGAAGAACCGCACGTTCCACTACCCCGGCGGCCTGGTCGACTACGTGAAGCACATCAACCGGACCAAGACGCCGATCCATCAGAGCATCGTCGACTTCTCCGGCAAGGGTGAGGGCCATGAGGTCGAGATCGCGATGCAGTGGAACGCCGGCTACTCGGAGTCGGTGCACACCTTCGCG
>Ga0207688_10001826_pt1 | contig 11352 bp, 5 predicted proteins | sample KBSMiscanthusM4_FD_184296 | JGI IMG/M metagenome (GOLD analysis project Ga0207688, IMG submission 184296) | Miscanthus rhizosphere microbial communities from Kellogg Biological Station, Michigan, USA - M4 (SPAdes) (version 2) | ecosystem: Host-associated > Plants > Roots > Rhizosphere ...
CGGGTTTCGTCGATGCAGGAGCCGAGGAGTTGGCCGCGCTGCCGCCGGAACGTCTGCTGGCCGACTGGCGCGAGACCCGGGATCGTCTGCACGATGAACTGCTGGCCGTCGCCGACGGCCGCAAGCTGCCGTGGTTCGGTCCGCCGATGAGCGCCGCCTCGATGGCCACCGCGCGGCTGATGGAGACCTGGGCCCACGGTCTGGATGTCGCCGACACGCTCGGGGTGAAGCGATCCGCGACGGCTCGGCTGCGTTCGATCGCACACATCGGCGTGCGCACCCGCGACTTCGCGTTCTCCATCAACGGGCTCACTCCCCCGGCGGAGCCGTTCCGCGTGGAGTTGCGTGCGCCCGACAGCTCGGTCTGGGAGTGGGGTCCCGCCGACGCCGAGCAGCGCGTCACGGGGGCGGCCGAGGACTTCTGCATGCTGGTCACGCAGCGACGGCCGCGGGCGGACTTGGATGTGCATCCCGTCGGTACCGACGCCGAGAAGTGGCTCGGCATTGCGCAGGCGTTCGCGGGTCCGCCGGGGCCAGGTCGTTAGCGAATTCCGCTAGGCCCGCCGAATTTTTGCCGCACCATTGTCCTAACGCTTCTCGGAGCGGGGGACACATGGACTTCTATGCGGTGCTCGACGAGGTGGTAGAGCTTCTCCGGAGCCGCGGTCGGGTGTCCTATCGCGCGCTGAAGGAACACCTAGGCCTGGATGACGAGCGCTTGGACGCACTGCGGGCCGAGTTGTTGTACGCGCACGCTGACGCCGTCAGCGAGGTCGGGCAAGGGCTGGTATGGACCGCCGGACACCACGGCGAACGGCGACAGCTGACCATGTTCTTCTGCGACCTCGTCGAATCAACGACACTGGCCAGTCAGTTCGATCCCGAAGAATGGCGCGCGATCGTAGGCGCCTACTACGACACATGCGCCAAGGTGATCGCCCGCTTCGACGGTCACATCGCGCAATATCTTGGCGACGGCTTGCTGGTCTATTTCGGTTATCCCCGCGCCCACGAAGATGACGCACAGCGCGCGGTCCGCGCGGGGCTCGGCATCATCGAGGCGGTCGGGCAGCTCAACGCGGTCCTGTCTGAAACGCATGATGTTTCGCTGGCCGTTCGGCTGGGGTGCCATACCGGGCTGGTGGTGATCGGTGACGAAGTGGGTGGGACCGGTACCGACGATATGGTGCTCGGCGACACACCCAACATCGCGGCCCGACTGCAGGGCGTGGCTGAGCCAAACACATTGGTTATCGGAGCGTTGACGCACCACCTCCTAGGCGCCCTCTTCGCGTATCAGCCGTTGGGCACCCCGTCACTCAAGGGTGTCGCCGCGCCGCTGGAGGTCTACCGGGTGCTCTACGAAAGCACCGCGCGCACCCGCCTGGAAGCGCTCGCGAGCACCGGGCTCACCCCGCTGGTAGGGCGGGACAGCGAGCTGCAGCAGCTCCAGAAGGTTTGGGGTCAAGTTGTCGACGGCCATGGGCAGGTCGTGATGGTCACGGGTGAGGCGGGGATCGGCAAATCCCGGTTGGTGAAGTCATTGACCGAACACGCCTCTGCCGAGCAGGCGTGGTTCACGCATTGCCAATGTTCGCCGTACTACCAGCACACCGCGTTCTACCCGCTGATCGATCTGCTCGAGCGAATCGTTCTGCGTTTCGAGCGTCAGGATTCGCTGGCGCAGAAGCTGACCAAGCTGGAGGGCTTCTTGGTCCAGACCGGCCTACCGTTGGCAGAGTCCGTCCCTCTCTTCGCCTCGCTGCTCTCCATTCCGCTTGGCGGCGAATACGACTCGCCAGACATGCCTGCCGAACAGCAGAAGCAGCAGACGATGCGGGCGATGATGACCATCCCATTCCGCAGAGCAGAGAAGCAACCGGTGATGCTCATCGTGGAGGATCTGCACTGGATCGACCCGACCACGCTGGAGTACCTGAACATGTTGGTCGAAGTGATCCACACCGCACCTATCCTTGCTGTGTTCACCTGCCGCCCCGAGTTCCAGCGGCCATGGACTGACAACCTCAACGTTATGACGCTGGAGATCAACCGCTTGCCGAGCGATGCCGCTGCCGAGTTGACTCGGCAAGTGGCGCAAGGCAAGTCGCTACCCGCAGAAGTCGCGGCAGAAGTGGTGTCCAAGACCGACGGTGTTCCGTTGTTCATCGAGGAACTCACCAAGATGCTGCTTGAATCGGGGCTACTCGAGGAGCGTCAGGATCGCTATGCGCTGACCGGCCCTCTACCGCCACTGGCCATTCCTAACACGCTGCAGGACTCACTGATGGCACGCCTGGACCGAATGGCACCGGTGAAGGGTCTGGCACAACTGGGAGCGACGCTGGGGCGTGGGTTCAGTTATCCACTGCTACAGGCGGTTTCGCCGTGGGACGACGACACTCTGCGACAGGGTCTCGAGCAACTCGTCGCAGCCGAGTTCTTGTACGAAGAGGGGACACCGCCCCAGTCGACCTACCGGTTCAAGCACGCCCTGATCCAGGACGCGGCTTACCAGTCACTGCTGAAGAGCACGCGCCAGCAACATCATCAACGCATCGCCAGCACACTGGAATCAGAGTTTTCGGAGACCGCCGCAACCCAACCTGAGCTACTGGCACATCACTACACCGAAGCCGGCTTGACCGAACAGGCCATACCCTATTGGGAGGCGGCCGGGCGGCGTGCGTTGCAGCGCTTTGCCAACCAGGAAGCGTCGAACCACGCAACGCGTGGCCTGGAATTGCTTGCCACACTGCCCGAGACGCCCCACCGCGCCAAGCAAGAGCTATCCCTACAACTTGTCTTGGGTCCCTCGTTGAGTTTCGTCGGAGGCCCTCAGTCCGTCGAGCACATCTACGCTCGCGCCCGGGAGTTGGCGCGCGAAGTAGGCGGCACGCCGGAGCTATTCCCTGCGCTATCTGGTCTGGCCTACGCACAGATTGTGCGGGGGCGCCTGCGCGAGGCAAGGACCTTAGCGGAAGAGTTCCTGGAGCTGGCCGCGCCACAACAAGATTCCCTCGTGTTGGCGGCGGGAAATTCTATGGTGGCCTACGCCGCGTGGTGGCAGGGCGATTTCATCGACGTGCGCGACCACAGTCGACAGGGCCTGGGGCTATACAACCCCGACCAGCACCGCGCAGGCATCTCGGCGTACAACCAGAATCCCGGGATCATCTGCGGATACTTGACCGCGCTCTCCAACTGGGTGCTTGGTTACCCGACTCAGGCGAGCCTGGCCATGGAACAGACTCTGGCGCACGCGAAGGAACTCCAGCATCCCTACAGCGTCGGCCTAACACTTCTGTTCTCCGCCCAACTGTTTCAACTGCGTCGCGAGCCTGGACCCGCGCTGGCGTGCGCGGAAGAGGGGCTAGCGGTATCTGCCGAACACGGACTTCATGCGGTGGAGCTGTGGTGCCTGCTGCCCCGCGGATGGGCCGCCGTGCAGAGGGGGGACGTGGCCGCAGGTGTAGCCGACATCCGCGAAGCGATGGACCGCCGTCGCGCGATCGGAATCGGCGCGGTTTGGCCCTGGTTCTTGGCCCTGTTGGCCGACGCACAGGGCTCAATCGGCCAATTCGAGGACGCGTTTCGGGCATTGGAGGAGGCGCTGCAGTGGGCCCGGCAGAACGACGAACGCCTCTACGTGACCGAGGTGCATCGGATCAAAGGGGAGCTGCTACTTCAGCAGGCGACGCCGGATGCAGCCCAGGCAGAACGCTGTTTCGAGGAAGCCCTCGCGCTGGCGCGCCGCGGACAGGCCAAGTCTTGGGAGCTGCGTGCGGCCATCAGCATGAGCCGCATGTGGCTCGATGCCGGCAGGATTGACGACGCTCGCGCTCTGCTCGCGCCCATCTACGGCTGGTTCACCGAGGGCTTCGACACCGCTGACTTGAAAGACGCAAAGGCGCTCCTGAAGCAGCTGTCATGACAGCTCGGAGGCGGCGTCGGCCTTGCCGTCGCCATCGGAGTCGGCTAGCTTGACGTCCCACCGGCCGTCGCCATCGGTGTCGACGTACGCCGAGTCGCCGGACAGTGCGCGGTCGGCCAGACCGTTGCCGTCGGTGTCCGCCAACCGGTCGTCGCTCTGCCCGTCGCCATCCAGATCCACCAGCGGTCCGCCCGTGTGTTCAACCCCGTCCAGGCCGAGCCACCGCAATTGCCCCGCCCGGTCGACGCTGACCGCCCAGGTGCCGGTGCCGTCGTCGGTGAACAACGCCTCTGGATGGCCATCGTTGTCGAGATCCAACGCCGCGTGGTCGGCCAGGCCGTCGCCGTCCATGTCGGCCATCGCGTCGTCGAGCAGACCGTCGCCGTCGAAATCGAGCCCGACGGCGTCCAGAGAGCCGTCGGCGTCCACATCGGTATCGGGGTCGGCGGTCCACATGGCCGCCGAGCCGTCCGCATCGCCAAGGCAGTAGTCCATGGCGTATCAGACGTCGCCGGGCTCCCGCGAGTTCCACCACTTCGTCAACTCGTCGACGGCCTCGTCGTGCGGGAGCGGCCCGCGGTCGAGCCGAAGCTCCTTGAGATACCGCCAAGCCTCCCCCACCTGGGGACCGGCCGGGATACCGAGGATCTTCATGATCTCGTTGCCGTCGAGATCCGGTCGCACCCGTGCGAGGTCCTCCTTCGCAGCCAGTTCCTCGATGCGGTGCTCGAGGTCGTCGTAGTTGGCCTGCAGCCTGGCCGCGCGGCGCTTGTTGCGGGTGGTGCAATCGGCGCGCACCAGTTTGTGCAGCCTCGACAACAGCGGCCCGGCGTCGGTGACATACCGGCGCACCGCGGAGTCGGTCCACCTGCCGTCCCCGTACCCGTGGAACCGCAGATGCAAGTACACCAGTTGCGACACGTCGTCGATCATCTGCTTGGAGTAGCGCAGTGCCCGCATTCGCTTGCGGACCATCTTGGCGCCCACGACCTCGTGGTGATGAAAGCTCACCCCGCCGTCGGGCTCGTGCTTGCGGGTGGCCGGCTTGCCGATGTCGTGCAGCAGCGCTGCCCACCGCAGCACCAGATCGGGCCCGTCGTCCTCCAGCCCGATCGCCTGGCGGAGCACCGTCAGCGAATGCCAGTAGACATCCTTGTGCTGATGGTGTTCATCGATGGCCATCCGCATCGCGCCGACCTCCGGCAGCACCACCTCGCCGAGGCCGGTCCGCACCATCAGATCGATGCCCACGACCGGGTCCGCGCCCAACAGCAGCTTGTCCAATTCGGCGGCGACCCGCTCGGCGGTGATGCGGCCCAGTTGCGGTGCCATCTCCAGCAGCGCAGTCAGCACCCGCGGCGCGACCGTGAACTCGAGCTGCGAGACGAACCGCGCCGCACGCAGCATTCGCAGCGGATCGTCGCCGAACGACACCTCCGGCGCCGACGGAGTGTCCAGGACTTTGGCGCGCAGCGCCGCCAAACCGCCTAGGGGATCGAGGAATTCGCCGGGGCCGTCGGGGGTGATGCGCACGGCCATCGCGTTTACGGAGAAGTCGCGCCGCACAAGATCGTCCCGGAGGTGGTCGCCGAATCGCACCTCCGGATTGCGGGACACCTGATCGTAGGTATCGGCGCGGAAGGTGGTGATCTCCAGCCGGTGGCCGTCCTTGCCGACGCCAACCGTGCCGAATTCGATGCCGGTATCCCACAACGCGTCGGCCCACGACCGCAGCAGTTTCTGCATCTGCTCGGGCCGCGCGTCGGTGGTGAAATCCAGGTCATTGCCCAGGCGGCCGAGCAGCGCGTCGCGCACGCTGCCACCGACGAGGTACAGCTGGTGGCTCGCGTCAGCGAATATCCGGCCGAGTTCACCCAGCACCGCGCCGTGCAGGTTCAGCGCAACCTGCGCGGAGGCCAGCAGTTCGGCATCAGCAGCAGAATTGGGCACGTTCGATGAGCTTAATGTGCAACGGGTGAGTCACGACCGGTGAGTGCGGCGGGATCGAATGATCGCGGCAGCTACTATCGCTTGGGTGTCGGACGGCGAGCAGGCCAAACCACGACGGCGCCGGGGAAGGCGCCGCGGCCGACGCGCTGCAGGGCCGCCCGAATCCACCGAGCACCTCAACAACGCCGCCGTGGGCGGCGCGAACTACGGGGCGGTGCAATCCGACAAACACCAGCCAAGCGGTCAGAACAAGCCGCAGAAGTCCCGCCAACGCCGGCCCGCCGATCGCCTGCGCACGGTGCATGAAACGTCAGCGGGCGGCCTGGTGATCGACGGCATCGATGGGCCCAAGGAGACTCAGGTCGCCGCGCTGATCGGGCGCATCGACCGGCGCGGCCGGATGCTGTGGTCGCTGCCCAAGGGCCATATTGAACTCGGTGAAACCGCTGAACAAACCGCGATCCGTGAGGTCGCGGAGGAGACCGGAATCCAGGGCAGTGTGCTGGCCGCACTCGGCAGCATCGACTACTGGTTCGTCACTGAGGGCCGTCGCGTGCACAAGACCGTGCACCACTATTTAATGCGGTTCCTCGGCGGCGAGCTCTCCGACGAAGACGTCGAAGTCAGTGAGGTGGCGTGGGTGCCTCTCAGGGAGTTGCCGTCGCGGCTGGCCTACGCCGATGAACGCAGGCTGGCCGAGGTCGCCGGTGAGCTGATCGACAAGCTGCATGCGGACGGGCCCGCCGCACTGCCGCCGCTGCCGCGGACCTCGCCGCGTCGGCGCGCCCAGACACACTCGCACACCCGCAACCGTCGTCCCGACGAACAGACTTCTCGCCGGACGAACGGGTGCGGACAAGGGCCGTGAGGACGGCCTCGGTGCTTGCGCGTCTGTTCGTCGCCCTCGCGCTGCTGACGATCTTCGCCGCTCCAGCGGCTGTCCCCCCCGCCGCGGCGGGCGAACCGGGGGCGGTGCCCTTCCTTCAGGTGCGCATCGACAGCATCACCCCCGAGGTGGTGACCACCACCAGCGAGCCGACCGTCACCGTCACCGGATCGATACTCAACGTCGGCGATCGGCCGGTCCACGACGTGATGGTTCGCCTCGAACACGCTGCGGCCGTGACTTCGTCTGCCGGCCTGCGCACCAATCTCACCGGAAACGTCGACCAATACGAGCCCGTCGCCGACTTCATCACTGTTGCGCCGGAATTGCTTCGCGGACAAGATGTTCCATTCAACCTTAACTATCCACTGCGGTCGGCGGAGTTGTCGTCGCTGCACATCGACAAGCCCGGGGTTTACCCGGTCATGGTCAACGTCAACGGCACCCCCGACTACGGCGCCCCCGCCCGCCTCGACGACGCCCGCTTCCTGCTGCCGGTGCTCGGTGTGCCGCCCGAGCCCGCGGCAGACTCCGCCGCCGACACGCTGACGGTGGTGGTGCCACCCGACACCTCCAAACCCGTTCGGCTCACCATGCTGTGGCCGCTGGCGGACCGGCCACGGTTGGCTGCGGGCGCGCCAGGTGGCACCACACCGGTGCGGTTGATCGACGACGACCTCGCGACCTCGCTGGCGCCCGGCGGCCGGCTGGACACCCTGCTGTCCGCGGTCGACTTCGCGACCAGCCCGCCGGTCGACCCCGGCGGTGAGGTGCGCAACGCGATGTGTCTCGCCGTCGACCCCGATCTGCTGGTCACCGTCAACGCGATGGCGGGCGGCTACGTCGTCAACGACGCGCCCGATGCAGGGCCGTCCACACCGACACATCCGGGCGCGGGCCAGGACGTGGCGGTCGGCTGGCTCAATCGGCTCAAGGCGCTGGCGCAGCGGATGTGCGTGGCGCCGACGACGTATTCGCAGGCCGACCTCGACGCGCTGCAGCGGGTCGGCGACCCGGGCCTCAGCGCGATCGCCACCAAGGCTGCCGCCGACATCGTCGATCAGATCCTGGGGGTCCAGTCGACCAGAGGCGCCACGCTCGTCGGCGACGGACCGCTGACCGGTCCCGCGGTTGAGCTGCTGTCGGCGCAGGGTCCGACGGTCGCGATCGGCGCCGCGAATGTCGCCGCAGAAGACTCCGCCACCGGCGAACCGGCGACGGCCGACGTCCAGCCGGTGCGGTACACGCCACACCTGGTGGCCGCGCCGTTCGACCCGACGGTCGGTGCCGCGCTGGCGGGGGCGGGCACCGAACCTGCGTCACCGTCGTACCTGGACCCGTCGCTGGACATCCCGGTCAATCACGATTCCCGGATTGCCCGCCGCCAGGACGCGTTGGCCTCGCTGCTGTGGCGCGGCCTGAACACCGACACCGAGCCGCGCACCCAGATCCTGGCGCCGCCGCTGGTCTGGAGCCTGCAAGCCGACGACGCGCAGGCGATCCTCACCGCCGTGGCGTCCACCATTCATTCTGGGCTGGCCGTGGCGCGGCCGCTGCCCGCGGTGATCGCCGAGACCAACGCCCTGCCCGCGCAGGATCTGGCCCCGCCGCCCGACGGCTCGATAGGCGATCCGCGCGGCCGCTTCGACGACGGCGTCGTCTCCGGCATCGCGGCGGTGACCGGCCGGCTGTGGGGCCTGACGTCGGCGCTGACCACCGACGAGCGGACGGGCCTGACCGGACCGCAGTACACCGCGCCCCTCCGCGAGGACATGCTGCGCGCGCTGAGCCAGTCGGTACCGCCGGACGCCCGCAACGGCCTGGCCCAGCAGCGGCTGACGACCGTCGGCCGCACCGTCGACGACCTGTTCGGCGCGGTCACCATCGTCAATCCCGGCGGTTCCTACACGCTGGCCACCGAACACAGCCCACTGCCCCTCGCGCTGCGCAACGACCTTCCGGTGCCGATCCGGGTCCGGCTGCAGATCGACGCCCCGCCGGGGATGTCGGTCACCGAGATGGGTGAGATCCAGCTGCCGCCGGGCTATCTGCCGCTGAAGGTGCCGATCGAGGTGCACTTCACGCAGCGGGTCGCCGTCGATGTCGCCCTGCGCACGGCCGACGGCCTGCCGCTAGGCGAACCGGTGCGACTCTCGGTGCACTCAAACGCCTACGGCAAGGTGCTGTTCTTCATCACGCTCTCGGCGGGCGCGGTGCTGGTCCTGCTCGCCGGGCGACGGCTATGGCACAGGTTCCGCGGTCAGCCTGACCGCGCCGATCTGGACCGGCCGGACCCGATCGATGTCGCGATCGCCTACGCCAAGGACACCGACGAGCCGCCGCGCGCCATGAGCCGGTCTGCCGGCGGGAAAGGTCGCGCCGGTTCAACCGGCGGTGAACGATGACGACCGCGGGCGGGCCGCGTCCGCCTCAGCCACCGCCGTACAACAGGGTCCCACCGCGCCGCTACCCACCCCGCGCGACCGCGCAGGCGTTCCCACGGAGCGGCCGCACGCCCCCGCAACGGCTGCCCCGGGGGCCCGCACCGCGGCGGCGGGCCGGGCGCCCGGAACTGTCCGACGCGGCGGTGGTGTCCCGGTCGTGGGGCATGGCGTTGGCGACTCTGGTCAGCCGGATCACCGGCTTCACCCGCATCGTGCTGCTGGCCGCCATCCTCGGCGCCGCGCTGTCGTCGGCGTTCTCGGTGGCCAACCAGCTGCCCAACCTGATCGCTGCCCTGGTGCTCGAGGCGACGTTCACCGCGATCTTCGTTCCTGTGCTGGCGCGGGCCGAGCGCGACGACCCCGATGGCGGCACCGCGTTCGTGCGGCGGCTGGTCACGCTGACCACCGCCCTGCTCGTGGTGGTCACGCTGCTGTCGGTGGCCGCCGCTCCCCTGCTGGTTCGGCTCATGCTCGGCAGTGACCCGTTAGTCAACCGGTCGCTGACCACCGCGTTCGCCTATCTGCTTCTGCCCCAGGTGTTGTTCTACGGTCTGTCGTCAGTGTTCATGGCGATCCTGAACACCCGCAACGTCTTTGGCCCGCCGGCATGGGCGCCCGTGGTGAACAACATCGTGGCGATCGCAACGCTGGGACTGTATGTGCTTGTACCGGGCGAGCTTTCGATCGACCCCGTCGAGATGGGCAATGCCAAGCTGCTCGTGCTCGGCATCGGCACGACGCTCGGTGTGTTCGCACAGACGGCAGTGCTGCTGGTGGCCATCCGCCAGGAGCGGGTCAGCTTGCGTCCGTTGTGGGGCATCGACGACCGGCTCAAGAAGTTCGGCACCATGGCGGCGGCCATGGTGCTGTACGTGTTGATCAGCCAGATCGGTCTGATCGTCGGTAACCAGATCGCCAGTGAGGCAGCGGCTTCCGGCCCGGCGATCTACAACTACACCTGGCTGGTGCTGATGCTGCCGTTCGGCATGATCGGCGTGACGGTACTGACGGTGGTGATGCCGCGGCTGAGCCGCAACGCCGCGGCCAACGACATCCCGGCCGTGCTCGCCGATCTGTCGCTGTCCACCCGGCTGACGATGGTGACGCTGATTCCGATCGTCGCGATGATGACCGTCGGTGGTCCCGCGATCGGCAGCGCGCTGTTCGCCTACGGCAACTTCGGTGCGGTCGACGCAGGCTATCTCGGCATGGCGATCACGCTGTCCGCCTTCACGTTGATCCCGTATGCCCTTGTGCTGCTTCAGCTTCGGGTGTTCTACGCCCGCGAGCAGCCGTGGACGCCGATCCTGCTGATCGTCGTGATCACGACGGTGAAGATCGCGGCGTCGCTGGCCGCGCCCTACCTGACCGACGACCGGGAGATGGTGGCCGGCTATCTGGGTCTGGCCAACGGTCTTGGCTTTCTCGCAGGCGCCACGGTCGGCTACTTCCTGCTGCGCGCCAGCTTGAATCCCCTTGGCGGGCGGCTCATCAGCCTTCAGGTGGTGCGCACCATCCTGGTGACGATCACCGCATCGCTGATCGCGGGCCTCATCGCCCACGTTGTCGATCAGCTTCTGGGGCTCGCGGCGCTGACCCGCAATTGGGGCGGCGCCGGTTCCCTGCTGCGGCTGCTCGTGCTCGGCCTGATCATGGTGCCGATCATCGCGTGGGTCATGGTGGCCGCACGGGTACCCGACGCGCTGGCCGCCCTGGCCGTCGTGCGGCGCCGTCTCGGCAGGCGCCCGACAGTAGCCGCACCGCCGACCGCCCCGCCCGACCGGCCACGGCCGGGCCGCCCCCTCACGTACTCTGATCAGAGGAATTCGTTCGCGTCACGCCATCGTCAATTCCCGGCGACGGCCCGGCGGGGGCCTCCGGCCGGGGTTGCCGGGGACTGGATGAGTAAGGGACCAGCGGTGACCGACGACCAATCGACCGGCGCCGCAGCGGGCCCTGACGGCACCGCCACGACCAAGATTCCGCGCCCGTCGGCCGACGACTTCGAGCCCGATGTGCCGGCCGACGACGTCCGCCATGACGCGGCCGAGCCCCGGCAGACAGCACCGTTTCCTGGGCCCGCCAACGGAACCGCGACGATGCCGGTCTCCGGCCGGCCGCCCGCCGACTATGGCGGC
>Ga0207688_10001827_pt1 | contig 11350 bp, 9 predicted proteins | sample KBSMiscanthusM4_FD_184296 | JGI IMG/M metagenome (GOLD analysis project Ga0207688, IMG submission 184296) | Miscanthus rhizosphere microbial communities from Kellogg Biological Station, Michigan, USA - M4 (SPAdes) (version 2) | ecosystem: Host-associated > Plants > Roots > Rhizosphere ...
ACCCTCTAACATGCTTCTGTCCCCATGCAGACCACTGTCTGGTCCTGGCCAGACAACTCCCATAAAACGCGCTATCTCCTTGTCGGCACATGGATGCAAGTGACCACGGTTCTTGCAGCCTTGCCAGCACTACTGGTACTTGTTTCGTTCAAAGCAGAAGAAGCATTTAGAGATGTTTGCGGAAATCATCCTCGGGATTCTGATGACGGTCGTGACCATCAGCCTCGGCATCGTCATCGAGGCGGCGTTTCGCCGCACAGGACAGGTCGCGCGCACCGTCGCCTTCAATACCATGTGCGCCGTGCTGCTCGGCATCTGGGCACGCGTCCTTCAGCCATTCGCTGCCGCGGAGGGCGCCTTCCTCCAGCATCATCTTGGTATCACGCCGATTCCACTGCCCGAGCACGGCTGGCTCGTTTTGTTTTCCGCGACGGTTGTCATGCTTGCGGAAGACCTGATTTTTTATTGGGTCCATCGCGCGCAGCATCAGTATGAGTGCCTGTGGGCGATGCACTCCTTCCATCATAGCGACGACGATCTGAACGTCACTTCGTCGTCCCGTCATTACTGGATCGAGAAACCGTTCTGGATGTTTGTCTTCTATGTTCCGCTCGGGCTCGTCTTCCGGATCTCCCCTGACGTGGCGACCGTGTACGGATTCATGTTCATGTTCTTCGCGATGTTTCCGCACATGAACATCCGCCTTGAATTGGGCCCATTTACGCGCATAATACTTGGGCCACAACTGCATCGAATCCACCACTCGGTGTCCCGGGAGCACTTCAACACCAATTTCGCCGGGGCGTTCCCGGTCTGGGACTTGATATTCGGTACATATCGGGCGCCGAATCGTGGTGAGTTTCCAGCGACAGGCGTGCCCGAAATGGTTAGCCGTCCAAGTCCGCTGCACGCGCTGCTGTGGCCGATGTTCAAGTCAGTCAATCAGGAGGATGCGTAGCCGATCTACGCGCACCCGACGAGACCCGCTGAAATATTGCGCGCGGTTCATTAGGCCGGGTCCTGCCTTGGACCCGGCGGATCAGATTTAGCGGCGCTGTGCCTTGTTCTGCGCGTCGAATAGTGCCACTCGGGCAGGATCCAACGCTCGGCCAGCCTCAACCTTCGGTCCGAAGATCATCAACTCCGCGCTCGCCCCATCCTTGAACGCCGGCCATGCCGGAAGACCCTGGCCGTTGGGGTCGCCGGTTTTCGCGAAATTCACCCAGTAGTTCGTCATCGTTTCAGCGAGGGCGCGATCTGCCGCGGTCCACGCGGGTGTGGCGTTGTTCAGGGTGTACGGGATTTCCGCTGTGTGAATGGCTCCGCGGCTCGGCTGCCCGGCGGCTGCAGGCGGCTCGTGCGTGAAGTAGAAGAGATACGCTTTTCCTTTTCGCGCCCGCGCAGCGGCCCACGAGCGCACGCTCCAGGCGACCTCATCGCGGAATGCCGCCAACTGCGACGCATTCGACTCGGCGTCGGATCCCGTGGGGTACAGCTTCAGGAAGGTATCCGACTGCGCACCGAAGCGCTCACGCACCGCCGCCGTAAACTCCTGCGCATTGCCTTTGGGCACGCCAAAGAATGGAAAGCCTCCCTCGTCGCGGTTCGACCCGACCAGCACGTCGACGTCGTTGCTCTTGCCATCGGTGATCAGCGTCGAGACGTCGTCGGTGAGATACCAGCCATCGACGATGGGACGGCCTCCCGCCAGGCCCTTCTGGATCTCCTCGGCCGACTTCAGGCGAAGGTCCGCAAGCGACGTGGCACCGAGCTTTTCGGCCGCCTGGCGCCCGGTCTGCTCCGCTTCTTCAAGCGTGGCCATGCGCTCGATGCGCACGGGCGCGCTCTGCGAGATGGCGCGCCGGAAAAGTCCCTTGGCCTGCGCCGACGCGACGACCGTCTGGATCAACGCGCCGCCGGCCGATTCGCCCATCAACGTGACACGTCCCGGGTCTCCGCCGAATGCCGCGATGTTCTTTTGCACCCACTGAAGCGCCGCAACGAGATCCATCATCCCGTAGTTGCCGGACGCCTTGTGGCCTGACTCTTTGGAGAGCTCGGGATGCGCGTAGAAGCCGAAGGGGCCAAGGCGATAGTTGTAGGTCACGAAGATCACGCCCTTGCGGGCGAGTTGTTCACCGTCGTATTGCGGGAGCGATCCCGATCCACCGGTGAAGGCCCCGCCGTACGACCAGACGATGACCGGCAGCTTGTCGGACGCGGCGTTCGCCGGCGTCCAGACGTTGAGATATAAACAGTCTTCGCTGATCGGCTGTGGTGGCGGGCCACCTTGCCTGCCTCCTCCCCCGCCGGCCTGCATGCAGCGTGCGCCGAATTGATCGGCCCTGCGAACGCCTTCCCACTTTGCGGGCGGTTGCGGAGCGCGCCAGCGGAGCGGACCGACCGGCGGCGCCGCGAACGGGATGCCCTTGAACACACGAATGGCATCGCTCGTTCCCGCCACCCCCGACACGAGCCCCGCGTCGGTCTTGACGGGTTCAGGAAGCGCCGCGATTGCCGATGTGGCGATCGTGAGCACATAGACTGCAATAAGAAGGCGAAGAGATCTCATCCCGTCCTCCACAGCGTAGGGCGGGTCTTGCTTTGTAGACCCGCCGGGGTCGAAAGAGCAGGACCCACCCGCCGGGTCCGAAGAACAGGACCCGGCCTACGGTAACAATTCCTACGGAAACAGTTTCAAATCCACTGCCTCGCCCATTGCCTTGTAACCGGCATCACCCGGGTGCAGGTGATCGCCGGAATCATAAGCTGGTAAGAACTTCGTCGGCGCCGCGGGATCGCGCGTCACCTGATCGAAGTCGATGACCGCATCGTACGCACCGCTCGTACGGATCCATTGATTGAGCGCCTGACGTTTGGTTTCGCCCTCAGCGGTCCAATACGCAGCTCCCTCGAACGGTGTCAGCGTCGCGCCATACACCTTCAATCCGCGGGCATGCGCTCGGGCGATAAGCTGTTTGTGCCCGGCAATCAGATCGTCCGCGCTCGGCGCCGGGTTGGCCCGAGCAAGGCCAATGTCGTTGATGCCTTCCATGATGATGACGTGCGTCACGCCCGTCTGCATCAGGACGTCGCGATCGAACCGCGCAAGAGCGCTGACGCCCGCGCCATCACCCAATACCTGGTTGCCGCCGATCCCGGCATTCAACACGGCAATCGGTTTCCCTTTACGTCCCGCGAGCCTTCGTGCGAGGTGATCCGGCCAACGGCTGTTCAGGTCACTCGTCGAGCGCGCACCATCGGTGATCGAGTCGCCGAACGTGACGACTGCTCCGGATCCCTGGTCGGAGGCCACTTCAACACGCGCGAGCAGGAACCATGCGCCCGCAGTTCGTTCGACGGTCATCGCGGCTTCGCCGGAATGGTTGCCCGCTGCCGACAGATAGTTCGTCTGCGAGGCGCCGTTGTGCGTCGTGACGGGTGATGGCCCTGTCCCTAACTCTCCTGGCAGAAACAGATCGACGACAAGATCGCTGACCGCCGGTACAGTGAGGCTCACTGCGTCGCTGACGATCGTTGCGCCAGGCACAATCCTTCCAGTGGGGCTGCCCCCGAACGTCAACGGTTTCACCGATGACGCTTTGACGAGCGCGTCGTGATCGCGAAGCGCGACATGAGCGGCGCCGATCTCGATCGGTGCTGTTCCGAAGGCGTTGCTCAGCACCACGCGCACGCGATCGCCGCCAACGCTGACGCGAACGATCTGCCTGACTGTCTGATTCGAGATCGTCACCGGCGGAAGTCCGCCTCGACCGCCCGCGGGAGGTGCTGGCGCCGCCGTGGCAGCCGGCGGACCCGAAGGAGGTACAGGCGCAGTGGCTGACGGCTGTGCGGCAGGTGCCGGCGCCGCAGGCGCCGGGCCACGACCGCCTTGCCCTTGAGCGCGCGCCACGAGCGCCGTGGCCCACGTAGCAACCCAGTGCGGGTCGCGGCCGCTCTGCGCGAAGGCGGGAACAGCTGTCGAGACGACAAGAGCGAGCGCAACGACGCGGGCGATAAGTCTCATCAAAGTCTCCAGGTCGTCGAGATTCTATACGAACGAACTATGATGAAGAGTCCATGGCAACTATCCTGCAACGTGTTCCGGTCGGTGACCGAGTTGGTATAGCGTTTTCGGGTGGGCTCGATACGAGCGCTGCCCTTCACTGGATGCGCGCGAAAGGCGCGATCCCTTTTGCGTATACAGCCAACCTGGGACAACCGGACGAACCGGACTACGAAGATATTCCTCGCAAGGCGCGTCTGTACGGCGCCGAGAAGGCACGTCTCATCGACTGCCGCGCGCAACTGGTCACCGAGGGCCTGGCGGCGCTTCAGTGCGGCGCATTTCACATATCAACCGCGGGCGTGCCGTACTTCAACACCACGCCCCTCGGCCGCGCCGTCACGGGGACGATGCTCGTCCTCGCGATGAAAGACGACGACGTCCACATCTGGGGCGATGGGAGCACCTACAAGGGCAACGACATCGAGCGCTTCTACCGCTACGGTCTGCTCGCCAATCCCGCGCTGCGCATTTACAAACCGTGGCTGGATCAGACCTTCATCGACGAGCTCGGCGGCCGCAAGGAGATGTCCGAATACATGCAGCGGGCTGGTCTCGCTTACCGCATGAGCACAGAGAAGGCTTATTCAACCGATTCCAACATCCTCGGCGCGACTCATGAGGCCAAGGATCTCGAACATCTCAACAGCGGAATCACCATCGTCGAACCAATCATGGGCGTCGCCTTCTGGCGCGAGGACGTGACGATCAAGCCCGAAAAGGTCACCGTGACGTTCGAAGAGGGTCTTCCCGTTTCATTGAACGGTCAGCGCTTCTCCGATCCGGTGCTGTTGATGGACGAGGCAAACCGCATTGGCGGCCGCCACGGCCTCGGCATGAGCGATCAGATCGAAAACCGCATCATCGAGGCAAAAAGTCGCGGCATCTACGAAGCGCCTGGTATGGCACTCCTCTTCGCCGCGTACGAACGCCTCGTCACCGGTATCCACAACGAGGACACGATCGAGCAGTATCGCGACAACGGGCGTCGGCTTGGACGCCTTCTCTATCAGGGTCGCTGGTTCGATTCGCAATCGATGATGGTGCGTACGTCTCAGACCTGGGTGGCGCGTGCTGTCACGGGAGAGGTCGACCTGGTCCTGCGCCGGGGCAACGACTACTCTATCCTCGACACCCGCAGCCCGAACCTGACCTACAAGCCAGAGCGGTTGACAATGGAAAAGGGCGAATCGGCCTTTACTCCGCAGGATCGCATCGGCCAGTTGACGATGCGAAATCTCGATATCGCCGATACGCGCGACAAGCTGATGACATACGCGCGTGCCGGCCTGCTGGCGCCGGGTGCCGGCACGTCGCTGCCGCACCTGCTCGAGGCGGAGTCCAAATCGAGCAAACATTGAGGGGTCAGCCCAGATCGAAGTGTTCGGCAGCGGCCGGCTCGCGGATACCCACGGCGGCGTGAGCCAACTGTTCGCCGCTCGCGCCGATGACCGGCTCGATGAACTGCCGATAGGCGTCTTCGTAGGCGCGCTCCATCAACTCGGAGAGATCCTGACGCCGGTCGGAGGCCTCGTCGTACGCGCCTGCAAAGTCGAACGGGCCGATGGCGTTATGGGTAGGCTGGATCGTATAGATCGAATCGAAGCGCGGCCCGATCGCTTCGAGGGTGTCACGCAGAGCGATCGATTCCGCCGCGGTCTGAAACTCGCCGAAGCGTCCGGCCAGATCGAGCCTCAGCGCTCGCAGGCGATGTGGCGCCGCCGTCGGCGCAACGGCGGTGACGACAATCAGCTGACGAACGCCTGCCTCCGCGACTTCCTCGAGCAGGCGCGCAATGGAACCTGGACGGTCGCACAAGCGGTGCGTCTCGCCACGCCAGAAACTGTCCGGCGTGAATGTCATCAGCTGGGGGTCACACAGCATTGCGGGTGTCAGCCCTGCCCCGATCACATCCATCACGTGTTCCCGCGCCACCCCAGCGAGGTCGAGGATTTCCGATCTGCGATCACGTCCCGGCCGCGGCGCCAGGAAAGCCTGCTTGTAGGGCTCCGCGAGGAGCGCGGCGACGACGTCGCGACGCGCATCGAGATCGGTCGTCACGACGACGAGCTCGCGAAAACCTGGTTGCCCGAGGTTTTCACTCAGCACTTCCGCGTAGCGCCGCCCTAACGCGGCCAGCGGCGGCCGGGCCGTTGGTGCGGCCCCGCGAATCAATTCCCACAGCGCGTCCACGAACCGTTCGCGCGCGCCCTGTGCATCGAAGGGGGCGGCAACGATTCGCCACCACCAACGTCGCTCGGCCCGTCGCGATCCAGTCGTACGTCCCGCACGCAAACCACCAATGAAGAGGACGAGGACGATTGCAGTGAGGGCAATGACCGCCAATCGCGGTACCGCGGTCGGCAGGTGCTGTGCGTCAAACGCCATTTGCAACCAGCCCGAGTAGCCGGATACCAGCGAGCGCCCGACCTCGGCCTGGAGCATCTCAAACAGGAAGCCAACCAGATAGACGAGCAAGCCGATGAGCAACACGAAAACCGGAGCCAGAAGGATCGTGCCGCCGAGGAGGCCGATCCAGGCCGCGATGCGTAACGGCAGGCGCCAGCTGTACAGATTCTTGACGGCCCGCGATCGCCAGATTCCCTCGGGGTCCCACAGCCGTGACGCGCCATCGATGGCGGTCATCGCCGCGCCACCAGCCCCGACCCCCTGTCCGGCGATCACATCGACCTTGACGCCGGCCTCCTGCATCGCGCGCAGCACCCCGGCATGATAGGCGCCGTGAGCGCCGGTGCCCGTCAGGACGAGGGCGGTACGGCGTGAGGGGGAATACGGCTGCACGTTACCGATTACTCCACAGCTCGCTTGTGTCGAGGCCGTACCAACACAAGCGAGTCCTTGGGTTACTCATCGTGGATCGTGGTCAGTTTGATGAGCTCGAAGTTTCGTTTGCCGCTTGGCGTAGTGACGTCGATCTCGTCGCCTTCTTCCTTGTTCAGGATCGCGCGTCCAATCGGCGACGAGGTCGAGATGAGCCCCTTCTCAACGTCAGCTTCTTCCGGCATGACCAACTGGTAGATGACGTTCTCTCCGGTCGAGGAGCGAAGCTCCACAGTCGAGCCGAAGCCGGCGCGGCCCCTCGGGATGCGGTCGAGATTCATCAGCGCAATCTCCCCCGCCCGCCGCTTCAGCATGGCGATTCGCGCGTTGACGATCTCCTGGCGCTCTTTCGCGGCCTTGTACTCGGCGTTCTCGCGCAGGTCGCCCAGCTCACGGGCGCGCTGAATTTCCTTCGGCAGATCGATCTTCAACTCGCGCTCGAGCACCGCGATTTCCTCGTTGAATCGCTTGAGAATCCTGTCTTTCATCGTTGAAATCAGACTGTAGCACAGGGCGAAGGTGCGAGGGTGCGAAGGGACGAGGGTTGCGAAGGTGCGATGGGGCGAAGGTGCGATGGGACGAGGGTGCGATGGGACGAGGGTGCGCCGTGCGACGGTCGCGCCATCACTAGTGTCACAATGAACGCTTCCCGTATGCGCGCCATCACGAGCCGACAAAATCCCGTCGTCGCGCGTTTCCGCGCGCTCGCCGAGAGCGCCGACCCGACTGGCGCGCGTCTGCTGCTCGACGGCGTTCATCTGGTCCGCGACGCGCAGGAATCCGGGCACGCGTTCGAGATCGCCGCGATCTCCGCCTCTCGACTCGCGTCCGACAGCGAGGAGGCCCTGATCGCGCGCTCGCTCCGGCGCGCAGGGGTGGATGTCATCGAAGCGCCCGACTCGGTATTCGCGGCGATGAGTCCGGTTCGCACTCCCTCCGGCCTCGTGGCCATCGCAAGCCGTCATCCCACATCGGCCAGCGAAATGTGCGGCCTTCCGGATGCGTTCGTGCTCGTGGCCATCGACGTGCAGGATCCCGGCAACATTGGCGCACTGATCAGGACGGCGGAAGCGGGCGGCATGACCGGCATGTTCGCCAGCGGCGCCTCCGCAAATCCGTTCTCGTGGAAAGCCGTTCGCGGAAGTATGGGCAGCGCGTTGCGGTTACCTGTGGTCGGTGGCATGACGAACGCGTTGGCGATGACGTGCCTGCGAAACGGTGGCATTCGTAGCATCGCGGCTGTGCCGCGTGGCGGTCAGGATCCGGATGCCATCGACTGGCGCGGCAAGGTAGCGCTGATCCTCGGGGGTGAGGGCGCCGGCGTTCCCGACGAGGTCATCCGGCAAAGCGACCTCCTGGTCTCCATTCCCATGGCGGCTCGCGTCGAGTCCTTGAACGTCGCGGCGGCCGGTGCGATTCTCGTTTATGCCGGGCGACGTCAACGGGGACGATAACGTTTGGAGTGCAGCAGTTGAGCGAACTCGAAGGATCGCTATTCGCAGACGAGGACGACGAGCGGGCGACGCGGGAGCTGCGTACGTCCGGACCCGCGGCGGGGACGCCACTGGCCGAGCGCATCCGTCCGCGAACGCTCGACGAGATCGTCGGTCAGGACGAGATCCTCGGACCTGGCAAACCGTTGCGCGAGGCGATCGAGCGCGACCTGCTGCAGTCCATCATCCTCTGGGGGCCTCCGGGCACGGGCAAGACGACGCTCGCCCGTATCATCGCCGAGTTGACGGAAGCGCATTTCGTTCCGTTCAGCGCGGTGCTGGCCGGCATCAAAGAGATCAAAGAGGTCATGGCCGCAGCGCAGGATCGGCGACGCCGCGCCGGCCGTCGCACCATTGTCTTCGTCGACGAGATTCATCGCTTCAACAAGGCACAGCAGGACGCATTTCTGCCCCGCGTCGAAGCCGGCGACATCGTGCTGATTGGCGCGACGACGGAGAACCCATCGTTCGAGGTCAACGCGGCGCTGCTCTCCCGCTCGAAGGTCTTCGTGCTGCAGCCGCTGACCGTCGACGCGGTCGAACAGATCCTGCGTCGCGCCGTCGCCGATCGCGAGCGCGGATTGGGTGCGATGGGACTCAATATCTCGGGCGAAGCGCTCGCGGCGATCGCCCGCTTCGCGAATGGCGATGCGCGATCAGCCCTCAACCTGCTCGAGTTCGCCGCCGCGTCGGCACCGATGGATCCCGAGACATGCGTGCGGCAGCTCGACATGCCGCAGCTCGAGCAGTCGATTCAGCGTCGCGCGCTGCTCTACGACAAGGGTGGCGAAGAGCACTACAACCTGATCTCAGCGCTCCACAAGTCGATGCGCAACAGCGATCCGGACGCCGCCGTCTACTGGGTCGCGCGCATGCTGGAGGCCGGAGAAGATCCGCTTTACATCGCCCGTCGTCTCATCCGCTTCGCGTCGGAGGACATCGGCAATGCCGATCCTCAGGCGCTGACCATTGCGGTGGCGGCAAAGGACGCCGCGCATTTCATCGGCATGCCCGAAGGCAACACGGCACTGGCGCAGGCAGCCATCTACCTCGCCACCGCCCCCAAGAGCAATGCCGTCTACACCGCGTACAATGCGGCGGCGGCTGATGCACACACAGAGGCCGCCGAGCCGGTGCCCTTGCATCTGCGCAACGCGCCCACCAGGCTCATGAAACAACTCGACTACGGCAAGGGGTATCAGTACGCGCACGATGACCCGGATGCCGTGACCGGAATGGAATGCCTGCCGCCCTCGTTGGCCGACAAGACTTACTATCGGCCCACGGATCGCGGGTTCGAAAAAGAGATCAAGAGACGGCTCGAGGCTTGGGAGCAGTACAAGCAAGGTCAAAGGTCAAAAGTCAAAGGTCAAAAGTAAGGGCAAAGGCACTAGGTGGCAGGTACTAGGTGGCAGGTACTAGGTGGCAGGTACTGGGTAGCAGGTGCTAGATGCTAAGTGCTGGATGAAAGGTAAGGGCATGTATCGAATCGTCGTTGGTGTTGTGATCGCAATCGTGAGTGTTTCGACCCTTGCGGCGCAGACGGCTATCCCCACTCGCGAAGGACGCGGCGGTCAGGCCGGTCAGGGCGGCCAGGGACGCCGTGGTGGCGGACCCGCTCCTGAGATCAATCTGCCGTCGGCTCCTGTTGCGACGCCCCTGCCCACGATCTCGGCCGAAATCACCGGGCCCGGGCCGATTTTCGAATCGCTGATGGAGTTGAAGACCGGCGACGACATGGCGCACTTCAAGTACGAGGCGCACGAGTACTTTGTGTCGGGAACTGCCAATGGCCAGCCCTACACCACGCGCATCGTGATACGGCGGCCGGCGGACGCGGCGAAGTTCAGCGGCCTCGTGCTGGCCGAGTCGATGCACCCGAGTGGCAACGCATGGATGTTTCATTTCACGCACACCTACTCGATGACCACGGGCCACATCGGCCTCGACATCCTGACGAGCACCAGCGTCCCGTTCGCCGAGTTCAACCCGGAGCGCTACAAGAGCCTTCGCGTCGGCCAGGGACAAGCGCCAGAGATCCTGGCGCAGGTTGGCGCGCTGATGAAATCCAGGCAGCAGGGCAATCCGCTCGCGACACTCCCCGTGCGCAAGATGGTCCTGGCCGGAACGTCGGCATCGGCCGCGGCTCTCATCAACTACCTTCCCGCTCATATGGTCTTGCGTCTGGCCGACATGAAGCCCATTTACGACGGCTTCCTGCCCACCAGCACCGGCGCCAACATTCGACAGATCGACGTGCCGATGATCCAGGTGCCGACGATGACGGAGGTGATGAGCGGAACGGCTACCCCGCGTCAGGATGGCGATGAACCAGGTAATCAGTTCCGCGTTTATGAGTTCCCGGGCATGGCGCACATCGACTCGCGCGACGCGGCGGCCTACTACCCGAATCCGTGCAAGCTTCCCATCAGCCGATTCCCGCTCGCCGCCTACATGTCGGTGGCTCTCAATCACCTGTGGCAGTGGGTCGACAAGGGCACGGTGCCGCCCAGGGCGGACCGCATCCTCGTCGACCGCAACGTGGCCAATGACGGATCGCTGATGGCTCTCGACGAGCATGGCAACGCTCGCGGCGGCATCAGGAACGTCTACGTCGACGTGCCGGTCAAGAAGTACGGCGTCCGCAACGAGGGTGCCGTGCCGCCGATTCAGAATGCGCACCCCTTCGTCGCCGTGCGCGGCGAAGCGGCGCAGAACCAGCTCTGCGGTCTGGCTGGATACGAGATGGCGTTCTCGCAGGCCGACCTGAAAAACCTCTACAAGGACAAGAAGGACTACATGCGCCGCGTCGAGAAAAGCCTGGACGAGGCCACGAAGCAGGGATGGTTCCTGCCCGTCTATAGAAGCGTCGTTCTCGCTGATGCAGCGGCGGTCGAGTTCTAGCGCCTGTATTCGGCGCTCAGTCTCACTACCTTTTGCTCGCGAGTGA
>Ga0207688_10001829_pt1 | contig 11343 bp, 10 predicted proteins | sample KBSMiscanthusM4_FD_184296 | JGI IMG/M metagenome (GOLD analysis project Ga0207688, IMG submission 184296) | Miscanthus rhizosphere microbial communities from Kellogg Biological Station, Michigan, USA - M4 (SPAdes) (version 2) | ecosystem: Host-associated > Plants > Roots > Rhizosphere ...
CCGGCGTTGGATTGGACATCGACGAGCAAGGGATTTTTCGCGACACCCTGCGGCTTCTAAAGGTAAAGCGCGTGGTGCATTGCATTCAACCGCATTTCCACTTGCCTGCGCCGGAAAAAAAATTCGATCTTATCACCAGTTATCTCACTTGCTTCCACCGCCTCGAACGTCTGCGTGACGGAAATTGGCGTACCTGGTCGGCGGCGGAATGGCAATTCTTCATCGATGACGTTCGTGCCCATCAATTAGCTGAGGGCGGAATGCTGCTTCTCGAATTTCACCCGCAGAAAAACGGCGAGCTCTATCCCGCCGATGTTCGCGAATTATTCCTGAAAAACCGCGCCCGCATTTTTCGCTCAAAAGTCTTCCTGAAATAACCCGGCCGGTCTTGCTCCTTGTAATGTGAGCAATGATCGCGGCCCTTCTGTGCACGACCAAATTCAGCTCGACCGGGATTAAACCAATTGTGCCTGGAGGAAAAAGCGCTACGTGCGCGAACCAGCAACACTCTGCAGGAGCGATGGGATCAGCGCGGCCAAGCCCTGCTGGTGATCCGCCGTCGGATCGACTTTGCCGGTTGGTGTTAGTTTGTCGACCACCTTGGGCAGAAATTCAGCCAAGAGATTCGAGGCTTGCGCAGGATCAATTCCCATTTTTGCCGCAAGCGCCTGCACTTGTTGGGAACCGAGCGCCTTTTGAATTTGATCGCTCGAGATGGACTGGTTTTCGCCCATGCCGACCCAGGAGGCAAAAACGCCGCCACAGCCGCTTTGCGAAAACTTATTGGCCAAACCCTGCAATCCCCCGCTCTGCGCCAGGAGACCGCCGAGAATTCCTATGAGCGGATTCGCTTCGCCAGAAGCATCCGTTTTTCCGCTCGCTGCACCGAGTATTGAATCGAGAAGTCCCATAGTTTTATTGTCCTCTTAATTGTTGTTGGATGTTCGTCTTTTAGAAAAACGTATCCGAGGAACGCGCGCGGTGAAAGCGATATTTCCGTGAGGAACCCGCCTCTAGTTTAAAAGCTCGCGTCCACGCCGCGAGCTAGCTGTGCTACTCTTTCGGACATGAATCCGGATAAGCTATTCGATTACCTCGACGGCAAACTTCCCGATCACGAACGACAAGCGTTGGAGGAGCGATTAATGAGTGATGCGAGCGTGCGCCGTGAATTCGACGTTGCCCGGCGCATTCACGCCGGCATGCGCGAGAATCAAAGTGACCGGCCGGAAATTCTCAGTGAGATGTCGGAAGAAACGGCCGCGCGCGGGCGTCGCATGGCGCGACAAGTTGGGCTGGCTTTTATCGTGCTGGTAGCGATGAACGTGTTGCTTGGTCTGGTTTACATCGCTCATCACGAAAGCAAAAACCCGAATCGGCAATTGCTGGACAAACAGGCGCGCGAGGATCTCCGACAATCTCTCGAAAAAACGGCCGCCGCTACTCTGACCCCGCCACCGCTTGGGGTTAGCGAATGGCAAATTACGACGGAGCAAGGACAAACCAATTCCGTTGCAGATGGAATAGTGACGGCCGCGAAAAAGTTCCTGGGCGCCGGGACTAAAGGCGTTCCGAATGACGGAGAAATCCAGGTGCTGGTGGAGATTCCGGCGAACAAAGCAGCTGAATTTAAGAGCGCTCTCACCCCACTCCCCGGAGTAAAGGAAGTGAACGGCGACGTAGCGACGACAAATTCCACGGAAAGAATTTCGATAATCCTGCAGCTGACGGAAGCGAAATGATCGTCGTCACTTTCGCGCTGCCGACAGAAAGCAGCGCGTTTATTCGCTTCCTAAAAAATGTCAGGCACGATGGGGCAGTAGTACGCGGCAACGTGGAGCATCGAACCTCGGACATCTGCGTCGTGCACACCGGGGTCGGCGCGGCAAAATGCGAAGAGCGTCTCGGCAATTTCTTGCGGGCGGAAACGCCGGAATTGTTAATCGCGAGCGGATTTTGCGGTGGGACAACTGATGAACTGCATCCGGGCGATCTCGTGATTGCGGATGATGCATCTGATTTGTCTCGGAAAGCGCGCGCGATTTTACCCGGCGCCGTTGTTGGCAAAATTCATTCGGCGGATCGGATCGTTGATCCTGCGGTGGACCGATACGAGATCGGGCGCGAACACGGCGCCATCGCGATCGACATGGAAACGAAAACGATTACGCGTCTCTGCGCGGACAGATCAATTCCGGTGCTGGCATTGCGCGTAATAAGCGATTCCCCCGCCGCACCCTTTCCCGCTCCGCCAAACGTGCTTTTTGATATGGAAGCGCAGCGGACAAAATTTACCGCTTTAGTCGCATACCTTGCTCGCGATCCGGCGTCTGCAGTTCGGCTGGCGCAATTCTCGCAGCAAATCACGCGCGCAAAAACGAAATTGGCAGACGCGCTTTGCGCGGTCATTCATGCGTTGTAGCTGCCGCCGTCACCGGCGGCAGAAATATTTTTGAAGCCTGTGCCGCTGGAGACAGCGGCAGCTACAACAATTCGGCGGTCATAGACCACCGCTACAGTTGAGGATTTGCCGGCTCAACGTGCACGAGGACGTCGGCGATGCGCGGATTTGTGGCGCGGATCGCATCTTTCACCCTGTGCGCTAACTCGTGGCCTTCGTGGACGGAAATGCTGCCATTCACCAGCACGTGAAGATCGACGTAATAGGAGACCCCCATTTTGCGCACGAAACATTTATCGAGATCGATTACGCCGGGGACGGAACGCGCAGCGCCTCGAATATTATCACTAATTTCACCACGCGGCGCGGTATCAAGAATTTCGCGCAGCGCCGGGCCGAGTAGCCGCGCCCCTGTGGTAGCGATAACGGCACAGGCGAACAGGGCCGCGTAATCATCCGCGCGTTGCCATTTTTCGCCGCCGACAAGCGCGATGGAAATTCCGACAGCTGCCGCCATTGAAATAATGGCATCGGCGCGATGATGCCAGGCATCGGTAGTGATCGCGGTGCTATCAATGGCGCGGCCGAGTCGGCTGACGGAGCGAAAGAGCGATCCCTTGACTATGACGGCGATGATGAGGACGAAGAGAGTAAATGGCGCCGGCCCGTGATGCGGTAGAAAAATTTCGCGAACGCTCGCAACCGCCAGAGCAGCGGCGGCCACGAGAACGCCAAGAGCGACAACCACAGCAGCGAGCGGTTCTGCTTTGCCGTGGCCATACGGATGAGTGGCATCGGGCGGACGCGCGGCGAATCGTAGCCCGCCCCAGATAACGATCGAGCCCGCGGCGTCGAGCGCCGATTCAATGCCATCAGCGATGAGCGCGTAAGCATTTCCAAAAACGCCGGCCGCGATTTTGATGAAGGCAAAGGCTACATTGACGGCGAGGCCGACGAGAGCCAGGCGGGCGCCGGCTTGCAGATTGCTCGCTGCAGTGCCAGCGGTAGGATGAGCGTTCATGCGCAAGGAAACGATTAACGTAGCGGTCTATTCAACGCACGGAAATCCTGCAGATGTCTTGCGTATCGAATCTCAGCCGTGGCCAACGCCGGGAGCCGACGAAGTGGTCGTGGAAATGCAAGCCGCCCCGATCAATCCGGCGGACTTGAATGCAATTGAAGGGAAATATCCGGGGAAACGGGAAGTCCCGGCTGTTCCGGGCTTCGAAGGCTCGGGAATCGTGTCCGAGCTTGGAGAGAACGTTAGCAAGCTAACAATCGGTTCACTGGTGATCTTACCGCACGACCTCGGAACATGGCGTGAAGCCTGCGCAGTTAGGGCAGAGCAAGTGGTGATTGTTCCGTCGCAAGTCGATCCCGTCCAGGCGGCAATGTTGAAGATTAATCCGCTGACGGCATGGCGACTCTTGCACGGATACGTGGAACTGAAGACTGGCGATTGGGTGATTCAAAACGCTGCCAATTCGGCGGCGGGCCGCGCGGTCATTCAAATCGCGCATGCACTTGGGTACAAAACCGTGAACGTGGTCCGGCGTGAAGAATTAATCGATGAGTTGCGCGCCGATGGTGGCGACCTTGTTCTAATCGACAGCGAAAATCTTCGCGATGAAGTGAAAAACGCTACCGGCGGCGCACCGATTCATTTGGGATTGAACGCGGTCGGTGGCGACAGCGCGCTGCGGCTGATGAACTGTCTCGCCGCCAGCGGCACGCTCGTAACTTTCGGCGCGATGAGTTTGCAGCCGCTGAAAATCCCGAACGGCCTGCTTATTTTCAAGGATCTGCGTTTCCGCGGAATTTGGATTAACAAATGGTACGACAACGCCACGCCCGCAGAGCGAATGGCCGCGTTCAATCCTATTTTCGAAATGGCCGGGCGCGGTTTGCTGCAAACGAAAGTCGAGAAATCATACCCGCTGAACGAAATAAAGGCGGCGGTCGAACATGCCGCCCACGCGCCGCGCCGCGGCAAAATCATTTTCGAGTTTGGAACCCGTTAAAGACACGGAATGAGACAGAACCGCGAAGCCGTCACCAGGATACACTTTCATCTCGGGTAAGCGCCGTCTTGTCATTCGGAGCGCAGTCGAGGAATCTCTAATTTTTAACAGAGAGATAGTAAGAGATTTCTCGACTTTCGCTCGACATGACAAAGTAAAGGGCAGGCGGCTGATCGTTTTATTTTAGCTTCTTTCGAGTATTTCGTGGGCATGTTCTGTCTTGAATGACGACGCAAAAGGCAATCGTGGTTGGCGCGGGGATCAATGGAGTTGTTGCCGCGATTGAATTGCGAAAACGCGGACACGAAGTTGCGCTGGTTGATCCCGGCCCGTTACCGCATCCCCTCGCCGCTTCCACTGATATCAGTAAAGCCGTTCGCGCGGCCTACGGCGGAGACGAAGATTATACGGCGCTGGCCGAGCAGTCGCGCGAGATTTGGCGGCAGTGGAACGTGAAATTCGGCGTCGAATTGTATCACGAGATCGGGTTTCTTTTTATGCGCCAACGCCCGATACAGCCGGGCGATTTTGAATACGAAAGCTTCACTCTCCTCGAACAACGCGGGCATCGGGTGGAGCGGATCGGTTCCAGACAACTGCGCGAGCGTTATCCGGCCTGGAACTCGGAACGTTACCCGGATGGTTTTCTCGATTTGGAAGCCGGATATGCCGAAAGCGGACGGGTCGTTGCCGCATTAATCCAGTGGGCGAAATCGCTCGGTGTGGAATTGCGCGAAAATGCAAAGTTCCGCGATCTGGATGAAGCGGGCGATCGGATAAAAGGGATTGTTTTGGAAGATGGGGAAAAAATTGCCGCGGCTGCGGTTGTGATGGCCGTTGGCGCTTGGACACCGTACGCATTGCCATTCACGCGCAATTTTCTCCGCGCAAGCGGACAGCCGGTATTTCATCTCAAACCCAAACAACCCGAACTCTTCACTCCGGAATGTTTTCCGATTTTCGGCGCGGATATTTCGACTACTGGCTATTACGGTTTCCCGCTCAATCGCGACGGCGTGGTGAAAATCGCAAATCACGGGCCAGGACGCGAGATGTCGCCGGATTCTCCCGAGCGCGTCGTAACGAAAGAGGAGGAAAACCAAATGCGCCATTTTTTGTCCGACTCGTTTCCCGCGCTGGCGGATTCCCCAATTGTATTCACGCGCATCTGTTTCTATTGCGATACTCATGATGGAAATTTTTGGATCGCTCCCGATCCGGAGCGTCCCGGATTGACCATCGCGGCCGGCGACTGCGGCCATGGATTTAAGTTCGCGCCGGCGCTGGGTGGAATCATCGCCGACGCAGTCGAAGGCAAATCGAATCCAGTGCTGGGAAAATTTCGCTGGCGTCCGGAAGTGAAGTCGGGCGAGACGAAAGAAGCCGCGCGATTTCGCGGAAAACTCTAGCGGCGGAGCCGGACCGGCAATATCAATCGCCCCTGGCTTGAGATGCGGGTTCTTTCTTCGGCTGGCGTTTCAGAAGCGTGATTTGTTTGATCCGCGCCGAATCAGACGGGCTCCAGGTGGCGACATCGGGATCGTCTTTGAAAGCGTTGTGAACGATGCGCCGCTGATAGGAATTCATCGGCTCGAGCTGAAGCGAACGTCCGGTGATGCGCACTCGCTCAGCAAGTTCGCGAACCCGTTGGACGATTCGGTCTTCACGCATAGAACGGTAATGCTCGCAATCAACAATGACTTTTTGCGCATCCTTATTTTTCGCCTGCAATAATCGGTTTAGAAGAAATTGAATGGCGTCGAGCATTTCGCCGTCGCGACCAATCAGACGCCGGCTTTCCTCGGTGTAAATTTGCAAGGTCAGATTTCCGCCTTCGCTTTGCATTTCCGCGATTTCCACGACGAAACCGAGGTAGCCAAGCATGGTATCGAGTAACTCTTTCGGCGTCATCTTCGTTTTCGTTTCGGCCCCGCAACTTTCTCCAAGGTCGGCACCGGTTGTTTCCGATTCTGATACAGTTGCAGGACGCTGAAAAGGTTTTGCGCAGTGTAATACAGGGCGAGGGCAGCGGCAAAATTATAGCAAAACACGATAAAGATTATGGGCATGAACATCATCATCCGCTGCTGGGTGGGATCGCCACTCTTCGGCGTCAGGTGGGTCATCCAAAAACTGGTCGCCGCCATGATGAGTGGAAGAATATTGATGGGCCATCCGACGACGGGAAGATGCGCTACGGTATCGGGTTGAGAGAGATCGCGAATCCAGAGAAAGTGAGCACCCCGCAGTTCGACCGCCTGTCGCAACATGGTGAAGAGGCCGAAGAAGATCGGGATTTGGATCAGCATTGGTAAACAGCCACCTACCGGGTTGATCCCGTATTCTTTGTAAAGCTTCATCGTCTCCTGATTCATCCGCGTCGGATCGTCTTTATATTTCTCGCGTAGCTCCTGGATTTTGGGCGAGAGCGCCGACATGCGTCGCATCGAAGCCGTCGCTTTACTTTGCAGAGGCCAGAGCGACAGCTTTACAATTGTCGTTAGCGCGAGAATGGCAGCGGCATAGTTGCCAAGGAAACTGTGAAACGTGTTCAAGACGTTGAGCAACGCCTGGCAAATGATCTTGAAGATGCCGAATTCCATGACTTCGGCTTCGTTATGTTCGAGCTGGGCGAGCCGATGATAAAGTTTCGGGCCGAGATAGAGTTGGAAGTGTGCGTTGTAAGTTTGGCCGGCCTCCACGCGGAACCCCGGCAAGTGCATCGCGCCCTCCAAACCATAGTTCTTCTCTGCCGGATCGATCTCAAAGCGTTTTCCCCAAACCGCGTCCGCCTTCCCAGTCAAGGGAACCGCCAGAGTAGTGAAAAATTGATTACTCGCCGCCACCCACTCCGCAGCATTGACGCTCTGCGTGTAGTAGGGACGCGGCGGATGTTGCCCCATGCCGAAAAAGCCGCCGCCCCCGGCGAACCAACCGACATCAATCCCTTTAGTGTGGCCGCCAACCAACCACACCAAACGGGTATAGCTCGGGTAGTCGTTGCGGTGAATCCGCGCCGCTGAGCCATTCCCAAGAAAATAACCGGGATTCGCGTAGGGTGCCGCGCCGTTGTTTGTGAAATCGACATCCAATTTCACAACGAAATTATCCTTCTTCTCGTTAGTAGGCGGAAAGAAAAACTTCTTGCGAATCGTCACCTGCTCGGGCGCGACATACTCGAGTGCGACAGTGTCGGCTTCGCGGGCGATTTTGTATTCCGGCAAAGCCGGAGCGGCAGGATCGTCGACGATTGCGCCAATGGGAATTCGTGCGGGCGAGTTCAACGTTACACGTTCGCTTTTTCCTACCTCCGCAGGGTAATTGAGCAAAACTGCTTCGCTGATTCCGCCGCCCCGATTGGTAAGACGCAATTCGACGTCAGAGTTGCGGAGCGTTTCGGTTTTTTCTTCAAATTGCGCCGGCGTCGCGCTCGGACCTGGTGTCGTCGCAGTTCCCGCCTGTTGCACCGGTGTGGCAACGGCCGAGGGGGCTGACGTAGCAGGAATGCCACTCGCTAAAGGCGGAGCCGAAGGCGCCGTCGCAACGGCTGGCGGGGGCAAGGGTTGCCGCGCAATCCAAATTTCCCAGGCGATCAGCCCAAGAACGCAAAGAGTGATGGCGATCCAGGCGGTTCGATCCATAAATTAATTGCGCCTGCTTACTCGCAGACGCAGCTCCGCGCCAGTGAATCTGGCGCCGGCACCGGATCAAACCCGCTGCCACCCCACGGATGACATCGTAGCAGGCGCTTCATTCCGAGAAAGCTCCCGCGCCAGACGCCGTGCTCTTCGACCGCTCGCAAGAAATATTCGGAGCACGTGGGCGAAAAACGGCAGCCGGAATTCGCTCCGCCGAGGAACGAAAGCACCGGCGAGATCGTTATCTGATAACCGCGAATGAGAATGCGAACGAGCGTGCGCATCAGGGGGCAAGGATAGAAGCGCGCCGCGCCAGGCGCAACCACTCATCTTCCAAGGCGTGGGACGTCTCGCGCGCTGCTCGCGCCGACGCAATCGTCACCACCCAAACTCCGCCGCAGATTTCGTGTTGATGTTTGCGAAAAATCTCGCGCAAACGCCGGCGGGTGCGATTGCGGACGACGGCTCCTCCGACGCGTCGGGAAGTAATGAAGCCGGCGCGAACGAGCGCTTTTGGTTCGGCATTTTTCAAAACGCCGAGTGTAAGCGTTCCGCCACGGATGGAGGCGCCTTCTGTCCGAACGCGCTGGAATTCGGAATCCAGAGTGAGTCGGCGCGACTTCGGAAAACGAAGGCGTCTTTGCATAGGCGGGATTTTAATCTGCGCGACGGCGGTTGTCAGTGGTAGGGCAAGCACACCGCTGCCGAGGATGAACGGCAACGCGAGCGCTTGCCCAAAATCAGCGGCGTTTGTACAGCAAAAGTCTTCCCGGAGTTCACTCAGGGAAGACCTCGCAAAAAGCTTCGTTGATTACGGCGTGGCCGAAGCGGCCGGCGAAGACGTCGTGTTGATCGTCGTATTCGTCTCCGTCTTGCTTTCCGTGGCCGGCGAAGGATTCACCACTGTCGTATTGGTTTCTTTCTTCTCCCCAGCCGGCGGATTTACCGTCTCAGTTTTCTGTTCGCAAGCCGCGAGCAACGATGCGGCTCCAGCCAAAATGCAGATGTATTTCTTCATAAGTTGTAGATGGAAAACCCAATGTGGGTCATTTCATATTCGGGGCAAGGCGTCCTTTCGGCCTTACGCTGGGTGAATGTTCACCCGCCCAGCGAGCCCAGTGTCTCAGTGGAGAACGTTGGGGTGTAAGGCAGACCATGCGCCTCAGCCACGGCCTGAATGGTAAGTATTCCGTCGCGCGTGTTCACACCACCAAGCAGCGCCGGCTGTTTGTTGCATGCCCCTTCCAATCCGCGATCAGCGAGCAACTCGACGTAGCGGCCGGTAATATTCGTCAGCGCCTGGGTAGCGGTCCGCGCATAAGCAGCCGGCATGTTGGCCACGCAATAATGGGTGACGCCTTCCTCGACATAAACGGGATCGAGATGCGTCGTTGGCCGCGACGTTTCTGCGCAACCGCCCTGATCAATCGCAATGTCCACCACCACACTGCCCGGTTTCATTTTTCGCAACATCGCGCGTGTAATTAGCTTCGGCGCTTTCGCTCCTGGCACCAGGACCGCGCCGATGAGCAGATCGGTCGTCGCCATCAATTCGTGGAGATGTGCCTCGCTGGAATAGAGCGTGTTGGCGTTGTCCATGGTGATGTCGAGAAAACGCATCCGTTCGAGATCGACTTCGAGAATGGTCACGTCGGCGGCCAAACCGGTGGCCATGCGCGCAGCGTTCACACCGGCGGTGCCGCCACCGAGCACAACCACGCGTCCTGGCAAAACCCCCGGAACGCCGCCGAGCAAGACACCCGTGCCGCCATTGTGTTTTGCCAAATAATATGCGCCCATCACAACTGACATACGGCCCGCGATTTCGCTCATTGGTTCCAAAAGCGGAAGGCGATTCCCGATTTGAATCGTCTCGTAGGCAACGCCGGTCACGCCAGACGTCAGCAACGCTTCCGTCAAAGGTTTGCTCGCCGCCAAATGAAGATAGGTGAAAAGAATTTGTCCTCGACGCAACAACGGCCACTCCGCTGGCAACGGTTCCTTCACTTTTACGATCATGTCGGCGCGCTGAAAAATTTCCTCCGCCGATTCGACGATCTGCGCACCGGCTTTGACGTATTCCTCATCAGGATAACCGGTGCCGCCGCCGGCATTTTTTTGCACGAGTACGGTGTGGCCATGGCCAACCAGTGTTTGCGTGGTGGAAGGGAGCAAACCGACGCGTTGCTCTTGTTCTTTGATTTCCTTGGGAATGCCGATGGTCATGGCAGAGAGTGAATGGTGATACGTGATTTGTGAAGAGTGTAAAAGCTCAATCTGCGAAAAACTATTCGCAATTCCATTTCGGCAAGCTTGTCCGGCGCGATGGCGCATAGTGGTGTCATGCTGAGCCGCGCAAGACGGCGAAGGATCTGGCCAGCGGTGAGACGCTTCCTTTCTTGGATGATTGCTTGAGCACATGAGAGGTCCCTCGCCCCGCTCGGGATGACAAAAGAGGCAGCAGCCTCCTTTTGTTCAATCCAACGCGCTGCCTGTGATCAAATTTTTTCCGCCACAATTTCCACCACCAGTGGCGTAATCATCAGCGCATTCGGATTCTCTCCGGCACCAGCCAAATCCGCGCGCACTTTGTCAGCGAAGGTTTGATCGATCCGACCCATCTCAATCAAGCGCGGAAGATAAACTTCGATGAATGTCACCGGCCATTGCCACATGTAGTTAGTCGGACGCACAGAAAAGATATGTGGCGTAGCCGACCGAATAATAAACCCATTTTGCGAGAGCAACACCGGGAGATCAGCAGCGCCGTCCGGTTCTCCGCCCGACTCGCGCCACGTTGCGATCACGTGTTCGCGAAATTTTTCCTGACTCGGGATCGGTGGAAGAAAACGCCAGGTTCCATAGTGAGCATATTCGTGAAAGATAGAGATACCGTCTTTCGGCATCACATCGCCGAGTTTTTTGATCAACAACGCCTGATCGCTGACAAACGACAAGACCCAGCGGCACCAGGAGAAATCGTAATTGCCTTTCGGCAAATCGCCGGTCATCAGATCTAACTCATGAATCTTGACATTGCTTAGGCCGCGTCGGCGAAAGGACTCGCGCATCGCGGCAACAAATTTGTCGGAACGCTCCAGCGCCACGACTTCACCGGATGGTCCAACAATTTCGGCTAAATCGAGTGCGGCATAACCGGGCCCGGCTCCAAGATCAAGGACGCGCTTCCCGGTGGTAATGCCTGCCCTCTGCCAGCAGTCCAACACCACCGGACGCCAGACCCGGTGTTGCAGCCCGAGTCTGAGCAGCTCCTCATCATGGG
>Ga0207688_10001835_pt1 | contig 11333 bp, 12 predicted proteins | sample KBSMiscanthusM4_FD_184296 | JGI IMG/M metagenome (GOLD analysis project Ga0207688, IMG submission 184296) | Miscanthus rhizosphere microbial communities from Kellogg Biological Station, Michigan, USA - M4 (SPAdes) (version 2) | ecosystem: Host-associated > Plants > Roots > Rhizosphere ...
CGACACGCGGATTATGATTCCGCTGCTCTAACCAACTGAGCTACGCCGCCGCGCGGGCGAGAGTGTAGCAGGGCTTCCGCCGTTTCCTTGCGGTCGAATCATGTCCTCCGACCTCCTCTCTAGGATCGCCGCGTGATCCGGATACCACCTCAGCGGGGGGGTTGGCTCGAGGTCATCTGCGGGCCGATGTTCAGCGGGAAGAGCGAGGAGATGATCCGTCGACTTCGCCGCGCAGAGATCGCAGGGCAGCGCGTCGTCATCTTCAAGCCGCTGATCGACGACCGCTACGACGCGACCGACGTCGTCAGCCACGCCGGCGCCCGCATGCGGGCGGTGCCGATCGCTTCGGTGGCGGATATCGCAGCCGAGGCGCAGGGTTTCGACGTCGTCGGTATCGACGAGGCCCAGTTCCTCGGTGAGGGCATCGTCGTGACCGCGCTCGAACTCGCGGCCCGCGGAGTGCGTGTGGTCGTCGCCGGCCTCGACCAGGACTTCCGGCGGCTTTCCTTCGGGCCGATGCCCGAGCTTCTCGCGCATGCGGAGTTCGTCGACAAGCTCCAGGCCGTGTGTCATCGCTGCGGCGGCCCCGCAACGACGACTCAGCGGCTGGTGAACGGAGAGCCGGCCCCGTACTCCGGGGACACGGTCGTCGTCGGCGCGGCGGAGCAGTACGAGGCGCGCTGCCGCGGCTGCCACGAGCCCGGCGTCGGCGCCACACTCGCGGCCGCCTAGCGCCCCCTCACAGCGCTCATGCCGAGCGCGACGAGATAGACGCCCGCCGCGGTGAGGACGATCGTCCCACCGGGCGGCAGGTCGGCGTAGTACGAGATCGTCAGGCCCGCGATGGCGCACGCAAGACCGATACCCGTCGAGAGCACGAGGGTGGAGCGCATGCTCCAGGCGATCCGACCTGCCGCGCTCACCGGCAGGACCATCAGGGCCGCGACGAGGAGAATCCCGACGACCCGCATGGAGAGGGCGATCGTGACCGCGGCGAGAGCAGCGAGGGCGACGTTGAGCGCGCCGATCGGAAGCCCGGCGACGCGCGCCCCTTCCTCGTCGATGATGACCGCCGCGAATGCGCGATAGAGGAGGACGATCATCGCGATCCCGACCGCGCCGAGCACCGCGATGAGTACGAGGTCGCTCCGCGTGATGGTGAGGATCGACCCGAAGAGGTACTGGAAGAGATCGACGTTGAGCGCCCCCGCCTCCGCGACGAGCACGACCCCGAGCGCGATCCCTGTGTAGAAAACGATCGCGAGCGCCTGGTCGCCGGCGGCACCGCCGCGCGAGCGCAGGAGCTCGATCGCCACGCCTCCCAGTACGGCCGCGACGAGCGCCGTCAGGATCGGAGAGACGTCGAGCAGGATCCCGGCCGCGACCCCGGCGAACGCAACGTGTCCGATTCCGTCGCCGACGAGCGACTGACGACGCTGCACGAGGAAGAAGCCGACCGCCGGCGCGAGCACCCCCACGATCGCGCCTGCCGCGAGGGCGAGGCGCATGAACTCACTCTCGAACATGGACGTGCCCCGGGTCGTGCCACATGCCCGGCAGGTCGTGTGGCGCGCCGTCGAACACGATGGTCCGACGTACGAGGACGATCCTCTGGACGTGGTGCTCCACTGCGCCGAACTCGTGTGAGACGTAGACGATCGTGACGCCGAGTTCCCCGTGCAGGTCCGCGAGAAGCTCTGCGAGCGACTCCTGCGACTCCGCGTCGACGCCTGTCGTCGGCTCGTCGAGGACGAGGAGCGCGGGGCGAGCCGCGAGCGCCTTCGCGATGAAGGCGCGCTGCTGCATGCCGCCCGAGAGCGTGCGGAGCGGTGCGTCGGCCACGGCGGCGAGCCCCACGCGCTCGATCGCGTCCGCCACCAGCTGCCCGTCCTCCGGGGTACGCCGTCCGACGATGCGGCGCGGCATCACGCGCCCGGCCGCGACGACCTCGCGAACCGTCGTGGGTGCGTCGCCGCCGACGACCGAGCGCTGCGCGAGATAGCCGAGCGGACGTCGTCCCGAGTACCGGTGCGCCGGCTCGCCGAAGAGCAGCGCGGTGCCTGCCGTCGGCCTTTCGAGGCCCAACAGGATCCGCATGAGCGTCGTCTTCCCTCCGCCGTTCGGTCCCGCGACGGCCACGAACTCGCCCTCGCCGAGTCGGAGATTCACGTCCTCGAGCACCCGCTGACCCGGCCGGTAGCCGAACGAGACCCCCGCGAGCAGGACCGCTAGCGACACCCGAGCGCCTTCGTCAGAGCGTTCAGGTCGTCGAGCATCACCGACTCGTAGTCGGCACCCTCGTCGAGTCGCTCGGTGCTCAGGCCCTCGATAGGGTCGAGGGAGGAGACCTCGACGCCCGCTTCGCGGGCGACGGTCTCGGCGAGGCGACTCGACAGAAGCGGCTCGGCGAACACGACCGGCGCGCCGACGGCCTTCACCTCGTCCACGAGCCGCTCGACATCGCGCGGGGCGGGCTCGGACTCCGGCGAGACGCCGGTGAGCGCGAGCTGGGTGAGGCCGTAGCGCTTCGCGAGGTGCCCAAACGCAGCATGGTCGGTCACGAAGATCGACCGCCTGCAGTTCCGCAGCGCCACCCGGTACCGGCGATCGAGGTCGCGGAGCTCGGTCTCGACGCGACGCGCGGCGGCGGGCCGTCCGAGAGCACGACCGAGCTCGGCGACGACCCGCGAGAACCGCAGCGGGTCGAGCCAGACGTGTGGATCCACATCGTCGCCGCGGGCGTCGACCGATGGGCCGCCCCGATCCGCGACCGCGTCCTCGACGGCGGGCTGGAATCCGCCGGAGAGATACACGACGACGTCGGCGTCGCGGATCTCCTCCACGTCGCGAGGCGAGAGCTCGATGTCGTGCGGCTCCGCACCTGCAGGCGTCATGTTGACGACGCGATAGCCATCACCGGCGACCCGCTCCGCGGCCCAGGCAAGGGGATAGAACGACGCGACGATCGTGGGCCGTGCGTCCGACTCGCCGCGCGTGCAACCGGCCGCGACGAGCAACGGCGCGAGGAGAGCGAGGGCGAGGACGCGCACGGGGGCGACGGTAGCACGCAATGAGAACAGGTATCATTATCACCATGTCGTGGAGCACGACCGCACTCGACCGGCTGCGCGAGGCGAGCGGCCGGAGTGGCGGTGCGCGCCGGCGGGTCGTGGAGCTCCTCGGCGAGCAGAACTGCTGCCTCTCGGCGCAGGAGATCCACGACGAGGTGCGCGCTCGCGGCAGCAGCGTCGGGATCGCGAGCGTCTATCGCGCCCTCGAGGGCATGGACGCGCTGGGGCTCGTCCAGCGCATCGACCTCGGCGACGGCGTCGCGCGTTTCGAGCCCGCCCACGCGGGCGGCGATCATCACCATCACCTCGTCTGTGACGACTGCGGAAAGGTCGAGCCGTTCGAGGATCCCGGCCTCGAGTCGGCGATCGAGCGCGTCGCGGACGGACGCGGCTACACGGTTGCGGCGCACGAGGTGGTTCTCCGCGGAGCGTGCGAGGATTGCCGCCACGACGGTGCCTGACTCGAACCAGCGCACGACGCTCGCCGAGCTCCTCGCCCGGGCGCGGGACAGGCTCGCGAGGCTGGAGCCGCGCGAGGCCTTCGAAGCCCAGGCAGTAGGCGCGCTCCTCATCGATACGCGCTCGAACGACGAACGCGCCCGCGAGGGAGTGATCCCGGGCTCGCTACACGTCCCCCGCTCCGTGCTCGAATGGCGTCTCGATCCTGACACGGATCCGGCGTTTCACAACCCGCACATCGAGGGGCTCGACCAACGGCTCGTCCTCGTCTGCGCCCATGGAGAGTCGACGAGCCTCGCTGCAGCGACGCTGCAGGATCTCGGGTTCGAGGGCGCGACCGATCTCGTCGGTGGGTTCACGGCGTGGCGCGACGCCGGGCTCCCGGTCCGGCCCGCACCGAAGCTCGACCCACACGCCCTTCCCGGTATGGGCGATCCAGTGCCGTCGTAGAGCTCAGTACCTGGGGACCGGCCCACCCGTGTAGAAGTCGTACGCTCCTTCCCGTGCATACCGCTCGACGCAGCGTCGGAGCGCGTTCTCGTCGAGCTCGACGCCGAGGCCAGGCCCGTCCGGAACGCGGACCAGGCCGCCCTCCGGTGAGAACGGGCCGCCGACAATGACGTCGTCGGTCGTCCATCGAAGAAGCGACTGGCTGGGAGCAGTGACGTACGGAGTCGCCGCCGCGATCTGGAGATACGCAGCCGTCGCGATCCCGAAGTCTCCGCTGTAGAACCAGAAGCCCACGCCCGCCTCCTCGCACGCGTCGATGAAGCGCCGCGCGCCTCCGATCCCCCCGAACGGACCGAGCCCGACCACGAGCGTGTCCGGAGCCCCGAGGCGCGCCGCCTCGGCGACGTCGGGTGTATGCGCCGAGAAGGGGATCGTCGTCGAACGACGCAGGTCCGACATGTCCGCGAACGACGCGACCGGCTCCTCGACGTTGGCGATTGCGAACGGCTCGAGGAGCTCGAGTGCCTGCCGCGCGGTCGCGGGGGTCCAACCCATGTTCGCGTCGAGCCTGAGCTCGCAGTCGGTGCCGATCGCGGCACGGATCTCCCTGACCATGTGGACGTCTCGCTCGACGGGCGAGACCGCCACCTTGCCCTCGAAGACCGACGATCCGTGCTCCTCGGCCATGCGCGCACAGAACGCGGCGATGTCCGTCGGAGTGTCCTCACGCCCCGGGCGATAGGCGAAGTACTCGGAGAATGCGACCGTGCTCCGGTACGTCTCGCCGAAGAGCTCGTGGAGCGCCACGCCGGCTTCGCGCGCAGCGATGTCCCAGAGCGCGACCTCGACTCCCGTTTCCGGCCGATGGATCACCACCTGGCCGTCCGCTCGGTGCACCGGAGTCGGGAGCGGCCCCTGCGCCAGCTCCTCGCGGACCGCGTTCGTCTCCCTCCCGACGAACGATTGCCCGTACTCACCGCTGAGCTCCTCGGCGTCGGCGGTCGACGCGCTCTCGCCGAGGCCCACGACGCCGTCGCCGGTCGTCACCCGGACGATCGTGCGGCTGATACCCGGAACGGTCCCCGTGGACATGAGATACGGCGCTTCGAGCGGAGCATTCGCCGGCCACGCCTCGATGCGGGCGATCCGACTCACCGAGGCGGCCGTCGCGCGAACCGGCGGCGGTGCAGAATGCCGCCGTGACCGACCGGGCACGCTTCGAGGCTGTTGCGCTGCGCGACCATGACCTCTCGCCCGACGAGTGCATCGAGCTCGCTCGCGCGGCCGCGGAGCTCGTCGAGGTCGGTGCGCTCGAGCGCGACGGTGACGGATCGTTCGAGCTCCTCTGGCGCGACGAGCACTCCGAGGGCTGGCTCAACCAGTGGTGGGCGTCCCGCGACACCGGATTCCACGATCACGGCGGCTCGTGCGTCGGTGTCCACGTGCTTGCGGGCCGCGCCCTCAGCGAGGGGCTCGCCGTGGGCAGGGCGCGCCTCGTGCGCGAGTTCGGTGCCGGCGAGTCGTTCTCCGCACCCGCCACGGGCATCCATCGCGTCGACCACGAGCCGGGAGCCGTGACCATCCACGTGTACTCCCCGCCCCTGCGCGAGATCGGTCACTACGAGATCGTCGACGGCGAGCTGCACCGACTCGTGGGCCTCGCGGACGAGATCTCTCCGCCGAGCCCTGAGCTCTCCACGGCTCTGACTCACGAGTCGGAGGCGAGCGTTCCCGAACGGGCGAGTTCCACGACGGGCTCGAGATCCGGAGGAACCGCATCGCCCACGTCGGTGAAGGGCACGCATTCGCGGACGAGCGAGTAGGCGCGACTCGTCCCGGCACCGAGGTCGGGGCGACCGCGGAGATCGATCGCCTGCGCCGCAATGACCAGCTCGACCGCGGCGACTCGCGCCCCGAGATCGACCATCTCGGCGAGCCGGCGCGCCGCGAGGGGCGCCATCGTCGTCCGATCCTCGATTCCCTCGTGCTGGGTGGTGCTCGCGAGCTCGAAGGAGACGGGCTGTGCGAGCAGTCGTGCTTCCGCGACGATGCCCTGAACCGCGGCGCCGAGCTCGCTCAGCGCCGGCTCGGCGAGGTGCGCTGCCGCCCCGAGGCCCTCGGGGAGCCCCGTCAGCGAAGCCTGGAGCAGCTTGAGCGCCCGCTCTCCCGCGCTCGTGAGCGCGGGAGCCAACGCGATGCGGAGGAAGTCGAGCGCAGCGGCCAGCGGGGCCGCGTCGAAGTTCCCGGCGGGGAGCACCCTCCCCGCTTCCGAGGAGACCACGGGATTGCCCTGGTGCGCGTTCAACTCGATCGCGACGACGCCCTTCGTGTAGTCGAGTGCGTCGCGCGTCGCGGCCAGCACCTGCGGGAGCGTGCGAAACGTGAGCGGATCCTGGAGGTTCCGCGGTTGCCCGCTCCACAGAGCGCTGCGCTCGAGGAGGGCACGGAGGCGAGAGATGGTCGACGCGAGGCTCGGATACGGCCGTGCGGCGGCGATCGCCGGATCCAGGACGCTCGGATTCGCCGCGAACGCCTCGAGATCGAGCGCCCCGGCCACCTCGAGCCCGTTCAGCAGCAGCTCGCAGTCTGCGACCGCGAGCGCGGCAATCGCCGTCGAGAACGCGTTGTTGTCCACGAGAACGAGCGCCTCTCCGGCAGCCAGCTCGAACCCCTCCAGAAGCCCGTATGCGAGGTCGGCGTTCGGCCCGAGGTCGGCCTGGCCGACCGAGCCGAGCATGCGCACCCGTGGGGCGACGCCGTCGTTCAGGGCGCTGACGAGGCGCTGGGCGAGCTGCGGCCTCGCGCCGCTTGCTCCCCCGGCGAGCATATTCGCGAGCTTGAGCAGCGTCGCGCGAACGACATCGTCGGGCGCAGCCGGCCCCTGCGCGACGAGATGACCGCGCACGAGCAGCCAGTTGAACCGCGCCTGGTCTTCCTCGATCGAGAAGAGCTTGCGCATCCCGACCCCCGTCGAGAACCCGTACACCGGCTCGCCCCTCGCGAGCGCGGCGTCCACGACAGCGCGCGACGCCTGCATGCGCTCGAGCGCGACCGCGTCGAGCTCGACGCGCTCCCCGCCGCGCGCGACCCGAACGACGTCGGACAGCGCCAACGAGGTCCCAGTGAGGACGACCGTCATCCCGAGGCGCGGCTGTCGGTGCGGCCGTCGAGCATCTGCGCCACTCTATGCGCCTCGAATCGGACTCAAGAGACCGGATGAGCAGATACGACCTTCACCAGCACCTGTGGCCCGAGGCCTTCGTCGCGGTCCTGCGAGCACGCGGTCGACAACCCCGCATCGAGGACGGCGACCTCATCACCGGCGAGGGCCGCTTCCCGGTCGATCTCGACGACCACGACCCGGGGCGCCGAGTCGAGGCGCTCGACCAGGACGGGCTCGACATCGCGGTGCTCTCCTTGCAACCGAGCCTCGGGCTCGACGCGCTTCCCACAGACGAGCGCTCCGAGCTCGAGCAGGCGTGGGCAGATTCGGTCCACGATCTCGTCGCAGCCAGCGACGGACGCTTCCTCGCCTTCTCGCCGACCGAGGTGCGGGCGGGCTTCGTCGGCGTCTCGCTCGGTTCGTCGACGTTCCAGGACTTCGAACGTTCCGCGCCCGTGCTCGACCGGGCGGCGGCTGCGGGAGCCGTGGTCTTCGTGCACCCGGACGGAGGCGGCCCGGCAGATCCCGCCTGGCCCCCATGGTGGGAGTGGGTCACCGGCTATCCGGCGCGCATGCAGTCCGCCTATCTCGCGTGGCTCGCCATCGGACGCGAGCGCTGGCCGACCCTGAAAGTGCTCTTCGCCATGCTCGGGGGCGGCGGCCCGTTCCAGCTGGAACGCCTCGCGCGACGCGGCGTCGACGTCCGCTCGGCACTCGATCCCAACACGTTCTTCGAGGTGTCGACGCACGGTCGACGAGCGATGGAACTCTGCATCGAGACGTTCGGCGTCGATCAGCTGGCCTACGGCAGCGACACGCCCGTCGTCGACCCGCGCCCGACACTGGATGCCGTCCGCGGTTTCGGAGATGCTGTGGTGCACGTTCTCCAAACGGACACACCGTCTCGGCTCCTAGCGTGAGCGATCTCGCGTCCTGGATCCGTGAGCGCGTCCCTCCGGACACCGATCTCGACCGGCCGACGATGTCCGACCTCGCGGCCGAGCTGGCGGCAACGCCGGATCTCTGGCAGGCGCACGTGCGCCACGACGCCGGCGCTCGTTTCTTCCAGCAGCTGTATCGCGACCCGAACCTCGACGTCTGGCTGATCTGCTGGGTCGAGGGCCAGAACACCGGCTACCACGACCACGACCGCTCGTCGGGAGCGGTCTGCATCTGCGACGGAACGCTGTACGAGGACTGGTTCCGCGTCGAGGAGGACGGCTGGGTCCGGGAGCGCACCACCGAGCACGGAGCGGGCGGCCGGTTCGACTTCGACGCGTCGGACATCCACGGCGTCCGGCATCCGGGAGTCGACGCACCGCCCGCGACATCCATCCACTTCTACTCGCCCGCGCTCTGGCGGATGGGGCACTACGAGCCCGGCCCGCGCGGCATGCGTCGAGTGGGAATGACGTACGCGGAGGAGCTCCACGGCGCAGCCTGACGCGGGCTCCCCGTACGAAACGCACCAGTAATGTGCTGCGGACGGTGACGGAACGACGAGGAGGGCGCGAACGACGCCGCGGCGCGCGGGCCGAGGTCGCAGCGCCCGAGCGCCGGTCCCTGCGCTATCGCTCGTTGATCAACCCGTTCCCGCCGATCGAGCTTCTGAGCGGCGACGAGGTCGCGCACGTCCATCGTTCGGCGCTCGAGCTCCTCCGCGACCAGGGAATCCGCGTGCTTCTCCCGGAAGCACGCGAGATGCTGCGGACCGCCGGCGCGGGCGTGGACGAGGAGACGATGCTCGTACGCTTCGAGCCAGAGCTGGTCGACGGCGCCACGGCGTCGGCCCCGAGCTCGGTCGCGCTCGTCGCCCGTTCGCCCGAGCGCACGGTGACCCTGGGCGGTCGACATCTCGTGACCGTCCCGGTCAGCAGCCCGCCCGCGGTCAGCGATCTCGACGGAGGAAAACGGGTCGGCAACCTCGCCGACTTCCGCGACCTCGTGCGACTCACCCAGCACTTCGACGTGCTGCACGTCACCGGGCCGTGCGTCGAGCCGCAGGACGTCGACCTTCCGTTCCGCCACCTGCAGTCGGGACTGGCCTATCTGACGCTGACCGACAAGGCGCCGTTCCTCTATTCGCGGGGCCGCGGACAGGTGGCGGACGGCTTCGAGCTCACCCGCATCGCGCACGGCGTCGATGCGGAGACCTTCGCTGAAGCTCCGCGGTGCTACACGGTCATCAACAGCAACTCCCCACGGCAGCTGGACATCCCGATGTGCATGGGGCTCATCGACTTCGCTGCCGCCGGCCAGCTCTCTGTCGTCACGCCGTTCACCCTTGCCGGCGCGATGGCCCCGGTGACGCTCGCCGGCGCCCTCACGCTTCAACACGCGGAGGCACTGGCAGGCATCACGTTGACCCAGGCCGTACGGCCGGGCGCGCCCGTGATGTACGGCGCGTTCACGTCCAACGTCGACATGAAGTCGGGTGCCCCGGCATTCGGGACGCCCGAGTACTTCAAGGCGGCCGTGGCGAGCGGGCAGCTTGCTCGGCATGTCGGGCTGCCGTATCGCTCGTCGGCTCCGAACGCGTCGAACGCAGTCGACAGCCAGGCGATGTACGAGACGATGATCAGTCTCTACGGCGCCGTTCTCGGCGGTTGCAACATGCTCATCCACGCCGCGGGCTGGCTCGAAGGCGGGCTGACTGCATCGAAGGAGAAGTTCATCCTCGACGTCGAGGTGCTGCAGATGCTCGCGGAGACGTTTCAGCCGCTCCGCGTCGACGACGGTGAGCTCGCGCTGGACGCAATTGCAGAAACGCCTCCCGGTGGCCACTTCTTCGGCGGCGAGCACACGCTCCAGCGCTATCGAACGGCGTTCTACGAGCCGCTGGTATCGGACTGGTCGAACTTCGGGCAGTGGACCGAAACCGGATCCCGCGATGCGACGGAGCGCGCGAACGAGATCTGGAAGCGAGCGCTCGCCGAGTACGAGCCTCCGCCGCTCGACGAGGCGATCGCGGCCGAGCTGGAGGAGTTCGTCGAGCGACGGACGGCCGAGGGCGGAGCGCCGCCCGAGTCCTGATCAGACGACGGGGTCGTCGACGGGCGTGAGGTGGAGCTCGTCGCCGTCGTAGGGATGGGCAAGCGCAACGTCCTCGTCGAGCTCGACACCGAGCCCCGGCTCGGTCGGCGGGATGACATGGCCGTCCTCCCAGCGGATCGGCCGCTTCAGGATCTCCGCGTGGAAGCCGTCCCAGCGCCCGATCCCCTCGAGGACGAGGAAGTTCGGACTGCACGTCGCGAGCTGGATGTTCGCAGCCCCGACGACCGGGCCGCAGTAGAGGTGCGGAGCGATCTGCGCGTAGTTGGCCTCCGCCATGCCGGCGATCTTCTTCGCCTCGAGCAGCCCCCCGACGCGGCCGAGGTTCGGCTGCAGGATGGCGGCGGCCCCGGTCCGGAGCACGCGCGCGAACTCGTGCTTCGTCGTCAGGCGCTCACCGGTGGCGATCGGAATCGAGGTCGCGCGCGCGACGATCGCCATCTCCTCGGGACTGTCGGGGGGAACTGGCTCCTCGAGCCAGAGCGGGTCGAAACGCTCGAGGCGCCGCGCCAGCCGCACCGCACCAGCCGGCGTGAGCTGCCCGTGCGTGCCGACGAGCAGGTCGCAGCGATCGCCGACCGCCTCTCGCACACGCGCGACATACGCCTCCGTCCGCGCGAGCGCCTCGAGGCTCGGCTGCCGCGGGTCGAACGCCGAGTACGGGCCGAGCGGGTCGAACTTCAAGGCCGTGAAGCCCTGGTCGGCGTAGGCCGCCGCGCGCTCGGCGGCGAGGTCCGGGTCCGTGTACACGTCCACGGGATCGTCGGGCTCGGTGTAGAGATAGGTGTACGCGCGGAGACGCTCGTGCACACGTCCCCCGAGCAGGTCGAAGACGGGGCGACCGAGCGCCTTGCCGACGATGTCCCAGCACGCCATCTCGAGACCGCTCGCGACCCCCATCAGCGAGAGGTCGGGACGGCCCGAGAAGCCGCGCATCGCGATGCGCCGCGTCAGCGCCTCGATCGCGAACGGATCGGCCCCCTCGACGTGGTGCTCGTAGACGTCGGCGATCATCGGCTCGAGCGCCCGCGGATGGAACGTGGCCGCGTAGACCTCGCCGACGCCCGTTATCCCGTCGTCGGTCGTGAGCGTGAGGAACACGAAGTAGCGCCCGCCGAACGACGGCGGCGGATTGCCCA
>Ga0207688_10001837_pt1 | contig 11331 bp, 7 predicted proteins | sample KBSMiscanthusM4_FD_184296 | JGI IMG/M metagenome (GOLD analysis project Ga0207688, IMG submission 184296) | Miscanthus rhizosphere microbial communities from Kellogg Biological Station, Michigan, USA - M4 (SPAdes) (version 2) | ecosystem: Host-associated > Plants > Roots > Rhizosphere ...
CCGTTGCGGCCTGAGCTCGCCCGCGCCCGCCTGCTCTACGGCGAGTGGCTGCGTCGCACGGGTAAGAGAGTCGAAGCGCGCCACCAGCTGCGCGGGGCCTACGAACTGTTCTCCGTGATGGGCGCCGAGGCATTCGCCGAGCGCGCCCGTCACGAGTTGGCGTCCACGGGTGACAGAGTCCCCAAACGTGAGGTCGAAACCCATAGCGAGCTCACCCCGCAGGAGCAGCACATTGCCCGTTTGGCCCGAGATGGAAACACTAATTCAGAGATCGCTGCGAAGTTGTTCCTCAGCACTCGCACCATCGAATGGCATCTCCGCAAGATCTTCACCAAATTGGGGATCGGTTCCCGAAGGGACCTCGATCGCGCGTTGGCGGGCCTTGGCCGCGCCGCAGCACGGGCGTAGCCTTCTACGCCAGGACGGTCTCGGCTATCGCGCTGGCCGACGAAGCGCGCGGCAGAACGCTCTCCTGCCGCACGCTCCGTCTGCTCGTCCTGGGCATGGCGCAGATCGTGCGTCTCACATGCCCAGCAAGGCGCGATGGCTTCCTCTTCTTCTGAGACGAGAGTTACTCGTCTAAATGTTGGTGCTGTTGGGGATCAACGAGGGCCGCAGGTAGTCGTAGGTGTGCGGACGGCGCCGGTTGCGCTGGACGATCTCGTCCTCGGCGGCCGACAGTTCGAGCCGGAAGCCCCGCAGCCCACCCGCGACCGGCGTGCCCTCGAAGTCGTCCTCGTACTCACCCAGCCTGGTGCTGCGCACCGAGCCGAGGAAGTGCATCAAGCAGAGCTGCTGGACGGCGACGTCGACCGGCGGCAGGTTGGCCAGCCAGTCGTCCAGGGTGTGGTCGCGGCCGCGCGGCTCCTCGGTGAAGCCCGCAAGCGGGTTGGCGGGCAGGTAACTGAGGTGATCGAGCTGGCTGAAGTTGACCGCGGCGTGCTGCGGCCCGGCCGTCCAAATGACCATGGTGAGGATCTCGGCGAGGTCGTTGCGATCGGCGATCTCGCCGGGGGTGGCGCCGAAGTCGCGGATGGCGCCGCCGTCGGGCGAGGCCACCTCGGCGGCCCACGCCTGGAGTTCGTGGTCTTCGCGGACGGCGGCGTCGGACCGGTAGTACGCGTCGACGAACTCGCCCGCCCACCGCCGTATCGCCGTCCACACGAGCAGGCCGTCGTCGCGGTAGGGGAAGTAGGGCAGGCCCGCCACGCCGTCTGTGCCCGATGCGGCCAGCTTCGCGGGCAGGTAGTTGCCGGTGAAGGAGAAGTTCTTCCGGTGGTCGGCGATGAAGGGGTAGGTGCTCTTGAGGTCGGAGCCGAGCAGGTACTCGACCGCCCGGCCGGGCTGGATCAGCAGCTCGACCGCGAGCTTGTTGATCGACATCGTGCCCTCGAAGTGGCGCCGCAAGAGCACCGCGACCGGGTGCACCGAGGCGAGGTTGCGCACGGCGGCCAGCAGCACGGCCTCGCTGACCAGGTGCGTGTGGCCGAGATGGGTCGCCTCGCCGTGGTAGACGTTGTGCGCGACCAGCGCGCAGTTCTTGGCCAGCTTCCAGGAGTAGCCGTCGGCGGGGGTGTAGATCTCCCGCCCGGCCGGGTCCTGGCCGCACTGGATGGCGAACGGTCGGATCGGGCCGCCGTCGCGGGGCACTGCGAACGCGGCCATCGGGCTGTACATGTACTTGGGCGCTTGCGGATGCCGTCCGTTGTCCAGCGCGGTCATCGGCGCGTGGTCCACCCAGTAGACCCGGCCCGCGGCGAGCGCGGACTCCAGCGTGTCGTAGGCCAGCTGCGGCACGGTGCGCAGGTGGTCGGAGGTCAGCGGGAACTTGCCGGGTACGGTATCCATTCGGGTCAGTCGTGTCGGGTCCGGCCCGGCCACCATCATCTCGGCGAAGTACTCGTCGGTCTCGGACCGGGCCACGACGTCAGGCGGATCGATGACGGTGAAGATCTCCTGGAACTCTTTGAGGGTATTCATCCGGTCGGGGTTTGTACGGCCCCCCGGCACCGGCATGAAGTAGTCCAGCAGCCCGCCGACGTCCTTCTCCCGCACCATCTTGGCGACTCGGCGGGGCGCCAGCGGCTGGAGGTCGTTGACGAACTCCCACCTGCCGCGGCGCCGCATCTCGACCAGGTTGAGCCGGATCCGCTCCTGCTCCATCGTGGCCTTGAGCGCCCAGGACCGGCTCGGCCCGTTGCCGTCGTCGAGCCCCGCAGCCACCGGGAAGCCGTACTCCACGTTGTAGGTGTGCGCCGTCTTGAACGCGGCCAGCTGCTCGGTGCGTTCGCTGCGCGGGTCACGCTGGGAGATGAGGTATTCGGGCACGTTCCTCTTTCCTTTCGGTCTGTTCGTCCGTTGGGGAATTAGGTCATCGCTTGATCGTCGACAGGGGTCAGCACCTGTCCGATACTGGTGGGCTCGCCCTGCGGCTGGCCATTCAGGCTCCGGCGCACCCACGCGGACGTGGTGTAAACCCGACGTACATCCATAATCTCGCCCAACGGTCGATGATCGGATGTGACCCGCCATTGATTGAACGCGAGAGCATCTCCCTTTTCGAAATTCTCGGGCCGAGAAATGTCCTGGCAGGGAAGGTGTACCCGGCCGACGGTGACGAAGGGCGACAGCTTCTCCGGCCACTCCACGGTCGCGTCGTTCACCGGCATCGCGGTCAGATCGGTACACAGCTGTACCTGCAAATCGAAGTCGAAGGCATGCGCCCGCAGCTCCTCCACCAGGGTCGGACCGAACACGTCCGGTCCGCTCTTGAGGTCGAGATGGTGGTGAATGATCTTCTCGACGCTGTCCGCAGCCGGAGCGACGCGGATCTTGGCGACGTAGTCGCCGTGGCGTACCGACGCCATCGTCCAGTACGTGCTGAGCACCGGGTTGCGCACGGGCGTCTGCGTCGCCGCTTTCACGAACGCGAACAACTCCTCCCACGCCCAATCCTGCTGCTCGAGCGTGCCCTTACCGGTGAGGAAGTCGTTCAACAGATCATGGAACCCAGTTTTCCCGCGCTCCAAGTATGCACCGACCTGATCCCCGATCTCCTGGATGAACAGGTAATGCTTCGCCGTATTGGCGATGAACGTCGAGTTGTTCTTCAACACGTAGTCGAACGTCGTCGCATCCGGCTCGTCTTCGACCAACTTAGTCCCGCCGACGTCGAAAATCTTCATCGCGAAACCCAGAACTGGCCCGAGCAGCGCGTCCGGGCCCAAATGGTTCGAGGCGCTGGAGAACCGGACCACGGCGTCGTGGCGACCGGGCCGTGCGTAGATGCCCTGCGCATAGGGCGCGGGCACGTCGTTCAGGATCTCAACTTCTGCCCGGGCAACGCCGAAGGTCTTCGCATGGGCGCCGCGGACCGCCCGCCCGGTGCCCTCCGTTTTCGGCGACTCGCGGACCTTGGTCTCCCAAAAATCGATGATGCGAGGCATCAACTCGCTGAGCTTCGGATCGAACGTCTCGATCTCAGGCGAATAGCGGACGAAGTCGGACGACATCTGCTCAACACTCCCTTGTAGGCTGCTTCTCGCTGGCGGGATGGGCCTCGACGAACTCTCAAGTGGCAGCCAGCGCTGCCGCGGATCCGGGTCTAGACGCCCGCTCCAATGCGCGGCTACGATCACAATGATCCGCTTGCCTGGCCGCGCCGGGACCGGATGCGATGGAGCAATCCGCATCTCGATCTCAGAAATCTGTGAGACTCGGCGCCAGACATCATTCTGCTGGTTCGATCCAGCGTGTCGCTTCGCCAGGCCGCGCACCAGTTAGGCTCTCTCGACGTTCCGTGTCGCGAGCAAGCTCTCTAGAGGATTAGCCCCCTCCCGTCTGCCGACCGTCTCGAGACTGCGTGTCCTCTTGTCAACCTCCTCGGATCGGCTCCAGGGGTACGGCCGGCTGCCCCCGGGGTGTGGCATCGTGCCTCCTTCGCCTACCCGATCTGATCGTCTCGGTCGATGCGACCGCCCGCACCGGTAGAAACCACTGGCACATATGCGGGCCCGAGCGCTGACCGGCCAGTCGGCTGTACCCCACGCTGAGGCACGCGACCGTCGGGCTCCGTCAACGTCGTGTGGGCCATGCTCCGCGACCAGCAGCCCTACATAGGTCAACCTGTGGGGTTCCAAAACCCGGCCATGCAGCCTGACCGGCGGTTTCAGGCTGCGGCCTCGTACTAGTTGATCAAGCCGCCGAGGATTGGTCGACGCCGGATCGTGCCGTGGACTGGCTTGGGGACGGGCGCTTGTGGGCGTGGCGGACGTAGCCGCAGGGCTCGGTGGGGGCGCTGCTGGTTGTAGTGCGCCGAGTAGTGGGCGAGCACGCTGCGGAGGTGTCGTTCCCCGAAGATCAGCATCCGGTCGGTGACCTCGGTGCGGATGGTCAGGACGAGGCGCTCGGCGTAGCAGTTCGCGCGTGGACAACGGGGCGGGATCTTGACCACCTCGATGCCTACGTCGGCCAGTACGGCGTCGAATGCCGAGGTGAACTGGCCTGCCCGGTCGCGGACGAGGAACCGGAGCTGGGCCGCGTGCTCGCCGAGGTCCGTCAGCAGGTTGCGGGCCTGCTGGGTGGTCCACGCTCCGTCGGGATGCCCTGTTACGCCCAGCACGTGGAGGTATCGGTCGCCGACCTCGACCACGAACAAGACGTAGATGCGCCAGAGCGTGAGTGCGCAGTCGACGTGGAAGAAGTCCACGGCGAGCATGCTGGTCGCCTGGGTGCGCAGGAACTGCCGCCAACTGGTATCGGCGTACCGCACCGGCGCCGGTGGGATGCGGTGGCGCTGCAAGATCCGCCGGATCGTCGACGCGCCGACACGGTGGCCGAGCTTGAGCAACTCGCCCTGGACCCGGACATAGCCCCAGCGCGGATTCTCCCGCGCCATCCGCACCACCAGGGCGATGAGGACATCGTCGATCGGTGGCCGCCCGGTCCGGTGAGGGGATAGGTCCATCCTCGGCGGACGAGGCGGGGCGATGCCAGCGCAAGATCGTCTCCGGAGTGACCAGACGATGGGCCCGCAGTGGTCGAGGCAGCAGCCGCGCGAGCGCGGCGAACACGGCCCGGTCCGCCCAGTCGAGCCGTGGTCTCGGGTTGGCACGGCGCAGGAGGGCGACCTCATGGCGTAGCACGAGGAGTTCGACGTCCTTGGTGGCGGACGTGCGGCCCATCAGTAGGACCAACCCGAGCACTCGCCCGAACATCAAGTAGAGCAGCCGCAGCGACACGCCGGGATCATGTCCGCCCAGCGATCACCGCTGGTCAGCGACCCAGGCCCGAGTTCTTGCACCCCACAGGTAACGTGGTCTCGGCACCCCTCACGCTTCGTACGGTGCCACCGCGGACATGGCTTGATCGATCAACTCCTGGGGAGGGTTGCGCAAGGGCCGAACGCGAGGCGCTGGATCCTCATGAATCGCGGCCGCCCACCCGACTAGCTCACCTGGCTGCGGCGGCCCAGAGCGAGCCGTAGCTGGCGGCGGGAGCCAATACCCAGCTTGGAGAACACCTTCCGAAGATGCCATTCCACGGTGCGCGTGGACAAAAACAGCTGCGCGCCGATTTCCTGGTTGGTCAATCCCGATTCGGCCAGCCGAGCGATCTGCGCTTCCTGGGCCGTGAGCTCGTCATGAGGCCTGATCAGATGTCTTCGGGGAACCAGCCCTGTTGCCTCCAGCTCGTGGCGTGCGCGATTGGCGAACGCTTCCATACCGATCGTCGTGAAGAAGTCGAACGCTGTTCGGAGATGAGCTTGCGCGTCCGTACGACGGCCTTCGCGACGTAACCACTCGCCGTACAGCAGGTGGGCGCGGGCGAGGTGCGGACGCGTGCTCGTGCGACTCAACCGGACCACGGCCTCGCGGTAGCAGCGATCGGCATCCTCGCCACTCGTGACCAGCGCCTCACACCGTGCGTGGAGACCGTATCCCCAGTCGGTATGGCTGACGCTCACGGCCTCGGCCAGCCGGGCGAACGCCTCAGCGGCCAACGTGGTCTGTCCGAATCGGCTCGCGGCCTCGATCAGCTCGGGCAACGCCCAACTGGCCGAGAACAATTCCGGTTGCTCCGCCGCGGCCTGCTGGGCCTCGACCAGCGCATCGCCGTACCGGCCGAGCCCGTTGTACAACATGGCCAGATCGCGGTGCGCGGCATGGATCCCACGGCCTTGACGCGCGGCTTCGGCCTCCACGATCACCGTGCGGATCATCCGGACCGGCTCGCCGTCCACACCCCGATAGCCGGCCAACGTCACGGCCGCGTACGGGACGAAGCGGGTCCCCGTCGCGGCCGCGATCGCTTCCGCCTCTGCTACCAGAGACGCGGCTGCGGCGAGGTCACCGCGCCATATCAGGGACTGTCCGGCTTGATTCAGGTAGATCACCAACCGGGCGAGCAAGCCGGCGTCGCGGCACGCCTTCAACTGCCCGGTGACCACCGCGTGCCATCGGTCTTCCTCCCCAACCGCATCCGCCGCGGCCTTGGCCAGCCAGCCCCAACGCAGACTTTCATCCACATCGATCCCATCCGAGGCGAAGGCCTGCGCAGCCGCTCGCAGCGTGTCCCCAGCGGCCACCCACCCGTCGGTGATCAGCGTGGCCAACCCGTCCAGAAGCAGGTCGGAAGGCCGTGGCGTACCGGGCGGCGGCGGTGCGGAACGTGCTGCCCGAGCGACCTCCCGCACATTGGTCGCGCCCGCAAATCGGCCGGCGAAGTTCGCCGCGGCCCACGCCTCCAGGTAGGTCTGCCGGGCGAGCGCGACGTCCAGCGGCTCCAGCTGCTTCGCCGCCCGAACCAGCAGATCTGCGGCATCGCCTGCGCTCGACGCGAAGGCGATCTGCCCGCGGAGCAGGTCGGCCCGGGCCCGGGCCCACTGATCCACCAGCTCGGGGCCGGCCGCGTCCATCCGCGCCAACATGTACAACGCCTTGCTGAACGCGCCCGCGTCCAGACTGGCCAGGGCGGCGGCCAGAGTCCGCTCGACGAGGCGCACCGGGTCGCCTGTCAGCAGCACCGCCTGTTCGCGGAACGCCGCCGCGGCCGCCAGCCCGCCACGCGCCTGCGCCCGGCCTGCGGACAGCTCGAGTTCGACGGCGACCTCCTCGTCCGTACCGGCCGTGGCCTGCGCCCGATGCCACGCCCGGCGATCCGGATCGACCCCCCGATCCGTCACCTCGGCCAGCGCAGCGTGCACCTGCTGCCGCTCCACCGGATCCGCCGACCGATACGCCGCCGAACGCACCAACGGATGCCGGAACCGGATCCCCACGCCGGACTCGACCAGACCGGCCTCGACCGCTGGTTCCGCCGCCTGGATCGAGACACCCAGCCGATCTGCCGCCCGCCAGACCAACTGCCAGCTGCCCGACGTGTCGCTCGCCGCCAACTGCAGCAATCGCCGCGTTTCGGTCGGCAGCGCATCCAGCCGCTGGGCGAAACTCTGCTCGATGCGGTTGGCCAGCGGCATGGCCCCGAGCAGGCCGAACCCACCGGCCAATTGGATCGGGCTCAATTCTCGTGGCAATTCCACCAGCGCCAGCGGATTTCCCCCGCTCTCCGCCAGGATCAAATCCCGGACAGCTTCATCCAGGCGCCCGGACATCACCGAGTCCAGCAGGGCCCGAGCGTCATCATCGCCTAGGCCGCCGAGTTCAAGTTCAGGGACGCCGACGAGTTCGTCGCCGGGATCCCGGGCGGCCAGCACGAGGCCGACCGCGTCCGCCCCGAGCCGCCGCGCTGCGATCCCCAAGGCCTGCGCGGACGCCCGATCCATCCACTGCTCGTCGTCGATCAAACAGACCAGCGGCCGCTCACCAGCGACCTCCGACAGCAAACTCAACACACCCAGACCGACTAAGAATCGGTCCGGAGGCGGGCCGGCTGCTATACCGAACGCTGTGCGCAACGCGTCCCGCTGCGGCGCCGGAATCCGCTCGAGGTAGTCCAGCATATTGGCGCACAACTGATGCAGGCCGGCGAACGCCAGCTCCATCTCGGACTGCACCCCCACAGCCCGCGCCACCCGACAGCCGTGCGCCCGGCCGGCGAGGTAGTCCAACAGCGCCGTCTTGCCCACCCCAGGCTCACCGTGTACCACCAATGCCTGGCTCCCACGGGCCAGCACGGTTTTCAGCAGCCCGTCCAGCGCAGCACGCTCGCGCCGCCTGCCGACCAACCCATCCCACCGACGGCCGCCGACCGGTTCCTGGCCTCCAGCGACGCCCATACCGTCTCCCGGCCGGTACCGATCAGGCGAGCTGGCATCACGCCTGAGGCGGCGTGGCCCACCCACGGCCTAACGCAGCTTAGCTCCGACGACGATCTCGGTAAACACGGGAACGCCGGGAGAGATGGCGCGACCATCGTGGACCCGACTGACCGGAGCGTTGCTCGGCAACGGCTGCCGACCTCCACTCCTGGGCGCGGCGGACGTTCGAGGGTCGACTCCCGGATGGCTGACGGTAGGTCGCGTAGCGATCGTGACCCGAGGATCACGCGGTGTCGGGCGCGCGACCGTTCGTGCGTTGGCGGCGCGCGGCTACGCCGTTGTTGTCAACACTTGCACGATCAGCCGGGTGCCGAGTCTCTCGTCGAGGAGCTCCTGGCGACCAACGGCGCCGCGGTGGCGGTACGCGCGGACGTTGCCGATGAGCTGGACGTCGAACGCCTCTTCGGCAAGACGGACTCGGCGTTCAACGCGGTCGATGCCGTCGTGCACCGTCAGGGCTCGGGCGGTGCCTACCCAGTTGGCGGAGCTCGACTTGGGCGAGGTCGATGCGCTCTGCCGGATCAACACCCGGGCGGTGCTGATCGTCAATCGAGAGGCGGCCCGTTGGCTGCGCAACGGCGGCTCGATCGTCAACGTGTCGAGCTCGTGGCGCGGCATCGCTTCGCGAGGCTTCGCCGCCTACGCCGCCAGCACCGCGGCCACTGACGTACTCACCCGTAGTCTCGCGCTCGAGCTCCGCGAGCGGAGTATCACGGTGAACGCCGTCGCGGTCGGGCTAGATGAGGTGGCAGTTCCGCATCGGATCGCCGAGTTCATCGCTTATCTGCTCAGCGCCGACGGACACCGGTTGACCGGCCAAGTCATCTTCGGTGACGAAGTTGATGGACGCGAACCACCGTCGGTACGCCGTCCACCGTGACGGCCTGCCGAGGGCGCGGCCATGGCGGAGTCGTTGAGACGGACCGGGGTTCCTCGTCGGATTGGCCGTGTTGGGCTTGCTTGCCGAGGCGGCCAGCCAACGGCCGTTGGTGTGTCTGATCGACGACGCCCAGTGGCTCGACAACGCCACCGTGCAGGTGCTGGGCTTCGTTGCCCGGAGGCTGCTGGCCGAATCGGTCATGGTCCTGTTCGCGGTCCGCGAAGCCGCAGACGATCGACTATTTCCCGCCCTGCCTGCGCTCACCCTCGAAGGGCTCACCGACGACGACGCCCGCGCGTTGCTCACCGCGGCCGTGCCAGGTCACCTGGATGTCAAGGTTCGTGACCGGCTCGTCGCCGAGACCCGCGGTCATCCTCTGGCGCTGTTGGAGCTGGCCCGCGGGATCAGCGATGCCGAACTGGCGGCGGGTTTCGCGGTGCCTGCTACCACCCCGCTGTCCGCGCATCTCTATAAGCACTACATCGGGCGCGTGCGCGCCCTGCCGGAGCAGGCGCACCAGCTGGTGTTGTTGGCGGCCGCCGACCCCACGGGCGACGCGGCCTTGCTGTGGCGGGCAAGCCGCAGGCTGGGCCCGACTATTCGGCAAGAGGTAGCTGGCGAGCTCAGAAATCTGGTCGAGATCGGCGCCTGGGTGCGGTTTCGGCATCCCTTGGTGCGCGAGGCTGCCTACGCCGCCGCGCTACCGCAGCAACGACGAGCGGCCCATCGGGCGCTCGCCGAGGCAACCGATACCCGAGCTGATCCGGAACGACGGATGTGGCACGAGGCCGCAGCGGTCAGCGAACCCGATGAGGCCGTGGCGGCCGCGCTTGAACAAGCAGCGATCAGAACCCAGGCGCGCGCCGGTCTGGCGGCGGCCGCAGCAGTTCTTGAGCGTTCGGTGGCGCTGACCCCCGAACCAGGCACACGGGCCGACCGAGCCCTGGCCGCCGCCATCGCGAATCTGCACGCCGGCGCGTTCGACACCGCACGAGGCCTGCTGGCGCAAGCCGAGTCGGATGCCGTCCACGACCTTCAACGGGCACGGGTGGAGCAACTCCGAGGACAGATCGAGTGGGCATCCGTTGCGGGGCGTGAGGCGCCGGTTCTGCTGCGACACGCCGCTGCCAGACTCGAAGCACTTGATGTCGGACTGGCCCGAGAAACCTACCTCCATGCCTATTTGGCGGCCACCGTTGCCGGCCCGCTCGCCGGGCCCGGCGGTCTTCTGCTTGACGTTTCTCACGCAGCACGAGTGGCCCCGCAGCCGGAAGGGGCGCCACGAGCGTGTGATCTTGTCCTCGATGGCCTGGTGACGATGGTCCTCGACGGCCGCGCAGCCGCGGAGCCGATCCTGCGGCGAGCGGTGAACGCATTCCTCGATGACCGCCTCCCCGATGAGGAGTGGCTGCAATGGGGGATTTTGGCCCAGCAGGTAGCCATGGCGTTGTGGGACTTCGACAGCTGGGTCACGTTGAGCGCGCGGTACGTCGATTTCACCCGCGCATCGGGCGCCCTCACCCAGCTGTCCATCGCCTTGAACGCCCGGGGCACGGTTGCCACGCAGTGTGGCGATTTCGAGACGACAACCTCCCTTGCCGCGGAGAAGGATGTGATTAACGATGTGACCGGTATTCGCATGGCGACGGCATGCGATCTATTACTGGCCGGGTATCGGGGTCGATACAACGAAGCAAGTTCACTCGTCACGGCGACCATTGATGAATCGGTTGCTCGAGGGGAGGGATTCGGCGTCCAGATGGCCCAGTGGGCGATGGCGGTCCTCGGCAACGGCTTGGGACGGTACACCGAGGCGTTCAGCGTGGCGGAGCAGGCGGCCGACGAGGCCTACCAACCCTTGAGCACGCAGTTGGTTCTGCCCGAACTGATCGAGGCGGCCGCACGTACCCGACGGGCCGAACTCGCACGGGCCTCGTTGCAACGGCTGTCGGCCATGACCGTCGAAGGTTCTGACTGGGCGAAGGGCCTTGAGGCGCGCTGCCGCGCGCTGGTGAGCGGCGAAGAGGATGCTCAGCGCTATTACGTTGAGGCGGTCGAGCGGTTGGAACGCACCCCGTTGCGGCCTGAGCTCGCCCGCGCCCGCCTGCTCTACGGCGAGTGGCTGCGTCGCACGGGTAAGAGAGTCGAAGCGCGCCACCAGCTGCGCGGGGCC
>Ga0207688_10001839_pt1 | contig 11330 bp, 11 predicted proteins | sample KBSMiscanthusM4_FD_184296 | JGI IMG/M metagenome (GOLD analysis project Ga0207688, IMG submission 184296) | Miscanthus rhizosphere microbial communities from Kellogg Biological Station, Michigan, USA - M4 (SPAdes) (version 2) | ecosystem: Host-associated > Plants > Roots > Rhizosphere ...
GGGGGTGGTCTTGATGTAGATCTCGAAGACCTTCTCCATCGTTCTGTCCTCCAGTTGTCGCTTGATCCCCGTGAGCGTCGCCGCCCACGGCTCGGCGTACTTGCTCACCCACCGGTCGTGGACGAGCCGGATGGGGACGGGGTTCAGGAAATGCAGCTTCTCGCGCCCTCGCTTCCTGGTCGTCACCAGGTGGGCCTCCTCGAGCACCTTGAGGTGCTTCATGACCCCGAAGCGGGTCATGGGCAGGCGCTCCTCGAGCGCGCTCAGCGTCTGCCCGTCTTCCTTGAACAGCTCGTCGAGGAGGCTCCGCCGGGTCGGATCGGCCAGTGCCCTGAACACGTCGTCGTCCATGGGCGGAAATAATAGGTGACCATACGGTCACATGTCAACCCGCTCGACGTCCCGAGGGCGTTCCTCGGACAGCCGGGCAAGGTGGGTGCGCCAGACGGACTCGATCTCGCCGAGCGAGTGGCCGAAGGCGTCGCGCAGGGCGACGGTCGGTCCCTGCGGGTGTGGGTGCACGGCGAAGCCGACCGCGGTCTGGACGCCCTTGGCGCGCGCCAGCAGGTCGACGACGGTGCCGCCGAGCAGGGTCGCGTCGCGCAGGCCGGGCGGGAAGGCGGGGCGGCCGCCCTCGCGCAGGCGGCGGGCGATCGCGGGCTGGGCGTAAGGGGTCTGGCCGCCCAGGAACTGGCCGGCGCCCTCGGACAGCCAGGCCCGGCGCAGGAGGGCGTTGATGCGCCGCGGCCGGTAGGGCGGGGGGAGGGCAGGGCTGGCCGTGCCCACGGCCAGGCGCGCGTAGAGCGCGTTGGGCGTGCGGGCGAGCATCTCGCGCGAGCCGGGGACGCTGGACGCCCGTGCTCGCAGCAGGCGCGGAGCGAGCACATGGAGCTCGCGGCTGGCATACCAGCCGGCCAGGTACCGACGCGCGGCGGGCGCGGTGGCCAGCCACATCACCGGCAGGAACGGCATCGCCACCGACAGGCCGACGGCGGTGTCGTGCAGGATCACCGTGATGTCGCTGGGCGCCGCGCCGAGCAGGCCGCCGAGCCGGTCGCGCAGCGCCTCGAGGCCGTCGAGGACGCGTGCCGCGTCCTCGCTGTCGCGGTCGTTGTGGCGCGCGCGAAACGCGTCCGAGCGGGATTCGACCCAGGCCATCGCGCCATCCTGGCAGCAGCGCCGTCGCCAGCGCGACTACCACCACCGGAACCACCGCTGGGACACGACGAAGCCGATGGCCGTCCACGCGGCCAGCACCGCCGCGTCGCGCGCGGTCAGCGCGGGGAAGGCCGCGCCGTGCAGCGCCCGCTGCGCGCCCTCGACGATCGGCTGGGCCGGCAGCCAGCGCATGAGCGTCTCGAGCCAGGGGGGCTCGCGCGAGACCGCGCCGAAGCTGCCCGAGAGCAGCACGATGGGCAGGAAGGTGGCGCTGAGCAGAGGCCACGCCGCCTCGGCGCTCGGGATGAGCGCGCTGGCGGCGGTGCCCAGGCTCGCCCACGTGGCCGCGCCCAGGGCGAGGACCACGGCGAGGCTCAGCGCAGCCTCGAGGTCGACCCCGACGTCGTATCGCCGCGCTGCGCGAGATCATCGGCGCGGTCGACAGCGAGCCCGCGGTGCGCGCCATCCCGGCGCCCAGCCCGGCGCCGGGCACCTAAGCCGCGCCGCGCTCCCAGTCCAGCTCGGTGGTGATGCCGAGCGCCCGCAGCCGCTCGTTGGCCTCGTTCAGCGACGCGGCGCCCGCGACCTCGCGCGCCGGGCGTGCGGCGGTCGCGATCGCCACGAGCGGGTCGAGGCAGAAGGCCACCGCGCCCACGGGGGAGCGCTCGACGTGGCGGCGGCCCTCGCGGATGGCCACGGTGCCGATCGCCCCGCGGAAGCAGGCCAGGGCCTGGGCGCTTGCCTCGGTGGGCACGGCCGCGACCGCCTCCTGGAGGCGCTGCGCGGCCTCCGGCGTCAGGCCCAGGGCGCCGAGCAGGCCGCCGCCGCCCGCGACCTCGGCCACGCGGGCGAGCACCTCGGCGGGCCGCAGCTCGCCGTCGCAGCCGGCCCCGAAGACGGCCAGGACCACGGGCCCGCGCTCGGCCAGCGCTGGTGCGCCGGCCACGCACACGGCATCGCACAAGGGGCTGCCGAGGCCCGGCTCGTCGCCGTGGGCGAGCACGTCGCCGCCGACGTCGACCAGCACGACAAGGTCGCAGTCCAGGTGATCGGCCGCGGTGGCGATGCCGGCGCTCACCGCGTCGGGGCCGGGGTTGGGGTCGACCAGGACGACCGGGTCGCCGGTCAGCTCGGCCGTCCGTGCCTCCGCGAAGCGCACGCCGCCGGCGGTCCGGGTGGCGGGGCCGGCCAGCGCCACCGCGGGGCCGAGGCGCTCGGCGTCGACGACCTCGTCCAGCGGGCGCGGTCCCGGCTCGGGGTCGATGGCCGAGCGCTCCCAGGTGGTGCCGCCGAGCGCGACCTCGGGCCCGCGGGCGCGGATCAGTTCGGCCACCGCGAGCGCGCCCACCACGTCGCCGCCGCCGCCGACGCCGAGGCACAGGGCGCGCCGCGACCGCTCGACGAGGGCGTCGAAGCCGGTCAGCTCAGGCGCCGACGGGTACGGCGTCGGAGGCGATCGCCGAGATCTCCTCCGAGGCGCGGTCGAACTCGTCGTCGGCGAGCACCGGCGTCCCCTCGAAGGGCAGCTCGCGCTGCAGCTCCAGCCACGAGCGGCAGCCGCCGTACTCGTCCCGCACCTTGACGGTCACCGGGCGCGGGATCCGGTACGTGCGCAGCAGCAGCACGTGCAGCGGGTGCCGGCGCTTCCAGGCCAGCCGCTTCTCCGCGTAGTCGCTCGTCCAGACGTAGAACGGCGAGAGCGCGTCGATGCAGCGCCGGTCGGTGATCGTGTAGTGGCCCGCCACCTCGGCCCAGGCGCGGATGCGCACGCGGTCGGGCTGGGCGATGCCGCCGTCGTCGGTGGTGGCGTGCTCGGGGAGCTCGCCGTCCGGCCACACGCCCTCCTCGAGCGCCCGGCGCAGCTCGGGCTTGTGCGACTCCCGCACGAGGTCGGTGCGCTGGTGGTCGAAGGTGGGATAGAGGAAGAACCGGTCGTGCTCGAGGGCGAAGTGCCGGTCGGACTCGCGGATTCCGCCCTTGCGCAGCGTGAGGAGCTGCTCGCCCTCAGCCAGGGCGCGGACGGTCACGGCCCACTCTTTGAACGCGATTGGCATAGAGAGAGAACTGGAGTGTTGAACGTAAGAAACCCGCGGTGGTCCGGTGCCGAACCGACCTCACAAGCGGGACCGGCATCCTATGAAAAACGCTGCGGAACACCAAACATCCCCGCTAATTCGCGGGTTTTTGCTCGCCGCTCACAAACGGCGCCCGGCGAGTCCCTCGAGCACTTCGATGATGGCCGCGAAGTCGGCGTCGCCCAGGCCCCGGCCCATGCCGGCGCTAAGCACCTCCCGGGCCTCGGCGGCGGCCGGAAACGGCACGCCGGCGGCCTGTCCCTCCTCGAGGCACAGCCGTACGTCCTTGAGCATGTGCTCGAGCTTGAACAGCGTCGTGTAGTCGTGCTCGCGCATGGGCCCGGCCTTGAGGTCGAGCATGGCCGAGCCGCCCGCTCCGGCCCCCATGACCTGCACCACGGCGTCGAGGTCGACGCCGGTCGCGGCGCCCACCAGCAGCGCCTGGCCGAGCGCGTTCGCGTTGGCGGCGGCGACGGCGTTGTTGATGAGCTTGACCATCTCGCCGTGGGCGCGGGGGCCGGCGTGGACGATCAGCGTGCCCATGACCTCGAACAGCGGCTTGGCGCGCTCGAAGTCCGCGGGCTCGCCGCCCACCATGATCGTCAGCGTGCCGTCGGCGGCGCGTGGCGAGGAGCCGGTGACCGGCGCGTCGAGGAAGCGGATGCCGCGTTCGTCCAGGCGCTCGCCGAGGTGGCGGGTCTCGGAAGGACCGATGGTCGACATGTCGACGCACAGCAGCCCCTCCTGCGCCCCCTCGACCACGCCGTGCTCGCCCAGCAGCACGTGCTCGACCTGGGCGCCGTCGACGACCATCGTGAAGACGATGTCGCTGCGCCGCGCCACCTCCGCGGGCGTGTCCGCAACGGTGGCGCCGTGCTCCTGCGCCCACGCGTCCGCGGTCTCGCGGGTGCGGTTGTAGACCGTCAGCTCGTAGCCGGCCCGGCGCAGGTTGGCTGCCTGCCGCGACCCCATGATCCCGAGGCCGATCCAACCGACGCGCTCACGCTCTGCCATGCCCGCCTCCTCCTGGTGTCTCGAGCCGTAGCCGCTCGCCCTCGCTCATCGTGCCCATCGCCTTCGGTTCCACCGGCTCACCGTCGAGCCGGTTCGCGCCGCGTTCGCCGTCCTCGCCGCCGTCGGCGCCGCGCGGCGGATGGCGGCGGCGCTCGGTCAGCAGGGAGTAGGTCACATCGTCGGCGAGCGCCTCGATCTCGCGCACGACGCCGTCGCCGCCGCGATGGGCGCCGTCGCCGCCCGACCCGCGGCGGATCGCGTACTCGACCACCCGCAGCGGGAACTCGAGCTCGAGCGCCTCGACCGGCGTGTTCAGCGTGTTCGACATGGCCACGTGGACGCCGCTCGGGCCGTCAGCGTCGGGGCATGCGCCCTGGCCGCCGCCGAGCGTCTCGTAGTAGGTGAAGTCGTCGTCGCCGAGCGTGACGTTGTTCATGGTGCCCTGCCCGGTCGCGCGGCCAAACGCCTCCAGCACGAGGTCGGCGATGCGCGAGGAGGTCTCGACGTTGCCCGCGACCACCGCGGCCGGGGCCTGCGCGTTGAGCAGCGAGCCCTCCGGCGCCACCACGGTGATCGGGCGGTAGGCGCCGGCGCTGGGCGGGATGTCGGGGTCGGTGAGCACCCGGGCGGCGAAGTAGCAGGCCGAGCGGGTGACCGACAGCGGGCAGTTGAGGTTGCCCTCGTGCTGGCCGGGCGAGCCGGAGAAGTCCAGGCGCAGCTCGTCGCCCTCGACGGTGGCGGCGAGGTGAAGCTCGAGGTCGCCGTCGATCGCCTCGAGCACGTCGGTGGCCTCGCGCGTGCCGTCGGGGAGCTCGGCCAGGCAGTGGCGGGTGCGCCGCTCGGCGTAGTTGAGGACCTCGTCCATGGCTGCCCGCACCTCGTCGAGCCCGTTGCGGTCGACGAGCTCGTGCATGCGGGCCTCGCCCGCGCGGTTGGCGGCCAGCTGGGCGCGGAAGTCGGCGCGCCGCTGATCGGGCTGGCGCATCTGCTCGGCGAGCTCCTCGATCGCGGCGTCGTCGAGCACGCGCGGCTCGATCACGACACCCTCCTCGTCCAGCGTCTTGGAGTCGGCGGGCATCGAGCCGGGGATCTTCCCGCCCACGTCGGCGTGGTGGGCACGGCACGCGGCGAAGGCGAGCAGCTCGTCACCGGTGAACACGGGCGTGATCACGGTGATGTCGGGCAGGTGGGTGCCGCCCTTGTAGGGGTCGTTGAGGACCCAGGCGCGACCGGCCTGGTGGTCCTCGTCGAGCACGGCGGCGACCGAGGCGGGCATGGCGCCGAGGTGGACGGGGATGGCCTCGGCCTGCATGACCATCTCGCCGCGGGCGTCGAACAGGGCGGTGGAGCAGTCGCGCCGCTCCTTGATGTTGGCCGAGTGGGCGGCGCGGATGAGCACGACGTTCATCTCGTCGCACGCCGCGCGCAGGGCGCCGAGCAGGACGCGCAGGGTTATCGGGTCCACGACAGCCTCACGGTGCCGGTGGCGTGGACGTCGCCGCGCCAGTCCGGCGGCACGACCAGCGTGGCCTCGGGCAGCTCGCAGATGGCCGGGCCTTCGATCTCGGTGCCCGCGGGGAGCTCGCCGCGCAGCACCTTGGCCTCGTGCTCGCGCTCGCCGAAGATCGCGGTGCGGGTGGCGGTGCGCGGCTCGGCGTCCTGCGGCGCCTCGAGCGTGACCTCGGGCCCGGGGACGGTGGCGGTCACCCGCACGGTGACCAGCTCGACGGGGGAGTCGGGGTCGCGGTAGCCGTAGCGCTCGTCGTGCAGGTCGGCGAAGGCGTCCTTCAGGTCATCGGGCTCGGCGACGCCATCGCGCTCGACGGCGAGCTCGAAGGCCTGGCCGCGGTAGCGCAGCTCGTACACGACACGCAGCGGGGCGTCGGGCTCGCCGAGGGCGTCGCGGGCCGTGGCGGCGAGGTCCTCCACGTCCTCGCGGACCGCCTCGGCGGTGAAGTCGTCGCCGGAACGCAGAACCGAGCGCTGGGCGTCGCGGCGGCGGTCGCCGACCACGAGGCCGAGCGCGGCCAGCACGCCGGACGCGCGCGGGCAGAGGATGCGCTCGATCCCGAGCTCCTGCGCCACGGCCGCGGCGTGCATGGGGCCGGCGCCGCCGAAGGGGACGAGCGCGTAGCCGCGCGGGTCGACGCCGCGCTCCACGGTCAGCACCCGCAGCGCGCGCGCCATCTCGTGGTTGGCGACGCGGACGATGCCGTCCGCGCACTGGTGGGTCGTGATGTCCAGGCGCTCGGCGAGCTCGCGGACCGCCCGCTCGGCGGCGTCCTTGTCCAGCGCGACCCCGCCGGCGAGCTCGCCCTCCTCGTCCAGGTAGCCGAGCAGCAGGTTGGCGTCAGTGACCGTGGGCTCCGTGCCGCCGCGGCCGTAGCAGGCGGGGCCGGGATCGGCGCCCGCGGAGCGCGGTCCCACGCGCAGCGCTCCCCCGGGGTCGCGCCAGCCGATCGAGCCGCCGCCGGCCCCGACCGTATGGACGTCGAGCATGGGCAGGGCAAGGGGGCGGCCGCCGATCTCGAGCCCGGCCGCCTCGCGTACCCGCCCGTCGTCGATGACGCAGACGTCGCACGAGGTGCCGCCCATGTCGAAGCCGAGCGCGTCGGGCTCCTCGGCCGCATTGGCCGCGTACGCGCCGCCGGCCGCGCCGCCGGCGGGTCCGGAGAGGACGGTGACGGCGGGATGGCGGGCGGCGAGGTCGAGGTCGGCAAGGCCGCCGTTGGACTGCATGATCTGGGGCTCGGGGAGGCCCGCCTCCTCGGCGCGGTCCGTGAGGCGGCGGAGGTAGCGGGAGAGCAGCGGGCCGAGGGCGGCGTCGACCTCGGTGGTGGCCGCGCGCTCGTACTCGCGGAAGGTGCCGACGACGGCGTGGGAGAGCGAGACGTGGGCGTCGGGCAGTCGCTCGGCCAGCGCGTCGCCCAATGCCCGCTCGTGGTCGTGGTGGCGGTAGGCGTGCAGGAGGACGACGGCGACCGCCTCGGGCTCGAGCTCCGCGACCCGGTCGACCGTCTGGTCGAGGCCGTGGTCGTCGAGCGCGCGGAGGGGGCCGTCGGGCGTGCAGCGCTCGGGCGCGCCGACGCGGCGCTCGGGCGGGGTCAGGGGCGCAGGTCGCGTGGCGCACAGGCGGTACAGGTGGGCGCGGGCCTGGCGGCCGAGCTCGATCAGGTCGGTGAAGCCCTCGGTGGCGATCAGCGCCGTGCGGGCGGCTTGGCCCTCGAGCAGCGCGTTCGTGGCCACGGTCATGCCGTGGGCGAAGCGCTCGACGTCGCCTGCGTCGGCACCGGCGCGCTCGAGCACGGTGGTGACCGCGGCCATCACCCCCTCGGACTGGTCGTCGGGCGTGGTGGGTGCCTTGCCGGTGTGCAGCCGCCCCTGCACCGCGAGGACGGCATCGGTGAAGGTCCCGCCCACGTCGACGCCCAGAAGCATCCGGGAACCTTGGCAAAGGCACGCGAAAAGAGGCCGCCGGCCAGCGGCCTCTCCTCGCGACCCCGTGGAAAGCGCCTGTGCCTACGCGGCCAGCGGCAGCGCCTCGACGTCTTCCGTCGCGGTGAGGTGCTGGTGCGACGGGCAGTACCCGTTGTGCGGCAGCGGCATCCGCTGGCACGCCGTGCCCTTGCGGGTGGTGGCGCGGCACTGCAGCGGGTTGCCGTTCACGTCGTAGCCGTGGAGGGGGAGCGTCGTGAAGTACTCCTCGGCTGCGGCGATGTAGCGGCGGACGACCTCGCAGGCCTTCCGCTGCGCGGTCATCGGGAAGTAGATCCGGATCTCGCGGAACAGCGTGCGCGCCGGCTTCGCGAAGTAATGGCGATCGGTGGCGAGCCGCTCGATGGCGGCCTCGGACGCACGTAGCACTTTTTCGTGGTTGGACGTGCCCGGAATGACGTCCTCGTCGAGGATGTCATCGGCCAGGCGCAGATAGATAGCCCTGCTGAACTGGTACATCAGCCTCACGCTCCTTGTTCGGCTCCCCTGCCTGCTTCCCGCTCTCTCGCGCGGCGAGTATGCGGTCGATCTGTGAAGCTGGAAACGCAGCGATTGTTAATTCGGCGTTAACGGGACGCTGCCGCGGCCTACTGCGCTTTGTCGCGAATCGCCCGGGCTAGAGCCAGATTCGCGGGTGCGGCCGCGACCGTCTGCTGCGCTCTGCTGCCGTCTGACGCTTCCATGGCGCTTCCACGGCTGCCGTGGTCGTAGACGGCGGCGAGCTGGTCGGACTCGTCTTCGCGACGGCGGGCGGCCTCGTACTCGTGCGCGTAGACGCGCAGCACGGTCTCGACGCTGTCACCGATCCGCGCCGCGATGGCGACCGCGTCATAGCCGGCCGGCGGCTCCGTCGATGTTCCGCCGTCGCCGGGGCCGGGCGATGGCTCAGTGGGGGCGGAAGGGGTCGGTCCCGCCGTGGGAGGGTGCCGCGGGATGTCGGCCGCATGGGCGCGGACCCCGCGCGGCGAGGCGGCGAGGCGGCGCTCCTCCCAGGTCGGGTTCCCGTTTTCGGTCATCCCCTGATTCTCCCGCCCGCTGAGGACTCTCTCGGGGCACTCGACGGCGCGATGCCCCTCATGGACGACGACGCATCGGCCCGCGCACCTGGTGAAGCGGTCAAGCGGGTCGTGCGCGGCGGGCGTAGAGTGTCCTCGACGTCGACCAGGAGGAAGCGCACGTGACGAGACGGATCCTGGTGCTCGCGGTGGTCGTGGCCGCGGTGGCCGTAGCCGGTTGCGGCTCAAGCAGCAGCACAACGACGGAGTCGGCCACCAAATCGGTGACACTGAGCACGAGCGGCGCTCACGCGGTCAAGCTCTCGGCGGACCCCAGTGGGGCGCTGAAGTTCAACACCACAGCGCTGAGCGCCAAGGCGGGCGCGGTGACCGTCACGATGAACAACCCGTCCTCGGTTGAGCACGGCATCGCGGTCGAGGGCAACGGCGTCAACCAGGACGGCAAGATCGTCGGCCAGGGCGGCACGTCCGCCCTCGCGGTCCAACTCAAGGCCGGTAAGTACACGTTCTTCTGCCCCGTTCCCGGCCACCGTCAGGCGGGCATGCAAGGCACCCTGACCGTCACCTAAGGCCGGACCGGCCGCAGGGCGCGGCTCGCGTCCATGTTTCGTGCGACGAATCATCGGCCCGCCGCCAGAGCATTGAGCTGGTCAAGTTCGGCGTCGGCCTGGCGCTCCTTCTCGAACTTCCACTGGTGTTCAAGCAAGGCCTTTGCAGCCGGGACGGAGCCGCGCCTGGCCTGCTCGCTCAAACAAACGGCGAACACCCTCAACGTCCAACGGCTCGACATCCTGCTCGGCCACGGTGTCAGTACCGTCGATCAAGCGACGCAACGCCTGGGCCTTCGTCGTGCTCGCGGCAGCCGCCAGGGCGTCGAGTTTGCGCGACTGCTCGGCGCTCAGCCTGACGGGGATCCTGCTGTCGGCCATACAGTGATTGTGCCGCGGCGCAGGGACGCCCTTGGCAGCCGAAAACGCGCAACGCATCGAACGGAAAACGCGGCTCCGTCTGATCGATCAGGGGCGGTGTAGCTGGGGGAGAGGGGTTGGCCCCTCCCCCGTGGGTTCGATGGTTCCTAGCCGTGGCTCGGCCGGGTGCGGGCGGCCGAGGGCCGTCGCTTACTCGTTGACGCACCTCGCGGCCCAGTTCTTTAGGGGAGAGGCATCGAGCTGCAATGTAAGCAATGTCCCGGCGTCGGTATCGCACGCCGTCACCAGCGCTGACAGGTCCCCCCGCGGGTTGGGCGGCACGTCGTAAAAGCAGCTCCAAGTGTGGTGGGTCGCGTCCAAGCTGAACGAGCCGTTGATGCCGTGGGGATCGGTGCACGCGGCCTTCCCGGCGGTTCCGAACGGGGCGCTGCCCTTGGCTCCGTCGTTGACGCAATCGCCCTGGTTGGCGAACCGGTCGCCCAGGTTCGGGACGAGCGTCTGCCATCCGCCTTGCTGGCAGGCCTTCGCGGTGTCGTTGTTGCCGCCCTTGGCCGCGAAAGCAGGACCAGCCTCAACGACGCTCACCACCACCGCCAACGCCCCGACAACGAACAAGCGCTTCAACCGCTCCATCACACAGCCTCCCTCGGCTCGATCCGGCCCGCTGTCCAACCCCAGCCTAACCGGGTCCTAGTCGCCGTCGAACCGGGGAACGCTCAGGCGCGGCGAGCCCTGCCGTCGCCGCCCGCGCCACCGGCCGCGTAGTACCTTCCCTCCCCGGTTGTGTCGTGGGTCGGGAGGGCAGGCTTCTCGACGGCGGCCCGGGTCGGGTGGCGAGCCGGTGCCATGCAACGGGGCGCACCTGCCCCCTGCGCTTCCACAGCGCTTCCATAGACGCCTCAGAACGGCACGGCACCCCCGCGTTAGCAGGGGTTCCGGGTCTGGGCGAGGTTACTTCGGCGTTAAGTGCGTCCCCATACCACAAGCGTTTGCCCGGCCGCTACTCCCAGCGCTCGTAGCGAACTTCGCCGTCCTCGACGACGCTGTGCTGGAGCTCGAGGGCGGGGTCCGGGGCGGGGGCGTCGAGACGCCAGTGGGCGCCTCGGCTCTCGTTGCGATGCAGCGCGCAGCGGGCGGTCAAGCGGGCGAGCGGGTGGGGGTGGTCGACCAGCGTCTGCAGGCCCTCGGCGGTGCGCTCGAGCCCCGCGTGGGCCCACAGCGCGCGGCGGGTCTCGCGGTCGGGGCGCTCGAGAGCGAGCGGGTCGGGGGGCGGCGGCTCTGCGACGGGCTTTCCGGGTCCCGCGGGCTCGTCGAGCGCGGCCAGGGCCGCCCGGTGGCCGAACACGAAGCATTCGGAGAGCGAGTTCGAGGCGAGGCGGTTGGCGCCGTGCAGGCCGGTGTCGGCGCACTCGCCGATCGCGTACAGGCCGGGCACGCGGGCGTGCCCGTGCAGGTCGGCCGCGATCCCGCCCATGAGGTAGTGGGCGGCGGGGGCGACGGGCACGAGCTCGCGCTCGGGGTCGAGGCCGGCGTCGCGCAGGGCCTCGACGACGTTCGGGAACAAGGCCGGGTCGACCGCGCGCATGTCGAGGTCGACGTAGCGCATGCCGGTCTCGTGCAGCTTGGCCTCGATGGCGCGGGCG
>Ga0207688_10001841_pt1 | contig 11325 bp, 12 predicted proteins | sample KBSMiscanthusM4_FD_184296 | JGI IMG/M metagenome (GOLD analysis project Ga0207688, IMG submission 184296) | Miscanthus rhizosphere microbial communities from Kellogg Biological Station, Michigan, USA - M4 (SPAdes) (version 2) | ecosystem: Host-associated > Plants > Roots > Rhizosphere ...
TAGCGTGCAGTGTCGTTTGTAGTGTTGTTCTCGCGGCGCAATCCCTGATTCGCTGGAAACGGCCGAACAGCGTCAACCTTCAGCCGCGGTCAGCCCTCGACGTCGGTCTCGGGCCGATCATTGCCCCGCGACACTTCATCGTGCCAGCGGCCATCCTTGTCCTCGTACGAGATGCCCGTCGTCTCTCCCGGGACCCCCTGCTCCTTCGCCACTCGCTCCGCCGCCTTGCGAGCCAGGTCGTGGGACGGGAAGGTCTCGGAGAACACGCCATCGGCGCGGTAGGCCCAGCCGCCGTCATGTTCGACGATCTCGTAGGTGATCTTGGTCATGTATCGCTCCTCTGCTGGTACAAGATTGTTGCGCTGGCCGATCGAGCTCCGAATACAAGTCGCGCTTCCGCCCGTCGCCGCAGGCGGTCGTCCCGGCCGCAGTGGTCCTCAACGTAAGCATTCAGGTCGCAGGAAACCACTCGCCGCCCGAATTGATCGGGAAAACCGGTTTTTCGTTCTCGCGCGGCCCGTGCGCGGCGAAGACGAATTCAGTCGGCCCCTCGCTGGAACCATGTTTGCGCCCAGCATGTTGATCGATGACGCGCGGTGCGATCGAAGTCGCTTTCTACGCTACCATCAGGCTGCTATCTTGCATGCTTCGTTGCAATAGGAGGTCGCTATCATGTCTCATTTCATGGCCATCGCCGCGCCGGCTTTGCTGCTGGCGGCCACATCGGCTATGGCGAATGAATTGCCGTCACGGCAGTTCCCAGAACAATCCGCGATCGAGAGCAGCACTCGTCCGGGTTCGGATCTCGCTCCCGTCAGGATCGCGCAGCGTGCCAAGGATGGCGCAGCCGCCAAGAAATCCGCCGCGGCGACGCCTCCGGCGACGGCGGACGTCAAAACCGCGGATGGCAAGGACGTGGGCACCGTCACGTTGACCCAAACCCGTGCGGGCGTGCGCCTCAGCGGCACGCTCAAAGGCTTGCCGCCGGGCGAGCGCGCGTTGCACGTACACTCGGTCGGCAAGTGCGAGCCGCCCTTCACCTCCGCCGGTCCCCATTTCAATCCCGCGCAAAAGAAGCACGGCAAGCTCAACCCGGAAGGCCATCACGCCGGCGACATGGACAATATTACTGTCCCGGCGAACGGAAACCTGACGCTCAAGATCGTGAACAAGGACATCACCCTGGAAAAGGGCAAGCCCAACTCCGTGTTCCAGGAGGGTGGCACCGCCGTGGTGGTCCACGCCGCCAAGGACGACTACACGACCGACCCGACCGGCAATGCCGGCGATCGCATCGCCTGCGGCGTCATCAAGTAAGAGTACATGCGTTGTGAGGAGCGCCCGTACGGCGCTCCTCCGGCAGCGACGTGATCGTTGGTGAAATCGCCCCGTCGTAGACCGTACGAAGGTCCTATCTCCTCATGGTGAGGAGCGCCGCAAGGCGCGTCTCGAACCATGAGGGCGCGCGTAATTCGATCGGTGGCCGCCCATCCTTCGAGACGCTCGCTTCGCTCGCTCCTCTGGATGAGGCGGAGCAAGCACCGCGACTACGCGCTAATGCGTCCCCTTGATGGAATCGCCGTCCAGCTTGGTGAACGGGACGAAAGGCACCGGCCTGCCGTTATAGATGTCGGAACGCCTGACGGCGACCTGACCGCTTGTCGCGGTCTCCTTGACGACTTTGAGGATACGTTGCGCGCCGGGAGGCCCGACCGGAATCACCATGAGCCCGTCGGGCTTGAGCTGCTGCAGCAGCGGCGGCGGGATGTGATCGATGCCGCAGGTGACGATGATCTTGTCGAACGGGGCCTCTTGCTCCCAGCCGTAATAGCCGTCCGCATATTTGGAGCTGATGGCCTTGTATTCGGTGTAGCCTTGCTGGATGAGAGAGTCGTAAAAGCCGCGGGTGCGTTCGGCTAACGGCTTGATGATCTCGATCGTCCACACCTTGTCGGTCAGGTTCGAGAGATAGGCCGACTGATAGCCGGACCCGGTGCCGATCTCGAGCACTTTCTCGCCCATCTTGACGTCGATCGAGCTTGTCATCCGTCCTACCACGCGCGGCCCGGTGATGGTCACGCCGAAACCGATATCGTGATAGTTGACGTCGTAGATGACTGCACGGTCGGAGGGCCGGCAGAACTCCTCGCGCGGGGTCATCAGAAACGCGCGCTTGTTGCGCGCTTCCCAAAGGTCGACGTGGCCGACCATGTTCTGAAAGCGCTCGAAGCGCGCACGCAGATATCTCGGATCCTCGCCGCGGTTCTCCTGCATCCATCTGACGAATGCGCCGGCGTCGTTCATCGGCGGCGCGGCGTCCCAGCTATAGGGCTTGGGCACCGTGGCGTGCGCCTTGAACGGAAGCGCCACGCCGGCCGCCGCTGCCGCCGACAACGCCAAGAACGTGCGTCGCTGCACTTAACTGGCCCTTGCGTCAATCGATCCGGGTGGAAGAAGCGACGGCTCTGCCGCACATTCCGGAGGAGCAAGCAAGATAGGATGGGGCACGCCGGTGGGGCAACATCGAAGGGCCTGCGGGAGGCAGTACGAAACCGCGGGGGTCAGCGGCCTTCAGTGCTCGCGAGCGAGCCGCTCATATTCGGCCCGGACCACGTCCTCGCCATACACGCGTTCGAGCCGGCGGACGGTGAAATGCCCCCGCGCCACATCCTGGAAATGCTCGATAAACGCATAGTTCACGGCAGCCCCACCGAGCGCGCCGACGACCGGGATGGCCTGAGCAGCGACCTTCTGCGTCACCACCAAACCGAAGCGGGATGCCACCTGCGCGAGGAAGCGGACTAGGACCGGCCCCCCCTCCTCGATCACTCCGCGCTCCGCGATGAACCGTGCGGCCTGCGTCACGCTCTTCGCCAGGATGCCCCGCACGGCAAAATATCCGCTTTCGGACGCATCGGCCGAGCCGGGCCGCCCGCCCAACGCAAAGACCTGCACACATGCCAGAGCCGTTTCCGGGGCGGACAGGTCCTCGCCCTCGCTGCGTGCAATCTCCGCAATCGACCGCAGCATGATGATCGTCGACACCGGAAGCTCGATGGGAAGGGAGATCAAGCCGAAGGCGCCCCCGGCGGCCCCCGACGCCGTAGCCAAGGCCTTATGAAAGCGCCGCGACGCCGGATGAGGGACGCTTTGAATCGTGCCCAGCGCCACCTTGAGGGCGAGGTCGAGTGCCTTGGAGGTCGCGGTAGCAATGGCGTCCGACGCGGCGGTCGGAAGCGCGTATCCGATGAGCTCGATCGGCTTACCGACCATATTGGTGAGCCGCGCGGCAAGGCCGGGGTGTTCAAGAGACTGAACCGCCCGTTGCAGCGATGCCAGGTCGTCCGGTGTCATGCCCCCCAAGGCGATGTCGTATGGTGTCAAACCGGCCAAGGCGAACTCCCAACGGCATTGAGCCATGCTGCCATACCACGGCGGTGGAAGGTTGGCTCGCCAGGCAGGCAAAAGATCGCCCCGAGTGGAATTCCCACTCCCGCAAATTGTTCCTGGTCAGGCACCAAGGCCACGGGCCCCCCAGGGACCCTCGATAAGGCACGATGGAACCGCCCCAAGTCGTGAACGGGTCAGGTCGCCCGCGCGTTGGGACAGGCGCGACGACACAGAGTTGCATAACGCGCAATGTGGCTTACAGACCAGACAACGATCGGGACCACCACCGCAAGGCGTCCACGCTGCGCAACGTCGAGTATGCCGGATTGATTCATCACCTCGCTCCACTGATATCCGTCTACGGCAGCTGGCTGGTCGCCGCGATCATCGCCTTGGAGTGCGTCGGCGTTCCGTTGCCGGGAGAGACCATACTGGTCGCGGCGGCCCTCTACGCCGGCTCGACGCATGAGCTGAGCATCTGGTCGGTCTTTGTCGCCGGCGTGCTTGGCGGGATCATCGGAAATTTCATCGCCTTCTGGGTCGGCCGGGAGTTCGGGTACAGGCTGCTGCTACGCTACGGCCGCTACGTTCATTTGAGCGAGTCGCGGATCAAGATCGGGCAGTATCTGTTCATGCGCCACGGCAGCAAAGTGGTTTTCTTTGCCCGCTTCGTCCCGCTGCTCCGCAGCGTCGTCGGCTTTCTGGCCGGCGCCAATTACATGCCCTGGCGCGATTTCTGGATCGCAAACATCGCCGGCGCCGTTGCGTGGGTCGCGATCGATGCGTTCGGCGCGTATTACCTGGGTGGAGAGATAAAGAAACTGGCGGCGCCCGTCGGCGTGGCGATAGGGATTGTGGTTGTCGCGATCATCGTCGTGATCGCCGTCGTCTTGGCCCGGCATGAAAAACGATTGGCTATCGAAGCCGAACGCGCATTCCCCGGTCCGCTCCGGCCAGTCCGGGCCCGGCGCCGAAAATGAGGCCAGCGCCCTGCGCATCGCGGCCTTTCGATGCTTCGCCGCGCACGGTCGCGCCGGACATGCTGTTGACTTCAGGCCTGGCGAAAATTATGCACGGGCGGGCATGATGGCCGCGGCGGATGCGCTCCAATGAATCCTTCCATTCGCTCCATCGTGCATCCGACCGATTTTTCGGATCTGAGCGCCGCGGCATTCGCCCATGCTTTGCGGATCGCGTTGGCGACCAGGAGCAAATTGCACCTGGTGCACGTGTCACAATATGACGCCCATGAGGCATTGGCGTTTCCGCAAGCCCTGCGCCTCCTGGCGCAATGGGGGCTGTCGAAGGAAGGTGATCCGCCTTCGGTCGTCGCCGACAAGCTCGGTATCGAGGTCGACAATATTCGCCTCGCCCTGCAGGAGCCGACGCGTGCAATCACCGACTTCCTGAGCGAGCATGAAAGCGATCTCGTCGTGCTTGCGACCCACGGACGGGACGGCATGGAGCATTGGCTTAAGGGATCGGTGGCCGAGTCGGTATTCCGCCGTTCCGCGGTTCCGACGCTGTTCATTACACCAGGGGCGCGAGGTTTCGTCGGTCAGGTGAACGGAGACGTCCAGCTCCGACGCGTGCTCATCCCGGTGGATTTTTCGCCGCGGCCCGGGCGAGCACTGGTCGACATCCACCGGTTCTGCGCGCTGGTGAGCGGGACGAAAACCGCCGTACATATCCTGCACGTCGGCGACGAGGCCCCGCCGCTGCACATCCGGTCGACAAATTCGCACGCCCTCCCGCCGGTCATTTTGCGGTCGGGCAACGTCGTGAATGCGATCGTGGACGCCGCCATCGAGCTCGACGTCGACCTGATCGGAATGCCGACCGCGGGTCATCACGGCGTGCTCGATGTGTTCCGCGGAAGCACCACCGAGCGCGTGATCCGTCATGCGCCTTGTCCGGTCTTCGCGCTGTCGGCCACGTAGTGCGGTGAATTTGAAGTTCCTATCAGTTGCGGCGGCACGATCGTCCATAGGAGCTTCAAATTCAAATCCGCACTAGAATCATAAAGTTGCTAGTGGTCCTTTGATTCCGAAGCTCGTATCTGAACGTGATTGCGCGACGCCGGCTATCTCGCTCGGGCCACCGATTGTCTGCGCTTGGCGATGTACAAGGCGAACCAGTAAATCGTGCCGGCGCCGAACAACATCGCGCCGCATAGCGAGCGCGCGTCCCAGCCCGCCGACGTGAGCAAGGGCTGCAGCGCGATGAGCGCGAACAGCAGCAACGAGAGCGATCCGAAAAACAGCAGGTACCCGCGTGAGAACACCGCAATCTGGGTGTTGAGCACCTCGCTCTGGGTTATCCGCTGGGTCGTCGGAGTTAGGTCTGCGATGATGGGGCGGATCGTCCGGCACAGCCATGCGTTGGCGACGAAACCTACGATCAGGCCGAGGAGCGCGGCCGTCGCCAGCGACAACACGACCTGCTGCTCATCGAATCCCGCCAACGTCAGGGGCGCGCCCACTGCGGCGATTACGGCGATTCCCAGGAGCAGAAAAAGCCACATCCGGCGATGATGGCCGGCGATCTCGGACTTTTGCTTCTCGCTCACCAGGTAATAGCGGCTACGGCCGAGCAGCCATGGGTTGGGTGCACGGTAGACCCAGCCCTCCGGCACGCGCTTGAACGACATTTCCTCCATTCCATCGAATGGAAACCACCAGCGACTGCTCATCTCGGCCTCCTTCCGGCGCAAGGGCGCGCACGACTCCGCCCATGCGGCGACGATCGGCTTTATTTGGCCGGGGAGTCCCGATCCGACTGTGAGGCAGATCACAGATCGTCGATTTTTCGATTCGCTGATGGGTCGTCGAGTGCGGAGACAAGCAATTTTGCCGAACCGCGCGGCAATGGATCGTTCAGTGCGGCCATCACTTAGGCAAACATCGGGCCGAGGTCGTCGGCTCAATTCGTTTCAGGAAACGGGATGGCGTCGTGTGGCGCCGGTTCACGGAGCCAGATGCCCGCTGTGAACCACTCGCGGCAAAGACAGATACGTCAAATGCGCCACACTAGCGCGAGTGACGCGTGGCTCTGCCCAGAAGGAAATCGACGAACCCGCCGGCGAATTCCTGTTGGGAGCTGCCCATCCGCGCGAGCTGGCCGCGCAACTGGGCCGGCACGACCAGATACTTGCTGTGCTGTCCCGAAGATCGGCGATGCTTGTTCGCGCCGGTGATGGCCGTTCTGCCGGACCGACTCAGGCGAGTGGCTTGTCCCCACGAGATCGCAGTCATTGAGCCCCCCTATGGTCTAGACGGATGAGATGTCATCCCCTTGACACCTCAGCTTCGAACGCACGGTGAGACGAATTCCTACTGACGAGCCTAACACCCAAGACAACGCCCAAATCAGTCATTTTTCCGTTTACAAACTCGCGCCACCACCAATTCGGAAAGGGTGTGGTTTTTCAGCATCATGGGCCTCCCCCGCCCGTTTCGCGCGAAAGTACGAGCTATTGCGGCGGAATCTTCATGCATATCGCGACCACGGGGCTGTTGGCCGGCACCGGACTGCGGCAGGTGGCGGAGCGTTCGGTGGGCATGACGGCAGGGTTGCGCCGGGCGCCGCAGTAGGCGGTCAACAGCAGCTCGTCCTCACCGCATTGCACCGTGCAATTCGTCGCGTCGCAGTTCGACCGAGCCATTCGCACGCCCAGCGGCGCGCCGGGCGGACCGGGATCACCCTTGGCACCCGGCGGACCGGGCGGCCCCGGGTCCCCCTTCGGGCCGGGCTGGCCTTGACCGCAGCCCAGTAGCGGAGCGGCGAGCGCAATCGCAATGAGCGTCCGGACGACATGCATGGCGTTCCCCTCCCGCGATGGAATGGCAGCATGTGCAATTTTGCGGTCAGGAAAAAGGCCGGCGATTTCCGGCGGCCGAACGCGGTCCGGTTGATCACCCTCCCGGCAAGGCGGCGGCCGCCGCGGAAATGGGCAGCCCGGATGCAAACGCCAGGCATCGAAACCCACCACGGACCGCCGGCAGCATGGTATGGTCCCGCCAAATCCGCAGTGGAGACCGGAATGTCGACCAAGATGCTGACGGGCTCGTTCGTTGCGCTCATCACCCCCTTCAACCGAGACGGCTCGGTGGATTTCGCCGCGTTCCGGACCTTGCTCAAGTTTCAAGAAGACCGTGGCACGTCGGCGGTGCTGATCATGGGCTCGACCGGCGAGACCTCGATGCTTTCGCCGGAGGAGAAAAAGCAGATCATCGTCGAGACCGCGAAGATGAAGACGGGGCGCATGCCGGTCTTCTTCGGCTGCACCGGCAACAACACCGAGGCGACGATCGCCAATGTCCGCTTCGCCAAGGACAACGGGGCGGACGGCGCGATCCTGGCCGCGCCCGCCTATATCTGCGCGCCGGAAAGCGACATCGAGCGCTTCTTCCTCGACGTGGCTGATGCGACCGACCTGCCCCTCGGCATCTACAACAACCCGCCGCGGGTCAAAAGCGATCTGCATTGGGACCATCTGCTACGCATCTTCAAACATCCGAACTACGTCGTGCACAAGGAATCGACCGCACGCGTCGGTCAGGTCGCACAGGTGCTGGCCGGCAATCCCAAGGTCTCGGTCATGTGCTGCGACAGCCCAAACCTCGGACTTGTCGTGCCGACCATGTCTCTGGGCGGCCACGGCACCGCCAACATGACCGGCAATATCGCGCCCGCCGAGCTCGCGACGATTTCGACGCCATGGACCAGCTACGTCGAAGCGGAAAATTTCAGGTCCACCTATCTGAAGCTGTTGCCGCTCCTGCACTTCACCTATTCGGCGATCAACCCGGTGGCGGTGAAATCGCTGATGAAGGCGCTCGGCCTGCCAGCCGGCGATCTGCGCAAGCCCCTGACCAACCTCGACGGCGAGGCGCTCGCCAAAGGTATCCGGATCGTGAAGGAGCTCGGTCTCGACGAGCAGTACGGCTACAAGGTCGCTCCGATCTCGGCCGTCGCGGCGTGAGGCGCGAGTGCCGGAGTGGCGCCGGCGCAGGAGCGGTCACAACTCCCGAGACGCGCTGGGGGTAGCTGATCAGTGGACCTCTGCATCCGCGGCAGAAAAGCGCTTCTGAGCGGCGCGAGCCGAGGTCTCGGCAAGGCCTGCGCCTTTGCGCTCGCCCGGGAAGGCGTCGACGTCACCATCGTCGCCCGCCGGCGCGATGTTCTTGAACAGACCGGCGCGGAAATCGCCGCGGCGACCGGCGTTGAGGTGACGGTGGTTGCAGGAGACATCACCACCAAGGAAGGACGCTCTGCCGCACTTGCGGCTTGTCCCGAGCCGGATATCCTCCTCAACAACGCAGATGGCCCGCTGCCCGGCGATTTCCGCGACTGGTCGCGGGACGACTGGATCGCCGCGCTCGACTCGATGATGCTGGCGCCGATTGAAATGATGCGGCTCACCGTCGACGGCATGATGACGCGCGGCTTCGGCCGCATCATCAATATCGTCTCGCGCAGCGTGAAGATTCCCCAGCACGAGCTCGGCCTGTCGAACGGCGCACGCTCAGGCCTCGTGGGCTTCGTCGGAGGGCTGGCGCGCCAGACCGTTGCCCGCAACGTCACCGTCAATAACCTGCTGCCGGGGATCTTCGACAGCGGCGCGCAGCGGGCGCATATCAACGGGATGCTGGCGGCAACCGGCAAGAGCTTCGACGAGGTTTGGCGCGAGCGCGCGGACGCCAATCCGGCGAGACGCTACGGCAGGCCACCGGAGCTCGGAGCCTATTGCGCGTTTCTCTGCTCCGAACACGCCGGTTTCATCACCGGCCAAAACCTGCTGATCGATGGGGGAAGCTATCCGGGGACCTACTGAACAGCGGCTCGAAAGGATCTTCCCCATGCGACTTTTGACAATGTCAGCCCTCGCGATCGGCCTCGCCGGGCTGATCCCGGCACCCGTTACGGCTCAAACCTATCCTTCGCGCACGGTCACCGTGATCGTGCCATTCCCGGCCGGCGGATCGGTCGACGGCGTCGCACGTATCCTGGTGCAGAAGCTCAACGAAACCGTCGGACAGCATTTCATCGTCGAGAATCGAGCCGGCGGGGCGTCCGGAACGGTCGGCGCCAATGCCGTCGCGAAGGCTGCTCCCGACGGCTACACGTTGATGGTGTCGGCCTCGGTGCACGTGATCAATCCGTTCCTGTACAAGAGCGTCCCCTATGACGTGGTGAACGATTTCACGCCGGTGTCGTTGATCGCTGACGGGCCGCTGATCGTCAGCACCACGCCGAGCGTGCCGGCCAACAACCTCAAGGATTTCTTCGCGCTCGTTCGCAAGGACCCGCAGAAATACACGTTCGGGACCACCAGCGTCGGCTCGGCCAGCCACCTCGCCATCGAGCTCCTGAAGAGCGACGCCGGCCTCGACACGCTCGTGGTGGCGTACAAGGGGACCGCGCCGGCGCTGACCGACCTCATGAGCGGACAGATTCATCTGCTCGCCGACCCCATGCTGTCGTCGCTGCCGCTGGCACAGGGGGGCAAGATCAAGGCGCTCGGCCTGACCAGTCTCAAGCGGGCGGCGGCGGCGCCGGATATCCCGACCGTCGAGGAATCCGGCATGAAAGGGTTTCATTTCGTCTCATGGTACGGTTTGTGGGGACCGAAGAACCTGCCGGCCGATATCTCCGCCAAGCTGCAGGCTGATGTCGCCAAGGTGCTCGCGCTTCCGGACGTCAAGCAGCGATTGAACACGCTGGGCTTCGACCCGATCGGGATGGGTGGCGAACAGTTCGCGACCTACATCCGCGACGACATGATGAGATCCGAGAAAATCATCAAGGACGCCAAGATCAGGGTCGATTGAGCGCAGACAGGCCGCGCTATGCGCGTGATGGTCCTGGGCGCGGGCGTCATCGGGACAAGCTGCGCCTATCATCTCGTCAAGGCCGGTCACGACGTGATCGTGCTGGATCGCCAGCGCGGCCCGGCACTGGAGACGAGCTTCGCCAACGCCGGCGGCATCTGCCCGGGATTTGCGGGCCCGTGGGCGGCACCGGGAATGGCGGGGAAAGTCGCGCGCTGGCTGTTCGCCCATCACGCACCGATCGTCTGGCGTCCGCGGCTCGATCCCTATCAATGGCGATGGCTCTTCCAATTCCTGCGCAACTGCACTCCGGAGCGCTTCGCCCGCAACAAGGCGCGCATGCAGCGCATCGCGCACTACAGCAAAGCGTGTCTCAAGGACCTGTGCGCGGAGACGAGCATCGCCTTCGATCACGGGACCGGCGGGGTGTTGCAAGTCTTTCGCACCCAGGAAGAGCTCGCTGCGGCGCAAAACGCCGCGCGCGTACTCGCCGAGTTCGGCGTCTCCCATCGCATTGTCGACGCCCAGGAGGCGATGGCGATCGAGCCGGCATTGCGCGTCGCGACCGTCAAGCTGGCGGGCGGCCTGCATCTCCCCGATGACGAGACCGGGGACTGCCGCAAGTTCACCGTCGCGCTCGCCGAGCTTCTGTCCCGGCGCGGCGTCGTATTCAAATTCGACACGAACGTGCAACGCTTGCTGTTCGAAGGCGACCGCGTGACCGGCGTCGTCACCAATCAGGGCACGCTCGATGCGGATGCCTATGTCGTCGCGCTCGGCAGCGAAGCCGTCCGCGTGCTGCGGCCGCTTGGAATCGATCTGCCGATCTATCCGGTGAAGGGATACTCGATCACCCTCGACATCGATGAGAGCACGCCGGCGCCGCGATCCTCGGTCATGGACGAGCATTCCAAGGTCATGATGACCCGGCTCGGCAACCGCCTGCGCGCCGCCGGTCTGGCCGAGATCGCCGGGTACGATAGGTCGATCCGCCCGTCAGGTCCGGCGACCGTGCTGCACAGCCTGCGGGAATTTTTCCCGCGGGTGGCGGGTGGTCGCCACGCCGGTGCGCAGAGCGTCAATGCGTGGACGGGGCTGCGTC
>Ga0207688_10001843_pt1 | contig 11323 bp, 8 predicted proteins | sample KBSMiscanthusM4_FD_184296 | JGI IMG/M metagenome (GOLD analysis project Ga0207688, IMG submission 184296) | Miscanthus rhizosphere microbial communities from Kellogg Biological Station, Michigan, USA - M4 (SPAdes) (version 2) | ecosystem: Host-associated > Plants > Roots > Rhizosphere ...
TCAAGCCGCAGGCGCTGTGCGTGTGCGAGGGCATCCCGCGGATCGACAACAAGGTGGCGCTGCTGATCCTCCAGCACCCGCAGGAGCAGGATCGCGAACTAGGTACCGCGCGGCTCACGGCGCTGCACTTCAAGGACGCGTTGCTCAAGATCGGACTGTCCTGGCCGAGCCTCACCAAGATTCTTGGCCGCCAAACCGACCCGCAACGCTGGGCGATTCTTTATCTCGGTTCGGTCAAAGCCAAAACAGTCGCGCCCGATCGCGAGATCGTGGTGGTGAACAAAAACGGCAGCGCGGTCGATCACCAGGATTCGGCGTTGCGCGAAATCGAAGGCATCATCCTGCTCGACGGCACCTGGAGCCAGGCCAAGGCGTTGTGGTGGCGCAACGGCTGGATGCTCAAATGCAAGCGCGTCGTGCTCGGACCGAAGCGGCCGTCGCGGTACGGCAAGCTGCGGCGCGAGCCGCGCAGCGACGGCCTCTCCACCATCGAGGCGGCGGGGATGCTGCTGGCGCGGCTCGAACGCAAGCCCGAGATCGAGACCGCGCTGCAGGCGAGCTTCGAACGCTTGCTCGCGCGTTATCGCGAAGTGCGCCCTGTCTTGGGGGCTGGGCGCCGGCGCTGATCTGCTAGCCGCGCACGGCGCGATCGCTCAGCCGTGTCGCCGATGTTATGCCGCAGATCCGGTCGATCGCCTGACTGCGCTATAGCGCAACACGAATCGTGCGCGGGAATTTCGATCCTTCTGCGGATGGCGCCACCCGCGCCTGCGCCGACAGGAACGGAACCTTCGTTGGCTTGCCCCCGCAGATTCGGCATGGCTGGTAGTCGTTCGTACATAATTAAGGCGGTGGTCTGCCACCTTTTCGCCACGGTATGGGAGTGCCCTAGAGGTGTGCCCGACACTGGGGAGTGGACGGGTCACATACGGGGGGCTACATGACCAGAATCCTCACCGAAACGTTGCTGTTCTCGTGTCAAGCGGCCTTTGTCACAGGGATCGTGATCGCGGCTGCTAGCCTGATCATCTGAGAACACCCGAAGGGAATAAAAAGGGTCCGGCCGCCATGCGGCCGGGCCCTTTTCCATGGGGCGTAGTTAACAAATCAAGTTTCAAAATCTGTCCATAACAAAAACAACTGTTCCATCACGCGAATCGCTTCTTGCGACGTGATGATGCTCGGCTCTCAGCCTCATGACTGAGGCCAGCACGCGCTTCACCGCCTCGCCGGTCGTAGCGCCTCTTCGCGAACAGAGCCGTGCCGACATCCATCACCACCGATCCTTCGACCTGATGCGGGGGACGCTTGTTCATGATGCTCGCATGACGCGAATCCCGCCACCGGCGCCGCCATCGGCGATTTCGCAGCACCAAGTCATGAGTCGAGCGTCGCAGGGTCCGGGCGCTGCCCCTCATCCGGATTGCCGCAACTATCGACGTCTTGGGGTAAAAGGCCAGCCGCGATCTTTCGATTCACGGATGATCACCGATATCCGCGGGTAGTCGAGCGCCAGAATAGGATTGCGGCGGGATTGCACCACAAAAACCGCCAACCAAATGGACGATCGTCGTACGCTCCGCCCCGTAGCCGTCTCTTGTCTTTGCAAACTATCGCAGATTGAAACGTGGCAAGCAGTGATACCGAGGTGGTAATCGTCGGCGGCGGCGCTGCCGGCATTGCTGCGTGCCGGCGGCTCCGGGACGCCGAGATTGATTGCCTGCTGCTCGAAGCGCGCGCACGGCTCGGCGGGCGGGCGTGGACGATCAGCGACGACCCGCTATGTCCGATGGATCTCGGCTGCGGCTGGCTGCATTCCGCCGATCGCAACCCCTGGCGCCGGATTGCTGAGGCACAAGGCCGCTCGATCGACCGGACGCCACCGCCCTGGATGCGACCTTCGGCGCCGATCGGCTTGCCGCTTTCGGAGCAGGCTGCCTATCTCGACGCGCGCGAGAAATTCTTCGCACGTGTGGACGCGGCGCCGGAAGGAGAGCAGGACGCGGCAGCGGCGACATTGCTTGAGCCGGATGGCCGCTGGAACGACCTGATCAGGGCGACCGGCACCTATGTCAGCGGGGCCGAGCTCGAACAAGTGTCGGTGCGTGATCTCGGCCGATATGACGACACCGGCGTGAACTGGCGCGTGGTCGAGGGCTACGGCACCGTGATCGCCGCCCATGGCGCCGGCCTGCCGGTCACGCTCGGCTGTTCGGTCCGAGGCATCGATTGGGGCGGCCGGCGATTGCGCGTGGAAACCGCGCACGGTTTGATCGCCGCCGATGCGGTGATCGTCACGCTTCCCAGCGCGTTGCTGGCCGAACAGAAGATCGCTTTCACGCCGGGCCTGCCCGCGAAGGCCGAGGCGGCGGCGGGCCTGCCGCTCGGACTGGCCGACAAGCTGTTCTTGTCGCTCTCCGACGCCGGGGAATTCGAGAAGGATAGCCGCCTGTTCGGGCGCACCGACCGCAGCGGGACGGCCACCTATCACCTCAGGCCCTTCGGGCGGCCGCAGATCGAAGTTTATTTTGCCGCGACCCTCGCCGCCGAGCTGGAGGCCGCGGGCGAGACCGCGTTCCTGGATTTTGCCGTTGCCGAACTGGTCGGCCTGCTCGGCAGCGACTTCGCCCGCAGGATAAGACCGCTGCACCTGCATCGTTGGGGCATCGATCCGCTGTCCCGCGGCTCCTACTCCTACGCGCTTCCGGGCAGGGCCGATTGTCGTGCGACGCTGGCCGCTCCGGTGGACGATCGCCTGTTCTTCGCCGGCGAGGCGTGCTCCACCAACGACTATTCGACCGCGCACGGCGCCTATCTCACCGGCGTCGTCGCGGCCGACCAGGCGATCGCGGCCCGGCGCGGACGACGCCCGCGGTAAGCTCGAGCCGGGGTCGAGGTTGCGCGCTCGTTGCGGGCAACGCATAAGGATTTTCATCACGCTCAGCGAGGAGCCAAATGGCGCAAGCCTCCTACGTGCCCGATTGCGTTCATCTGGTCGGCAGCATCGGACTGAACGGCGTCGAGGAGGTTTTCAGTACCGTCGGCCCGGCGCTCGGCCGCCGGCTGCGACGGATTCCGGACGGCGAGCCGGGCCCACGTCGCCTGTGGGTGAGCTTCCAGTATCCGCTCCTGCGCTCCAGTCCGTTCCTGCGGCCCGACCCGAGCGGCGCACTCCGCAAGACGTCGGGCTTTCCGCTGTTGTGCCTGGCGGAGGATGTTGCAGCGAAGGACGTAAGCTTCGGCGAGCTCGGCTATGCCCGTGAGGCGCGCGCGTCCTATCTCGATTTCGTCGCGGCGCGCGATCGTGGAGACATTGCGTCCGGTGTCCGCTTTCAGGTTTGCCTGCCAACCCCGATGAGTGTGATCTACGCCTTCTGCACCGCGCGTGATGTCGCCGCGATCGAGGCGGCTTATGAAACGGCGATGGTGCGCGAGGTCGCGGCGATCTGCCGTCATATTCCGCACGCGGACCTCTGCATTCAGTGGGACGTCTGCCACGACATGATCATCTGGGACGGACAGCCGCAGGACCAGTTTCCGCTGGTCAATGGGTCTAAGAGCGAGATTTCCGCGCGCATCGCGCGCATCTGCGCTCCCATTCCCGACGATGTCGAGCTGGGCTTTCATCTTTGCTACGGCGATTTCGGCGGCAAGCATTTCTTCGATCCGGTCACCGCCCGGCATCTCGTCGACATCTCCAACGCCGTTGCCGGCGCGGTGAGGCACGCCATCGCTTACATCCATCTTCCGGTTCCCTTGCCGCGCGCAACGGACGAATTCTTCGAGCCGATGCGCGACTTCAAGCTGGCGCCAGGGACGGAAATCTATCTCGGCCTCATTCACGTTGCCGACGGTGTCGAAGGCACCCAGAAGCGGATCGCACTTGCCCGCAAATACGTTCCCGCATTCGGTGTGGCGACCGAATGCGGCTTCGCGCGCGCCCGCAAGCCCGACGTGGTGCGGCGCCTGCTCGCCATCCACGCTGATGTGGTCAAGGAATTGCCACTGGACTGAATTGGCCGAGGCCGGACGGCGCGGCTGCTCCGATCATCCCGATGACGCGGCCGGTCCGGACATTGCGCACACATGAGCGGCAGCGCCGATGCACCCGCATAGACTTGAAACACCGACGTATCGCGTTCATCGTCCGGCGGCGCGAGTCGCGACTGCCAGTTCACCAAGTCAAGGAACAGTCTCATGTCGTTTTCTATGTCTCAGGCGTCACTTCCAACTTTTGAGATCGGCCTCAACGCGCTATCGGCCATTCTCGACAAGGCCGAGGCATTTGCGGCTGCCAAGAAGGTCGATCCGGCTGTCCTGCTCAATACGCGATTGGCGCCGGACATGTTTCCCCTGATCCGTCAGGTGCAAGTTGCAACCGACCTGGCCAAGAACGGAGCGGCACGCCTCGCCGGCGTCGAGCCGCCCCGCTATGAGGACAAGGAGACCACGATCGCGGAGCTCAAGGCCCGGCTCGCCAAGACGGTCGCCTTCGTAAAGTCGCTCGACCCGAAGCAAGTCGACGCGGCGGCGGGTCGTCAGATCACGTTTCCGCTTGGACCGACCAACAAAGGGCAGATGCAAGGCGACGATTACCTCAACCACTTCGTGCTGCCGAACGTATATTTCCACCTCGCCGCCGCCTACGCGATCCTGCGTCATTGCGGTGTGGAGATCGGAAAGCAGGATTTCCTCGGTGCGATTCCCATGAAGGTGACGTGAGACCGGCGAGGCGCTGAGGTGGAGGTGCCAGGATCGGGCAAATCGCGGCAATTCCAGCACAGTCATGTTTCGTCGGGATTGCTAAATCTTGCGCGATGCCAGGATACACGGACAAATCGAGACGTTATCTGCGCTGGGCGGCGGCGAACGAGAGACGCGCAGCCAGCGCTCACGGGCAGGACTTCAAGGTCCTGCTTCGCCGCATTGCTGCGCAGTACCGCGAGCTGGCGGAGCAATCGGATGATCCCGAGGCGTGGCGCGCGAAGCGCAGGGCCGCGGGGACCAAACCGCACTGAAGCAGGCCGCCTCGCGTGGTGAGTCCGGGCGCGCAAGGTTAGCCCGGCCACGCGCACTTCATTGGCTATGTGCTCGCCGGCTGCTGATTGCCCGACCAAAGCTGAACCGCCATCCACGTCACAAGTCGCGCCCTGCTCGGCGACGACGGGCCGCGGTTTGATCTCATTCTCGGACCGGCCCTCGGGGGAGCGGTCGCTTGCCTTGCGCGGCGGCCGCAGTGTTCGACGCCTCGCAACGGCCGGACGTCTCGCGTGGTCAGGGTGGCTTGGTCGCCTTGGTGGCGGCAGCATTGAGCGCGGCGGCCATGGCATTGACGGTCTCGACGGCGACCGCGCCGAGCCCATGCCGGTGTGCGAGCCAGCGCGGATCATTATAGGACAGCCAGACCTTGCCGGCCGCATCCTCGTACACCAGCGCTTTCAATGGCAGATCGATGCCGATCGCCTGGTTGGCCTGCATCAGCGGCGTGCCGGCTTTGGCATTGCCGAAAATCAGGAGCTCGGTCGGCCGCAGCGGCAGGCCGGCCGCTGCCGCTCCCGCCGCGTGATCGATGCGCGCAAACACGGTCATGCCCTTGGCTTTGATCCCGGCCTCGAGCCGATCCATCGTTTCCTTCGGCTGGAAGCTGCTCGGCAAGGTGGTCAACCCGTCCGCCGCCATCGCCTGTGTTCCCCAAAGCCAGAGTGCCGCGATCGTCGCGAGCAGGAACTTGCATGCCGCAAGACGGCCGGTTCCAGCTCTCGCTTGTTCGGACACTCTCGGCTGGCTCGGATTCGTGACGCAATAGGGCTTCATGGCTTCTCGCTTGCAGCGTCTTACGATAGGTCACTGATGACAGCAGGTAACTGCGCCGTCGAAGGAACCATGAATTTTAGCACGACTTCGCAGGTCAAACGAACGCTTTAGAACCGCGCTCCAACCGCCAGCGCGCGGCACCAAGAGGACTGCAGAACACGAATGCGGGGCACTGCTGATGGAGGAGCAGCCGGCGCAGACGATCGCCATTGATCCGGGATTCCTGGGCGCGAACGGATGGGCGCTAAGGCCCGTTCTGCCGGCACCGCTGTCCTCCCGCGCGCCTGTCTTGCCGGCGCGGCATCGATCATCCCGACAGGACAGTCGTTGATCGCGGGATATGGACAGGGAGTGCTGTCTACGTGAGCTGGAGCCCGAATTGCTCTCGAAACACCCGCTGACCTTTGGGCGTGATCAGCACGGCGCGGGTCCCTTCGCTGCGCCTGATCCATCCCATGTCGAAGCTGTGGGCACAGATCGCCGAGCCGACCATCCCCGCCAGATGCAGCCGCCGCTCGCTCCAGTCGAGGCAGGGCCGGCAGAGCACCCGGCCGGATTTCCGCGCGCGTTGCGCGCGCATGGCCGTCATATCGATTCCGATGCGGCCGAGAAATTCCACGCCCGTATCGGTCACGATCCCGCCATCACTGGCCAGCTCCGCGTGTCCCGCCGCCACCAGTGCGTCGGCCAGGGCAACACCGAGCTGGCCGGCCAGATGGTCGTAACAGGTGCGGGCTTTGCGCAGCGCCGCATCCCGCGGTCCCACCACCAGTCGCTTGCGCGCCGGCTCCAGCTCGGACGCGACCTGCATGATGCTTTCCAGCATGTGTGCCACGGCCGCCGTGGCGAGACGGTGATAGCGGTGCCGGCCCTGCTTCTCGACGGTCAGCAGCCCGACCGCCGTCATGCGGGCCAGATGACCGCTCGCGGTCTGCGGCGCGATGCCGGCGACATGCGCCAGCTCCGAGGCCGTGAGGGCGCGGCCGTCCATCAAGGCGTGCAGCATTCCGGCCCGGGTCGGATCACCCGCGATTGCCGCGACCTCTGCAAATCTGGCATTGCTGGCCATGAATAGAATCCGTCAGCATCGAATCCGTCAGCAACGCGGTATCGTATTCGGCGCGTGGCCTCGATGTTTCGGCCGTCACCGTAACATGCCTGCATCATTTTCGACAGATTGGCCTGATGCGGCGAGCATTGCAGCAGATGGATGCGCAAGCGGCGTGGCCGGCATCGGTCCATACCAAGCGTAACGGCGGCGCGCATGCGTGACATGGATTGGGCACGCGTGGATCCAGGCCGGCGATGACCGCCGAGGCGAAACCGGTCGCGTTCTACGGTTGGCGCGTCGCGGGCGCGGCCTTCATCGTGGCGATATTCGGCTGGGGGCTCGGATTCTACGGTCCTCCGGTCTACCTGCACGCCGTCCGTGAGCTGCGAGGATGGTCATTGGCGCTGGTGTCCACCGCCGTCACCGCCCACTTCCTGATCGGCGCCATCGTCGTTGCCAATCTGCCGAAGCTGTATCGCCACTTCGGCGTGTCGGGGGTGACCAAGGCCGGCGCGCTTGCGCTGGGCACCGGCGCCACCGCCTGGGCGGTGGCGCAGGAGCCCTGGCAGCTCCTTGCTGCGACTGTTCTCAGTGGCGCCGGCTGGGCCGCCATGGGCGCCGCGGCCGTCAACCAGATCGTCTCGCCCTGGTTCATCCGCACGCGTCCGGCGGCGCTGTCCATGGCGTATAACGGCGCGAGCGTCGGCGGCATCGTGTTCTCCCCGCTGTGGGTCGCCGCAATTGCGCTCCTGAGTTTTCCCGTGGCGGCGCCGGCGATCGGCGTCGTGACCGCGGTGACGGTCTGGCTGCTCGCCGATCTTGCCTTGTCGAAGACGCCGCAACAAATGGGGTTGCTGCCGGATGGCGACACGATCGCGGCGTCGGCAGTCCCGGTCGCGGCGTCATCGGCAAAGCCGCTGCCGGGTTCGCAGCTCTGGCGCGATCCCCGGTTCCTCACCCTCGCTGCCGGCATGGCGCTCGGTCTGTTCGCGCAGATCGGATTGATTGCGCATCTGTTCTCGCTGCTGGTGCCGGCGTTCGGCGCGCAATCGGCGGGTCTGGCGATGGCGGCGGCAACCGCGGCGGCCATCGTCGGGCGCACGCTGGTCGGCTGGCTGATGCCGGCCGGCGCCGACCGGCGGCTGGTGGCATGCGCCAGCTACGTCGTTCAGATCGCCGGCGCGCTGGCCTTTATTGTTGCGGGCGGGACGAACATCGCGCTGCTGTGGGTCGGCGTCATCCTGTTCGGAGCCGGCATCGGCAATGCGACGTCGTTGCCGCCGCTCATCGCGCAGGTCGAATTCACAGCGGAAGACGTCCCCCGCGTCGTCGCCCTCATCGTCGCCATCGCGCAGGGCACGTACGCATTCGCACCCGCCGCCTTCGGGCTCATGCGCGAGCTCGCATCTCCCGAGACATTGCAACCCGCCGGCGCCGCACCCTACGTCTTCGCCGCCGCCGCGCTTGTTCAAGTCCTAGCGATGGGAGCGCTGCTGGCCGGCCGGCGCGGCTGACAGCGCCGTCGAACCGATCGCGGCGTGGATGGCGGTGCAATGCCGGACGAGATTCGGGTGCGCCGCGACGAACTGCCTGAGCGGGGTATCGATCTCATAGAAATGAATGTTGGCGATGAAGCCGTAGATGGCGGCATCGCTGCTGGTCGGCTCCGGCCCGTGCAGGTAGCCGCTCGACGGGATGAGGTTCGCCAGCACCCGCAAGTCCGCGAGCCCGCGCGCGTAGGCGGCGGCCGGAGCGAAGCGGCCGATGCCCTGGTAGTGGTAGCGCTGGGAATTGAATTCCCGCGCCTTGAGCAGCCCCGCTTCCGTCAAGCTCGGATGCTCGCGGCGGAGCGCGTCGCGGAAGGCCGGCCAGAACTGCTCGTCCTTCCAGCGTGAATAGGACATGACCCAATAGAGATCGTCGAGCATGCGCGCGATCATGAGATCGGTGTCACGCTGCGCGGCGGTCAGCCCATCGTCGATGGTGAGGCGGTATTTGCGCGTGAGGTGCGCGATGATCGCGTCGCTGTCGCCGATCGCCTCGCCGTCGTCGTCGATATAGGGAAGCTGGCCGCGGGGCGCGGCGGAAGCGTCGAAAATGTGCTGGTGCGTGAAGGGCATGCCAGCCAATCTGAGGAACGCGAACACCTTGAGGCCGTAGCCGTTGTTGTCGGCGACGCCGAACAGCTCGGGGTAGGAATAAAGCGTGATCATGGCGTCTCCGGTACGGTTCGACACCGCCGTTCGTCACGGCGCGACAGATGTCACGCCAGCATGTCCCGCACCAGGGGGCTGACCTTGCCGGCGTAGAGCTCGATGCAACGCAGCAGCTTCTCGTGCGCCAATGCGCCGGCGCTGTATTTCATGTCGAAGCGCGCAACGCCGAGAGCTTTCACGGTCGCGGTGATCTTGCGCGCGACCGTTTCCGGTGCGCCGACATAGAGCGAGCCCTGATCGGCTTCGCGGTCGAACTCCGCGCGTCCCATCGGCGGCCAGCCGCGCTCGGCGCCGATCCGGTCGCGCATGCGCTTGTAGTCGGGCCACAGCTCCGCGCGCGCCTGCTCGTCGGTATCCGCCACATAGCCGGGCGAGTGGACGCCGATGGGCTGCACCGGCTTGCCGAGCTGCTCGAAGGCCCGGTGGTAGAGATCGACATAGGGCCTGAACCGCCGCGGATCGCCGCCGATGATGGCGAGCATCAACGGCAGGTCGTAGCGAACGGCGCGCACCACGGATTCCGGGCTGCCGCCGACGCCGATCCAGGTCTTCAGCGATCCCCGCTCGATCGGCGGGAACACACGCTGGTCGACGAGGGCGGGGCGCGTCTTGCCCTGCCAGGTTACGCGCTCCTGCCGGATCAGCGCCGCGAACAGGTCGAGCTTTTCTTCGAACAGCTCCTCGTACTGGCTGAGCTCGTATCCGAACAAGGGAAAGGATTCGGTGAACGAGCCGCGGCCGAGGATGACCTCCGCGCGCCCGTTCGATGCGGCGTCGAGCGTCGCGAACCGCTGGACCACGCGAACCGGATCATCCGAGCTCAGCACGGTCACCGCCGAGCCGAGACGCATGCGGCTGGTGCGCCCGGCGATCGCCGCCAGCACCACGTCCGGCGCGGAGACCGCGAAGTCGGCACGATGGTGCTCGCCGACGCCGAAGAAATCGACACCGAGGCTGTCGGCCAGGATCGCCTCGTCGATGACGTCGCGGATGACCTGCGCATGCGGCAGCAGCTGGCCGTCCGGCCCCGTGGTGATGTCGCCGAACGTATCCAGCCCAAGCTCGAGATGCGGTGCCATCAGGTCCTCTGTTCCAGGGAATCGTCCAAGGGAATCGTCTAAGGCGAATGATCCATGGGAATCGTCAGGTCGGGATCATTGCCTTCCGGCGCCTGCGGGAAGCGGAGCGCCGGGCGAGAGATAGTGTGTCCGCGCGCGGGCGATAAGTGCTGCGACGGAATCCATGCAGACGCCCACGCGGCCGGAGTCCGGCCACCGTTCGCAAATCCATGCCGGTGTGGCCGATCGGCTACAGCGTTGCACGCGGACTCGCGGCATACTGCTCCTTTCGTCATCACGCGGGGGCGCGTCATGCGGAAATTCCTGCTTGCAACGGCTGCCCTGATCGCGTTCGCGGGTCCGGCGATCGCGGCCGACATGCGCGCTCCGGTCTACAAGGCGCCGCCGCCGGTGGTGCCCGCCTGGAGCTGGACCGGCTGCTTCGTGGGCGGCCATGCAGGCAGCCTGTGGACCAAGCAGGACTGGACCAACCTCACGCCCGGCGGCGATTTTTTTGGCGCGTGGCTCGGCCGACATCAAGCGAATAGCTGGCTCGGCGGCGTACAGGCCGGTTGCGACTATCAGTTCGCCGGCGGCTTCGTGATCGGCATCCAGGGCGACTATGCCTGGACCGACGCCGCGGGCAGCCATGACAGCGCGCGCGAGATCGGCGTCGCCTATCACAGCAAGGCCAAGTCGCTGGCGTCGGTCACCGGTCGTGCCGGCTACGCCTGGGATCGCTTCCTCGGCTATGTCAGGGGCGGCGGCGCCTGGCAGCGCAACGATTACTCGGCCTCGACCATCATCCTCGGGACCGTCTATGCCGGAACCGAAACGCGCTCGGGATGGACCGTCGGCGTCGGCGGCGAATATGCCTTCACCAATGTCCTCTCCGGCTTCGTCGAATACAGCTACTACGACTACGGCTCCGGCCGGGTCCCGTTGACGCCGCTGCTGGCCGGGTTGCGACCGGGACTGGTCGACGTCAAGGAGTCCACCAGCGTCGTGCGCGCCGGGCTCAACATCCGTTTCGGCGGCTCCCGCGGATACTGAGCGCGCGCTGTCCGCCGGCAGCGCCGGGCCAGGCCATACGATCAGGCCGGCAGGGTGCGATCAGGCACCGATGCGCTTCGGTGTTCTGGTCGCCTCAATCCCCCGTTGGGTAGATAAAGCTCCATGGTCCT
>Ga0207688_10001846_pt1 | contig 11320 bp, 10 predicted proteins | sample KBSMiscanthusM4_FD_184296 | JGI IMG/M metagenome (GOLD analysis project Ga0207688, IMG submission 184296) | Miscanthus rhizosphere microbial communities from Kellogg Biological Station, Michigan, USA - M4 (SPAdes) (version 2) | ecosystem: Host-associated > Plants > Roots > Rhizosphere ...
CTCTACGACGCGACGCCCGGCGCGGTGATCGAGGAGATCAACAGCGCCGAATCACGCTTCGGATCCGATGTCGAGACATTGTTGGTGATCGGCCACGAGCCAACGATGTCGTCGCTCGCTCTCGGCCTCGCCACCGCGGACGGAAGCAATAGCACCGCGGCCGAACGCATTTCGACGAAGTTCCCGACGTCTGCCATCGCAGTGCTGCGCACCGGCGAGCCGTGGGACCAGCTGACGCTCAGCGGCGCCGCGCTGGTCGGCTTCCACGTGCCCCGCTAGTTGGCTCTCCCCTGCCCTTCGGGGCGAGCCGGCACGCGCGAGCGCTCGTCGGCGCTAGGAGCTGGTGGCCAGCGTCAGCTCCATCAGCTTGATCACCATCCCGCACGCATCGATGCCCGGCGTCTGCGGATTCACCCACCAACCGACCACGCCACCCGCGTCGCTGGCCACGCCGCACGAGCCGTTCGGATCGTTGGGCCTCATGACGATCGACGGGACGCCTGCGATCGACCGGTTCTCGATCTGGTAGTTCAGCTTCTGCGCCGTCTGTTTTTCGTTGTCCAGGCTGCCCTGTTCGAACCAGAACCGGGTGATGTCGATCAGGCCCGCGGGGTTGGCCGCCTGCCAGCGACACACCGCGCCGACGAACGTGCTCTGAATGTCCAGCGGGTCGGCGCCGACGGTCTTGGCGAGGATGTCCTCGGTCAGCACCTCGCATTCCTTCAGCAGATTGGGGTACTGCTTGGCCGAGTCGTCGTTGCGGGGCACGTCACCGGATCCCGACTTCGCGGCGGTGCCTTCGACGGTCTTGGTGCATCCGGTCAGCAGCGTCAGTACCGACAGCGAGGCGATCAGACCGGCCAGCGCCCTGCGGCCGTGGGAGGTCCGGCTCATTTGGAATTCACAATCGATTGGCGGGTCAATTCCTTGGCCACATCACAGGGATCGGGGTACGGCTGCTCGGAAAAGCTGATCGACCACTCTATGAAGTCGTCCTGGAACTGGATGCCGACCTCGCAGAGGTTGTTGCCGACCGTCGGGTCCTCGCCAAGCGCGATGAAGCCGCTGTGACCCTCGATGTTGATGTCCTCGACACTGGCGCGCGACAGCTCCTCGGTCTTGCGTTCCCGGCCGATCGGGCTGCCGCGATACCAGGTGAACGAGAAGTGTGGGCCCAGGATGCCACCACCCTGCAACCACTGGCAGCCCACCGAGTTGCGCGCCGTATTCACCAGGCCGGTGACCCGGGTCTGCTCAGCAATCGTCTGATCGGTGACCCCGCCGCACTCCGGAAAGAACGGCCCGTGCGTCGCGTTCTGCGTCGGTGCGGGCGACTGCGGCGCGCTGGGAGAGGACGACCCCGAGTTGTCGGAGCAGCCCGCAAACACGGGAATCATGGCCGCGGCCGCCACGGCCAGCACCTTCGCAGACCGCGTACGTTTTCGGTCGCCGCCTTCGCGGCTCCGCAAACCGGTCGCGCACTTGCTGGGGGTCACGCCATGCACTGTAGCGGCAGCCCAATACCTCAACCACCGACATGCCGATCTACCTGCTCTTTTATCGAATTCTCAGGTGGCCCTGCCGAACACAACTACGCCGGGAGCGGTATGCGACAGTAACGGGATGCTCTGGGCGTTGCTGCGGCGGTATACGCGACCGTATCGCTCTCTGCTCGCGATCGTCGCGGGGCTTCAGCTGATCAGTACACTCGCGTCGCTGTACCTGCCCACTGTCAACGCCGCGATCATCGACGACGGCGTCGCCCAGGGCAATCTGCGACGGATCGTCGAGCTCGGCGGCATCATGCTCGCGGTCACCGCGCTGCAGGTGGTCTGCGCTGTCGGCGCGGTGTACTTCGGGTCGCGGGCCGGCATGGGCGTCGGACGCGACCTGCGCTCGACGATCTTCGGCCACGTCACGAGCTTCTCGGCCGAGGAGACGGCGCGGTTCGGCGCCCCGTCGCTGCTGACCCGCACCACGAACGACGCCCAGCAGATCCAACTGTTCGTCCAGCTGACCTGCACGATGCTGATCACCGCGCCGATCATGTCGATCGGCGGCATCTTGATGGCGGTGCATCAGGACGCCGGCCTGTCGTGGCTGCTGCTGATCAGCGTGCCGGTGCTGGCACTGGCCAACTACTTGATCGTGTCGCACCTGCTGCCCATCTTCCGGCGTCTGCAGCGTCAGATCGACGGTATCAACCGGGTGATGCGCGAGCAGCTCTCCGGCATCCGGGTAATCCGGGCCTTCGCCCGGGAACCGTTCGAGCGCAACCGCTTCGGTGTCGCGAACCAGGCGCTGTCGGGCAGCGCGCTGGAAGCGGGCCGGCTGCAGGCCCTGATGCTGCCGGTCACCACGCTGGTGATAAACGTCTCCAGCGTCGCGCTGATCTGGTTCGGCGGCTTGCGGATCGACGACGGCCAGATGCAGGTGGGCTCGCTGATCGCCTTCCTGTCCTACTTCATGCAGATCCTGATGGCCGTGCTGCTGGCGACGTTCCTGCTGGTGTTGCTGCCGCGTGCGTCGGTGTGCGCCGAACGGATAACCGAGGTGTTGGCCACCACGCCCGGCATCGCCAGCCCGCAGCACCCGGTGCGGCCCGACAGCGTGCGCGGCGAGATCCGGTTGGACAAGGCGACGTTCAGCTATCCCGGCGCTGACCGCCCTGTGCTGCAGGATGTTTCACTGACGGCCGCCCCCGCCGCCACCACGGCCATCGTCGGGTCGACCGGTTCGGGTAAGTCGACGCTGGTATCGCTGATCTGCCGGCTCTACGACGTGACCGGCGGCTCGGCGCGCGTCGACGGGGTTGACGTTCGCGATTACGACACCGAGCAGCTGTGGTCGACGATCGGGCTGGTGCCGCAACGGGGTTACCTGTTCTCCGGCACGGTCGCCGACAACCTGCGCTATGGCAAGGCCGATGCGACCGACCAGGAGATGTGGGATGCGTTGCGGGTGGCGGCGGCCGACGACTTCGTCCGCGCTCACCCCGACGGCCTTTCGATGCCGGTCGCGCAGGGCGGTATCAACTTCTCGGGCGGACAGCGGCAACGGTTGGCGATCGCGCGAGCAGTGATCCGCCGGCCGGCGATCTACCTGTTCGACGACGCGTTCTCCGCGCTCGATGTGCACACCGATGCCCGGGTCCGCGCCTCGCTGCGCGATGTCTCGGCCGGCGCGACGGTGGTGATTGTGTCGCAGCGTATTTCGACGGTCGCGGAGGCCGACCAGGTCGTCGTCGTCGACGACGGCCAGGTCGTAGGCGTCGGCACGCACGAGACACTGCTGGCCACCTGTCCGACTTATGCCGAGTTCGCCGACTCACAGTCGCTTGGCGCCGGATCAGGAGGCCATGGATGACCGCCGGGCCGATGGCACGCCCGATCCGCGGCGCAGTGCAGGCGCCGATGCAGCGGTCGCGCGACTTCAAGGGGTCGGCGATCCGGTTGATCAAACGGCTCACCCCGCAGCGCGGGCTGACCGCCATGGTGATCCTGCTGGGCGTCGGCGGCATCGCCATCGGAGTGATCGGCCCGCGCATCCTCGGCCACGCCACCGACCTGTTGTTCAACGGTGTGATCGGGCGCCAGCTGCCCGCCGGGCTGACGAAGGAACAGGCGATCGCGGCCGCACGGGCGCGCGACGACAACACGTTCGCCGATCTGTTGTCGGGCATGAACGTGGTGCCGGGTCGCGGCGTGGACTTCGGTGCCATTGGCCGCACGCTACTGCTGGCGCTGGGGCTGTATCTGCTTGCTGCACTGCTGGTTTGGCTCCAGGCCCGCATTCTCAACGTCGCTGTCCAGCGCACCATGGTGGCGCTGCGGTCGGATGTCGAGGACAAGGTGCACCGGCTGCCGCTGCGCTTTTTCGACTCGCGGCAACGCGGCGAAGTGTTGAGCCGGGTCACCAACGACGTCGACAACATCCAGCAGTCGTTGTCGATGACGATCAGCCAACTGTTGACCTCGCTGCTGACTGTGGTCGCGGTGCTGGTGATGATGCTGACCATCTCGCCGCTGCTGACGTTGCTCACCGTTGTCACCGTGCCGCTTTCGCTCTGGGTGACACGGGCGATCGCCCGCCGCTCGCAGCGGCTGTTCGTCGCGCAGTGGGCCAACACCGGCCGGCTCAACGCACACATCGAAGAGACCTACAGTGGCTTCACGGTGGTCAAGACATTCGGTCACCGGGCCAAGGCGTTGGAGCAGTTCCGGGAGTTCAACGACGACGTCTACCATGCCAGCTTTGGCGCGCAGTTCTTTTCGGGACTGGTGGGGCCCGCCACCACTTTCATCGGCAACCTGAGCTACGTGGCGGTGGCGGTGGTCGGCGGTGTCCAGGTTGCGACGGGCCAGATCACGCTCGGCAGCATCCAGGCGTTCATCCAGTACGTCCGCCAGTTCAACCAGCCCCTAACTCAGGTCGCCGGGATGTACAACATGCTGCAGTCCGGAGTGGCAAGCGCGGAGCGGGTTTTCGATCTGCTCGATGCCGAGGAGGAGTCACCGGACCCGGGCATAACGCTGCCGTCCCTCGACGGCGGTCCGCGCGGCCGGGTCGAGTTCCAGCACGTGAACTTCAGCTACCGGCCCGGCACACCGGTGATCGAAGACCTGTCACTGGTGGCCGAGCCGGGCAGCACCGTCGCCATCGTCGGGCCGACCGGCGCGGGCAAGACGACGCTGGTGAATCTGCTGATGCGGTTCTATGACGTCGACTCCGGTCGCATTCTCGTTGACGGCGTGGACATCTCGTCGGTCAGCCGGCAGTCGCTGCGGTCCAGAATCGGGATGGTGCTGCAGGACACCTGGCTGTTGGGCGGGACGATCTACGACAACATCGCCTACGGTCGGCCGGAGGCCGGCGAGGACGACGTGATCGCCGCGGCGAAGGCCGCATACGTCGACCGGTTCGTGCACACGCTGCCCAACGGCTACCAGACGATGGTCAGCGACGACGGCGGCAACGTCAGCGCAGGCGAAAAGCAGCTGATCACCATCGCCCGCGCGTTCCTTGCCCGTCCGCAGCTGCTCGTTCTCGACGAGGCCACCAGCTCCGTGGACACCCGTACCGAGCTTCTGATTCAGCACGCCATGGGCGAGCTGCGGCGCGATCGAACGAGTTTCATCATCGCGCACCGGCTTTCGACGATCCGCGATGCGGACGTCATCTTGGTGATGGAGGCGGGCAAGATCGTCGAACGCGGCAGCCATGAGGAACTGCTGGCCCGTCGCGGCGAATACTGGGCCATGGCTCAGGCGTGATAAGCCGAGCCGAGACTACGGTTTTGACGGTTTTGTCGGTTATGTCGGATTTGTCGGATTTGGTCCGATTTCATCGGAAGTCGTAGTCTCAACTTCGTGACCCGGACGGTGCACACCTTCTGCCGGTACTGCATGGCCGCGTGTGGTGTGGAAGTGACGGTTGAGGACAATCGGGTCACCAAGATCTCCGCCGACAAGCAGAATCCCCACACCTGGCAGGATTTCTGCGCCAAGGGCCGAACGGCGAACCAACTCGTCGAGCATCCTCGGCGGATCTTGAATCCAATGCGTCGGGTCCGCGATAGCTATGTCGAGGCCGGCTGGGACGACGCCATCAACGACATCGCCACCCGGATGAACGCGCTCATCGATGCCGACGGTCCCGACGCAGTGGGCCTTTACTACGGCAATCCGTCCGGCTTCTCATCCTCCAACATCATCTTCATGAACGCGTGGCTCGACGCGGTCGGCACCCACAGCCGCTATGCGGTCGGCTCGGTCGACCAGAACGCGTGGCACGTCGTCGCGGAAGCGATGTACGGGTCCATGCTCATGGCACCGGTGTCCGACATCGACAACTGCGACTATTTCCTGCTGGTTGGCACCAATCCCGCGGTGAGCGCATGGAATTGGCTGGAGACAGTACCGGGCGGGTGGCGGCGCGCGCTCGCGAGACAGAGGCTGGGCGCCGCGATCGTCGTCGTCGACCCGTTGCGCACCGAAACCGCCGAGAAGGCCGACGTCCATCTCGCGGTCCGGCCCGGACAGGACTGGGCGCTGTTGCTGGCCATGGTCAAGGTGATCCTCGACGAGGGCCTCGAACACCGGCAGGACTGCACCGGCCTCGCGACGGGCGTAGATGATTTGCGCAAGCTCGTCGCCGACGCCAAGCTCGACGATCTGGCCTCGCGATGCGATCTCGCCCGCATCCAGATCGAGCGGGTGGCCCGGGATTTCGCCGCTGCGCGCGGCGCGATGGTGGTGACCAGGACCGGGGTTTCCCTGCACCTTGCTGGCACGGTCGCGGAGTGGCTCGGTCACGTGCTCAACGTGATCACCGGCCGGATGGACCGCCCCGGCGGCCGCAGGTTTGAGCCGGGGTACGTCGACGCAATTCGCCTCTCCGCCATGGTGAAGCCAAAGCCCCACACGAGCAGGCTGGCCGGCCGCGAAATGGTTGCGGGCGCGCATGCGCTCAGCGAATTGCCCGACGAGATCACCACTGAAGGGCGCGGCCAGATCAAGGCGATGATGATCAACTGCGGCAACCCCGTCGTGTCGGGACCCGACGGAACCAAACTCGACAAGGCTCTCGCACAACTAGATCTGTTGGTGGCCATCGACTTCGTGCAGCGCGAGAGCCACCGTCACGCGCACTGGCTGCTGCCTGCCGTGCATTGGCTGGAACGAGACGACCTGCTGGCGTTCACCAGCAACATGCACGACGAACCGTATCTGCAGTACGGGGCCAAGGCCGTCGACCCGCCGCCGGGCGCTCGTCAGGAGTGGCGCATCTTCGTCGATCTCGCGATCGCCATGCGCAAGCCGCTGTTCGGCGCCAAGGGGCTCAACGGCTTCATCAAGGCGACCCGACGACTCGCGCGGCGAACGGGCAGACCCGCGCTCGAGTTCGGGCCGCACTGGATCGACAGGCTGGTCGTGGCTACCGGGCGGGAGGTCAACGGCCGCAGGATCAAATGGCGCGACATCATGGCCCACAAGCATGGCTGGGTGCTGGGCCCACGGGAGTTCGGACACTTCAAGGAAGCGCTGCGAACCGACGACAAGAAGGTGCATGCGGCGCCACCGGCGTTCGTCGAGCGGGCCCGCGAACTGCTCGCCGAGCCGGCTCCAGAGGCACCCGCGGACTATCCGTTCCAGCTGGCGAACCGGCGCAATCGTCATTCGATGAACTCGTGGCTCAACGAGTTGCCCGGCCTGCATCCTTCCGGAAGGCGAAACGAGGTGGTCATGCATCCCGACGACGCCGCCGCGCTCGGCATCGGCGATGGTGATCGGGTGAAGGTGTTCTCCCCCGTCGGCGCGATCGAATTGGCGGCGTCGGTCAGCAAGCGGCCACGGCGCGGTGTGGTCGTCGTCGACCACGGCTGGGGCTCACGGATTTTCGATCCGCGCGGCGGTTCACCGCCGGAGTCCTACGGCGCCAACCGCAACCTGCTGATCGACGGCGGACCTGTTGACCCACTGTCGCAGACCGCGGCGCTCAGCTCGTCGTACGTCGGGCTCGAACGGATCTAGAGTTCTGGACCCTCGGCGCGCAGGTCGTCGACATTCTTCATCGCGTCCCGCAGCTTACCCAGCCACTCATCGGCGTGCTCGCCGACGAGACGGACCGACCACGCGAGCGCATCCGAGCGTGACCGCGCCACCCCGGCGTCGACCAGGGTGTCGAGCACCTGACGTTCGGGTTGCCGCAGGCGCGTCATGACCGGTACGGCGATGTGGGTGAACAGGATCCGTTCATAGGTGTCGTCGCCGACCGCCCCGATTTCTATGCCCCATGCGACCTTGCGACCGTAACGGGCCTCGGCCTCGTCGGCGATGCGCATGCGTTCGGGGCGGGTCTCTTCACGGAACCGGGCGACGCGTCCTGAGGCGCGAGCCTCGCTTTCGTCGCCGTCGGCCTCGGGTAGCCGGCCGATGACGGTGATTTCTTCGCGGTCGACGACGACCGTCGGGTCGCCGGCGAACCAGCCGTCGGGAAGCCGACCGGCGAACCAGTCGGCGGCGTCGCTTGCGTCGGGTTGCTCGGCCTGTTGCCAGCCGCCGGGGCGGCCGGAGCGTCGGCCATGGAGGTGATGGTATCGCATGATTACATGATTACACCATTACAACAGTGGTGGTAGGGCTTTCACCCCGAGCGAACAGCGGTGAAGACGTCGAGGCTGGTGAGCTGGTGGCGACCGACCTCGACGAAGTGACCCCGCAACGTCTGCTCGATGCGGCGAAGGTCGTCCTCCGGCAGGCTGAGAGCCTTGACGACGCGGGACGGTTTGGTCCCACCGTGCCAGGCAATGACGACGGTGCCGCCCGGACGTGCGACCCGATGCAGCTCGTCCACCGCGGCTGCAAGGTCGGGCCAGATCGCGACGTTTCTAACCGAGACCACACGGTCGACGCTGGCGTCGGGAAGACCCGTGCGGTCGGCCGTGCCGAGGTCGAGCCGAACCCGGCCGGCGCGGACGGCCTTCCGATTGTGCCGCCCGGCTTGGTCACGCATCTCCGGCGACGGGTCGACTCCACGGATGCTCGCCGCTTGTGTGCGTTCGGCGAGCAGTCGTATGAGACCGCCCGGCCCATAACCGACCTCGAGAACGTCGTCCCCGGGCTGCACGCCCAGGATGCCGACCACGTCGTCCTGCTTGTTGGTCCACAGCATGATCCGCCCTGCCAGCCGGCCGATCCAGCCGCTTGGATGAGCGAAGGGATTGTCCGTTGAGGGGTCGAGGATCGCAGGTCGTGGTGACATGTCACCACGCTGGCACTTCAAGCCGGCTTGAAGTCAAGTGACTTCTCCGACGGCTGGGAGCCGCCGGCTTCATTTCACGCGGCTTGCGCGTGAAGGGCCAGTCCAGCCCGTAGGAGGTTGCGCGCGGCGTGTTCGTCGGCCTGAATCGGTCCATGACCGCATGCGGCGCAACAAAATTCCGCTTGGGTGACGCGGTTCTCCGGTGCTGCGTGTCCGCATTTCTCGCAGCGGTCGGAGGTATGCGGGGGGTCGACCTCGATCCAGGCGCGTCCAGCCTCTTCCGCTTTGGCGCGCAGTATTGAGATGAACCGGCCCCAACCCGCGTCACTGATGCTTCGGGAAAGCCCGGACTTCGCCCGGGCCCTGTTCGCCACGTACTGGCGCGGGTTATCGGGGTCGGCGACGGGTTTGGCCCGCCGCAGCATGTTGGCGATCTGCAGGTCCTCCACCACCAGCAAGTCGTACCGTGCGACAAGATCGCGGGCTTGTTTGTGGTGGAAGTCTTTGCGTTGGTTGGCGATCTTGCGGTGCCGGGCCGCCATGGTTTCCCGCTTGCGGTCCCGGTTCTTCGAGCGGCGTTTGGCGCGCTGCAGTCGCTGCTGCGCGCTGGCCAACCGGCCCGCGGCGGCACGGCCCCAACGCGGATTGTCCACGTGCTGACCGTCGCTGGTGGTGGCGAAACTGACGATCCCGACATCGGCCAGCCTGGCGGCCAGTGACCGGCAGCGGATTGGTCGCACGTCATCACACGAGAGCACCAATAGCCATCGCCGACCTTGACGCTTGATCTGGATCGTCTTCACCCGGCCCTGGACCTGACGGTGCAGGTGGACTTTGACCTCGCCGATGCCCTGCAGATATACCCGCCGCCGTTTGGGCAGCCAGCGGGCACCGTCCCCGTCCTCGGGCCACTCCACGCTGCCGAACCGGGCCTTACTTTTGAACCGCGGATAGCCCGCCTTTTCGCCGCGTTTGACGCGGCGGAAGAACCCATCAAACGCCTTGTTCAGCGTGGCCTGCTGACTCGAAAACGACCACACCGCCTGAATCCGGCCTCACGGACCGGATCCCGCTCAGCTGCGCCGATTGGTCCCCGTAGTAGATGCGGGACTTGCTGTGCGACCACGCACCCCGCCAGCGCGGTGTGCTGACGCGACGTCGGGCGCAGCCGGAACACGTAGGCCCGTCTCATCAGGCCATCACCCCGCGAGGTCGGCGAAGAAACCAGCGCTCCGACATAATTCGCACCCTACGAGACCAGACCGGCAAACCATGCGATCATGCGCTGGTCACCCACCCCGATTCCGCTACCGCTACGACCGCCGATCCCGACGTGGCGTACTCATGGAGACATGGAGCTCGTGACGATCGGTGAAGCCGCCCAGATGCTCGGACTCAATACCTCGGCGCTGCGCTATTACGAGGACAGAGGGTTGGTGACGCCCGAGCGTCGAGGCGGCAAGCGCATGTACAGCCGTGAACAACTGCGACGCTTGGCGTTCATCCAGCTGATGCAGCGCCTTGGCATCCGCCTGGACGCGGCCTCGGCCGTGCTGCACGAGCCGAGCGAGCAGTGGCGGGGCGTGGTCCGCGAGCAGATCGCCGCCATCGAGGAGCTCATCGCCAGGGCGAACGGGGCACGCGACTTCCTCGAACATGCGCTGGCGTGCCCTGCCGATCATCCTGTCGACCAATGTCCCCACATGATCGAGGGTCTCGACAAGCGGCTCGGCGGGGCGACCATCGAGGAGCTCGCCGCGGAACAGGGCCTGCCGATACCTAGCGCTTCATGAGCAGGACGGCTCCTCCGCCGACCACCGCTCCGATCAGCAGCAGCACGGCCAAGGCCGGGCTGACCAACCACCACACGAGTGCGATCACCGCGATGCCCGGCGAGACGGCGAACAGCACCATGCCCGGGTGCTGCTTGATGACCGCGAGAGCGCCTTGCGCCCGGACCCGGTCGATTTCCTTTGCCATGACATAAGAATGCCAGCGGTTGCCTTAGTTTGGACTGCATGACAGGAACTGGACCTGGAAGCTGGCAACCCGATCCCGAAGGTCGCTACGAGTTTCGATGGTTTGACGGGCAGCGCTGGACCGATCAGGTGTCCCATCGCGGTCAGGTCGGCCGGGCGCCATTGGGCGGCGCGCCGCCTCAGAGCGCTCCGCCCCAGCCGCCCGCGGGTACGCCTCCCTCGGGTGACGGATTTGCAGGCATCACCGGCGATCTCGTCGACGGACGGTTCAGCGAAAAGGAAGCAAAGGCGATCGCGAACCAGAACTCGAAGCTGCTGCGGGTCCGCCTTGGTGAACCGTTCATGGCCCGTCAGGGATCGATGGTCGCCTATCAGGGGAACGTGGACTTTTCGTTCGAGGGCGGCGGCGCATCGAAATTCTTCAAGAAGGCCTTGACCGGTGAGGGGCTGCCGCTGATGCGGTGCCAGGGGCAGGGCGACGTGTTCCTCGCCGAGCGCGCATACGACGTGCACCTACTGAACCTGAACAATGCCGGCTTGTCGATCAGCGGTAAGAACGTGCTCGCATTCTCCTCGAG
>Ga0207688_10001847_pt1 | contig 11319 bp, 6 predicted proteins | sample KBSMiscanthusM4_FD_184296 | JGI IMG/M metagenome (GOLD analysis project Ga0207688, IMG submission 184296) | Miscanthus rhizosphere microbial communities from Kellogg Biological Station, Michigan, USA - M4 (SPAdes) (version 2) | ecosystem: Host-associated > Plants > Roots > Rhizosphere ...
GGCGGGACCGCGCCAGGCCGAGCGCCCCGAGCACCAGGCCGATCAGCCCCAGCGCCACGGCGAGGACGGCTCCGGCCAGCCCATTGCCAGTGCCGAGACCACCGGCGGCGTTCGCCGCGTGCAGGCCGCCGACGATCGCGCTGACCGAACCCAGCGACAGGGCCACGGCCGCCCCGCGACCGGAGCGGAACAGGGCCCGGCGCCGACCACCACGCTGACCAGCCCCAGCACCGCGAGGAGGCTCGGCACGGTGCGCCCCGTGCCGAGCACATAGCCACCCGCGACGACGTCGTACGCGGATCGGGTTGCGAGGAAGACGGACATCACGGAGCCCTCTCGATCAGGTGCCAACCGCCGGAAGCGCGGCGACGTCGATGGTGGGCGCCCGGCGGGGGCCTGCGCGTCGGCCGTCGATCGTGTTCTCCGGCTGGTGCGCGGGGCGTACCGTCAGCCGTCGGTGGTAGCCGTCGCGTCGACGGCGGTGGTAGTCCGGCTACCGCGCCGGGTGGATGCGCAGGCCGCGGCCGACCGCGCACGATGGTCCGGGGCCCGGTCGAGGGCGGGAGGACGGTCGCGGCATGCGTGGGGTGGTGGAGCGCGGCACGGCGACGCCGGTGGTCGCCGACCTCGTCTTCGGCGCCTGCGTGGCCGTCGGGCTCCTCGCGGCCGCGGTCGCCGGGATCGGGCCGGGTGCATCGGCGGCCACACGCCCGCTCGACGCCGGAGCGGTCGCGGTGGCCGCGGTGGTCGCCGCTGCGGTCGCGGTGCGGCGGCGCTACCCGGTGGCGGTGCTGGTCGCGCTGAACGCGGCATGCCTGGTCTGGTTCTCCGGCGGCTACCCGGGCCGGCTGATCGCCCTGGCCCCGCTGATCGGCTGCTACACGCTCGCGGTCCAGCGGGGCTGGCGGTGGGGGCTCGCGGGAGCCCTGCCCACGGCGGTGATCGCGATCGTCGCGGTCCGCGTGGTGCTCGCCGACACCGAGACGGTCGCCGTCGTCCCCATCGCCGTGCTGCTGGCGGCCACGGCGGCCAGCGCGGGCGCGGCCGTGGGCTACTACCGGGCGGTGCTCGCGGTCACCCGGGCCCAACTCGCCCAGGAGATCCAGAGCCGTGAGGAGCGGGCACGGCGGCTCGCGGCCGAGGAGCGGCTGCGCATCGCGCGCGAGCTGCACGACGTCTTCGGGCACACGATGGCCACCATCAGCGTGCAGGCAGGCGTCGGCCTGCACGTGCTCGAACAGCGCCCCGGGCAGGCGCGCGAAGCCCTCACCGCGATCAAGGAGATCTGCGACGACGGCCTCGCCGACGTCAAGACCATCCTCGGCATCCTGCGCGCCGACGGCCCGAGCGCCGAGGGGGAGCCGCGGGCGCCGCGCGGCGGGCTCGATCGGCTCACCGACCTGCTCGACACGGCCGAAGCGGGCGGCCTGCGGGTGGAGGTGCGCGTCGAGGGCGACCCCCGGCCCTTGCCCGCCCCGGTCGACCTGGCCGCCTACCGGATCATCCAGGAAGCGCTCACCAACGTGCTGCGCCACGCCGGCGCGCGCACCGTCCGGCTGACGCTGCAGCACGCGCCGTCCCGGCTGCTCGTCCGGGTCTGCGACGACGGGCGGACCAGCTGCGCCGATGTCTCAGGGGGGCACGGCATCGACGGGATGCGCGAACGCGCCCGCGCGCTCTCCGGCAGCCTCACCGCGGCCCCGCTGCCCGAAGGGGGCTTCGAGGTCTGCGCGGAGCTGCCGATCCGGGAGCCGCGATGATGTCCCGGTGTCGCCCGGCCGCCCGATGACCGAGCCCATCCGCGTGCTCATCTTGACCACCTTCGACCACGACGAGTACGTCATCGAGGCGGTAGCAGCGGGCGCCGCGGGCTTCCTCATCAAGAACACCGAGCCCGCCCAACTGCTGCGCGGGATCCGCGTCGTGGCGGGCGGCGAAGAACTCCTGTCCCCGGGGCTGATCCGCCGGTTGGTTGACCGGCTCAACGACGCCGCGGCGACGCCACAGCTGAACCCGCAGGCGTTGAACCAGCTCACCGCCCGGGAGAAGGAGATCGTCGGACTCGTGGCGCACGGGCTGAGCAACTCCGACATCGCCGCGGCGCTGACCATCAGCCACGCCACGGCGAAGACCCACGTCAGCCGGGCCATGACCAAGCTCGGGGCCCACGACCGCCCACAGCTGGTCGCGTTGGCCTACCGCCACCACCTCGTCGAGCCACCGGGCCGCGCCGACCGCGTGTGACCAACGCGGCCTCGGTCTCGCTACAGCAGTCCCCGCGCGGCGAGGTTTCCCATCAGTCGTCCGATGCCCCATTGCCACCGGGTGGCGTCTTCGGAGGTCGTCACGACGTTCACGAGGCGACCCAGCGCGGCGTTGGCGATGGTGACGACATCGCCGCGCGCGTGGGTGAACCCCTGGCCTGCTGCCTGTCGGTCGCGGGTCGGCGCGAACATGGTGCCGGTGAACAGCACGAAGCCGTCGGGGTAGGCGTGGTGGCGGCCGTACACGTGATCGACGAGTTGCGGTAGGGAGCGGCTCATCTCCCGCATGTTGCTGGTTTCGCTCAGCACGAATCCGTCCGCACCGGCGATGTGCATCTCGACCTCGAGCCCGCTGATCGAGGAGATATCGAACCGGTTGTCGCAGAGCCTGATCAGCGGCCCGATCGCGCAAGAGGCGTTGTTGTCCTTCGCGGTGCCGAGCAGCAGCGCGCTGCGGCCTTCGAAGTCGCGCATGTTGACGTCGTTGCCGAGGGTGGCGCCGACGACGGTTCCGCTGCTGTTGGCGACGAGCACGACCTCGGGTTCGGGGTTGTTCCATGTCGATCGCTCGAGTACGCCGACTGCGGCGCCGTAGCCGACGGCGGAGAGCACCGGGGCTTTGGTGAAGATCTCCGGGTCGGGTCCGATGCCGACCTCGAGGTAGGGCGACCACAAGCCTTCGGCGAGCAGCATGTCTTTGACCTCCATGGCTGCGGCCGAGCCGGGTTCCAGCTCGCCGAGCGCACCGCCGAGGGTGTCGAGGAGTCGCTGCCGCACCGCGGCGGCGCCGGTGGGGTCGCCCTTGGCGCGTTCCTCGATGACGCGTTCGAGCAGGCTGCGTACGAAGGTCACCCCGGCGGCCTTGATGACCTGGAGGTCGATCGGAGCCAGCAGGTGCGCCACGGTGGTGTCGCGGTCCCGGCTGGCTTGCGCGACCTCGGCCACCGGCCATCGTCGCCCGCCGGGCGCCGTGCGCACGACCTCTGCCAGGTCGGCGCGGTCCAGCAGCGCCGACATGGTCGGCGACAGCGCGGTGAGGTCGACGAACTGGCGGTCGCGGACGGTGACCACGCAGGGCCCGAGAGCAGGGTCGAGCAGCCTCCCCACGACCGTCGCGTCGGGATCGGTGGGAAGCATCTCGTCGAACGGATCCGAATCAGCAGCCATGGGGACATCTTCCGGCCAGGCGATGGCACCCGGCGGTTCCTCGTCGCCGGAGGCAGGCGGCGGCGTCGAGCGTCGTCACGGTCCTTGTTCTGCCGGTGGGCAGGTCAGACCGGCGCTGGGGCCGCAGGGGGGCAAGGTGCGGGCGGTGTCGGGACGGGTTCCCGGAGACGTGCCGCGGTCGCGGGGGTAGCCGGTGAGCACGAGCACGAGCGCGGCGGCGATGGTGGCGGCGATCGCGTACACCGCGGTGCGGATGCCGTCGGCGGTGGCGATCCGCAGGGCTTCGGCGTCGAGGAGGTCCGGGCCGGGATTGGCCAGCAGCACCAGCAGCGCCAGGCCGACCGCTGCCCCGATGCCCGACGCCGTGGAGGCGATCGCGGAGGCGACACCCTGCCTGCGCGGCTCCACGCCGGTGGCGGCGGCGATGAAGATCGCGGTGAACATCGTCCCGTCACCGATGCTGACCAGGACCAGGCCGGGCAGGAGGTCGACGTAGGCGGCGTCGGCGGTGAGGGCGTGCGCGATCACGGCGGCGCCGACGGCGCCGACGGCCAGCGCGACCAGGCACGTCGACCGCAGGCCGATCCGGGTGGAGACCGGTCCCGCGAGCGCCGAGGCGGCGACGACCAGGGTGGTGGGGACGACGAACCCGAGGCCGGTCTGCAGTGCGTCGTAGCCCAGGACGTTCTGCAGGTAGATCGACACGAAGTACAGCAGCGACCCGAAGGTGGCCATGAACAGGAAGGCGAGCGCGACGGCCAGGCGGACGAACGGGTTGCGGACCAGCGCGCGGGGCATCAGCGGATCGCGGGCTCGTCGCTCGATCCTGGTGAACGCCCAGCCGAGGAGCAGGCCCAGAACGACGGGGACCGTCACCGGGGCCGCGCTCCAGCCCAGCTCCGGGCCCTGTACCAGCGCCCAGACCACCAGCGTCACCGACGACATCGCGGTGAACACGCCTGCCAGGTCGAACCGGCGGCTCCGATCGCGCGGCGGGTCCGCAGGCACGACGGCGAACGCCATGGCGAGCGCGGCGATGGCGAGCGGCACGTTGATGAAGAACACCGAGGCCCACCCGAGGTAGCGGGTGAGCACGCCGCCTGCCAGGACACCGACGACCAGCCCGGCGGCACCGGAGGCGCCCCAGATGCTCAGGGCCCGGTTGCGGTCGCGGCCCTGTTCGTAGGTGGTGTTGATGATGACGAGGGTCGCGGGGAACACCAGTGCCCCGCCGAGGCCCTGCACCACCCGGGCCGTGAGCTGGGTGGCAGGCCCGGTGGCCAGGCCGCCTGCGAACGAGGCGACGGCGTAGAGGACCAGCCCGGTGACGAGCATCCGACGCCTGCCGAGCAGGTCGGCCGCACGGCCGCCGAGGAGCAGGAACCCGCTGGACGCGACGGCGTAGGCGGACACGACCAGCTGCAGGGTCTGCGCCGAGTAGCCCAGCGCACGGCCGATGGCGGGCAGCGCCACGACGACGATGTACTGGTCGAGCGAGACGATCAGCATCGCGGTGGACACCAGGAACAGGAGCCACCCGTGCCCGCCACGGCGTCGACTCGGACCCCGCTGAGCGTGTTCTCCGGTGGGCACGTTCCCTCCCCTCAGAGACCGGCGCGGGCGGCCACGAGCGCGGCTGCGGTCGGTCGTCACACGGGTACCTCCCGTTGTCGGTTCGGTCCCCCCACCCTGCCGACCGGGCTTACGGCGCACTGACATCCCGCTGACCGTCGCCAAGCACCGCCGGGTCGGCGAGATCCAGCCGCCTGCCGCGGCGCAGCTCGGCGACGAAGTCCGCGTCGCCCAAAGCTTCGCGGGTGCGGGCGGCGATGCGGTGCACGTCGTGCCGCTCGTCGGAGGGCAGGGGCGCCCCCGCCGCCTCGCGCAGTGCCGCGGCCACGCCGAGCAGCCGGGCGGCACGGCGATGACCACCGGTCAGACCCGCGCTGCCTGCCAATCCCTCGACGGCGAGGGCGACGGCGCGGTCGTCCCCGGTGGCCCGCGCGGCCTCGAGGGATGCGCGGTGGCGGCGCTCGGCGGTGGCGGCGTCGCCGCGTTGCTCGGCGACGAACCCCAGCTCGGCCAGCGCGAACGCCGCTCCCGGCTGGTAGCCGGTGTGGTGGTTCCAGTCGAGCAGGTCGCGCATGCGTGCCTCGGCGGCGTCCAGGTCTCCGCTGCGGCGCGCGATCATGGCCAGGCCGGTGCCTGCGAACGCGGCCGCAGGCCGGTTCGACTGCTCCTCGGCCACCCGTAGGGCCCGCTCGTGGTAGGCCACGGCGTCGGCGTGGTCGCCTGCGAGGAGGGCCAGCCGACCGAGGCAGGCCAGCTGCTTGGACACCGAGGCCCACAGCTTCAGCTCCTCGGCGATGCGCAAGGCCTCGCGGTACCGCGCCGCGGCGGTGGCGTAGTCACCGCGGATCTCGGCGACCGCCCCCAGCACGCCGGTCGGGTGCACATGGCCCCTGCGGTCGCCGAGCTGCGTGAACAGCGAACGGCCGGCCTCGCTGTCGTGCTGGGCCCTGACCAGGTCGCCCTGCACCAGGGCGAGGTCGGCTCGCGTGCTCAGGGCCGCCGCGACGCCCCAACGGTCGCCGACGTCGCGGAAGGTCGCGAGGGCGGCGCCGACGAGCTGCGCCGCCTCGGTCGCGTCGCCGGAGTGGAGCATGGTGAAGGCGAACAGCCACTGCGCGAACGCCCGACCGGCGACATCGGTCTCCCGGGCGTCGCCGTAGCGCTCCAGCACCTGTCGACGCGCCGCGGCCGGATCGCTGCCGTGCGGGGCGACGGCGGTCAGCCACGTCTCGGCGTGGCGCCGCAGCGTGTCGGGCGCGCGGTCGTCGTCGCAGGCCGCCACGGTGTCCAGCGCCGTGCGCAGGTCTCGGCCTGCCTCGCGGAAACGGCCCCAGACCAGCCGGTACCAGGCCAGCGAGGTGGCCAGCCGCAGGCAGAGGAGCGACCAGCCGCGTGCCGCGGCGTCGTCGAGCGCCGCGCGGAGGTTCGCGGGTTCCGCCTCGAGCTCGGCGAGCGCGCGGTGCTGGTCGTGGCCGCGCAGTCGGAGTGCGGTGTCCTCGGCGAGCCGCGCGAAGAACGCGGCGTGGCGCCTGCGGGTCGCTTCGGTCTCGCCTGCCTCCTCGAGCCGCTCGAGGCCGTAGGCGGCAACGGTCTCCAGCAGCCGGTACCGCCGTGGGCTCTCGTCGTCCCGGACGGTGACCAGCGAGCGGTCGACCAGGCGTGCGAGCACGTCCAGGACGTCGCCCGGCGCCACCCGTCCACCGCTGCACACCTGCTCGGCGGCCGCCAGCGTGGCGCCGTCGGCGAACGTGGCCAGGCGGCTCAACACGGACCGCTCGGCGGCCGTGAGGGGTTCCCAGCTGTAGTCGATCATGGCGCGGAGGGTCTGCTGACGGGCCGGTGCGGTGCGCTTCCCGGAGGACAGCAGCCGGAACCGGTCGTCGAGCCGGGCGGCCAGCTCGGCCACGTCGAGCGCCCGCAGCCGGTTCGCCGCCAGCTCGAGCGCCAGGGGGATGCCGTCGAGACGCCTGCAGACGGTGGCCACCGTCTCGGCGGTGTCCGCCCCGAGCGCGAAACCCGGCTCGGCGGCGTGCGCCCGGGACACGAACAGCCGTACGGCGGCGGCCTGCGCGATCTGTTCGGTCGTGGCGTCCGCGGCTGGCACGGCCAGCGGAGGAACCGGCAGGGTCACCTCACCGGCGGCGCCGAGCGGCTCACGGCTGGTCGTGAGGACCCGGACCTGGGCGGCCGCGTCGAGCAGCCGTGCGGCGAGATGCGCGACGGGGGTGAGGAGGTGGTCGCAGTTGTCGAGCACCAGCAACGTGCACCGCTCGTGCAAGGCGGCGACGAGCCGGTCCGTCGGATCGGGCCAGTGGTCGTCCGGCAGGCCCGCCACGGTGTCCTCGCGAATTCCCAGGGCGGTCGCCACCTGCTCGGCGATCTCCCCGAGCGCCTCCGGATCAGCGCGTGCAGGCCGACCGGCCAGTTCGACCAGCCAGACGCCGTCCGGGAACCGGTCGGTCAGTGCGCGCGCGGCCTCGATCGCCAGCCGGGTCTTGCCCACCCCGCCCGGCCCGGTCAGGGTGACCAGCCGCTCGACGGCCAGCCGCTCGCGCACCGCGTCGATGGCGTCGTCGCGTCCGATCAACCCCCCTTGGGACCTCGGCGACGCCGGTGCAGGCAGGTTGGTCCGGGCCACGGCCGGTGGCGGGATCGGCGGCGCCAAGCTCGCGTCCCGACGCAGGATCGCCTGGTGCAGCGCGTCCAGTTCCGGGCTCGGGTCCAGGCCCAGCTCGTCGCGCAGCCTGCGGCGGAACCGCTCGTAGGCGGCCAGGGCCTCGCGCTGGCGCCCCGAGCCGTAGAGCGCGCGCAGGTGTGCCGCGCGCAGACGCTCTCGCCACGGGTTCGCGGTGACGAGGTCGGCCAGCTCGCCTGCGACGAGGGTGTGCTCGCCGAGCGCCAGCCGCGCCTCGGCGAGGTCCTCCAGCGCAGCCAGCCGCTGCTGCTCGAGCCGCTCGACAGCCGGACGCACGAACGGCTCGTCGGCGAAGTCGGCGTACGCGGCGCCGCGCCACAGCGCCAGCGCCTCCGTGAGCAGGGCGACGCGCCGCGCAGGCTCCCGCTGTGCCCGCGATCGGACGAGCAGGGTGGCGAACCGGCCTGCGTCGACCGCGTCGGGCGCTGCCCGCAGGAGGTATCCCGCGTCTCCGGACCCGATCAGGTCGCGGCCACCCGGCTCGCCGGTTCCCAGGGCCCGGCGCAGCTGTGAGACCTTCGCCTGGAAGGCGCCGAGGGGGTGGCCCGGCGTCCGCTCACCCCAGATGTCCGCGATGAGCCGCTCGGCGGGGACCGGCCTGCCCTCGTGCAGGATGAGATCGGCGAGCAGCGCGCGCACCTTCAGGCCGGGTACCGCGACAGGGGTGCCGCTCGAGGTCCACACGGCGACCGTGCCGAGCACCCCGAACCTCATGGGGGAACCGTAGCCACCGCACACGCCGCCATCGCGGACTCGGCCGAGGAACCAGCCTCACCCCACGGCATGGCTCAGGACCGCCATCAGAAAGTAGCGACGGCCGAGCGCCTCACCAAGAGTTGATCGTGGCGTCGGACGTGGCTCGCCGCCGAGTCTCTGCTCCCCGAGCCAACAGCGATCTGGCACCCGGCGGAACACGCTCGGGCACCGCCATCAGGCGTCCGCATCGCGCACGCACGACACGAGCGGGCCGCATCGGAGAGACCTGCGTCTGAAGAGGGACGGATGGTTAGGTTGCCGGGGTGCTCAACCCGAGGAGCTGTCTGTGGCTGTGGTTCGCGGCGATGTGCCTGCGGCTCGTGAGGCGTCGGCACGCCCCGGACTAGGCCTCGACTGGCTCGGGTGGATCGCCAGCGCGCTGGCTGCCGTGGTTTTCGCGCTGGTGCTCGGCGGCTGGCTCACCGGCGGGATGGCGGTGTCGTTCCCGTGGGCGCCCACCTTGGACCTGCGGCTGAGCTTCGCGCTCGACGGGCTCGGCGCTCTCTACGCGTTGCTCGCCACCGGGGTCGGCACGCTGGTGTTCGCCTACGGCACCGGCTATCTCACCGTCCACCTCGAGCACGAGGGCAGGCCAGCCGGGGAGCGGTGGCGGTTCTGGCCCTGGATGGCGCTGTTCGCGGTGGCGATGGTGGGGCTGGCCACCGCGCAGGACCTCGTGCTGCTGTTCGTGTTCTTCGACCTCACCGCCGTCTGCTCGTACTTCCTCATCGGTTTCGACCGCGGCAGGCGCGAAGCGCGCAACGCCGCGCTGATGGCGTTGCTGGTCACGGTGGTCAGCGCCGTCGCCATGCTCGTCGCCGCGGTGCTGCTCTACGCCGAGTACGGCACGTTCTCGATCCCGGAGCTGATCGCACGCACCGGGACGGGCCCGGTCACCACCATCGCGGCGGCGCTGCTGGCGGTGGCGGGGGTGGCCAAGAGCGCGCAGGTTCCCCTGCACTTCTGGCTGCCCCGCGCGATGGCGGCGCCCACCCCCGTCTCGGCCTACCTGCACTCGGCGGCGATGGTGGCCGCCGGGGTGCTCGTCATCGCGCGGGTGCACCCGCTGCTGGAACGCAGCGCGGCGGTGCTGACCGGGCTGGTCGTCGTGGGTGGGCTCTCGATCGTCATCGGGGGGGTGCTCGCGCTACGCCAGGACGTGCTCAAGCAGGTGCTCGCCTACTCCACGATCTCCCAGTACGGCTACCTCGTCCTGATGTACGGGATCGGCAGCGCGGCGGGCAACGGCGCGGCCGCGTTCTACGTGCTGGCGCACGGGGTCGCCAAGAGCGCGCTGTTCATGGCCGCGGGGGCGGTGACGGTGGCGACCGGCGAGGACCGGCTCTCGCGGCTGGGCGGGCTCGGCCGCCGGATGCCGCTGCTCGCCGCGGCGACCGGGCTCGCCGCGGCCAGCCTCGCCGCGCTGCCGCTGACCGTCGGGTTCTTCAAGGACGAGCTCTTCTTCACCGCCGCGCTCGGCGCAGGCCCGCTCACCGCCGCGTTGGCGGTGGCCGCGGCGGCGCTGACGTTCGCCTACATCGCGCGGTTCTGGATCCTGCTGTTCCTGGGGCGACCGCAGACCGAGGCGGGTGAGGTGTCGCGGGTGCTCGTAGCGCCCGTGGCCGTGCTGGCCGTCGTCTCCGTGCTCGGCGGCCTGGTCGCGGCGCCGTTCGCGAGCCTGGCCACGGCCGCGGGCACCGTGTCGCACGGGGGTGCGCTCACCGTCACCCCGGCCTACCACCTGGACGCGCGACCGGAGAACATCATGGCGCTCTCCGCGTGGGTGTTCGGCGGGTTGCTGCTCGTGGCGCGGCGACCGGTGGGATGGGCGTCGCGCGGCCTCGCCGAGGCGGGGGAACGGTTCGGTCCACGGCGGATCTACGAGGCGGGGCTGCACGCGTTGGAGCGCGTGTCGTCCGCGGTGCACGACCGGGAGGTGCGCGACCTGCGCACCAGCATTGCGGCCGTGCTCGTCCCGGCAGGCGTGCTGGTCGCCTTGGCCTTCGCGGTCACCCCGACGGCCGGTGCCTACACAACGGGGCCGGTGGCCGGTCTCGATTGGCTGGTGTTGACGCTGCTCGGGTTGGTGGTCGTGGTGGCGTTGGTGATCGCGGGGGCCCGGGACCGGTTGACGGTCGTGCTCGTGCTCTCCGTGATCGGGTTCGCCTTGGCGGCGGTGTACGCGCTGGTCGGAGCGCCGGATGTGGCGTTGGTCGCGGTCGTCGTCGAGACCATGCTCACGCTGGTGTTCCTCGCGGCGTTGGCCCGCCTGCCCGCCGAGCAGCCCGACCGCGACCTCGACGAGGCGGTCCGCGTCCGGAACCGGCGTCGGGACGTCGTGGCCGGTGCGGTCGCGGGTCTTGCGGTGTTCGCCACGGTGTGGGGCTTCCTGTCCCAACCCGCGGCGAGCACGGTGGCGTCCGATCTCATCCGCCGCACCCCGGCCGCGCACGGCGGCGACGTGGTCACGGTGATCGTCGCCGACTTCCGCGGTCTGGACACGCTGGTCGAGATCACGGTGCTGCTGGTGGCGGTCATCGGGGTGGTCGCGTTGCTGCGGCGGGGGAGGCTGTGGTGAGCCGGAGGGAGCGGAAGCGGCCGGACGCCGTGGTTCGGGTCGTCGCGCGGATGTTGCTCGGCCCGGTGCTGATGGTCGCGGCCGCGCTGATCGCGAAGGGATACGCGGAGGTCGGCGACGGGTTCGGCGCGGGCGTGGCGGTGTCGCTGGTGATCGCGCTGGTCTACGTCGCACTGGGCGGCGCCGAGGCGGAGGCGGCACTGCCGGTGTTGCGGCACGCGCCGAAACTCGCCGTCGGCGGGCTGTTGCTCGCCCTCGCGAGCGGCTTCTTCCCGTTGCTGCTGGGC
>Ga0207688_10001850_pt1 | contig 11318 bp, 14 predicted proteins | sample KBSMiscanthusM4_FD_184296 | JGI IMG/M metagenome (GOLD analysis project Ga0207688, IMG submission 184296) | Miscanthus rhizosphere microbial communities from Kellogg Biological Station, Michigan, USA - M4 (SPAdes) (version 2) | ecosystem: Host-associated > Plants > Roots > Rhizosphere ...
AACGGGCACGGTGGGCACGGTCGTCGTCGCGATCGTGCTGGTCGCCCTCGCGGGCGGCCTCTACGCCGCCTCGCGGCGCACGCCGGTGACCGCCGACAACGTGAACGACGTGCCCGCGCCGGTGCCTGCCGTCGCCGCGGCCTGAGCGAGGAGCCGAAATGATCAACTGGGGTGCGCTCGGCGCGGTGTCCCTCGTCTCGCTGGCCGCGGGCGTGGTGATCGTGGTGCTGGTGGCGTTGGCGCTCGTCGGGCTCTCCGCCCGCGAGCCCGCCGCCGACGCCGGAGCCGCGGACACGGCCGACGGGACCGAGCCGGTCGGTCGGGCGACCGGCCCGGTGATGTCAGCCGCGACGGGCACCGCGCTGGCCGCCGTGTGCCTGCTCGCGGCGGCCGCGATCGTGGTCTACGGCCTGGCCTTGGTCATCTTCCACCACTGACCGTTCAGGACAGCACGCGGATCTGGAACGGGTAGTCGTAGGGCCGGTCGTCGGCCGCCCGGATGGCGCCCTTGATGTGGCACCACGCGGACACCACGAAGAGCACGATGATCAGCGGGATGCCGATGACCGCGCCGATCACGGTGAAGATCAGCAACCAGCTCACCAGGTAGAGCAGCCAGAAGGCGAGGTTGAAGTTGAACGCCCCGGCCGCGGCCCGGCGGGCCATCGGGTCGCGCTTCATCACCAGCCAGACGAGCAGCGGGCCGAGCAGGCTCAGCGACCCGGCGCTGAGCAACGCCGCGATGGGCGCGGAGAGGTGCGCGAGGATGGCCGCGATGCGGCTGCCCGCCGAGGGCACCTCGCCTCGCAGGGACTCGGTGGGGGGCTCGTAGGGGGAAGCCATCGTTGCTCTCTTTCGCTGGTTGACCTGCGTCCAGTAAACGACGGGACCGGCCGTCCTGTGCCCGGTTGGGGCGGATTCAGGGGATCGGGCGACGAATTCGAGGGACCACCCTGAGGCCGACCGGGTGACGGCCGGGCGTTTCGCGGCGTTCCGGCGGCGGCGACGGCCGGGTAGCGTCGCCCGGATGACCGTTGAACTCGTGGAGTTCACCGATCCGGGCTGCTCGTACGCGTGGGGCACCGAGCCCAAGGTGCGGCGGCTGCGCTGGCAGTACGGGCACCGGCTGCGGTGGCGCCGGGTGGTGGTCGGACTGCACCCGCCGGGCTGGACGGACGGCTGGCACGATCCGGCGTCGCCGCAGACGCTCTCGGACTACTGGAAGGGCGTCGGCGCCGTCACCGGCATGCCCTTCCCGTCGCCGCTGCACCACCTGCACGCCACCACCGAGGACGCCTGCAGGCTGGTCAAGGCGGCGGAGCGGCAGGACGGGGCGGCGGCGAGCGGGGGTCCGGTCGACCGGCCGTCCGACCGGCTGCTGCGGCTCCTGCGGGAGAGCTGGTACGTCTGGGGCCGTCCGGCCGACACGGTCGAGCGTGGCCTCGCCCTGGCCGCCGCCGTCGACGGGCTCGACGTCGAACGGCTCGCCCGCGACGTCGACGGCACGCAGGTGGAGGCGGCGTTCCGCGCCGACCTCGCGGAGGCCCGGCGGCCGAACGAGTACGTCCTCAACAAGCCGGACAAGCGGGTCGGCTACGGGGCCGCGCAGCCCACCGAGGACGGCATGCGGTTCGGGATCCCGTGCATGGTCCTCACCGGGTCCGGCGGCGAGGTCACCGTCTCCGGGTGGACGGACTGGGCGGAGTGGGCGGCGGCGTTGGAAGCCGCGTCGCCGGGCATCGCCGCTGACGCGCGCCCGCTGCCCACCCCCGCGGAGGCGTTCGCGACCTGGCCGCTGTTGACCCGGCCCGAGCTGGAGATGCTCTGCGGACCCGACCACGAGCTCCCCGCGGACGTCGTGCGGCACGAGTGGGCGGGCGGCGTGGCGTGGCTCGTGTCCACCGCAGCGCTCGCTCCACCCTGAGGTTGGCGGCTCGTTGCGGGCGCTGGTCAGGCGGCCTTCGACAGGTCGGTCACCGGCGTGGCCGGGTTGTCGCCGGTCGCCGCGGCGAGCTGCGGCACCAGCACGTCCAGCGCGTAGGTCAACGCGTTGGGCCCGCTGTAGACCAACGCACCCGACAGCGGCGTCTCAGCAGCCCGACCCGCCGCCCCCGCCCCGGCGAGGCGCGCACCGGCTTGCGCAGGTCGATCAACGGGCCACTCCTCGGTAGAAGTGAGATAAGGCTACCCACACAATTCCTCAGCTCACACACAGACATTTCGGGCACGCTGGAGGCATGGGTCTCCTCGGTTCGCTGCTCGGCCTCGTGCTGCTGCTCTTCCTGCTCCTGCTCATCGCGCGCGCCCTGCTCGACTGGGTGGGCGTCTTGTCGTCGAGGTCGTCGGGGTCCTCGGGCGAGGGCGTCCTCAAGGCGCGCGAGGTGACCTACCGGCTCACCGAGCCGGTGATCGCCCCGGTGCGCCGCGTGCTCAAGCCGGTGAACCTCGGCGGCGTGCAGTTCGACCTCGCGTTCACCGTGGTCTTCATCGCCACGCTCATCCTGCGGTCGGTCGTCACCTCGCTGTAGGGGTCGGCGCTGTAGGGGTGCGGTAGCCGTCCACCGATCGGCCGACGCCGCGGTCATCCCCCCGATCCGCCGGTGACCCGACGGTGCGCGCCCTGCCGCGGCGCCACAGTGAACGGGTACCGAAAGACCCACCGCAGGATCGGAGACCAGTCATGACCACCACCACCACCACCGCCGCCGCCGCGTCGCGCGCACCGTTCGCAGCCTTCGCCCAGCTGCTCGCCCGCGTCCAGCGCTCGCGCCGCAACCCGATCACCGAGGTGCGCACCGACGACCGCGACCAGCAGCGCCTGCTCGACGACCTCCGCGCGCTGTCGAACACGAGGGCCGATTTCGCCACCGCGTGCGCGAGCCGCCGATCGGGGCGATGAGGTTCGCGGAGCCGCCCGGTCTACCGACCGAAACCACCGGCTCTGAAAGGATCACCGCCATGGCGAAGCTCATCTCCACCCTGTTCATCTCGGCCGACGGCATCGCCGAGATCGACCCGGACTGGCACTTCCCGTACTTCGACGAGAACATGGGCCGCGCCGTCGGCGAGGACTACGACACCTCCGACGTGCTGCTGATCGGCCGCGAGACCTACGACAGCTTCGCCGGGGCGTGGCCCGACCGGGAGGCCGCGGGCGGCGACGACGCCGGCTTCGCCAAGCAGCTCGGCGACATGCGCAAGGTGGTCGCCTCGCGCACGTCGCCCGAGTTCACCTGGCGCAACTCCGAGCTGGTCGACGGCGACCTCGTCGAGGCCGCCGCGGCGCTCAAGGCCGACCCCGCCGTCAAGGGCATCCTCATCCCCGGGTCGATCTCCGTGGTGCAGCAGCTGCTCGCCGCGGGCCTGGTCGACGAGCTCCGCCTGCTGGTGCACCCGGTGGCCGCGCGCAAGGGCCGCAAGCTCTTCGACGACGGCGAGGCGCCCTACCACCTGCGGGTGACGGCGACGGAGGTGTACCCCACCGGCGTGATCCGGGTGATCTACGCGCCCACCGACGGCCCGGCCAAGGCGGGGTACGACGACATCAAGGACCAGGTGCCCGAGGGTTAGAGCTCGCCCCACACGTCCTGGGCGACGGCGGTGACCAGCCGCAGCTTGTCGACCTCCTGGTGGGGGTTGAGCACGTTGCCCTCGACGGTGGAGGAGAACCCGCACTGCGGCGAGAGGCAGAGCTGGTCGAGCGGCACGTACTTCGCCGCCTCGTCGATGCGGCGCTTGAGCTCGTCGGCGTCCTCCATGCGGCCCCGCTTGGTGGTCACCAGCCCGAGCACCACCTGCTTGCCGGGCGGCACGAAGCGCAGCGGGGCGAAGCCGCCGGAGCGCTCGTCGTCGAACTCGCAGAAGAACGCGTCGACGTCGAGGCCGCCGAACAGGTCCTCGGCGACGTAGTCGTAGCCGCCCTCGGCGATCCAGGACGAGCGGAAGTTGCCGCGGCACACGTGGGCGGCGATCTTCATGCCCTCCGGGCGGTCGGCGACGGCGGCGTTGATCGTGCGGATGTTGCGCTCGTGCGTGTGGTCGGCGTCGTCGCCCCGCGCGGCCAGCATCTCCCGCTGCGTGGGGTCGTTGAGGCACGCGAGGCTGGTGTCGTCGAGCTGCAGGTAGCGGCAGCCCGCCTCGGCGAGCGCGCGTATCTCGTCGGCCCACGCGGTGGCGAGGTCGGCCCAGAACTCGTCGAGATCCGGGTAGACGGTGCGGTCCACGGCGGCGGTGCCGGTGCGCAGCAGCACCATGCTGGGCGAGGGGATGGTCATCTTCGGCATCGCCGTGCGCACCGCGCCCGCCAGGAAGCGGAAGTCGTCGGTGAAGATCGGCGCGTCGAGGTGTACCGGCTTGTGCACGGTCAGCCCGTCGGCGATGAACTGGCCGACGCCCTCGTCGTTGCGGAACTGCACCACGAGTTCCTCGTCGGTGCGGGCGACGCCGCCCAGCTGGTAGATGAAGTCCATGTGCCACGAGGTGCGGCGGAACTCGCCGTCGGTCGCCACGCGCAGGCCGAGGTCCTCCTGCAGGGCGACGACGTCGCGGATCGCGTCGTCTTCGGCCGCGCGGAGCTGGTCGGCGTCGATGCGGCCTGCGCGGAAGTTCTGCCGGGCCGTGACCAGCTCGCGGGGGCGGAGCAGGCTGCCGACGTGCTCGGCCCGGAACGGCGGCTCGGTGCGGGCGTCCATGGCCGTAGAACCTAGCCCAGCGTGGGCGAACTAACCTCGTGTGAGTGCGGATTGCGGTGGTCGGGGGCGGGGTCGTCGGGTTGGCGACGGCGGCGAGCCTCGTGCGCCGCGGCGTCGAGGTGGTGTGCTTCGAGCGGTCGACGGTGATGGGGGAGCGCTCGGCGGGGTCGTCGCGGATCTTCCGGCTCGCCCACGTCGACGCCGACCTGGTGCGGCTGGCCGACCGGGCGCGCGCGGGCTTCGCCCGGTGGGGCGCCGGGATCGTCGCCCCGGTCGGGTGCGTGGTCTCCGGCGGCGACGCGGCGCAGCGGGCCTCGGCGATGGCGGCGGTGGGGGTGGCCCACGAGCTGCGGGACACGGCGGACGGCCTGGGTCTGCCCGTCTCCGGCCCGGTGGCGGCCCCGGTGCTCCTCGACCCGGCGGGCGGCGTCGTCGACGTCGATGCGGTGCGCACGCGCCTCATCGAGCTCGCGGGGCACGCCGTCGTCCACGCGGAGGTCGAGCGGGTCGACGGCGCCGCGGTGCGGGTAGGCGGGGCGACCCCCGCGTTCGACGCCGTGGTCCTCGCGGCGGGGGCGGGCACGGCCGCGTTGGCCGCCGAGGTGGGCATCGACCTGCCGTCGGCGCTGCAGCACCACGCCCGGTTCACGTTCCCGCTGGACGGTGGGCCGCGCCCCGCGTGGATCGACGCCCCGGCCGCCGGTCTGCGCACCTACCAGCACCGCAGCGGACCGGGGCGGTGGTCGGTCGGCGGCACCGTGGACGCCGCGGCCGTGGCGTGGGCGGTCGGGCCTGCGGAGGCGACCAGGGCGTCGCGCGCGGCGGTGCTGCGATTCGCGCGGGAGCGGTTGACCGTGGTGCCCGAGGTCGTCGAGACCTTGTACTGCACCCACGCGCCCGACACGGGCGACGGCATCACGTTCGCCCGCAGCGGCGCGGTGCTGGCGGTGTGGGGGGAGAACCTGATGAAGTTCGCACCGGTGTTGGGCGATGCGCTCGCCGCGGCCGCCGTCGACGGGTCGACGCCGTCCGTGCGCGAGCTGGCGGAGGTGTGATGGAACCGACGACGCAGAAGATCATCGACGACCTGCTCGCGGCGGCCGAGGAGCACGACGCGGCCCAGGCCGACCGGCTGGACCGGTGGCGGGTGCTCGAGCCCGACGCCGGACGGCTGGTGTGGTTCCTCGCGCAGACGCTCGCGGCCCGCAACATCGTCGAGATCGGCACCTCGCGCGGGGTGTCCACCCTGTGGCTGGCCGACGCGGCCCGGAGCACCGGCGGTCACGTGCTCACGCTCGACGTCGACTCCGAGGCGCAGGACGCGGCCCGGCAGAGCGTGCGCGCGGCCGGTCTCGCCGAGCAGGTGACGTTCCGCCGCGGCGACGGCGGCACTGCGCTGGCCGACCTGGCCGACGGCTCCGTCGACCTGCTCTTCCTCGACGCCGAGCGCACGGAGTACCCGGCGTGGTGGCCGCACCCGATGCGGGTGCTCCGTCCCGGCGGGCTGCTCGTCGCGGACAACGCCACCTCGCACCCCGAGGAGATCGCGCCGCTGCGCGCGCTGGTCGAGGCCGAGCCCGGGATGGTGACGATCACGGTCGGGGTCGGCAAGGGGGAGTTGCTCGCCCTGCGCCGGTGACGGCACCTACGTAGTAGCACGCTGTTCCGGCCGCGCCCCGCGGGCGAGGCTTCACCCCATGCGCTCCGACCTCAACCTCGCCCTCCAGATCGTCGCCGTGGGCGTGTGCGTGCTGCTGCGGCTGACCACCCCCGGCTGGCTGCTGGTGATCTTCTTCATCTTCGTGCCGGTCGCCACCGTCGCGCTGGTCACCCAGATCGTCCTCGCGGCCGCCGCCGTGCCCCGGCGACGGCTCACGACGAGCGTCGCGCTGGCGTTCGGGCTGTTGGCGGCGAGCGGGCTCGGCGCGGCGGCGGTGATCCCCGACGGCGGCGACTCGGAGCGCAGCATCAACAGCCCGCTCGGCCTGCTGCTCGGCCCCGACCTCCCCGACCTGACGCCGATCGGGCTGCTCCTGCTCCTGACCTGGGTCGGCGCCCTGGTCTGGGTGATCGTCGGCCTGGCGACCTCGCGCAAGAGCACACCGCAGGCGCCGGTGCCCTACCCGTACTGGTCGGGCCCGGCGCCCGCCGGGCTCGGCTAAGAGGCGGGGCCCTGGTGCTCGGCCTCCCACTCCGCCGGGGTCTCGGTGTGGGGGGCCTCCGGGTCGGCGTTGCCGAGCGCGGTCTCGGCGGGCAGGTCGGCGATGTGCTCCTGCGCCTTCTCACGCAGCTCGTCCAGCTGGTCCTTGCTCAGTTCGTCGCTCATGGCCGCCATCCTGCCGTGGCGCACGCCTATGCTGCAGGGGTCCGTCGGACAGTCGGGGGTCGCCGGGATGACGAGGACAGTTGCCGACCGCATGGTCGAGTCGGCGGGCCGCGGCCGGGTGGGGCGCGAGCGGGAGATCGGCGCGCTGCTCGCGGCGGCGACCGCCGACGAGCCGCCGTTCCTCGTCGCGTTCGTGCACGGGCCCGGCGGGATCGGCAAGAGCCACCTCGTCCGCCGGTTGCTCGACGCCCTCCCGGCCCCGGTGCGGGGCCTCTACCTCGACGGTCGTGACGTCGAGCCGACACCGCGCGGCCTGCGCAGGGCTCTCGGGCAGGCGCTCGGCAGCACGGCGACCGATCCCGACGTGGGCGCGCTCGCCCGCGCGCTCGCGGCGCGCCCGACCGTGCTGGTGATCGACACCTACGAGGGGCTCGGGCTGCTCGACGCGTGGCTGCGCACGCAGTTCCTGCCCGCGATGCCCGCGACCACGCTCACCGTGCTCGCGGGCCGCGACCGGCCTGCCACGGCCTGGCACACCACCGCGGGCTGGCAGGGGCTCGTCGCCGAGTTCCCGTTGGCGGCGCTGTCCGCGGACGAGGCGGAGCAGCTGCTGCGACGCCGGGGCCTCGACGAGCGCCAGGCCCGGTGGGCGGGCGAGTTCGCGCACGGCCACCCGCTGGCGCTGGAGCTCGCGGCCGCCGCCGTGCGCGCCGATCCGCGGTGCACGCGAAGCCGGGCGGTGGCGCCCGACGGCCTCCTCGAAGCGTTCCTCGGGCAGCTCCCACCCGCGACCGTCACCCTCGTCGAAGCCGCGTCGACCCTCCGCCGGATCACCGAGCCCCTGCTCGCCGCGATGCTCGAGACGCCGTCGGCCCGCGCCGCCTTCGACGCCCTCCGCGCGCTGCCGTTCACGGAGCAGACCGACGACGGGCTGCTGCTGCACGACGTGGTCCGCGACACCGTCGGCAACGACCTGGCGATGCGCGACCCCGACCGGCACCGCGCCTACCGCCGCCGCGCCGTCACGCACCTCACCGAGCACCGGCCCGGTACGACCGCAGACCCGTGGCTGCGCACGGCCGACCTCATGTTCCTCATCGAGAACCCGGTGCTCCGCGACGCGTGCTTCCCCAGCGTCCGGCCTGCCTACTGGGTCGAGCCCGCCACGCCGCGCGACCGGGCAGGCGTCTTCGACATCGTCGCGCGGCACGAGTCGCCGACCGCCGCTGCTGTGCTCGGCCGCTGGTGGGAGCGCCACGCCGCGACGTTCTCGGTGGCCCGCGGCGCCGACGGCGCGGTGGCCGCGTTCGTCCAGATCGCGGAGCTCGACCAGCTCGGCGCGGCGCTGCCCGCCGACGATCCGGTGGCCGACGCCTGGCGCGCCCACCTGCGCGACCACCCGCCCGCCGCCGACGACCGCGTACTGGTCATGCGGCGCTGGCTTGGCCGCCAGTCGGGGGAGCTGCGTTCGCCCGCCGTGTCGGCGTGCTGGCTGGACGTCAAGCGCGTCTACATGCAGCTGCGTCCACGGCTGCGCCGCATCTACTCGGTGGTCGGCGACCTGCCGCGGCTCGCCCCGATCTTCGGCCCGCTCGGCTTCGCCCCCACGGGCGAGCCGGTGCTGGTCGACGGCGCGCCGCAGCAACCCGTCTGGCTCGACTTCGGCCCGGGGAGCGTGGACGGCTGGCTGGCCGGGCTCATCGGCGCCGAGACGACGGAGACGCCGGGGACGACCGGGCCCGTCGCCGCGCCCGGTTCGGTGATCGGCCTTTCCAGCCGTGAGCTCGAGGTGCTCCGCCTCGTCGCCGACGGCCGCAGCAACCGCGAGATCGGCGAGCTGCTGTTCATCAGCGAGAAGACCGCGGGCAGGCACGTGTCGAACATCTTCACCAAGCTCGACGTCCACAGCCGGGCCGAGGCCGCGCGCATCGCGGCCGAGCAAGGGCTCACCCAGCTGTAGGCCGGGTCCGGCCACTACAGCGATCGGGTCAGCAGACCGGCGTGATCGCCCGATGTGGCGCGCGTGCCCGTCGACCTACCTTCGGTGCATCCCAACTCCAGGAGGCACCCCGTGCACACCCTCGTCATCACCTTCGACCTCGTCGACATGACCCACGAGCGCTACACGGAGGTCTGCGCCGAGCTCGCTCCCGCCTTCGCCGCGGTCCCCGGCCTGCTGGCCAAGATCTGGCTCACCGACCAGGACGAGGCCCGCTACGGCGGGGTCTACCTGTTCGCCGACGCCGCGGCGGGCGACGGCTTCCTCGGCTCGGCCCTCGCGCGGAGCGTCGCGACCAACCCGCACTTCGCGGGGCTCACGGTCCAGCGCTTCGGCGTCGACGAGGCGACGAGCGCGCGCACCCAGCCCGCCATCACCGTCGTCGGCACCGCCATCGCGGTCTGAGACGGGGCCACCGCACCGGAATGCCGGGGGCCCGCGGGACCGTTGCCCGATCATGACCGTAGAACTTGGCCGGTACGGCTTCTGGAGGCGGCAGGCGGGCTTCACCCCCGAGCTCGCCCGCGAGGTGGAGGCGCTCGGCTTCGGCGCCATCTGGATCGGCGGCTCGCCGCCCGCGGACCTCACCGAAGTGGAGGGGCTGCTGGCGGCGACCGACCGCATCGCGATCGCGACCGGCATCGTCAACATGTGGGCGAGCCCGGCGGCCGAGGTGGCGGCGTCCTACCACCGGATCGCGGCGCGCTATCCCGGCCGGTTCCTCCTCGGCGTCGGGATCGGCCACCCGGAGGCGACGCGCGAGTACAAGAGCCCGTACCAGACGATCGTCGACTACCTGGACGTGCTGGACGAGCACGAGGTGCCGGTGGCCGACCGCGTGCTGGCCGCGCTGCGGCCGAAGGCGCTCGCGGTGGCGGGGGAGCGCACCGCGGGCACCCACCCGTACCTCACGACGCCCGAGCACACCCGCACCGCCCGCGAGCAGCTCGGCGCCGGGGTGCTGATCGCGCCGGAGCAGACCGCCGCCGTCGACGCCCGCGACCCGGCCGTCGCGCGGACGTTCGTGCGGCGCTACCTGGGCCTGCGCAACTACGTCGCCAACCTGCGCACCCTGGGCTTCACCGAGGCCGACGTGGCCGACGGCGGCAGCGACCGGCTCGTCGACGCGCTCGTCACGCAAGGGGACGCCGCCGCGGTCGCGGCCCGGCTGGACGAGCACCTCACGGCGGGCGCCGACCACGTGTGCGTGCAACTGCTTGGCGACGACGACGCCGTGGCGCCCGCCCTCCGCGGGGTGGCGGAGGCGCTCGGCCTGCGTTGACCTTGACACGGGGCTGCCGTCCGCGCTTGGTTGAGCCAACCCGGCGAAGGAGGCGGTCCCGTGGAGGTGTCCTGCGCGTTCCCGACGGCGCTCGACTCACCGGACAACATCGCCCTCGCCGAGCGCATGGGCTACGACCGCGCCTGGGTGTACGACACCCCGCAGCAGAGCCCCGACGTCTGGATGACGCTCGCGCTCGCCGCCGAACGCACCGAGCGGATCGGGCTGGGCCCGGGCGTTCTGGTGCCGAGCCTGCGCCACCCGATGGTCAACGCCGCCGCCACGGCCACGCTCGTCGCGCTCGCCCCGGGCCGGGTCGCGATCTCCTTCGGCACGGGATTCAGCGGGCGCCGCGCGATGGGCTACCGCGCCATCCCGTGGTCGTACATGAAGGAGTACCTCCTGGCGTACCGCGGGCTGCTGCGGGGCGAGGTCGTCGAGTGGGAGGGCGCGCGGATGCAGATGCTGCACCCCGACGGCCACGCCCCCGCGCGGCCCGTCGACGTGCCCATCCTCGTCGGCGCGCTCGGCCCGAAGGGCGACGAGGTGGCCCGCGAGCTCGGGGACGGCCTCTACATCACCCTGCAGCTCCCGGATTTCGCAGGCGCCTACTCGTGGGTGCCCTACCTGGCGTGGGGCACCGTGCTGGACGAGGCCGAGGCCACCGACTCCGACCACGCCCGGGTGGCGGGCGGGCCCGGCTGGGCGCTGGCCTACCACGGCGCCTACGAGTTCGGCGGTCCCGACGCCGTCCGCGATCTCCCCGGTGGCGGCGCGTGGATGGACGTCGTCGAGCGCGCGCCTGCGGACCAGCGCCACCTCGCTGTGCACGTCGGGCACTGCGTCGCGCTGAACGAGGCCGACCGGGCGGCGTGGGACGCGGGTGGTCACGCGATGCTCCGGGACGTGACCCTCAGCGGCACCCCCGCCGAGATCCGCGACGGGATCGCCGAGCTCGCCGCGCACGGCGTCACCGAGATCGTGTTCCAGCCGTGCGGGCCCGACGTGGCGGGCGAGCTC
>Ga0207688_10001859_pt1 | contig 11298 bp, 12 predicted proteins | sample KBSMiscanthusM4_FD_184296 | JGI IMG/M metagenome (GOLD analysis project Ga0207688, IMG submission 184296) | Miscanthus rhizosphere microbial communities from Kellogg Biological Station, Michigan, USA - M4 (SPAdes) (version 2) | ecosystem: Host-associated > Plants > Roots > Rhizosphere ...
TCCCGCCCTCGCCCGAGCACGTCGCCGTCCCGGCCATGGACGCGCCCTTCGCGAGGGCCATCTTCGCCTCGAGCGAGAGCGCGCCGAACGACATGCCCGTGATGTAGATCGGGATGTCGAGCTCCAGCGGGTTCTTCGCGAAGCGCGCACCGAGCACCGTGGTCGTGTCGCACTTCTCGCGGTAGCCCTCGATGACGAAGCGGGTCAGCGTCCCCGGGAGGAACACGAGCTCGTCCCAGTGCGGGATCGGCTTGAAGATCGAGAAGCCGCGCATGCGGTAGCGCCCGAGCTCGGCCTTGATGTGGATGTCGTTGACGACCTCGGGCGTGAAGATGCGGCTGCGGCCGAGGACGTCCTTGGAGGACGGGCCGCCGTTCTCTGTGCTCACTAGATCACCAGCTTCTTCTCGGAGGGCTCGAGCGAGTCGTAGTTGTAGAGGACCTTCCCGCAGACGAACTACTGGAACTCCGGCGGCGCGCCGAGGCCGTGGATCCGGAACTTCCGCTCGACGAGCTCGGTGTCCGCGTCCGTCCACTCTCCGGGCACGCAGTCGATACCCAGCGACTTGACCTTGCCGGCGACGTAGATCGTCCCGTCGTACATCGAGTCGCCGAGGCCGGGTCCCGCGTCGCCGCAGATGATCTGGCGGCCGCGCTGCATCATGAAGGCGGTCATCGACCCGACCGAGCCCTGCACGATGATCGTGCCGCCCTTCTGGTCGATCCCGGTGCGCGCGCCGACTCGGCCCTTCACGACGAGGTCTCCGCCGCGCATCGCCGCACCCGTGAGTGAGCCGCCGTTGCCGTCCACGACGACGACACCGGACATCATGTTCTCGCACGCCGACCAGCCGACCCGGCCCGTGATGTGGATCTCGGGCCCGTCGATGAGGCCGCACGCGAAGTAGCCGAGCGAGCCCTCGAACCGGATCTTGCAGCGGCGCAGGATGCCGACGCCGAGCGAGTGCCGTCCCTGCGGGTTCTGGATCACGACCTCGTCGACACCCTCCTCGTAGAGGAGACGGCGGAGCTCGAGGTTGATCGTCCGAGTCGTGAGGTCGCGCGCGTCGAACGTCGCGATGCCGTCTTCGACGACGGCGGTGCGCGGCGCGTCGGCGACCGGCTCGGCGAGCCCGCGCGCGTCGTACGAGATCTGCCGCTCGCCTACCGCTGCCACACCAGCACCTCGCGCTCGTACGGATCGTAGGTGTCGATCTCGTGGTCGACGATCTGGCGAATCGCGATCTCCTCGGAGGCGAGCGCCACGAGGTCGTCCGATTCGTAGAGGACCAGCGGCTTCGCTGCGAGCTCGTCCTTCGCGACGCCGAGCTCGTCCTTCGTCACCGCGATGTACGTGAAGACGCCGTCGAGCTCGTCGAGGGACTTGTGCATCGCATCCTCGAACGTCGAGCCTTTCGACATCTCCTCGGCGAGGTAGACCGCGATGATCTCCGAGTCGCACTCGGACATGAAGCGTCGGCCCGCACGCTCGAGCCGGCGACGCCACATGAAGTAGTTCGTGAGCTGGCCGTTGTGCACGACGGCGACATCGGAGTAGGGGTAGGCCCAGTAGGGGTGCGCGCCGGCGATGTCGACCTCCGACTCGGTTGCCATGCGGACGTGCCCGATCGCATGCGTGCCGTTGAAGTTCGCGAGACCGTACTGCTCGTGTACGGACTCGGCGTCGCCGAGGTCCTTCACGATCTCGAGTGAGCGGCCCAACGACAGCACCTCGGCCTCGGGAATGTCCTCCACGAAGTCGGCGAGGAGCTTCAGGTCGCCGTCGTACTCGAACGAGACGCGGAAGGCGTACGGCGTCTCCTCCTCGGACTCCTGGTTTCGCGCGCCGAGCGCGGCGAGCCGCGCCTCGACCTCGACGCGGTGACGACGTAGTCGATCCTCGTAGTCGAAGTCACGCGGTGTGTTCGCGTCCGCGAGCTTGTAGCGCATGACGAGGTTGCCGTTCTCGGGGCTCCCGTACAGCGCGTAGCCCGTGGAGTCGGGGCCGCGGTGCTTCATCGCCTGGAGCATCCGCGTCATCTCGTCGCCGATCGCGTGCTCCGACCCGTCCCGGTAGATGATCCCGGCGATACCGCACATTCCGTTTAGCCCTCCCTTGACGCGCTACGGCAGAACGTCCAGGTACTCCGTCACGTCCCAGTCGGTGACGGTTGCACAGTACCTCTCCCACTCGTCCCGCTTGTAGTGCATGAAGACGGTGTACATCTCGCCCGGCAGGGCGCTCTTCACGACCTCGTCCGCTTCGAGCGCCTCGAGGGCGTCGCCGAAGGTCATCGGGATGCGATTGACCTCCTTGCCGGCGGACATCGCCTCGTAGATGTTGCGCTCCTCGGGCTCGCCCGGATCGAGCTTGCGCTCGATCCCGTCGCGCATCGCGGCGATGAGCGCGGCCATCGAGAGGTAGGGGTTCACGGCCGAGTCGACCGAGCGATACTCGAAGCGTCCCGGCGCGGAGACTCTGAGGGCGGTGGTCCGGTTCTGGTAGCCCCAGTCAGCGAAGACCGGCGCCCAGAAGCCCGTGTCCCAGAGCCGGCGGTACGAGTTCACCGTCGACGCGGTGACTGCGGTGAGCGCGCCGAGGTGCTCGAGGATCCCGCCGATTGCGTAGAGGCCTATCTGGCTCGGCTTCTGCTGGTCGTCCGTCTCGGGCATGAAGGCGTTCGTATCGCCTTCCCACAACGAGATGTTGTGGTGGCAGCCGTTGGCCGACACGCCCATGAACGGCTTCGGCATGAAGCAAGGAAACGCGCCGAGCTCACGGCCGACCGCCTTGCAGATCTGCCGGAACGTCGAGAGGTTGTCGGCCGTCTTCTCCGCCCGGTCGAAGCCGAAGTTCAGCTCGATCTGGCCGGGCGCGTCCTCGTGGTCGCCCTGGATCATGTCGAGCCCCATCGCCTGGCCGTACTCGATGACCTTGTGGATGATCGGCTGGAGCTCGGAGAACTGATCGATGTGGTAGCAGTAGGGCTTCGTCTTGCCCGTGACCGCGGGCGTGCCGTCGTCGTTCAACTCGAGCCACATCATCTCGGGCTCCGTGCCGGCACGAAGGTGCAGGCCGGTCGCCTCCTCGAAGTTCGCTTGCAGCCGCTTGAGGTTCCCGCGACAGTCGGAGGTGAGGAACGCCGCCGGGTCCTCGCGCTCCTCGCGGTTGCGGAAGCAGATGCACCACACGCGGGCGACCTTCGGGTCCCACGGGAGTGGCTGGAACGTCTCGGGCTCGGGAAGCCCGACGAGCTCCGCGGCCTCGGGGCCGTAGCCGATGTAGTCGCCGTGGCGATCGGTGAAGAGGTTCGCCGTGGCGCCGTAGACGAGCTGGAAGCCCTTCTGCGCGATCGTCTCCCAGTGCTGTGCCGGAACGCCCTTGCCCATGATGCGGCCCGTCACGGAGGGGAACTGGTAGTAGATGTACGTGATCCCCTCGGCGTCGATGCGCTGCCGGACCTCCTTCACGAGATCCGCGCGCCCTTCGGCCTCGACGAAGCGGTCCAGGTCGGTCGTCACCGCTTTCCGCTTTCGCGCCACCGCTCTCCTCCTTTGCTCCCGCGTTGTCGTGCGGCAGCCTAATCCAGCGACTAGCGTTCCGTTTCGATGAGCGAGCCGCGCGCCGAGCAGCTGACCGCCGAGCAGCGAGCTGCCCTCGAGGCGGAGCTCGCCGAGCTCGAGGGGCCGAAGCGGAAGGAGGCTGTGCAGGCGATCAAGACCGCCCGCGAGTTCGGCGACCTCTCGGAAAACTTCGAGTACCACGCGGCGAAGAACGAACAGGGCCTGCTCGAGGCACGGATCCGCGCGCTGCGGGAACGGCTCAACCACGCCGTGACCGTCGAGCACGACACGGACGAGCACGTCGGTGTCGGCTCGCTCGTCGAGATCGCCGACGAGGACGGCGAGTCGATGGAGGTCGAGATTTCCGCCGTCGGCGGTGTCTCGCCGGACTCGCCGCTCGGCTCCGCGCTGATGGGCGCGGGCGTGGGCGACGTCGTCGACGTCTCGGCGCCGAGCGGCTCCTGGAAGGCGCGCGTGCTCGCCATCCGACGCTCCTAGTGGCGTCGCTCGAAGAGCTCTACGCGCGCGAGGAGTCGCGCTTCGTCGAGACGCATCCACGCTCGCGGGAGCTCGCGGAGCAGGCGCGAGCGTCGCTGTTCGAGGGCGTTCCGATGCACTGGATGCGGAAGTGGCCCGGGGGCTTCCCCGTCTTCGTGCAGCAGGCGAAGGGTGCGCGGTTCGTCGATGTCGACGGCCTCGAGTACGTCGACTTCTGCCTCGGAGACACGGGCGCGATGACGGGGCATGGGCCGGCGCCGACGCTCCAAGCGGTGACTGACCAGTCAGCCAAGGGGATCACGCTCATGCTCCCGAGCGAGGACGCGCTCTGGGTCTCGGCCGAGCTCACGCGCCGATTCGGTGTCTCCGCCTGGCAATTCGCCCTGACCGCGACCGACGCCAACCGGTTCGTCATCCGTCTTGCACGTCATGTGACTGGGCGGTCAATCATCCTCGTCTTCAACTGGTGCTACCACGGCACCGTCGACGAGACCTTCGCGACGCTGGGCGCAGACGGTGTCGTGCGGGCGCGCGATGGCAACCTCGGCCCGCCGGTCGACCCCGCCGTGACGACGCGCGTCGTCGAGTTCAACGACCTGGGCGCGCTCGAGTGCGTGCTCGCGCAGGAGGAGGTCGCGCTCGTCCTGACCGAGCCCGCGCTCACGAACATCGGCATCGTCCATCCGGAGCCCGGCTTCCACGACGCGCTGCGCGAGCTCACGCGACGCCACGGCACGCTCCTCGCGATCGACGAGACGCACACGATCTGCTGCGGGCCGGGCGGCTACATCCGGGCACACGGGCTCGACCCCGACGTCGTGACGATCGGCAAGCCGATCGCGGGTGGCATCCCGGCCGCGGCCTACGGGTTCTCGGAGGAGGTGGCCGCCCGCCTCTCCGGGCGGATCGAGCTCGAGGACGTCGACGTCGGCGGCGTCGGCGGGACGCTCGCAGGCAACGCGCTCTCGCTCGCTGCGATGCGCGCGACGCTCGATGAGGTGCTGACCGACGACGCGTTCGACCGGATGATCCCTCTCGCCGAGCGGTGGACGGACGGCGTCGAGGCGGGCATCTCCGAGTCGGGCCTCCCGTGGCACGTCACCCGTCTGGGATGTCGCGCGGAGTACCTCTTCGGCCCCGACCGTCCGCGCACCGGGGCCGAGGCGCACGCCGCGTCGAACTTCGAGCTCGAGCGCTACATGCACCTGTTCGCGCTGAACCGGGGCATTCTGCTCACGCCCTTCCACAACATGGCGCTCATGTGCCCCGCCACGACCGAGGCGGACGTCGACCTCCACACCGAGGTCTTCCGCGAGGCGGTGCTCGAGCTCGCGGACGTGCCGGCGATAGAGGTCTAGATCCGGGAGAGGACGGCGAAGTCCGCGGAGTCCTTCGCGGCGTCCGGCGATTCGTCTCGCGGGGACGACTTTCCCTCCCGAAGCGCCGGCAGGGCGATGACCCGAGCCGTGACCCCGTCGAGCGTGCGCTCGTCGCTTCCGAATGCGTCGGCGCGCCAGGGCGCATCGCCACCGCTGAGCGGAACGACCACGGTGTCGTCGTCGCCGCGGCGGAGGTACGTCAGCTCGAGCCGCACGTGGTCACGCTCGTAGCCGGTGCCTCCGTCCTCGTCCGGGTCGGGCACGTTCTCCCAGCGCGCGCCCAGGAGGAGCCGCTCGATCCGTGGCACGTCGTCCAGCCAGACCGCGAGGTCGAGGTCGTCGTGGTGCCGGGTGACTCGACCGACATGGAAGTCGACGGCCCAGCCACCGAACACCCAGTACGCGATCCGCTCCTCCTGGAGCTGCGACAAGACCTCGGCGAGCGCCGCGAGCTGTCCGCTGCCGTCCAGCGCCCAGCGGCGGTAGCGCACGAAGGCGAACGGCACTCCGTCCGCCGCGACGCTCTCCTGGCGATCAGCCTCTTCGAACGCACGTCGATCCCAGTCCGGGAAATGCGTGTCGCCCTCGATCTCGGCGTCGATCTCGGTCAGCAGCAGTTCGTCCGCGAACGGAAATGCCGCCGCGTAGATCTCGCCGCCGCCGATCACGAACACCGTCGCCTCGCCTTCGAGCAGCCGGAGCGCGTCCTGGATCGACGCCGCACGATCCGCTCCCGGAGCGCTCCAGTGGGGGTTGCGCGTGACGACGACGTTGCCGCGACCCGGAAGGGGGCGGAACCGGTCCGGTAGCGACTCCCACGTGCGTCGTCCCATGACGACCGGGTGACCCATCGTGAGCGCTCGGAAGCGCTGCATGTCCTCGGGGAGTCGCCACGGGATCCCCGAGTCCCGCCCGATGACGCCGCCGCGCGCGATCGCAGCGACGAGCGCGACTCTCAAACGGCGACCGGCGCGCGGATCGCCGGATGGTGCTCGTAGCCGACGACCTCGAAGTCCTCGTACGCGTAGTCGAAGATCGTCCGCGGTCGGCGGATCAGGCGCAGCGTCGGGTACGGGAGGGAGTCGCGCGAGAGGAGCGTCTCCACCTGGTCGCGATGGTTGTCGTAGATGTGGCAGTCGCCGCCCGTCCAGACGAGGTCCCCGACTTCGAGGTCGCACTGCTGCGCGAGCATGTGAGTCAGGAGCGCGTAGCTCGCGATGTTGAACGGGACGCCCAGAAACACGTCTGCCGACCGCTGGTAGATCTGGCACGAGAGGCGCTCGTTCTCCGCGACGTGGAACTGGAAGAACGCATGGCACGGGGCGAGTGCCATCCGCGGGATGTCGCCGACATTCCATGCACTCACGACGATCCGGCGTGACTCGGGATCCTCGCGGAGCAGCCGTACGACCTCGGCGATCTGGTCGACGTGCCCGCCGTCGGGGGTCGGCCAGCTCCGCCACTGGACGCCGTAGACCGGGCCGAGCTCTCCGTCGGCGTTCGCCCACTCGTCCCAGATCGTGACGCCCTGCTCCTGGAGCCAGCGGACGTTCGAGTCGCCGCGGAGGAACCAGAGGAGCTCGACCGCGACCGACTTGAAGTGCACCTTCTTCGTGGTCACGAGGGGGAAGCCCGCGGACAGGTCGAAGCGCATCTGATACCCGAAGACGCTCACCGTGCCCGTCCCCGTTCGGTCGCCCTTCGGCAGCCCGTCGGTGAGCACGTGGCGGACGAAGTCCTCGTACTGCGCCATGCTCCGACGATAGCGCGGAGCCCGGCGGCTGCCTCAGGTCGTGAGGAGCGGCGTGTCGGACCCCTGCTCGACGACGACCCACCCGTCGTACTCGTCGAACCGGTAGGGGGCGTTCATCGGCACGACCGCGGCGCCGGAGCGGCTCGTGAGGAACGAGCCACACAGGCCCTCGAGCTTGCCGTTCCGCGTCAGCCACAGCTCGTACGGCCGGCCGCCCGGCGCTGGCTTCAGGCCCTCGACGGAGACCTCCATCGGCCAGTTGCCGGCGCCATCGAGCTGGAAGACGTGGAGCGAGGCGGACGCTTCGCGTGCCGCCGACGTTCCGGTCATGGAGACCACGAACGTGTCGTCGCCACCCTGGACGAGTGCTCCGCCGAGGGCGAGAACGGCGACCGCGAACGCGGCCGCGACCGCGAGGAGCGCCCCACGTCGACGGCGTGGGAACTCCACGACCCGCGCCTGCGGCTCGAACTGGGGCGGCGGGCCGGCGGCGACGAGCAGGTCGTGCACGCGCTCGAGTCGCTCGCGCTCGCCGGGCTCGAAGTCCGTTCCGACGAGCTCGTCGAAGCTCGGGCTCATCGCAGCTCCTCGTCGAGCGTGTCGGCGAGCCGCGCGAGCGCGCTTCGCGTCCGTGTCTTCACAGTGCCCAGAGGAATAGCGAGCCGATCGGCGATCTCACTCTGCGAGAGCCCGCTCCAATATGCGAGCTCGATCACGGGCCGCTCGTGCTCGGGAAGCACTTCGAGGGCGCGGTGGACACGCCACGCCGTCCATGCAGCTTCCGCCTCGTCGGCGGGATCCGGCTCACGCCCCGGGCCGTCCTCGAGCTCCGCGACCGGCTCCGGGGTGCGGCGCAGACCATCGGTGATCGCGTTTCGCGCGACCGCGTAGAGCCACGGGGCTCCCCGCCCCCGGGCCGGGTCGTACGTCCTGGCGGACCGCCAGATTGCGACGAAGGCGTCCTGGGTGGCGTCCTCCGCGCGACCTCGATCCCCGAGGCGTCGGAGTGCCAGGCCGAGCACCGCTCGCGAGTACCGGCCGTGCAGCTCGTCGAAGGCCCCGCGATCGCCGCCCGCGATCCGCACGATCAGCTGGCCGTCGGTTGCCTGAGGGAGCTGCACGCTGTGCATGATCGTGGTTGGTACCCGGAAAGACCCGGCTCGGATCGCGAGCGACGCAGCCATGTGTGCTGTGCTACGCGCTCGCGATCCCGGCGGATTGCGGGTACGACTATCCGCGCGCTGCGGCGAACTTCGCTGCGACGGCGTCCCAGTCGACGACGTTCCACCACGCCTCGAGGTAGTCGGGGCGGCGGTTCTGGTAGTTGAGGTAGTAGGCGTGCTCCCACACGTCGATCCCGAGGATCGGCGCCTGGCCGTCCATCACGGGCGTGTCCTGGTTGGGCGTCGACTTCACTTCCAGCCCGGTCCCGTCCCAGACGAGCCACGTCCATCCGGAGCCGAACCGCTTGACGCCAGCGTCGTTCACCGCCGCCTTGAGCTCCGAGACGCCGCCGAAGGCGTCTGCGATCGCGTCGGCGAGGTCGCCCGACGGATCGCCACCGCCGTTCGGTCCCATGATCTCCCAGAAGAGCGTGTGGTTCGCGTGACCGCCGCCGTTGTTGCGAACGGCCATGCGCTTGTCCTCGGGAATCGAGTCGAGGCTCGTCAGGATGGTGTCGAGGGACTGCTCGGCGTACGGCGTCCCCTCGAGCGCGGCGTTGAGGTTCGTCACGTACGCCGCGTGGTGCTTGTCGTGGTGGATCTCCATCGTCCGCGCGTCGATGTGCGGTTCGAGCGCATCGAACGCGTAGGTGAGGTCGGGAACGCTGAACGCCATGCCTGCTCTCCTCTCGATACGGGTTCCGTCGGGGCAAGGATATGCTCCGCGCGTTCCCGCCCCGCCTCTGGAGGAAACGATGTCCAACTTCGTCGAGATCAGACCGCGTGAGCTGAAGCCGGCCCTGCTCGAGTTGGACGGGATCTCGCGGACGACGATCGAGGCGCATTACCGCCTGTACCAGGGGTATGTCGCGAAGCGAAACGAGATCCTCGGGCACCTCGCGACCGTCGACCTCGGTTCGGCCAACCAGGTGTACTCGGACGTCAGGTCGCTCAAGGTCGACCTGACATTCGCTGTCGGCGGGATCAAGAACCACGAGCTCTACTTCGAGCACCTCGGTGGCGAGGGCGGTGACCCGGCCGGCGCGATCGGGGCTCTGATCGAGCGCGACTTCGGCTCCGCTGACGCGTGGCGCGCCGACCTGCGAGCAACGGGAATGGCCGGCCGAGGCTGGGCGTGGACCGCGTTCGACTGGGACGAGGGCCGGCTCTTCAACTACGTCGGCGACGCGCAGAACACGTTTCCCGTGTGGAACGCCACGCCGCTCGTCGCGCTCGACGTGTACGAGCACGCGTACTTCCTCGACTATCAGACCGACCGCGCCGCCTACATCGAGGCGTTCCTCCGGAACCTCGACTGGAGCGTCGTGAACGGCTGGGTCGAGGGCTATCGCATCCCCTCCGCATAACCCGTGACCGAGGCGCTCGCCATTCTCGGCGGGTACCTGCTCGGATCTCTCCCGTTCGGCTACTGGGTGCCGCGGCTCGTGCGCGGCGAGGACATCCGCACGAAAGGCAGCGGCAACGTCGGAGCGTCGAACGTCTTCCGGGTCTACGGGCGCTCGCTCGGCATCCCGGTCGCGCTGCTCGACGTCGCGAAGGGCTTCGCCGCGGGGTCACTCGGCCTGTGGCTCGGGGGTGACCTCGTCGGGGTGCTCGCCGCTGCCGCCGCCATGGTGGGTCACGCGAGACCGGTCTTCTTGCGCTTCCAGAAGGGCGGGAAGATGGCCGCGACGGCAGGCGGCGCGACATTCGCGCTCGCACCGCTCGTCGCGATCGTCTGCGTCGCGATCTGGCTCGTCGCCTTCGTTCTCACACGATTCGCATCGGTCGCGACGATCGTGACCGCGGTCGCGCTCGGTGTGCTCGTGATCGTCTTCGACTACTCGTGGCCGATCGTCGTGTTCGGCGTCGCCGGCGCGGTCGCCGTCATCGCGCTGCACCACCAGAACATCCGCCGGCTCTTTGCCGGCACCGAGCACCGCTTCGAACTACGCAGACCTCGCGCCAGCTAGCTGTTGAGCCAGGCGGCGAGCGTCGTCTGCTCGGGTGTCGGCAGACCGGTTGCGAGCTCGCCCCGAAGCTCTCCGACGGTCCCGAAGCGCTCGGCGACCACGTCGTGGACGTGGATCGTCTCGAAGTTGACCTGCTTCGAGAGCAGGAAGTCGTCGTCGTCGAGCTGCGGCAGCGTGTCGAGCGCGTCGCGGAGCGCGTGCCGCACGGAGTCCTCGACGAAGCGAGGCTGCAGGTGGGCGTGCTCGACGACGAACAGCTCGTCGGGTCGCTTCAGGAGGTCGTGGATCGGGGCGCTCATCGACCGCTCGGCGATGTCGACGAGGACTTCGGCGTCGAGATCCTGGTCGGTGCCGACGAACAGCGTCTGTCGGCCACGCTGGTTGTGCGTCGCGATCGGGACGAGCTGGAGGATCCGCTCGATGTCGTCGGACTCGAAGCCGGCCTCCAGGAGCCGCTCGGACGCGCGATTGCGGACGAGCCCCTGGGCGCACGGGCACGCGTTGATGCCGTTCGCCTCGACACCGACCGCGCGGCGTGTGCCCGACTCGGACGCCGTGGCGATCCCGCAGAGCGTGACCATCTCCTGCGTCGCGAGGCGAGTCACCGGCGTGCGCCGGTGGATCGGCCATTGGGCACGGATCCAGACCTCGGCGCGCAATGCGCCCTGTCGCTCGACTACGTTGGTCGCGATGTGCTCTGCGAGCACCTCGACGAGAAGGGCTTCCTGCTCGACAACGATCTCGATCGCATCCTCGAAGAGCTCGGGGAAGCGCGACATGTGAACGCCCTTCTGGTTCGCCGCCAGGTCGACGGTGCAGTCGATCACGGCGGCCATGACGGTCTCGGCGTCGCCGCGGCGGATGCGCACGGCTTTCTGCACACCGGACACTCCAGCGCGGGAGAGCGCGAGGGCGATCTCCGGCGGTGACGCCTGGAGATCTTCGTCGAGCCTGACAACATCGGTCACG
>Ga0207688_10001860_pt1 | contig 11296 bp, 6 predicted proteins | sample KBSMiscanthusM4_FD_184296 | JGI IMG/M metagenome (GOLD analysis project Ga0207688, IMG submission 184296) | Miscanthus rhizosphere microbial communities from Kellogg Biological Station, Michigan, USA - M4 (SPAdes) (version 2) | ecosystem: Host-associated > Plants > Roots > Rhizosphere ...
CATTCGAAATGATCAGGTTATGCACCGGGTTCCCGATGAGCGGCATATTGGCGACAATCCGGAACACGGCACCGAACACCGCACGCGCGGCGAGTTGCGTCCAATCCTGCAACAGCGTGGGATTGATGACCGCGCTGTGATCCTTGGCAAGGGCGTCGGCCCGGGCGATCGCTCGTAGTCGTTGCGCAGGGTCACCGATGTGCGTCTCGAGTTTGCAGAACATTCCCGACAGCTGGTTGTGGCCGGGCCGGTCGCACTTGTCATGCACTGACACCGGCACCATCGCCACCAGCGACTTGTCAGGCAGCTCGGCGTGATCGCTCAAAAACCAGCGCAGCACCGCTGCACACAAGGCCATCACCACGTCGTTGACCGTAACGTTGAAGCGGTCCTTGACCTTCTTGATGTCGTCGATGTCCAGCTGCGCGAACGCGACGTTGCGATGGGCGGTGAGCGTTGTGTTGAAGCGGGTGGCCGGCGCGGCGAACGGCGCCGCCATGGTCATGCCGCTGCGCGCACGGCGCAGCGTCTTCACTACCGTTGCGGCGGTCGCCGGGATCACATTGACCAGCTGTAACGGGCGAAAGACGAACCGCACCAGACCGCCAGCCGCGATCTCGAGCGCGCCGGCGTTTCCGGGGCCCTCCACCGGTTCCGGCGGCGGCACGTCGGGCTCGAGGCTGCACAGCTGCGACAGCAGGTTGGCGCCGGTCACCCCGTCCACCGCGGCGTGGTGGACCTTCGTCATGACGGCCAACACGCCGCCCGCGTGCGGGTCGGTGTCGGCAATCCCCTCGATTACCCACATCTCCCACAGCGGCTTGCCGCGATCCAGCTGCTCGGTCGCGATGTGTCCGCAAATCTCGGCCAGTTCCCGCCGCCCTCCTGGCGACGGCAAGCTGATGCGGAAAAGATGACGATCGACATCGAACGCGTCGTCGTCGACCCACACCGGATAGTCCAGATTCAACTGGCTGTCGGCCAGCTTGACGCGGAATTCGGGGATGGCCGCGATCCTGACGGCAAGTTCGTCGCGAAGCCCCTCAAAGCTGTAGCCGCCCGGCACCGATGAGGTGTCCACCTCGAGGACGGAGCATACATGCTGGGGTTGGCTAACACTTTCGATGTAGAGGAAACTGGCATCCAGTCCACTGAGCCGTTCCATGTGTTGAGGCTAGGCGCGTTGACCTCACGCCGAGCCCAATTGAGCGGAACTGCAACATGTTTCCGTGTCTGCGCGCATCGGTCGTGCTCTGCGCATCACACATGGGACTGCAGCGAAGCGAGTAGGGTGTTGTTGAAGGGCGATCGGAGCCCGAGCCCATCTACCCGCTCGCGCCGCTGGGCTGAGCGCAGGCAGCGCAAGAGCAGTGACAAGCTCTGGGCAGTTATTGCCGTCGTGCCCAGCTCTGAGCGACAGAGTCGCCAATTGCCCTGCCTGCCTAAGTATTCAACGACAATGTCGCCCGGAGCTGGGCACTTCACATACTGCGCCACGAGATGCGCGCGACGGCGCAACGGGTGCCGGCCACGGTCTGTAGCCATCGACGCCTAAGCGCACCAGGGTAGGCACTCGTTAGGCCCAATGATCGCGGGAGGCATAGGAGGCCCACCTGGCCACCCGATCGGAGGAGCCTGAGGGGGTGGAGGGTTGGGTCCCTCATAAATGCCTTGGCCTTGGTTGGCCTGGTCGGGGGCCACATGCCAGAGGTGTGGCAGACATTCATGTCCCACGTCACCGGGTTGTAAACGTGATTCTGGGTCAAGTTCAACAAGGAATCCCCTGGGCACCACTGATTTGGGCCGTAGCAGATACCGTTGACCATCGCGGACGGCGCGCAATCATCGGCCTGGGCCGCACCTGCACCCAGGGCAGCCGCGACCACACCGCCAGACATCAGGGCAGCCGTTGCAATGCCCACAAATAGTCGCTTCATCGTTCTTCCTTTCGCGCAGCCGGCCCGTGGCCGGACACGCAAAGGTTGCGACTAACGCCTTGGAGGACCCTTGCGGCGCAGCTCAACCCCGATTGAACCGCAGTCTGTGAATTTGCCGCAAATTCCCTGGCAGCCAACGACAGCGGGTGCATTAATCACGCCCACAGACGTAATGATTGGCCGTTATCGTTAGCCGGTGGAGGGCACGCCATTTGGCCGCTACCAGTTGATCGAGTTGCTGGGTCAAGGTGGAATGGGCGAGGTGTGGCGCGCTTATGACACCACCATCGATCGGGTGGTGGCGCTGAAGATGCTGCTCCCCCGCTTCGCTAAAGACCCCGACTTCGACAAGCGGTTCCGCCGCGAGGCGCGCACCGCAGCACGCCTCGACGACCCCCACATCGTCCCCATCCACGACGTCGGCGAGATCGACGGCCGCCTCTACGTCACCATGCGCCTGATCAACGGTGTCGACCTGCAAACCCTACTGAAATCCGGACCCCTCGCTCCCGAACGAGCAGTCCACATCATCGACCAGATTGCCTCAGCACTCCACACCGCCCACCAAGCCGGCCTCGTGCACCGCGACGTCAAACCCTCCAACATTCTGTTGGCGCACAACGATTTTGCCTACCTCATCGACTTCGGCATCGCCCGCGCCGCGGACGATACGAAGTTGACCTCCGAAGGCTCGACCATCGGCACCTGGGCCTACATGGCCCCCGAGCGGTTCCGGACCGGTGACGTCCAACCCAGCTCCGACATCTACGCCCTTGCCTGCGTGCTCTTCGAATGCCTCACCGGCGAACCACCTTTCCCCGGCTCCACCCTCGAACAGGTCGCCGTCGGCCATATGGTCGCCCCGCCTCCGAGACCGTCCGAACTCAGCGGCGCCGTGCCGTCGGGACTGGATCGTGTGATCGAAACCGGCCTGGCGAAGCAGACGACCGACCGGTATCCCACTGCCGTCGAAATGGCCGCCGCCGCGCGAGAAGCCATCACCGAACCGACCGGCCACGCCCATCCCACCGCACCCACACAACAGGCGCCGGTGCCCCACGGTGGCTTGTTCGTCCCGCCAGGGCCAGTGCTGCACTATCCCCCTCCGCAGCCTCCTGGCGCGCCTCCCACACCACCGCCGTGGTCCCCCGCGCCGCCGTGGTCACCCCCGCCACCACCGCCGAAGCGCTCGTCGCACAAGCCCCTCATCCTCATCGGGGCGATCGCGGCCGTCGTGTTGCTGGTCGCCGCCGGTATCTTCGCGACCGTCCAGCTCACCGGGCATGACAAGCCCGCCACCGGCGCCGCACCCACCACCGCGGCGGCCGCCGCTCAGAACTTCGACGGCACTTACCGCGCCGACCTTGGGCCCGGCACCGATCTCGAAGACAAGCCGGCGCCGAACGCGCCTGCTTCAACTGCCAGTTGGGCCGTCCGCTCGACATGCGGCGCTGGCGGGTGCGTGGCGACGGCGGCGAACATCAGTGAAGGCGGCATCGCCCTCGTGTCGACTCTGACGTTCGATCAGTTGGGTGGCACCTGGGTGGCCGTCGGGCTCGCCTCCGCGCAATGCAGCGGCGGCCCCACGCCCGACGAGATCTGGGTCATCTACACCCTGCAGCCACACCCCGACGGCACACTCAGCGGCGAGTCCGTCCGGGCCTCCACCAACAGCGCCTGCGCCGCCAAGCGCACCGTGAAATTCACTCGTACCGGAGACGCCGACCCGAACAAGGTCGCGGATCCAGCCGTCCTCCCACCGCGGGCGACATCCCCGGCCGACGCGCTGCGCGGTCGCTATCGCGAGACGACAAGCTTCACGAACGGGACCATCGTCGCCCCGAGACTTCTGACCGCCAACACATACTGTCTCCGCACTGGTGATCGGTGCATGAGCTTGTTTCACGGACCCGACGGCGCCGTCACGCTGATATTCGCCAACGACAAGTGGACCCGCAACGAACAGGGCACCACGAATTGCAGCATCAGCGGCACCGCTCAGATCACGACCACCGCGGAGTATCCGTTGCCCAAAGAGATGGAAGATCCGATCGCAGTCCTCACCGGGCACGGCAATGTAGTCGTTGCGGAGGGCGGCGCGTGCACCGGCGGCGGCGAATTCGACGACAGGTTCGAGCGCACCGGCGGCTAGGCTGGCGAAATCAGGACAAGTCGTGCGAAACCGCCTCTTGCAGCGGGTTTCTCAGATGAGACCAAACGGTGAGGGCTCATCGCTCGTCGGCGTCTGGCGGATCGCCACGCTGACAGTAGCTGGCGCCGTTCTTGTGCAATGCAGCCCCGCGCCGCCCCCTCCGCCCCCTCCCGCAGCGACGTCGCCCCCGTCTGTCGTCGACACCTCACCACCGTCCGCCACGCCCCCGCAGACACCCGCCGCTGCCGCGATTCGGCCGGTCACCGCCGCCGACCTCGGCCCGAGCTGGCACCCCGGCTGCCCGATCGACCCGCAGCAGCTGCGCCGGGTCGACGTCAACTACATCGGCTTCGACGGACAGACCCACCGCGGCGACCTGATCGTTCACGAAGATCTGGCAGCGGAGGTCATCGCGATCTTCGACCAACTCGTCCAGTTGCGGTATCCGGTCGAGAAGGTCCGCACGGTGGACAACTATCCGGGCGCCGACGACGAGTTGTCCATGGAAGACAACAACACCTCGGCGTTCAACTGCCGCGACATCCCCGGCACCGGCAGCTGGTCTCAACACGCATTCGGCAGGGCCATCGACCTCAACCCGCTGCTCAATCCCGAGATCGATCGGACGGGTGCGATCCAACCCAAGACCGCCGGGCCCTATCTCGACCGCCGCCGCACCGACCCCGGAATCCTGCACGCGGGGGATGCCGCCGTGCGCGTCTTCACCGATCGTGGTTGGCGCTGGGGCGGTGATTGGCGATCCCCCATCGACTATCAGCACTTTGAGCGATGATCGTCGACATAGCGCGTGGCTGCCCGCCCATCTGGCGTACATCGTCGGCGGGATGATATTGGCGGTAGCTCAGGTAATTGGGGTGCGCTGTCATGCGTGGACAGTGATTCCGCTGGCTGTTCACGGCGACCCTCGCGATCACGATACCGCTGGCCCGGCAGCTGCATCGGCGTACGAACCCGGAGCCACCCAGCCCGAATGATGTTCGGCGCCTTCCTCTTCCAGCGTGCGGCCCCATCACCGGGCCCATGATGCGGTCGTGATGCTCTTTGCCGCGCCTGGCGCTGATGTCACTCGGAGGCGGGCATGCTGCGACACCTCCTGCCCCGGGCGATTCGGCGCGAGTTGGCCGACCCGACTCCGAACACCAGCAAGCCCAGTTGTGCCGTGCCACACCGTAAATCAGCCTGCTGGCGCCACTGATTATCTGTGCGCTGGCCAATTTCATCGGCCGACCGTCAACGCCAAACCCGGCAGGATCGCCACCAGCGGTGGGCTGCTCACCTGAAGCAGCCCATCATTCCGGCCCATCAAGCCTGACCATACAATCGCAGACAACCTTTGAGCAGTAGGTATCGATGACCAAGATCTATAACGATCCGGCCGACTTCTCCGGCGAGGCGCTGTCGGGATTCGCCAGCGCGTTCCCGAGGTACGTCCAGCAGGTCCCCGGCGGTTTGGTGCGCGCCGGCCCGCTCAGCCCCGGCAGGGTTGCCGTCGTCGTCGGCGGCGGAACCGGACACTATCCCGCCTTCGCCGGCTGGGTCGGCCCTGGCATGGCCGACGGCGCCGTGGTAGGCGACGTCTTCGCCTCCCCCTCCGCCCAACAGATCGTCTCCGTCGCCCTCGCCGCCGATGCCGGCGGCGGTATCTTCCTGAGCTACGGCAACTACGCCGGCGACGTCCTCAACTTCAACGCCGCGCGTGACCAACTCATCGCAGCCGGCGTGCCAACCCGCTCAGTCGTCGTGACCGACGATCTGGCCTCCGCCCCGCCCGAGGACCGCCCCTTGAGGCGCGGCACCGCCGGCGACCTCATCGTCGTCAAAGTCGCAGCCGCCGCTGCCGGCGCCGGCTACGACCTCGACGGTGTCGCAGCCGTCGCCGACCGCGTCAACAGGCGCACCTCCTCGCTCAGCGTCGCGTTCTCCGGATGCACGCCACCCGGATCCGCCGCGCCGCTGTTCACCCTGGCACCGGGCCAAATGGCGGTCGGCCTCGGCCTGCACGGTGAGCCCGGCATATCCGAAGGGCCCTTGCTCAGCGCCGCAGACCTCGCCGAGCTCCTCGTCTCGCGTGTCCTCGTCGAGCGCCCCGAAAGCGCAACGCAGGCCGCCGTTCTCGTCAACGGCCTTGGCGCCACCCGCTACGAGGAACTTTTCCTGCTCTGGCACGAAGTCGCTCCCCGGCTCGAAGCCGCCGGCGTCGAGGTCGTCGACCCGGAAGTCGGTGAGCTCGTCACCAGCCTCGACATGGCCGGAGTGTCGCTGACCATCGGCTGGCTCGACGACGAAACCTGCGCGCTGTGGTGCGCTCCCGCCAACAGCCCGGCCTACCGGAAGATCGCCATGGAGCCGGTACCCGCGGCCCGCCCGATTCAGCCGCCGGTCGCCCGCGCCATCCCCGCCGCCTCGGAGGCCTCCCGCCTCATCGCGAAAAGCATTGTGGCAGCAATGGAGTCGACGGCCGAGTCGCTTGCCGAACACGAGGCAGAGCTCAACCAACTCGACGCGGTCGCCGGCAACGGCGATCACGGCCGGGTGATGCTCCGAGGCGCCCGCGCAGCGGCTGCCGCCGCGCAACGAGCCGTCGCCGACGACGCCGGCGCCGCCACCACGCTGCTCCTCGCCGCCGACGCGTGGAGTGACCGCGCTGGCGGCACTTCGGGTGCACTATGGGGCGCAGGCTTACGCGCCGGCGCTCGGGTGATGTCCGACGAGACCATCTCACCCGACACGGCGACCATCGCGCTTCGTGCCGCGCTCGATGCAGTGACCGCATACGGCAACGCGCGCCTCGGCGACAAGACACTCGTCGACGCGTTCCTCCCGTTCGTCGACAGCTTCGACGACGACATGCAGGCCGGCCTGCCACTCGGCGCCGCATGGGTCAACGCTGCCGACGCCGCCGCCCGATCCGCCGACGCGACCGCATCGCTGACCCCTAGACTCGGCCGGGCCCGGCCGCTGGCCGCCCGCAGCCTCGGACATGCCGATCCTGGCGCGGTGTCGTTCGCCATCGCGATGGCCGCCGTCTCGGAACACTTCGCGTGACCACGCGCGCCGCCAGCGTCATGCGGGCCGCCGAGATGTATTACCTCGAGCAGATGACCATGGACGCCATTGCCGAGACCATCGGCTGCTCGCGGGCGACGGTGTCGCGGATGATCAGCGAAGCCCGCACGTCGGGCCTCGTCGAGATCACGGTGCACCGCCACCGGCGCGCCGCCGCCACCCTCGAGCGGCTCATCGCCGAGCGCTACAACGTCGACGTCACCGTCGTTGCGCCGCCCGAGAACGCCAACGACACTGACAGGCTCCGGCACGCCGCCGCCCAGGCCGCAACCGTGCTGCGCGCCAGCCTCGCTCCGGACCTGACGATCGCGGTCGCCTGGGGAGCCACCATCTCAACTTTGGCCCGTAGCCTGTCGCCGGGCGTGATCCCGGGAGTACAGATCATCCAGATGAGCGGGGCGGGAAACACCTTCTTCTCCGGGGCTGAGTATGCAGCGGGCACGCTGGGCCGATTCGGGGCAGCGTTCGGCGCGCGCGTTCACCACTTCCCGGTGCCTGCCTTCTTCGACACAGCGGCGGCGCGAGAGGCGCTCTGGGCCGAGAGCAGCGTGCAGCGCGTGCTGCGGCTGCAAGAGCGCGCGAACCTTGCGGTGTTCTCGGTCAGCGCGCTGGATGCCCGCATCCCCGGCCACCTGTACCGGGCGGGCTACCTCCAGCGCGACGACCTCCGACAACTTCTCGACCGCGGCGTCGTCGGCGAACTCGCCACGGTGTTCCTGCGCGCCGATGGCTCCAGCGATTCCATCCTGTTGAACGCCCGATCCAGCGGACGGTCCGTACAGACGCTCAAGGGCATCCGTCGGCGCCTCTGCGTGGCCGTCGGTGCGGCCAAAGCGCCGGTCACCAGGGCGGCGCTGCTGGCAGGCGCAGTCACCGACCTGGTGATCGACGACGCCGCCGCAGAGCTACTGGTCGATTGAACGGATTTTCACAGTCGCTCGCCATATGCGGGAAAGTTTTTGATCTAGCCTCGTCGCTGTGACGCTGCCATTTCCATCACGGCAATCCTGACCTGGCGCGATATCATCTCCTACGCGCTGTAGTGCACTTTATGCTTTGTGCAACTTCGTTCACGGTCACTGTCGGTGCCGGAGGCGCTGTGCCTAACATCACGTCGCGCACGTTCGCGGCTTCAGCTCACAAGCGCTCGTAGCGGCACCCCTTATTCCGGAGCACGTAGGAGTCACCATGGCCACTCAGGCCCTCTCGAAGGCCCCCTCGGCCGTCGAGCGTTCGGCGATACGCAAAGTCGCGACGCGTCTTGTCCCGTTCGTCGCCCTGATGTTCTTCATCAATTACCTGGACCGCACCGCGATCTCGTTCGCGGGCCCCAACGGCATGAACGACGACCTCGGACTCAAGGCCGCCCAGTTCGGCTTCGCCTCCGGCGTCTTCTTCGTCGGCTACATCCTGTTAGAGATCCCCAGCAACGTCGCCCTGCACAAGTTCGGTGCCCGCCGCTGGCTGGCCCGAATCATGGTGTCGTGGGGCATCGTGTCGTTGCTGTTCACGTTCGTCAACTCCGTCGGCGGCCTCTACACGCTGCGGGTCCTGCTCGGCATCGCCGAGGCCGGCTTCTTCCCCGGCGCGATTCTGTTCCTGAGCCTGTGGGTGCCCGCCCGCTACCGCAGCAAGATCCTGGCCCTGTTCTACCTGGCCCAGCCGCTGACCACGGTGATCGGCGCCCCGCTCGCCGGCTGGCTCATCGGCCATCACGGCATCTTCGGGCTGGCCGGATGGCGGTTCATGTTCCTGTGCGTGTCGATCCCCGCGATCCTCATCGGCATCATCGCCTGGTTCTATCTGGCCGACAGTCCGCGCAAGGCCAAATGGCTGACCCACGACGAGCAGGAGTGGCTGGCGCGCGAGATCGAGGGCGAAGCCAAGGCCACGGCGAAAGCCGGCCGCTCGGAACGCGGCAGCCTGATGGCCGCGCTGCGCAGCGGACGCGTGTGGGTGCTCGCCGTCATCTACTTCGGCTTCATCTACGGCCTGTACGCGCTCGCGTTCTTCCTGCCCACCATCATCTCGGGGTTCCAGGAACAGTTCGGCACCAAGTTCGACGTCTTCGAAAAGGGCCTCATCACCGCGATCCCCTACCTGCCTGCCGCCATCGTGCTCTACCTCTGGTCTCGCGACGCCAGCAAGCGGGGCGTCAAGACCTGGCACATCGCGGTGCCCGCCTTCATCGGCGGGGTCAGTGTGCCGGTGGCGCTGTTCATGCCAGGCCCGGCGGCGACCATCGCGGTGATCACGGTGACCGCATGCGCCATCTTCGCGGCGCTGCCCAACTTCTGGACCGTGCCGTCCAAGTTCCTGACCGGTGCCGCCGCTGCCGTGGGCATCGCCCTGATCAACACCTTCGGCAACATCGGCGGCTTCGCCGCGGGCTACGTCACCGGATTCCTCAAGGACCTCAGCGGCTCCTACGTCCTGCCCATGTTCGTCGTCGGTGGACTGATGGTGCTCTCCGGCGGGTTGATGGTGTGGCTGGACCGCAGGGGCCAGATCGATGAAAGCGCCGATGCCCCCCATCTCCACGACGACGGTGATTCCCCCGTCGCGGCGACCGGGTCGGTCCGATGACTCGCCTGTTCAACGAGCCGGCCGCGTTCGCCGACGAGATGCTCGAGGGCTTCGTCGCCGCCCACGCGAACCTGGTGCGTCGAGTGCCCGGCGGGGTCGTGCGCAGCAACCCCGCTCCCGCGGGCAAGGTGGCTGTCGTCGTCGGAGGCGGCTCGGGGCACTACCCGGCCTTCGCAGGCCTCGTCGGCCCGGGCATGGCCGACGGCGCGGCGCTGGGCAACATCTTTGCCTCCCCGTCGGCACGGCAGGTGTGCTCGGTGGCCAGCGCCGCATCCCGCGGGGCCGGGGTGCTGCTGTGCTTCGGCAACTACGCCGGTGATGTGCTGCACTTCGGTCAAGCGGCGAACCTGTTGAACGACAACGGCATTCCCGCTGTCACGCTTGCGGTCACCGACGACATCTCCAGCGCGGGCACCGACGAGATCGAGAAGCGACGAGGCGTCGCAGGCGATCTGGCGGTCTTCAAAGTGGCCGCCGCCGCTGCCGACACGGGACTCTCGCTCGACGAGGTGTACCGCGTCGCCTCCCACGCCAACGACCGCACCCGCTCGCTGGGCGTGGCCTTCTCCGGATGCACACTGCCCGGCGCCGACAAGGCGCTTTTCACTGTGCCAGCAGGCCGGATGGCCGTCGGCATGGGAGTCCACGGTGAACCCGGCACCAGCGAAACCGCCGTGCCCAGCGCCGACGGCCTCGCCGAACTGCTGGTGACAACCCTCCTGCGCGACGTTCCGGCCGATGTCGCCGACGTCCGCGGCGCGCGCGTCGGGCTCATCCTCAACGGGCTGGGCACCGTGAAGTACGAAGAGCTCTACGTCGTCTACCGCCGAATCGCCCAACTGTTGCAGGGCGAGGGCATCGTCACGGTCGAGCCCGAGGTGGGCGAATTCGTCACCAGCTACGACATGGCCGGGGTGTCGCTGACCCTGTTCTGGCTCGACGACGAACTCGAGGCCTACTGGAAGGCGCCGGCCCACTCGCCGGCCTACCGCAAAGGCGACCTGGCCGCTGCCGGCAGCACCGCCGCAGCCCACGCCGAGCCGGTCACGACATCGACCCCGGCGCAGGCCGAGCAGCACGAGCCGCCGGCCGGCGAGGCCTCCCGCGATGCGGCGCGCACTGTCCTCAACGCGCTGACCGCGATCCGCGACACCATCGACGAGAACGTCGAACGGCTGGGTGACATCGACGCGGTGGCCGGGGACGGCGATCACGGGATCGGCATGCAGCGAGGCGCACGCGCCGCCGTCGAGGCCGCCCAGGCTGCGCTGGCCGACGGTGCAGGGGCCGGCACGGTACTCACCGTTGGCGCGGATGCCTGGTCCGATCGCGCCGGCGGAACATCCGGGGCGCTGTGGGGGCTGGGCCTGCGAGCGCTCGGCTCGGCCATCGGCAATCGGGGCACGCCCGACGCCCGCCGGGTAAGCGAAGGAATCACCGCGGCACTGCACAGCATTCAACAGATCGGCAAGGCCGAGATCGGCGACAAGACCCTCGTCGATGTGCTGGCACCGGCCGGTGACGCGCTGTCCTC